>Ga0209056_10000520_pt1 | contig 42511 bp, 34 predicted proteins | sample GraSoiAngelo_114_FD_185876 | JGI IMG/M metagenome (GOLD analysis project Ga0209056, IMG submission 185876) | Grasslands soil microbial communities from the Angelo Coastal Reserve, California, USA - 14_0903_13_40cm (SPAdes) (version 2) | ecosystem: Environmental > Terrestrial > Soil > Grasslands...
GCGCTCGTACGGAATTGAACCAAGCAAACGCTCGTAAATTCCGCGCGCAATTTGTCCGCGGGCGGCTTCATTGTTGATCTCCGATGGCGAGAAATGACCGCGAATTTGTTCTTCGATAATGGCGATTGCTTCGTCGCGATGCGGTCCGGTTACTTGCGAAAAGAGCCGGTCATCGAGGTAAGGTGATTTCACTCGCGGAATTGGGCGCTCGGGGAAGGCGCGTGCGCGATTGGAAAGCACTTCGCGTTCGAGCTTGACTGAGGTCCCAGCCATCCAGATGAACGGCCAGGCGAACAAGAGCGAACCAGCAATTAACAAAACGTAGATGAGGAGGCGACGCATCATATACTTGCGGTGCGAATCTCTCCGGGTAGCGCGCGCGTCTCGCGTGCTGGCGATGGCGTTCCCGCCATGGCGGACTTTTCAACCCGTGCAGCACGAAGTGAAGTTTGGTGCAGCGAGACCCCGTAACCAGCACGCGAGACGCGTGCGCTACCTCGAGCTAATGCTCCATCACTCCTCATAGTGTACCCATCGTTTCGATAGTTTCAATTGAAGTAGCGTCAGCGTGAAAACTGCTAGAAAAAGAAACCAACCAAGCGCACTGGCATAGCCCATCTGTAGAAAACGGAACGCGTTGTTAAAAAGATGGTAGGCGTAAAAGAGAGTGGAATCGATCGGGCCGCCTTGAGTCATGATGAATGACTGGGTGAAGATTTGCAGGGTAGCAATCAAACCCATGATGAGATTGAAGAAAATGTAGGGAGTGAGTAACGGCAGGGTGATGGTGCGAAAGCGTTGCCAGGCATTCGCGCCATCGAGCGCGGCCGCTTCATAGTAGCTCGGGCTAATTCCTTTGAGTCCGGCCAGCCAGATGATCATCCCGCCGCCGGCCGACCAAAGTCCCATCAAAATCAGCGCGATCTTGCTGGTGTGTTCGTCTTGCAACCAGTTAGGTCCGTGAACGCCGAAAGCAGCGAGCACATTATTAAGTAGTCCGATTCGCGGATTAAAAATCCAAATCCACAAAATACTGGAAGCTACTGCCGGTACGATTGACGGCAGATAAAAAAACGTGCGCCAGACCGCGACCCCGCGCACTTCAAGGTTGAGCAGAAGAGCGATGGCCAGACTTAGTGCCATGCCGAGTGGAATACCGATGATCATGTAGAGGGTATTACCAAGCACCTTCCAAAACAGCGGGTCGCGCGTAAACATCCAGCGATAGTTTGCCAGGCCGACAAAGCGCGCGGGATTCAGAATGTCGTAATCGGCGAAGCTGACGACGATGGCGAAGAGAATCGGGCCGCCGGTGAAGAGGATAAAACCGATAATCCACGGCGAGGCGCAGAGCCAACCACCGGCCCATTGCGAGCGGAAACGGTTGCGCGGCATGATGTTGATTAGCGACTTATCTTCGTGCTCGTGCTCGTAATCGTAATCGATTCTCTTCTTTCGATTACGAGCATGATTACGATTACGAGCACGATAAATGCGCGTCTCCCAAAGATGAATGGCAATGCCAGCTCCCACGAGTAACGAGAAGTAGACAACCAAAAAATACTTCGACGGCACAACCGCGCCCGGCGGCGGACTAAGCACTCGATCGAGGGCACTCTGCACCACTGCCGTGCTTTCATTCAGCGCTTCCTGAGCGGACATTTTGTGGAAGATCGCGTTCTCAGTCGCGCGCTTCTGTTCGTTGAAAAGCAATTGACCGACCGGCGTTACTGGCCGGAAAGGCGAAGTGTCGATCAAATCATTTAGCAGTTTAACGCCATCGCGAAGTTTGGCGGGGATGGCTGGATCAGATGCGATATATTTTTGGAAAGCCCATTCGTTGATACGCCGGTTTGCGTTTTGCGTCGGCACATAAATGCGCCCGATGCTTTGCAGTCGGAGCCGCTCGTTTTCGCCGATGATTTCACGTGCGTGCTGACTGCACATGAACTTGAGCAATTCCCACGCGCCTTCTTTTTGTCGCGCGGTGGAAGGAATGGCGTAACACCAACCGCTTACCCAACTGTGTCCATTGTTCTCCCTGCCAGCGGCACTGGCGGGCAATGGCGGAAGGGTGACCGCGTAGTTCAAGTTTTGGCCGTATTGCGCGAGCATTTCTGGAAAAATCCAGTAGCCGTCGACCTTCATTGCCACCTTGCCTTGGACAAAAAGATCGAGCTCACCAGGCGGAGCGCTTCGTTGCCCGGACTGTGCCGTTCCTTCAAAAGCGAATTCCTTTTGGGCGCCGCCTAACGAATCATAGACTCGTGTCATCCACTCCAGGGCCCGCACCACGGCCGGAGAGTTCAAGGTGCAGCGGCGGCGATCGTCGCTCAGGAACTGCCCGCCGTTCATCCAACTGTAAAGATAAAGCCAGGCGTTGCCGAAATTGGGCGCGAAGCCAAGCTGGGTAATGCGTCCGCGGGCGTCGTGTTCGGTTAATTTGACCGCCATTCGCTCGAGCTCATCCCAAGTGCGGGGCGGCTGCGCTTCCCCGTTTGCGTCGACAAAGCCGGCTCGCTTCAATAGATCCTTATTGTAAAAAAGCGCGCGATCATCGACGTGCTCCGGGATTCCGTAAATGCCGCGCTCGTGGGTGGTAGGATTTTCATAAACAACTTCGTCCCAGCATGACTTGTAGAAATTTTCCGGGCGAATTGCGTCGGGCGCAGGGCTCGAGGATTCGCGGGCAACGAATTCGTCCAGTTTGGTGAAGGTGCCGCGTGCCGCCCATTCGCTCACGGCGTAACGATCGAAGAGGATCAAGTCGGGGGGCATTCCCCCCGCCAGACTAACGAGAAAACGGGTTGGATCGGCGGTCGGATCACGCGAGGCGGTCTGGCCTTTGATAATTTTGTAAATTGGGTGCGATGGATTTTCTTGATGAGCAGCGCGGCTTTGGGCTTCGAACTCGCGCATTGCTTCTTCGACCGACGCTGTATCCGGCCCGCTCTCCGCCAGATAAACGATTTCGACTATGCCGGGCTCGTTACGTTTGATCGTACGTTCGGGATTGAGGAACCAAAGCAGAGTGATGACCGCCAGCGCGATCAAAAGAAATTTCCAGGCGCTCATTGCTTTCCTGTCATGTCGAGCGGAGTCGAGACATCTCTAGCTATTTTGAAAGTCGGTCTTTGCGTCGCATTAAAAGAGGAATAGTCAGAGACTCCTCGACTTCGCTCGGAATGACAAATGGCACGGATGTCGCGTGCGCAGCCAGATGGCTGCCGCTACAGAAACTAATGCGGGACTTCTCGACTTCGCTCGGAATGACGGGATAAATCGTAATTGATGAAGATTTCCCCGCTGGGTGATTCCGCAATCACCGTTGATTTCACTGATGAGTCCCCCGATCGCGAGCGATTATTGGCGCGTGCACTCTCGGTGGCGGAGACTCTGGAGAGGGCGAACGTTCCTGGAGTAATCGATGTTACGTCCGCTTACGAGTCGGTGGCGCTGTTTTTTGATCCAGCGCGGATTGAACGAGACGTTGAAGAGAAGATTCGCGCGTTGGTTGCCTCGGCACGGATTCGCGTGTCACGAAAGAGGCGAAGAATTGAAATTCCAGTGTGCTACGACGCCGACTTTGCTCTGGATCTCGCCCGCGTCGAAGCGGAAACAAATTTGTCTGCCGAGACGATCATCGCGTTGCATTCATCCGCCGAATTTGTTGTCGCGTGCGTCGGGTTTATGCCCGGGTTTCCTTTTCTCGCTGGGCTTCCGGAAAAACTGCGGACAACGCGCCTGGCCACTCCGCGGACGAAAGTCCCCGCGGGTTCGGTTGCGATTGCGCGGACCCAAGCCGGAGTCTATCCGGTTGAGTCTCCGGGTGGTTGGAATTTGATCGGTCGCACGCCGTTGCGTTTGTTTGATCCGAATGCGAATCCGCCCGCTTTGTTGCAGGCGGGCGATCGCGTTCGCTTTCGTGGTATTACGCGCAATGAATTTGAAGCGCGCGTAAAAGAAAGCTCGGGATGACGGCGTCAGTCATTTCTGCAGGATTTCAGACTACGGTGCAGGATTGCGGACGCGCCGGACTCCGTAAGTTTGGCGTGACGCCTGGTGGCGCGCTCGATTCCGTTTCTTTGCGACTGGCGAATCTTCTGGTGGGCAATCCGGAATGCGTGGCTGGTCTCGAAGTGACGAGCGGTCGAGTACGATTGAAGCTTAACGTCAACCGATTGGTCGCGTGGAGCGGCGGCGAATTCGAGATGCGAATTGGAGACGAGCCAATTCCGATTTTGCATTGCGCGCGCGTTTCAGCTGGCGGGATGATCGAGATTTCGCCGAAGCGCGGTGGCCGCGCCTGGCTGGCCATTTCCGGTGGAATTGATGTTCCTGAAATTCTGGGAAGCCGGGCGACCGATTTGCGCGCCCGCTTCGGTGGATGGGAAGGCCGCGCGCTACGCGATGGGGATCTGCTTCCGCTGGGTGCGGAATCAGAACTTTGCCCGCGTATTCGCGCCGCGATTCCAAATGTCGTTTCCGATTGGAGCGCACCGCGATTCGGCTCGCGCAGAAGATTTCTTCGCGTTATTCGCGGGAAGAATTGGGATGATGATATCGAAGCCAAATTGCTCGCGCAAAAATTCGGCGTGGCGATGAATTCCGACCGCATGGGTTTGCGATTAGAAGGCGGTGAGATGGTATCGACTAACCCGGCCGAGCTTGTTTCCGAAGCAGTGGCGCCCGGAACGATTCAGCTTCCGCGTAGCGGGGCGCCGGTCGTGCTTCTTGGTGATTGCCAGACGATCGGGGGTTATCCGAAGATCGCGCACGTGATCACGGTTGATCTCGCAGACGCGGCACAATTGCAGCCGCTCGACGAAGTCCGGTTCGAATTGATTGAGTTGGAAGAAGCGCGCGATCTTTTGCGGGAACGCGAACGCGACGTCGCGCTTTTTCGCGCTGGGTTGGAGGTCCGTTTCGGATGAAAGTCGATTTAAATTCCGATCTCGGCGAAGGAGCAGGTCACGACGACGAAATTCTAAGCCTCGTTAGCTCTGCGAATATCGCGTGCGGATTTCATGCCGGAAATCCGGCCTCAATTTTCAATTCCATTCGCGCGGCAAAAGAGAAAGGTGTCGCAGTAGGGGCGCACCCAAGTCTCGACGATCGAAAAAATTTTGGGCGAACTGAAATGCAAGTGAGTGCGCCGGAGGCTTACGCGCTCGTTGCCTATCAGGTCGGGGCCTTTCAAGCCCTTTGCTCCGCGGCGGGGGTGGAGATGAACCATGTCAAGCCGCACGGCGCCCTCTATAATATGGCGGTGCGTGATCGTGAATTGTCCGATGCGATCGCGCACGGGGTGCTCGCCGTTGATACTCGCGCAATCTTGTTCGCACCCGCTGGGACCGAGCTGTTTAAGGCGGCGAAAGAATTGGGGCTGCAAATCGCGGCCGAGGTTTTCGCGGACCGCAACTACAATAGCGACGGCACGCTCGTTTCCCGAACAAAGCCGGACGCGCTGTTGCATGATCCAGATGAAGCAGCGGAGCGCGTGCACCGAATGTTGCGAGAAGGAAAGATTCGTGCGGTTGATGGTAGCGACCTTCGTGTTCAGGCCGAGACGATTTGCGTGCATGGCGACACGCCCGGCGCGGTTGAGTTTGTGCGGGCATTGCGGGCGCGACTGGAAGGGGAAGGAATTATCATCGCGGCGCCGGGAAAGAGCTAGAGCGCCGCACTGTCATCCCGAGCGAGGCCGAGGCAACCCGTTGCGAAACCTTTAAGGTAACTTGGCGGGATCTCGACTTTCGCTCGGGATGACAGTGTAATGGGTACCGAGATGACCGTGTAATCGTGTCTGTCCATGAATAACGAACGCGATCAATCTTCTTCGCTCGTCCGCGGTCTTGGGTTGCTCGACGCCACCATGATCGTGATTGGCTCGATGATCGGGTCGGGGATCTTCATTGTCTCGGCGGAATCGTTGCGATTAATCGGTGCTCCGGGCTGGTTGTTGCTGGCGTGGACGATTGCTGGATTGCTGACGATCACCGGGGCCCTTTGCTGCGCGGAGCTGGCGACGATGATGCCGCGTGCAGGCGGCGTTTATGTTTTCTTGCGCGAGGCCTACGGACCAGCGCTTGGATTTTTATTTGGTTGGACCCTCTTTCTCGTCGTGCAAACCGGAACGATCGCTGCGGTGGCAATCGCATTTGCGAGGTTTCTCGGCGTCTTCGCGCCGAGTGTTGCGGGCGATCATTATCTGATCGCGCCATTCGTGCTCTTACCCGGGTATGCGATCAGTCTTTCAACCGAACAGCTGGTTGCAATTCTATTGATCGCCCTCCTCACCTTTTCCAATACACGCGGCCTTCGCGTCGGCAAGATTGTGCAGAACAGTTTTACGTTTACCAAAACCGCGGCACTCATCGGTGTAATTGTGATTGGGCTCGTCTTCGGGTGGAAAGCGAATTGCGCGGCGCTGGCATCGCACTGGTGGGATGCGTCGGCCAACGGCTGGAGTGCACAGGCGGCGCAACCAGGATTCGCCATCATCGGCGGACTCGCGGTTGCCTTATTATTTGGCAAAGCAATGGTCGGACCGCTGTTCGCGCAGACGGCGTGGACCAATGTCACCTTTATCGGCAGCGAAGTGCGCGAGCCGGGCCGCAATCTTTCGCGCGCGTTACTCTACGGTTGTGGGATTGTGGTCGTGCTCTATGTACTCGCCAACGTCGCCTACATTGCGTCCCTGCCGTTAGCCGAAATTCAAAACGCGCCGCAAAATCGTGTCGCGGTCGCAATGATGCGCAGCATTTTCGGAACCCCCGGGGTGCTGGCGATGGCAGCGGCGATCATGATCTCGACCTTTGGTTGCAATAACGGGCTCATCCTCGCCGGCGCGCGGGTTTACTATGCCATGGCGCGAGACAATTTATTTTTTCATAAGGTGGGAACAACAAATCGCTTTCACGTGCCGGCGTTCGCGCTGGTGGTGCAAGCAATCTGGACGGCCTTGCTCACTCTGCCGCGCACGGTTATGACCAACGCGCAAACCGGGACACCCACGTTCGGGAATGTCTATACACAATTGCTCGAATACATCGTCTCGGCGGATTTGATTTTTTACGTGCTCCTTGTCGCTGCGGTCATCGTCTTGCGCAAAAAAAATCCCACCGCGGAGCGTCCTTACCGTACCTGGGGTTATCCCATTGTTCCGATTATTTCCATTGCTTTGGCGGTGATCGTAATCCTCGACCTGGCTTATCTCGTTCCAAGTACTTCAGGAATCGGAATTCTGATCGTCCTCACCGGAGTTCCTGTTTACTTTTTGTGGCGACGCAAACCGGCCTGACTATTCTGCGCGCAACGCAACCATTGGATTGACGCTAGATCGTCTCTCCATGGCTACCGGCGACAAACCGGCCAAGATAGGTTGCAATTGCCGATTTATTCCGTGCGCAATGCTTGCACCGGATCGAGCATCGCTGCCCGGCGTGCGGGAAAAACACAAGCCACCAGCGCCGCAAGTCCGAGGATCGACATCGTTGCCGCGAGTAACAGAGGATTGTTAGCGGAAGTTTGATAAAGTTGCGACGTGATTAAACGGCCGAGCGCTAACGCCGCGGCCAAGCCGATAACCAATCCGAGTACGACCGGCCGCATTCCCTGATTTACAATTAATCGCAAGATGTCCTTGGTTTGTGCACCGAGCGCCATGCGCACGCCAATTTCGCAGGTGCGTTGCTCGACTGTATAAGCGACTGCACCGTAAATTCCAACCGTCGCCAATAGCAAGGCCGCACCGGCAAAAATTCCCAACAGCCACGTCATCAGCCGCGCCTGGCCGAGCGCTTGCGCGACAATGGCGTCCATCGATTGCGGAATCGCGACCGCCAACCCAGGATCGACCGTGCCGAGCGCCGACTGCACCACTCTAGTCACCGCATCCTCTCTCAGCGCGCTCCGCACCGCGATCACCGCGAACGGAAAATTCTCCTGTGCCCACGGACGGTAGATTTCCACTTCGTCCGGGTCCGCTATGCGCCGCATCCGCACGTCGCCCACCACACCGATGATCTCCACCGGCGTGCTCGCACTCGAGATCAGAAGCGTTTTGTCGATCGGATTCTCGTTGCCAAAAACTTTCCGCGCGCCGGCCTGGCTGATTAGCATCACATTCTGATGATCGGCTGCGTCGTGCTGATCGATATCGCGTCCCGCCAGGATGGGAATGCCGAAGGTCTTGAAATAACCCGGCGCAATGTCGTGGCCCGCGGCGGCGGCCCGCTTATCCACCGGCAAAATTTCACCGTCCGGGCGGGTGTAAAGCATGTTAGCGGCGGCAGCAGCGATCAACGGGATATCGCCACTGATCGTGGCGCTTTGGATCGTTGGAATCCGCTGCAACGCCGCCAGAGTTTTTTCCACGAAACGCTGGCGCGTGGCGGAATCGGGATAGGCCGCTTGCGGCAATGTCACCAGGCCAGTCCACATATTCTCGGGGCGGAACCCGATGTTCTGCTTGCTCAACTTCACGAAGCTGGTGATGAGTAACGCCGCGCCCGCCAGCAACGTGACAGAGAGCGCGACTTGCGCGCCGACCAAGATTTTACGGAACCGGTGCTGCTGCATGCTGCCGCTCGTTCCGCGTCCGCCTTCTTTCAATCCTTCGACCAGATCAGCTCGTGAACTTTGCAATGCCGGATAAACGCCCATCGCCACGCCCGTTAAGAGCGACAGAAGAATGGTGAACCCGAGCACGGGAAGCGAGAGGCTGATGCTAGTCTCGGGATCGAGGGGAAGAAAATTCGCCGCCATTTTCGGCACGAACGGAACCAACTCATATGCCAAGCCTGCGCCGACTGCTCCAGCAAGAACGCTTACGAGCAAACTTTCGAAAATGAAAAGTCGCAACACGCTCGCGCGTGACGCGCCCAACGCCATGCGCAGTGCAATTTCTCGCCGCCGGCCGCTAAAGCGTACGAGCAGGAGATTTGCCACATTGCTGCACGCAATCAGCAATACGAACGCAACTGCCGCGAGCAAAGTGGCAAAGGCTGGCCGCAGGTTTCCCGTCACGTCCTCAGGCAGCGTCTTGAGCGTCATGACCGATGAACTGTCGATCTTGTCCGGATATTGGGCGCGATAACTTTGCTCGAGCGGCGGTAACGCGGCCCGCGCCTGTTCGATCGTCATCCCCGGTTTCAAGCGCCCGATCACGCGTAGGAAACCGCTGCCCCGCATGATTCGTTCGTAGGAAAGTCCGGGAACCATGAACGGTTTCGTCGTCCAGATCTCAGCATTCGGTCCGATCCAGGAAAACGGCAGGTTCGGCAACACGCCCACGATGGTGTGCGGCACGCCGTCGAGCGTAATGCTGCGGCCGATCACATTCGGGTCGCCGCCCATCCGTTTCTGCCAGAAATTTTCCGTCACCATCGCCACGTCGGCGGTCTCTTCTTCCTCGGGCAAAAAATTGCGGCCGCGTATCGGTTGTACGCCGAGGACGTCGAAATAGTTCGACGTCACCTTGCCGCCGAAAAGCTGCACCGCATCGCCCAGTCCGGTCAAAGTGAACGGGATGATATTTTCGCCCTCGAACCCGTCAAAAATTTTCTGGCTGGCGCGGAAATGTTGAAACCGCGGTACCGAGACAGCGAGCTCCAGCAAATTGCGCTGCCTGGCATTCGAATACATGTGCACGACGCGTCCGGGCTCCTTAAATTGGAGACCGCGCAAAAACAGGTCGTTGATCAGGCTAAAGATCGCAGTGTTCAGTCCAATCCCAAGGGCGAGCGTGAGCAACGCCAGCGAAGTAAACCCGGGCGACTTGAGTAATTGCCGAAGGGCGAAGCGGAGATCGGTCATCATAAATAACGGCCGGTTTTGGTCATAACGAAGAGCACGGTTATTCGCTGCGAAGAGCCTGGATGGGATCGATCGCGGTTGCCCGTCGCGCGGGAATTAAACAGGCAAGGAGCGCGGCAAAGGCCAGCCCGATTGCGGTCAGGCTAACTAGAACCGGATTGTGTGGAGAAATTTGGTAGAGTTGCGTCGCGAGCAAACGGCCAGTCGCGAAGACCGCAATCAGACCTACGCCAAGTCCGATCAATACGGGATTCATCCCTTGTTTGACAACGAGCTGCAAAACATCTTTGACTTGCGCACCAAGGGCCATGCGCACACCGATTTCGGCGGTTCGTTGTTCCACGGTGTAGGCAACGGCGCCGTAAATTCCAACGATCGCGAGGAGCAAGGCGATGCCGGCAAATGCGCCGAGCAATCCCATGGTCAGCCGCCGCTGTCCCAATGATTGGGTCACAATGGCATCGAGCGTATCTGGTTGCAGAATCGGCGTGTCTTTATCGATCTTGTCGAGCGCGGCGCGAACAATGGTCTGAGTTGCGTCCGGTTTCATAGGCGTGCGCACCATCACGTTGAAAAACGAAACGCTCCGCTGCGGCCACGGGCGGTAGAATTCGATATCGTTGGCCTTGGCGAGTTCGCGCGATCGAACATCGCCGACGACGCCCACCACTACGGCGGGAAGCCCATTGCCGTTATCGACTCCAAAGAGGATTTGCCGGCCAAGCGGATTTTCGTTCGGAAATAACTTCTTAGCGGTCGAATTACTCAAGATAACGACGAGCGGCTGATCGGCTCCGTCCCGTTCATTAAATTCGCGACCGGCGAGCAACGGGACGCGCAACGCGCGGAAATATGCTGGCGAAATACTGCGTGTTAAACCGAGCGGGCGCTGATTTACCGGCAATGGATTGCCATCCGCGCGCATGTACGGAGTTTGAGAATAATTGCCGCTCAACGGGACCGCGTCAGCAGCGGCCGCTGCTTCAACGCCGGGCGATGCTTGCAGCTCGTCAACCAAACGTTGAACGAAATGACCGCGCGATGTGGGATCCGGATATCGCGCGGCGGGTAAACCGATTCCGCCAGCCCAAACATGATCCGACCGGAATCCACTTTCCTGATTACTTAGTCTAACGAAACTTGAGATTAGCATCGCCGCTGCAGCGAGTAACACCATTGAAAGAGCAACTTGTGCCGAGACGAGTCCGCGGCGGAATCGATGTTGCCCGCGACTGCCGCTGATGGCGCGGCCACCTTCTTTCAATCCATCGACGAGGTCAGCGCGGGAACCTTGCCATGCGGGATAAACTCCCATGGCGAATCCAGTCAACAAGGAAAGGGCAAGTGTGAAAAAAAGGACTGGCCAATGAAGCGTGACCGCGGTTTCAAGTGGAACGTTGTCGCCCGCGACTTTCGGAACCACTGACACGATCCAAAGTGCGAGGGCCAGGCCGACCCCGCCGGCAGCCACGCTGATGATGGTACTTTCGAGCACGAACAGTCGGACGACGTTGCGCCGCTCGGCTCCCAAAGCCATTCGTAACGCGATTTCACGTCGGCGCCCGCTGAAACGAACGAGCAAAAGATTTGCAACATTGCTGCATGCGATAAGCAGGACCGCACCGACGGCAATGAGCAAGGTGACAAACGCGGGTCGTAGATCGCCCGTGACGTCTTCGTCAGCGCTAATTACCGTCGACGTCCAGGTGCAATCTGCTGTTTCCGGATGTTGTGCGCGATAACTTTGCTCGAGAGAAGGCATCGCGGCCTGCGCCTGCTGAATCGTTACTCCAGGTTTCAGTCGTCCGATGCAACGCATAAAACTGAAACCGCGCATCAGTCGATCCTTCGTCGCGTTCGGATTATCAAACGGCGTGGCGATAAAGACTTCGGAATCACGACCGAACCACGAGATTGGAAGGTTAGGCAAAACTCCAACAATCGTGGTGGCGACGCCGTTCAATGCAATGCTGCGGCCGAGTGCGGCCGGATCGGAATTGAGGCGCTTGCGCCAGAAACTTTCCGTGACCAAGGCGACGTTGTCCCTCATTTCCTCCTGCTGAAGGAAGTTGCGGCCGGCAATCGGATGAATGCCTAATAAATCGAAGTAGTTAGCGGTGACATTTTCGCCGAGAACCTGGACCGGCTCACCGAGTCCGGTCAGGATGTAACCATTCCCCCAATCGGCGGCGAAACTGGCAAAAACGTTTTGGCCGTCGCGATAATGCCAAAACTTCGGAACCGAGAACGGCAGTTGCTTCAGGTCGCGCTCTTTTGCTTCACCGTAAATCCGCACGATGCGAGACACTTCCTGGAACGGCATACCGCGCAGAAAGAGATCGTGGATTAGGCTAAAAATTGCAGTGTTTACACCGATGCCGAGAGCAAGCGTGAGGACAGAAAGTAAGGTGAAGCCCGGAGATTTTCGTAGCTGGCGAAGTGCAAAACGGAAATCGGTGAACACGATCGGCCTTTTGTTTACCAAATTTTACTCATAGCGAAGAGCAACGATCGGATCGACCAGAGTGGCGCGGCGTGCGGGAACGAAACAAGATGCCGCCGCGACGAGAGCGAGCATTCCTGCAACCGCGAAATAAATGAACGGATCGAGCGTGTTGACCTTGAAGAGAATGTTCTGCAAAGCAGCGGCCGCGAGAACCCCTAGGAGCAGCGCGGCGCCGCCGGCGCCAAGAACGAGCCCGATGCCCAACTGCCAGGCGCCTTGCGTCATGACCATGCGAAAGATGCGAGCGGCATCCGCGCCCAGCGCCATCCGGATGCCAAATTCCTGCGTCCGCTGAGTAACGGAAAAGCTCATCACGCCGTAAAGACCAACTGCCGAGAGCACGAATGCGACCGCTCCGAAAATGCCGAATAAGGTGGCGATAATTCGGTTGCCACCGAGGATTTCATCGTGCAAGCGCGCTGGCGTTCCGGCGAAATAAGTCGGCAAATTTGAATCGAGTTCGGCAACTGCCCTGCTGAGGGCCGAACCGAGGGTATCGGCTCGCTGTCCCGGACACGGGCGAACAATGATTGTGCAAAATTGCGTGGCGGGGTCGGCGCCGAGGAGCGGCATGTAAAAGCCGCCGGTATCGGTCTGCTGGTCGAATGGACCCTGCATCAGTGTGTCCGGAACCACTCCGACAATCGTGCGCCACGGCTGCGGTTGGCCGGGATTATAGATCCGGATCCGACGCCCAATCGGACTTTCGTTACTGTAATACTTTCGCGCGAAGCTCGCGTTAACGATCGCCACCGGTTGTTTAGCATCGCTGTCATCAATGGTGAAATCACGGCCTTCCAAAATCTTCAAACCGAGCGTTGCAAAATAGTTATCCGACACCGACTCGAAGTTTCCCCGTGGCCGATCGCGGTCCGTCGTATAATTTTGACCATCCACTTCATATTGACCTTGCCCGGCAAAGGTCATGCGAAAGCGATCGCTCATCGCTACAGATTCGAATTGCGGTTTGGCTCGCAATGCCCGCACTGCACGAAGAAAAAATCCACGACGAGCGTCCTGCGTCGGATAAGCGCCTTCCATCAGGGCCATGCGCGCTGTATAAATAGCACTCTCGTCGTAGCCATAATTGAGCGTGACCTGATTTCGAATTGATTTGATTTGCAGCGTGGCCGCAATCAGGAGCGCTGCTGTCAACGCGATCTGCCCGACCACGAGCACACGAGTGATGATATTGACCAACCGGCTGCTATTGCCGCGGCCGCCTTCTTTCATGATCTCCGCGGCATTGCCTTTCGAGCTGACGAACGCCGGAACTAAACCGGAAACAATCGTTGCCACTAACGTGATTGCGACGGTGAAGACAAGAACAGGGCCGTCTATCCTATATTGAATCCAATAAGGTGGCGGAAACGGCAGCGAATTCGTCGCCCGAATGAGCAAGTCGACCGCCCAATAGGCTAGCAACACGCCCGCGACTGCGCCAAATGCCGCGACAACAAAACTTTCAGTCAGCATTTGGCGGACGATTCGCCAACGGGTGGCGCCAAGCGCACCACGAATCGCCAGTTCCTTTGCCCGCAAGGCGGCGCGACCAAATTGCATATTCATCACGTTCACACACGCGATCAGCAAAACGAGGATGACCGCGGCAAGCATCCCCCAAACTTGCTGGCGCAGCTGAGGGCCGGTCATCGCTTTCAAAAGGGGCTGCACGTTCGCGGACGTAAGAGTGCTGTTCGTTTTCGGATTGTCCTGAGCCAACCGGCGCGCCAGGCCGACAAACTCCGCGTTCACCTGATCGATGCTGACGCCCGGTTTGAGCCGGCCCATGACTGCGGGTGCGGCATTATTCGCACCAATCACGAGTTGGCCGCGCGGTATTGGAGGAAACTCATTGTAGAGGGGAACCCAAAGTTGGTCGGAAAATGGAAATTTAAAATTCGGCGGCATCACACCGATGATGGTCGCGGCCTTGCCATTAATCCGAACGCTTTGCCCGACAATGTTGGGGTCGCCATTGAAATCCCGCTTCCAAATCTCGTGACTTAAAATGGCGACTTTTTCTGAACCGGGTTTGTTGTCGTCGGCGGTGAAGTCGCGGCCCATTATCGGCGAAACGCCGATAATCCTAAAGAGGTCTTCGGTAATGTACGCGCCAGTGTAACGCTGCGGATTGTTTTTGTAAGTGACGTTGATTGTCGATCCGCTCAAATAACCGGCCATCTGCGCGAACGACTGCTGGGCCGCGCGTAGGTCCTCGTAGTCCTGAGCCGTCGGGATGTTGCCGAGACCGAAATTATTATTTTGCGCACTGGCCTGAGGATCGATCAACCCCACGCTCATCAGCTGTTCTGGATAAGGAAACGAAAACCCGCGTAATACAGTGGCGTTGACGACTGTGAACTGAGTAGTCGCGCCGCCGATGCCCAGTGCGAGCACGAGCACGGCCAGGAAACAGAAGGATTTCTCCTTAAACAAAACACGAAGCCCCACCCGCACATCCTGAAAAAATGATTCAAACATAGTTCGTTCTCCTACTCGTCTTCATGCTTGCGGGACGCTGTGTACCACTGGTAGCAAGGGTGTCGTCTCATGCCCACTGCAAAGGTTGTGCCAGCATTCCACCACGCGCGTAAACTGCAGGGTTTGATTGGGTTGGCCGAGCGCGATTCCTTTTTGTAACTCGAATAGCTCTTCGGTTTCGGGAAATTTCTGTCCCGATTTCGGGATCGCTCCGCCGTGGCACGTTTTGCACCCGGCTGGACGGAGTCTCGGCATACCGGGGAAGACGTCTGACAAGAACGGCGAAGCCAGCTCCACAATGCAGGTTCGTCTCTCGCGCGCCCTTTTTGTCAATCCGAGCGCAGTCGAGGAATCTCTAATTTTTTTGTAAGAGAAATGGCAAAGGGATGTCTCGATCCGAGCCGGACTGGCGTATTCGCTCGACATGACAAAGTGAGGGGCTCGACGGAGTCTCGCCCTACCAAGTTTCCACTCGCGACCAACTTTGTTAGGCGACGCTCTGCGGAGCCGGCTCACACTGCTTCGTCCATCAACGCTGACAATGCTTCCGCTAACGACTCGAAGGTAGCGAGCTTGATTTGCGGGCCGTAATGAAATTGCGAAAGAATATTCAAGCCAATGTCTTTGTGTGGATCCGGAATCACCCGTACCACTGCCGCGACACCTTTCTCCGCCAGCGCATCCATGATTTCGGCAAGGTGAGTCGTTGCTGCCGGCTCCATCCGATCAAGCCAGCGAAAATCGGTTAAGACGCGAAATCCGGGAGTTGTCTCCTTCATCATCTCGCGGACTCGCAGCGCCACGGTTTCCACTTCTTTCTTCGTCACTTGACCAGCTGCGCTAATCACCAACAGCCGCTTCGATCGATCGGATTCGATGGAATACATCGATACGGGCGCTAGATTTTAATCGTCGGTTTGGCGCTTTGGCGCCGGCATTGGCTTATCGGAACTTCGTCTTCTTTCGTCTGAATTTTATCGCTGCCGCATACGCTGCCAACTCTCCCTTGGGATCTCGCCAGGAAAAAGTTCGCACCCGCGTCCGTCCTTTTTTACCGTGATAGGTGACAGAGTAGAATCGGCGGGTCTCGTAACGAGAAACCCCAACGACCGGCTGCTTCAAACGCAGTTTGCTCAGGATCCGCGACGGAATTGGCTGGCTGCGTTTATTGGGAAGCAGGCGAAGAACGCGATCGCGCCAGCGATGTGCCGCCTTGAGCGACTCCTTCGAATGTCCGGCGAAATGCTTGCTGTATTCCTTTTTATTGCGCGTGATTGCCACCTGATAGCCACTTGGCAAAATGCGGATATTAGTAAACTCGCGATATGCTCCTTGCCGTTTCTTCATTCCGGCACCTTGCCACCGTCTTAGGAAAAATGGAAGAACGTCTAACGAAAAATCGATATTTTTTTTGGTCTGCCGAAATTGATGGAGTCATTCGCTAAATTTGAACACGAAGGCTGGCAGCGTGTTGCCGGCAAATACGATTCGGTGTGGGCGAGATCGACCCGGCAATTCATCCCATCACTACTCGATGCCGCCGAGGTTAACTTAAACATGTCTGTTCTCGACGTTGGTTCTGGCCCCGGCTACGTCGCAGCCGCAGCGGCCGAGCGCGGCGCCGTATCCCGCGGCCTCGATTTTTCCAGGGAAATGGTGGCAATCGCGCAAAAGATGTTTCCCCGGATCGAATTCTGCGAAGGCGATGCGCAAAATCTGCCTTTCACCGATGTGACCTTCGATCGCGTTCTGGCCAACTTCGCTTTGCTTCACGTGTCTGACCCGGAGCGCTCTTGTGCTGAAGCGTTCCGCGTCCTCAAGCCTGGCGGCAAATTCGGCTTTACGGTTTGGGCAGCGCCCGAGGAAAATCCATACGCGAAGATCATCGACGACGCCATCCAGGCACACGCTGATCTCGAGGTCGATCTTCCAGCCGGCCCGCCGCACTATTTGTTTTCTGGTCGCGAGGAATTTCGCCGGGCGCTCGAACGCGTCGGGTTCAATGGTGCGTCACTGATTTTTAAACTCCATACCATTCAATGGAACGTTCCCACCGCACGCTATCCATTCGATGCGGAACGAGACGCCGGTGTGCGCACCGCGGGATTGCTCGCGCGCCAAACATCCGAGAACCTCCGCGCCATTCAGTTGGCGATCGAAGAGTCCGTTCGCCGCTATGCCAAAGGCGACAGCTTCTCTATTCCGAAAGCAGCCTACGTCATTGCGGTTACTAAGACGTAAAAAAAGCGGTTTTTAGTTTCCGTTTCCACCCAATCTTGTATTTGATTATGAAACTTCTCGCTATCTTCATTATTCTTGCCTGCGGCTCAAACCTCGGATCCGCGGCTGAGAGAGACGCTGCCATTACCGAGAACGAATTGATTCGGCGAACGCAGGAGCTGTACGATGCCGTCGTTCCTGGCGACCAGGCTCCCTGGAAGAAGTATTTCGCCGACGATTCCATTTTCGCGGATGAAAAAGGACGCACCATGGATAAGCCCAAGCTGATTGCGGATATCACACCGCTGCCAGCCGGGTATTCCGGTGCGATCAAACTCGAGCGTGTACAAAGTCGGATTTACGATAACGTGGCGATTCTTAGTTACGACGCTAACGAGACTGAGACAATTTTTGGTCAGAATCTGAGCGCGCGTTATCATATTACCGATACCTGGCTGCGACGCGACGGGAATTGGCAGATCGTCGCCAGCCAGGCCCATCGTTATTATGAAGATCCGGCGGTTGGCAAAGCTGATCCAAAGAAGTTCCCTGACTTCATCGGCAGCTATGAGCTTGCATCCGGTCAAACACGAACCGTTGTCGCCGATGGGGATAGCTTGTTCGTCGAAAGAAATGGAAAGAAAGAGCAACTATTTCCGGAAACATCTGAGCTTTTCTTTCGCAAAGGTATCGAAGGCAGAATCCTGTTTCGTTATGATAAGGACGGAAAAGTCGACGCACTTATCGATCGGCGAAATAACGAAGACGTCATCTGGCGCAAGGTTGCTAACAAATAGGTTGTAAACGGCGACTGACGGCAATCAAGCGCGGTTTGATTGCACCGAAGCGGAACACAGGCCACAGCCTGTGTTCCTTCACAACGCCGGTTCCGCAAAGCGTCACCCTGCCATTGACTATTGCGAGACTCTTTCGGTTTCCTTTTTGTAAACCAGGTCGGCCGCGGCGACATCCTCTGCCGCGACACCCACTGACTTAAATAGCGTGATTCCATCCGCAGACGTCCGCGCGGCTTGTTTGCCGGCGATGACTTCGCCGATTTCAACGGGTTCTTTGCTCGCCGCCATCATATCACCGGATTCTTTGAGGGCCGCCTCACGCGATTCGACATAGATCGTCGCTCGCCGCAATACTTCGTCATCCAGTTCGCGCCAATTCGGCCGGGTCGCGCCGACGGCGTTAATGTGTGCACCGGGTGCGAGCCATTCACCGCGCAGAACTGGTGTGGTGGCTGAGGTTGCTACTACGATCACATCCGCTCCGCGCACTGCTTCTTCGGCCGAAGCTGCGGCGTGCAGCCTGAGCTCGCGTGCGAACCGATCAGCGTTATGCGGACTCCAGACTCGTACTTCAGTAAACTCCCGCACTAGTCGTAACGCCTCGAGATGGCTTCGCGCCTGCACTCCCGATCCAAGGATCGTTAGCACTTTTGTATTGACGCGAGCGAGTAACTTCGTCGCCACCGCCGATACCGCGGCCGTGCGCATCTCGGTAATGAGCCGGCCATCCATTACCGCCAGGGGCTCGCCTGTTTCGAGTCGAAAAAGCAAAATCATGGCGTGATGTGTCGGGATCCCCTTGTTTTGCGGATAGAACGTCACCAACTTGGCCCCGAGCGCCCGCCCGCAAGCCGGCATGACGCCCAAAAACCCTTCATGCTCCGATACCGGAAGGACGGTTCGCAACGGTTGCAAGACCGCGCCGGCCGAAAGGTCCCGGAGCGCCTCGGCCATCGCGGGAATCAAATCCTCTATTCGTAGAACCCTTCGGACGTCATCTTCGCTTAGAATGATCGGGTGATCTTGCATGGCCGTTAAACTGCCTACCAAGAAATGGCTCGTAGGGCAAACATCCCGCTTGCGTCAACGGGCAAGATGCCCGTTGGCCACACAGCCAAGATGGCTGTGCTACAAATGCAGCCACGCCGTTAGTTCCACTCGGAAGAGCTCTCTCTAGGCCAGTTTTTCCTATTTCAGGCGCAGCCGGGAAATATCTAATTTGATATTCTCACGCGCCTTTCGCCGTTCCTGGCGTGTTGCCCTGAGGTAAAGAATTGTTCCGGCAATGCCAAATGCGGCCGCACCGAGAAAATTGGCCGCGGGACTTCGAGTCCAAAGGTACGCTCCGAGAATTCCGCCGGCACTCACGATCAGGTCGCGCATCAGGTAATAGGCACCGATCATCTGGCCGCGTCTTTCCGGTTCGCTATAACTGACGATGAGGGCTTTGCGTGAGGTATCGCCAAACTCTTTCAGGCCGCGAATAAAGAAGGCGATCATCAGCGCGGGAAAGCTACGCGAGAAAAGCAATACAATTGGGAAAAGCGTGAACATCACGAAAGTGGTGACAACAAAAGGTTCGCGCTGTTGTTTATCGGCAAAGTGGGAAGTAGGAATGATGCATAGGGTTGCAACGAGGACTTCGATAGTAGTGAGAATGCCTACTTCTTGTCCGGTGGCGCCAGCGTAATCCATGGCGAAGATCACAACCCAGGCGAATGGGATTCGTTCGCAAAAGCGAACCAAAATATCACTAAGCAACAACCACCGCATCGGCGCGTCGAACTCGCGGAGACAGCGCAGAAAATTCCACCGCTCAGGCGATGGCGCAGTCTCTTCACTTTCTTTTACTTCTTCGCGTAATTCCCGGAGGGCGATGAAGGTAACGCCGGCGAGCAGGATCGAGATAATAAGCGCGACGCGAACTCCCGGGACCACGCCGAAGCGATCGATCAAGATTCCACCCATTAGCGGCGCGACCATCATCGGCACGCGCTTTATCACCATCTGAACCCCGATCCCCATCGAGTATCGGTTGGCCGCAACGGTGGCGCCGACGAGCGAGAACGTGGCCGGGAGAGAGAAACAGGTCCAGGAGAGAAACAAGAACATTCCGGCAATGACCGCGCCCCAATGCGGGATCAGCAGGACGAGTGCATAGCCAGTAATCGAAACGAGGTTGAAGGTGATGAAAGCGCGCCGGTGTCCCCAACGATCGGCGAGTAATCCTCCGGGATAGGCATAGATCGCGCTGACCAAAGTGCGCAGAGCATCGTAAAGACCAATGATGAAGACGCTCGCGCCAAGAGTTTGGAGATATTTCGGAACGAAACGCATCCATAGTTCCTCGCCGGTTCCGATGACGAAAATCGCGATCAGGATGATGACGAGATTACGTTTGAGCGCGAAGAAATCCGTGAATTGCTTCCCGCGACTTATTTCTGGTTGATTCGGCGCTTCCATTTGGCGTCAAGCGGGTGGAGAACGAACGCGAGCTTGAGATTTCGCTGACTTATCGGCCGAAGTCGTCGAAATACAAACGATTCACAGCAGAAGAGAGGCCAGAGGCTCTCATAAAAACCCTAGAGTTGTGGAGTTTCGTGGAAGGTTGCACCTATCTTCTCCCCCCGTCGCGAGGGTGAATCGCATTCTGTCCTTGCGAGACAGTCGCCAGCATTGTCTCATCTTGTTCGCAATGGAAGACGATAAGACCAACAATCTGTCGCATGTAATTGTTCGTGGCAGCGCAAGCGGCTTTGCGCAGGAGATTCAAATCGGCTCGCATCGTCTCACCGGTGACGAACCAGTTTCTTTTGGCGGGACCGACACGGGGCCATCACCGTACGATCTTCTCCTCGCCGCGCTCGGCAGTTGCACGTCGATGACGATCTCGCTTTACGCCCGACAAAGGCGTTGGCCGCTTGAAAAAGTAACAGTTTCCTTGTCTCATTCGAAGATTTATGCGGTCGATTGTGCCGAGTGCGAAACAAGAGAAGGAAAGATCGATCGAATTGAGCGCGAGGTTCAATTGATCGGCTCACTCACTGCGGAACAGCGATCTAGGTTAATGGAAATCGCGGATAAGTGCCCGGTGCATCGAACCCTTACTTCGGAAATTAATATTAGGACGAGAGAGAAGGTTAATAGCTGAGAGGCGAGGAACCATTCGAGGAACAGGCGGCGATCGTATTAACAATTCGCATGGCGGAGAATCCGGTTGAGTAACGCACGCGTTCTCGCGTGTTATGCCAGTTCGGCTCGGACTTTCTGCGTCCCGCGGATCCGAGCCTAATTTGCGAGCACTGACTATTCCGATCGTTTTGCAAACACGAAAGGCAGGAGAGAAAGCAGTTGCAGGATGACTGAGAAGATAACGAGGATAAGAATCGATTTCTCGTAGAGAATGCCCATCACCCAACTGCCGAGAAACCAGGCCACGCCGAAACCAGTATCGAACAGACCAAAACCAGTGGCTCGGACGTCGCGGCGAAGCAGAGGAGCGATGACGGATTTCAAGAGCGAATTCTGGGCGCCCATGCCGATTCCCCAAAGAATCATTCCGCAAAGGACAATCCAAGACTGGCCGAAGAAGACGAGAGGCGCGAAAAACGCGGAAACGAAAAAGGCGGCAATGAGGATGAATAGTCCAGCTTTATCAAACCATTTTCCGAAAACGAGGGCACTCGCTCCGCCCAAAGCCATTGCTACGGCATAGTAGGTTGGAATGACTGGTCCGGCGACCGATCCGCTTCTTTGAAAGTGGTAGGCGATGAGCGAGAAATCGGCGAAACCGGCGGCAGCAAAAGCGCCCGCAACTAAATAGAGCCAGTTAGAACGCGAAAACCCCTTGGTTTCCAAACTATGACCTGCCTCCAGCTCGCGCGGATTAGGGAAAAGATTACTAGCGACGAAAACAATCGCGATAGTAAGTAGCGCGGAGACTAGGAGTAGCGCGAAACCGGTTCGATAGCTGCCGTGCTGGAATAGTACCACTGAAATGATGAGGGACCCAAGGTCGCCCCTGCCTGATCGAATGCTTCGTTCAAGCCAAAGACCCAGCCGCGGCCGAGCTTGTGACCGGCAAACGATAGCATGGCATCAGTTGACGGTTTGCGGATAGCGCGTCCGGTTCGCTCAGCTACGATCAGGCCGGCAGCAAGAGGCCAGTTGCCGGCCAGAGCCAATGCAGGCACTGCCAGCATGTTCACAATGTAACCGACGATCGTAACCAACCAGTACTTGCCCGTTTTATCGCCGAGGTAACCGCAAAAGGAACGCAACGTGTAGCCAAGTAGTTCCCCGAGTCCGGCAGTGAAACCGATAAGCGCCGCGCTCGCGCCGAGGTATCCCAGGAATTGTCCAGTGACGCTGCGTGCGCCTTCGTAGGTAAGGTCAGCGAAGCCGTTGGCGATACCGAGGATGAGGACAAATCGAAATGCAGTCGCAGCGGTGAGTGACTTTTGCTGGTCGGGTACCGTTGCGTTCCCATTCGTTGTTTGAACTACTGCGGTGAGTCCGACTGCTCAGTCATCGGTTCGGTATCATGAAGGCGACCGAAATCGACCGTAAGCTTTCGATCTCCTGACTCGCTATAAATTTCGACAAAGCGCTCGCCAAAACGAACGTCGCGCCAGCTATAATCCTTTTGGGTTTGTACCGCTGCGGGAATAACGGGGTCAATTCCGACGACCGAAGCGGTGAATAAGGCTCTGCTTGCTCTAAACGATTCCGGCGTCTCGCCATAAAGTGGGCTTTGCTTGTCAATCGTGTGACGAAGGGTAAGTGCAGCCGGAAAGGAAATAAGGCGGTCGAAATGCAGTTTCAAATTATAGAAATGTCTGAAGGTGTCACCTTCAAGAATAGGTTCATCACGGGTGAACATGATTCTGAACTCCGCTTCAACCATACTTTGCGCGCGCAAGTTGCCCACCCGTAACATCAGGGTAGGTCGCCCATTCAATGTTCCGATGACAAGTGGTTTGCTGAATAGAATTCGCGCGGCGGGTCGGGAGAAGCGAACAAAGATCAAGCCAGTCATGACCGCGAGGCCGAACATGCCATTAATGATCTCGACGGTAGTGACGAGGTGGCCGTAAAGAGTTTGTGGATACCAATGGCCGTAACCGACGGTGGCGAGAGTTTGCACACTGAAAAAGAAAGCCTCGAGGTAAGAACCGGGCGTCATCCCGGCAATGCATTCGCCACCGAGGGCGTAGAACTCTGCAAAGACGAGGTTGATGACGATATAAACGCCTGCGATGAGAGCGGCGAACTCTGGCCAGGTTAAAGCCAGTAGCCATTGGTAAGCATCGCGCCATTCCCTCTTTTCGAGATTGAGTTTGAGAAACTCAACCTGACCGGAGCGGACGGAAACGGGTCTAGGCATTGCCCACCATCAAAGTAAAAATCGGAAAGTAAAAAGAGAAAAAGAGAGGAGCAGGAGCAGAGCCGAGCTAATCTTTGTTATTTGCCGCCCTGAACCGAAAGCTCCCAGCGGTAGCCATCAGGATCGTGGAACCATAAGCCCATATGTTTCGAGCCCGGAGCTTCCGGCCCGATCTCGTCACCGGGGTCTTCGATGTTAACTTTGTGTTTCTTCAAGTGCGCCAGCGCTTTTCTTAGCGTCGCCATATCCGGCAGATGGAAAGATATGTGCTCAAGTGTTGACGGCGATGGTTTCCCTTTAAAAAGGGCGATAGTGATGTTGTCGTTGCCGACCGCTACACCGTTCTGGAAGTCGAATTCTTTGCGTAATCCAAGCGTACGTTGAAACCACCGAGCGCTCTTCTTCGGATCGCGCACCGCCAGCCCAAAATGACCCACCACACCGAGAACAAACGGAATTTTCGTATTATGATATCGAGCCTGCCTGAAAAAACAGATGTCTCAGCCTTCGCACTTAATCCAACCGTTGCACCAGTAGCCAGACCAGCCCCGAGAGAATGCCGGCAAAAATGGACAGCACAATCGTAGTGCGCCGAGTGTGCCGACGTTTGAACTCCGGCACAGGGATATCATCGTGAATGCGACTCGCCTCGAACATTACCATCAAAAAAAGTGTTACCACGAAGCCAACGACGCCCCATTTCAGAGCCCCGAGAATGGTGTCGAGCATTTGAATCTCGACTGTAATCGTGGCGTCTTTGGATTCAAGAAGAGCGCTTGCGAGAGAGTTGCCGGACTAAACCCGTCCCCGTCGCGCTTCCCATTCGCCTCTCCCTTTGCAGGGAGAGGCTAGCGTGGGGAGTTCCTCAACGCGCCACGTTGTTAAACGCCGCAGCAGGACGTCGTAAAACACGCCGCGTGAGAAATCAGACCCTCTGGAGAAGCACTGCCCGTGCCAGCAACTCTTCGCTTCCGCAAAATGAAACGCCACAAATTTGCATATGTACCATGTGCGGCGACGTTTACAGCTCAATGGCAAAAGCTTTTTGACCAAAAATGTTCGGTCATCAAATATAAGAAGTTTGTAAGTTTGTCCGACCCTTGAGTAGGCCGAGCGAAAGGCAAAATATCAAGAAAACGTTTCAACTTACTTGGAATGAAACGGTTACAGGATTCGAACATACCTTGTAACAGAAGCCGACGTTCTTACCTCACTCGCGAGGCTTTGCCGGTGTTTCAGCCGTGGCCGGTAAAGCTGGTCTGAATACTTTGGGCGAAGTTTTGAGCCGAACCGCGTCCCCAATAGTGAATGTGTTTTTGAAATGTTCAGATGATGCCAGTCAAATTAAACCTTTCCGTCAACTTCGAACGGGGAATCCTGGCGAAAGTAATGGGCGCCTCCCGGCCTACCATTTGCCTCGCTGCGCGGGGAGAAGATGAAGAGAGGTGAATTGTGGTTGTAGCTGCCGTCGTCTCCGGCGGCACAGTCTTCCATCTGTCATTCCGAGCGGAGTCGAGGAATCTCTGGCTTTTTGAGCAGGAATAGTTTGAGATGTCTCGGCTTCGCTCGACATGACAGATCATTCTGCCGTCAGACGGCGGCAGCTACAACCGTTGAAGAAGCCATTAGGTCAGAAGAGAATCGATATCTTCGTCGCTTTCTCGTTCCAGAGAAAACGCGCCGAGGGCGTCGCATCTGCCAATCTCTCAATAGAGCTAGATCGCATGTAGATTATTTTGTGAAGTCGAGCGCGCCCTCGCCGGGAACGTGAGGGTCACAGTTGTGCCGTGATCAACTTCACTTGCTACCGCGACTGATCCACCATGCAGATCGATAATGGATTTGACCAGGGCCAGGCCCAGGCCTGTTCCCTGTGAGCTGCGCGACAAATCGACCCGATAAAATCGATCGCATAGGTGCGGGAGATGTTGTGGAGGGATTCCACAGCCAGTGTCTTCGACCGCGAGCTCGGTCCGATCCGGTTTGATCTCGGTAGCGATAGTAATTTTGCCGCCGTCAGGAGTGAAGCGGAGGGCGTTGTCGAGAAGATTACTCAAAGCGCGATCGAACAATAACGCGTCAGCATAGACTTCGCCGTCACCTTTGTTGGTAATGGAAATACCTCGCTCTTCTGCAATCGTCCGATAATAGGCCGCGATCTTTTCAATCGCGGGCCGCGCGCCAAAGACATTTGGTTTGATTTGGCGATCAACTCCTTCGGCACGCGCGAGAAATAAGAGGTTGTCGACAATACCTGAGAGCCTTTCGCATTCGGCGGCGATCGATTCAATGACGTTGCGATAGTCCTCCAAGGTGCGCGGCCGCGTTAAGGTAACTTCAGCTTCTCCGCGAATATTCGAAATCGGCGTCCGAAGTTCATGGGCGAGATCGGCTGAGAATTGGGAGAGTTTGGTAAATGAATTTTCCAGCCGCGCCAGCATCTCGTCAAAAGCAGTCGCGACTGGCTGAAGTTCGCGCGGCCAGGTCGTCTTACCCACGCGTTCGTCAAGACGGCTGGGGCCGATGCGTTCGAGCGAATGCGTCATTTGCTGTAACGGCCGCAAGCCGCGTTTGGTGACGGCGATCGCGATCATTGCCGACGCCAGGATTCCGAGACCGAGGGCGCCGCCAAGGACGAAAGCAAATTGAGTGGCAAACTGCTCGTCGCTCGACCGGTCTTGAGCGAGTTGGATAATGTAGGGCTGGCCATCCGCCTCCTCGATTGCCGCCACCAGCGAAAATAGTTTCTTGCTGATTCGATAATTTTTGGGGCGGTAGACTGAATTCTTATCTTGTGGATCAGGAAAAGCAGACGGAGGCAAAAAAACGCCCATTTTTGGGGTTTCAGTAACGACGTCACCGTTGGAGCTAATCACTCGCACCCAATAAGCCTCGACTTTGCTCGCGTGCGTGTTGCGTAATGTCGCAGTCAAGCTTCCAAGGCCGCCTGTCTGACTCAATTCGCCGCGCAAAGCCGATAACCTGTCAGCGAGAAATTCGTTATCTTCTTCAAAGGCGTGGCGCACCACGATCAAGTAAAAGGCGCCGAGCCCACAGGAGAGAAGGAACGCCGCGGCCAGAGTAAAGAGAAAGACAAGCTGGGACGCAATCGAGCGCGGCCTAGTCGGACTTAAGAACATAGCCGACGCCGCGGATGGTTCGCACCAGTTTCTCTTTGAATGGATCGTCCACTTTTGCCCGCAAGCGTCGCACCATCACATCGACGACATTGGTGTTAATGGGGAAATCAATATCCCAAATTTGGTTCGCGATTTCGTTGCGCGACACAGCTTCACCAGCCCGCCGGACCAAGTGGGCCAGGAGCAAGAATTCCTTAGAAGTGAGGTGGAGCGGGGTCCCGGACCGACACGCTTTATACTTGCGTGTGTCAATCTCCAGATCGTGTATGTGCAAGTGCTCCCGCTCGTGTCCGGCGGAAGAACGGCGCAAAACTGATCGAACCCGGGCCAGTAGTTCCGAAAACGCGAAGGGCTTGACTAAATAATCGTCGGCGCCGAGTTCAAGTCCTTTCACCCGGTCGCGAACACTATCGCGGGCGGTCAACAAAAGGATGGGTGTGCGCACGTCCTTTCTCTTAAGGGTTGCTACGATCGACCAACCATCTCTCTTCGGCAGCATTACGTCGATGATGAAAAGATCGAACGTCTTTGCCAGTGCCAGATTTAATCCGGCTTCTCCGTCTGACGCGGTCGTAACTTGAAAACCTGCTTCGCCAAGGCCCTTGGCCAGGTATGCGGCCGTCTTCTTTTCATCCTCGATTAACAGGATTCGCATTTAAATAAATCGACCAATGATGCGCTATTGGGCCGGTCGATGCATTGTTTTTCTTCCGCGGCAGCTTGACTTCGACCAGCGCCTCGGCGGTATAGTTATGGACTATGTCCTTGGTCTTTGAAACGATTCAAACGGAAGGGTTGGCTGAACTTTCTTACTTAGTCGGAGACGACGAAGAAGGCATCGCGGCGGTGTTCGATCCGCGGGCGGATGTTGAAATTTATCTCGAGTTGGCGCGTGCAAAAAACGTTGCCATCACGCATATTTTCGAAACCCATATTCATGCCGATCTCGTTAGTGGTGCACGTGAGCTTTGCGGCCGGGTTGAATCGGCAAAGATCTACGTTAGCCACGAAGGAGGTGCACACTACGGATTCGAAAACGAAAAAGTCAGCGATGGCGACAAATTTACACTTGGCGCCGTCGTTATCACCGCGCGCCATACCCCGGGTCACACGCCGGAGCACATCTCGTATTTATTGGCGGACACGGAACATCCGGAAACCCCGTGGGGAGTTTTGAGTGGCGACTCGCTTTTCGTAAATTCAGCGGGCCGTCCTGATCTGCTGGGCGAAAAAGAAACCGGCAAACTCGCTGCCCAACAATTTCATACGCTAAGCGATTTCTACATGAAGTTGCCCGATAGTGTCATTATTTATCCCGCGCACGGCAGCGGTTCGCCGTGTGGCGCCGAAATAGGCGATCGGTTAAACAGCACCATCGGTTACGAGCGGCCGCTCAATCCCTTCCTCCAATTTAAGGACATGGAGTCATTCACCCGTTTTGCGGTCTCCACCGCGCCGCCGATTCCCAAATATTATCCGCGGATGAAAAAAGTGAATATGGAAGGCCCGGAAGTGCTGGGCGGTTTACCCCGAGTCGCCGGGCTGCCGCCAAAGGCATTCAAGAAAGCGATCGATGAAAAGGCAGGCATTCTTATCGACACACGTCTGATGCTGAGCTTCGGCGGCGCGCATATTCCGGGAGCGTTGAACATCGGAGGTTCGCCCATGCTTTCGATCTGGGCTGGGTCGCTTCTGGATCCGGAACAACCGATTTTGCTGGTGCTGGAAAATGACGATGATCTCGATGAAATCGTGCGCCTGTTTATTCGCACAGGTTTCACCAAATTCGCCGGTTATCTCGTCGGTGGAATGAAAGCGTGGGACAACGCTGGTTATCCATTCGCCCAGGTTGCGCAGATGAGTGTGCACGATTTAAAAAACGCGGGCCGCGAATTGCAAATTCTCGATGTGCGTTCGAACCGGGAGTGGAAAGGCGGCCACGTTCCAGGTGCGCACCACATTTTTCTGGCGGAACTGTGGAAGCGATTTGGCGAACTGGATAAATCGAAGCCGACCGCGGTTTACTGCGCGAGCGGATATCGCGCAAGCATTGCTGCCAGCATTCTAAAAGGTGAGGGCTTCGCTGACGTGCGCAATGTCCCAGGTAGCTGGCACGCCTGGAAAAAAGCGGGCTATCCGGTGGATCGCAACGCCGCTCAGGAAAAAGCAGCCTAGTTTCGGCGAAAACCATGATCACGCGGGAGAAAGAACCGCCGAATCTCGAGATGCCGTTCAGCGCGCTCGAGAGTTTTGTTACACCGAACGAGCGATTTTACATTCGCTGCCACTTCCCGATCCCGAAAATCAACGAACGCGATTGGCGTTTGAGAGTAGGAGGCAAAGTGGCGCGACCATTCGAGGTGATCATAGACGACTTACGCCAAATGCCCACGCAGACGATCACGGCCACGCTGGAGTGCGCTGGCAACAGCCGCGTTTTTCTTGTTCCGAAAGTTAAAGGTGTGCAATGGGAACTCGGCGCTGTCGGCAACGCGGAGTGGACTGGCGTGAGACTGCGCGAACTGCTGCAACGCGCCGAGATGGCGAACAAGGCGCGCGAAATCATTCTCGAAGGCGCTGATAACGGCACCATCGCCGAGCCACCGCGTCCTTCTGGCAAAATAAATTTCGCGCGCAGTCTGCCCGTCGAAAAGGCAATGGATGATGTGCTGCTCGCTTTCGCGATGAATGGCGAGCCGCTCAGCGCCGCGCACGGTTTCCCGCTGCGCGCCGTCGTCCCGGGTTGGTACGGAATGGCATCAATCAAATGGCTCCAGCGGATCATTGTCACCGATCAACCATTCAATGGTTACTACCAATCGATTGATTACGCTTACTGGCGGCGAGACGAGGCTGGGCCCGCGCTGGTCCCATTGACTACGATGCAGGTGAAAGCGGAGATCGCGCGGCCCGAAGATAATGAAATCATTCGCGCGAATTCAAAGTACCTGGTTAAAGGCGCGGCTTGGACCGCGGGAGCTATCGTTACCAAAGTGGAAGTTAGCTGCGATGCCGGCAAGTCGTGGGGCGAAGCCACTCTCAACGGGGAGGCGACTGAAAATGCGTGGCGACTCTGGGAGTTCGAATGGCAAACACCGTCGCCAGGTGGCTATACCCTGATGGCGCGCGCCACGGACTCACGTGGACGGATGCAGCCAATGGAACGCGATGCCAACGGCGGCACCTACATGATCAGCCATTGTTTGCCGATCGAAGTCGAAGTGCGCTGAAATGTGGAGGGACGTGCTTCCGCACGTCCCTCCGTCTATGCCCCCTTCTCGATCGGCGCGGCAACGCGATTGCCCCACTCCGTCCAGGAACCATCGTAATTCCGGACGTTGTTTAGTCCGAGCAGATAGGTTAGCACAAACCAGGTGTGACTGGAGCGTTCGCCGATGCGGCAATAAACGACGGTATCTGTCTTCGGACTGACGCCGCAACCCTGCACATAAATTTTCTCTAACTCGGCCGCTGGTTTGAACGTGCCGTCATCATTGACTGCGGTTTTCCAAGGGACACTTTTCGCGCCTGGAATATGACCGCCCCGCAGCACGCCTTCCTGCGGGTATTCCGGCATGTGCGTGATCTCGCCCTTGTATTCGCCGGGCGAACGAACGTCGACCAACGGTTTCCTCGCTTTGCTTTGCGCCAGGGCCTCATCTGCGAAAGCGCGAATTTCCTTATCGTAACGCCGCGTCGGCACGGGATAATTTGTGCGCGGATATTTGGGCACTTCGCGCGTCATCTCGCGGCCTTCGGCTTTCCATTTGTCGCGGCCGCCGTTGAGAATTTTCACCTTGTCGTGTCCGAACAATCGAAATGCCCAAAGGGCGTAGCACGCCCACCAGTTGGATTTGTCGCCGTAGAAAATGCAGGTCGTTTCCGGCGTGATGCCGTTGCGGCTGCATAGCTCGGCGAATTTGTCCGGTTGAATGTAATCGCGAATCACCGGGTCTTGCAGGTCGGCTCGCCAGTCGATGTGAACGGCACCCGGAATGTGTCCGGTATCGTAGAGCAAAATGTCTTCATTTGACTCGACAATGCGAATACCATCGTTTTTCAAATGTTGCGCTAGCCAGTCGGTTTCCACTAGCGCTTCGGGATGGGCGTAATTATTTGAGGCCATATCAGCACGTCTAGCCCCGGGCGAAGCCAGAGGCAAGTCAGCAATCGCCGAGTTCTACGCTCTGAACTTTGCCGGACGCGGTGCAAGCAACAGATCGCGCCCGACCAGGTAAAGAAGGACGCAGAGCGCGACAAACGGAATTAGCGCCAGCAGGTCGGCGTGCGGGCCGTTGAAGAACGGATTATGCGCTGTCGCCCACGCCGCGAGCCGCTCGTTGGTTGACGCCAGACTGGGCAGGCCTGCCATGATGGCGATGACGATGCCGGCGAGCGCGCCACCCGCGATGTAACCGGAGGCGAGCAACACGCCGGAGCTCTTGTCGCCCTCCGCCACGAGCTCATCATGGGTCAAATCATGAGCGTGGAATTTATGTTTGCGCAGCCAGCGATCGATCAGGAAACGTATCATGCCGCCAACAAAAATCGGACTGGACGAAGCGAGCGGGAGATAGACGCCGACGGCAAACGCTAGGGAAGGAATGCCGCTCATCTCGAGTGTGATGGCAATCATCACACCTAACAATACCAGCGCCCACGGCAACTTGTGGCTCAGAATGCCTTTAATGATGTAAGACATCAGTGTCGCCTTGGGCGCGTCGAATTTTGTTACTGGCGACCCATCGGGCCGGACGCGATGCGTACCGTTAATGCCGGGATCGACGAGATAGACTGCCTCGCCGCGATCGTTCACAAGGTAACGTTGCGCCGGTCCGCCACTCGGATCGATCCGCTGCCACGAGCGATAGCTTTGCGGGTCCATGTTGGCTTGTGCGCCTTTGATTCGCTCCCGCGCGCCCAGCTCGGCATCGTTAGGCGCGCGCAGGTCGGCCAGAAAGTTGCGCTCGATTTTGTACACGACCTCCCCACTGCCGTTGATCAGGTATTCGCCCGGATCGAGGCCGGGCACGACGGAATTCACGTCCCCTTCTTCGTTTTGTAGAACGCGATAGTGTTCTGTCGTGTCGGGCTTCAACTTCTCGCGAAACGGCGAGAGATTGGTGACTTGGACCCGCGGCAGCGTCACGCCGGCCTGGACTTTTTGGAACGTCGTTGCCGGCACGTAGACGGTATAGGAATCATTTAGAACAAGGAGAATCGGCCCAAGGGCGAGGGCGGATGCCAATGAACCGGCGAGGATCGCGATCTGTTGAAACTTCGGGGTCGATCCGACAAGAAAACCAGTTTTTAGATCCTGCGAAGTAGTGCCGCCATTCGAAGAAGCAATGCAGACGATGCCGCCGATGGAAAGTGCAGTGACAAAATAGTTCGGCCCGGTCCAACCGACGATGAGAAAGACCAGACAAGTGAGAAGAAGCGTTGCCACCGTCATGCCGGAGGTTGGACACGAGGAAGAACCGATCTCACCTGTAAGATGCGATGAGACCGTGGTGAAAAGAAATCCGATCGCGACGATGAGCAGCGCGCCTAACAAGTTCCACTGCAAATGCAGTTGCGGTGCGATAATGATCATCAGCAGGAGAGCGATCACTCCGCCGATGACGAACTTCATCGATAAATCCTGATCCGTGCGCGGCATTTTGCCGACTGCTTCATGCATGCTGCGCAGATCGGCCAGTCCGCTCTTCATACCGTGCCAGATAAGTGGCAGCGATCGCACCATGCTAATGATGCCACCGGCCGCGACTGCACCCGCGCCGATATAAAGGATATAAGACTCGCGGATACCATCGGGCGTCATTTGGCTGATGGGTATCGTGCCCGGCGCGATAATTCCCGAGGAACTTTCGCCGAAAAATTTGATCGCGGGGATGAGAACCAAATAGGCAAGAACGCCGCCCGCGCACATGATGGAACCAATCCGCGGCCCGATGATGTAACCCACGCCTAACAATGCCGGCTCGATCGTCATCGAGATCGATCCCGCCTTGAAGGGTGCGCCGAAAATTTTCTCTGGCGTGTTCTTCCAGGCGTTGAACGCATTCATCGCCGCCTGATAGATGAAGCCAATTCCAAACCCGGTGAAAATTGTCTTTCCGCCAGTCGCGGCTTCGACATCGGACTTATTTTCCAAACCTTCGCGGGATGCCGCGGCCTTGAGCACTTCGGCGCAGGCGGTTCCTTCCGGATACTTAAGCAAGCCGTGTTGATCGACGATGAGCGCACGCCGCAACGGGATCATCATGAGAATGCCTAACAATCCGCCGAGAGTCGCAACCAGCATGACGCGTGTGATCTCGAGATCGAATCCGAGGATCATGATCGCCGGCATTGTGACGCCGAGACCGAAGGCGATCGACTCACCGGCCGAACCGGCCGTCTGCACGATGTTGTTCTCGAGAATGGTCGCGTCGCGCAATCCCACTTTGGAAAAAAGCCGGAAGAGAGTGATGGAAATGACCGCCACCGGAATGGAAGCGCTGACCGTGAGACCAACCTTCAGGACAAGATAGAGCGACGAGGCGCCGAAGATAATACCGAGCAGTGTCCCGATAATGAGCGGTACCGGCGTCAGTTCGCGCATCCGGGTACGGGCTGAGATGTAGGGTTTGAAATTCGCCGCGAGCGGATTCTCCGGCTTGTACCCGACGATATCGGGCATTTCGTTAGGCGGATTTCTCAGATCGATTTTTTTCATCGAATTGCGAGCCGCCCGACCAGTGGCTTAACGAGTCACGCGGTTCACGTCGCTCGCGCAGCCCCCATTCGCAGGATCCATCGATAAAGCAGGAACGCGATGCCGGCGAAGGCGATGCCGCCGACGATGATCCCGGCGGTTTCATAGCCGGGCCCGACCAGCGAGAGCGGTGCGGCTTTCCCGGAGAAGACAACGATTGCAGAGATCACTACGCCGATAATACTTTCGCCAACGATCAGTCCCGATGCGAGTAACACGCCGAGTTGCTTTGTCGCTTCTGGCTTTGGTGTGCGATCCGCGCGGCGATCGAAAAGCCAGCCCACGATCGCACCGACGACGATCATGAGGGTGCTCTGCGTGGGCAGATAAATGCCCAGCCCGACGGCGAGCGGCGGCACGCGCATGTGCCGCGTCGTCCGTGCGAGGATCTCATCCAGCAGGATGATGCAGACGCCGATCAACGCGCCGATGCGGATCAGACTCCAGTCGATGTTCGCAGCGATGACGCCTTGCGCGAGTGAAGAAATGAGGCCCGCTTGAGGCGCCGGTAATGGATTCGGGCGCAACTCCGCACCGGGGGCGCCAACGAAACCGTAAGCATGATTCACCAGATCGAGCACCGGCGGAATGACGAAGGCACCGGCGATTACGCCGAACACGAGTGCGACCTGCTGCTTCCACGGAGTCGCATCAACAAGCTGCCCGGTTTTGAGATCCTGCAAGTTGTTATTAGCAATCGCGGCGACATTGAAGATGACCGCGGTAGTAAAAAGCGCGAACGCCATCAAAGCCTTGCTCGCCTCCGGCGAAACGTATGGCTTCACGCCAAGAACGAGCAGCAAGGCAGCGCCGATTACCACCAGAATACCGATGCCCGATAGTGGACTGTTCGACGAACCGATCAGGCCCGCCATATAACCGCAGACCGCCGAGACGAAGAAGCTCATCAAAAGGACATAGGCCACACCGCCGATTACGAGCGTAGTCATGTGCGCGCCGAGTCCACTCGTGTTTGCGAAGTAGCCGAGCACCCAGCCGATCGGCAGCATGCAAACCAGCGTAACCAGACCGACGATGCCGATCGGAATATCGCGCTCAGTGATCGGCAGCGTGTCCGCTTTGCCGGCCTTGCGCGCACGCGAAGCGGCCATCGCGCCGGCAAGGCCCTTCGCGACTGGCTGGACAAGCTTCAACAATGTCCAGATCGCCGAAACGCCGATCGCGCCTGCGCCGAGGAAACGGACTTTTTTGCTCCAAGTGCTTTGCGCGAGTTGGCCGGCGGCGGTCGTGAGATCGCCCACCAGCCCCGAGTAGTGCGGTACTCCCCAACCCCAGCCGATAAACGCGCCAATGAGCATGGCGATGCCGACCGACAAACCCACCAAGTGACCGATCGCGAGCAACGCGAACGAAAGAGAGAAATCATAGCCGCTCACCGCGCCCCGCTTGCCGATTCGAAACGTCTGCGCCACATCAGCAGCGAATATTTGCGTTGCAACGATGATCGCGAAGAGCGCGGCAACAATTGATCCCCACAACACCGCCAGCAGACCCGCGCGGCCGTGTTCGATATCCGAAGCGTGCGCGCTATCGCCGCTACTGCCGACCTTCAAAACTTCCGCGCACGCGACGCCTTCCGGATACGGCAGGTCCGAACTCGTCACCAACGCGCGACGCAGCGGGATCGAGTACATCACGCCCAGAATGCCGCCGAGCGCGCAGATCAGGAACGAGATCCAGAAGGGAAACTCAGTCCACCAGCCGATCATGATCAAACCCGGCAGTACGAAGATGATCGACGAGAGCGTGCCCGCCGCTGACGCGACGGTCTGCACAATGTTGTTCTCCTGAACGCTCGCATCGCGGAAACCGCGCAGTATCGCCATCGAAATTACCGCCGCCGGAATCGAGGTAGAAAAGGTAAGACCGGCCTTGAGACCGAAGTACACATTGGCCGCAGTAAAGACCAACGTGATGATGATTCCTATGATTAGCCCGCGGACAGTAAGTTCCTTGCGCATATTCGCTGTGATGTTGGCCGATCGACGCGAGCGGAGGATAGTGTGGAATCGCCGGAAGGGTCAAGACGACATAACGCTCGCCGGACTAGAATATTGCAACGTTTCTGAGCCATTTAGGATGCGCGCAGATAAACTCATCGCAAACTGATGAGAACTTAACGTTTTCTTCGCGGCGGCGGAGTCGGATTCCCGCCGAAAAAATGTTTCAAGGTGCCGCCGACTCTTTCGATTAGCGGCGGCGGCGGTGTTGGTTTCGATTTGGCGATACGCCGGCGGGTGCGCATTTGAAACTCGATCGTGGAAGTTGCGTTTTCATCAACCGTGACATTTTGAGTGCGGTCGGGATAATTCTTGAGGTGAGCGGTGAGCACTTGTTTGCCGGCCGGCAAAGCAACCGTCAGCGGCGTAAACCCAAGCGAAACAGCGCCGCAAAGAATTTCCGCGCCATTTGGAACACTCGTGATCGTAACTTCGCCATGGAAAAACGCGTACTCGACCGGACGAACCTCACCGGCTTGCAGCTGGACCTCGGTCCGGCTATCCGGCCAGCCGTCCTTGTGAAAAAAAATTGTGTAATTTCCACCGTGAAGCTCCTCAGCCGTACCGGGAGCTGTACCAGTCCGTAAGGGCTCGGAAGCAGGGGCGGCCTTATCCGCGATGATTCCGGGGTAAACCGCGAATGTCGCTCCAGCTGGTTTCGTCGTTAATTGCAAAGCAGCTGGCTGGTCGGTAACCGACCGCGGTGGACTTGCGATCATGTCGACTGTAATCGGCGTCGATGCGGCAGGACTTATTTCTAACGTGGGCGGCCTTACCTCTGGCGTGGGCGGAATTACCTCTGGTGCGGCTTTCGTCGTTTCGATCGCATAACCTGTTGTTGGCTGCGTTTCCTTTAGATCTTGGATCAGTTCGCGCCGCGAATGCCAATGCTGAGTTAAGAATACCGCGGCAGCTGGACCAACCAGCGCAATTAACGCCACCACGCGCGGTCCGATTCTTTGCCAGAAAGAAAGGGCGGCGGGAGTGCCGCTATCCACCTTTTCCGTCGGCTGGCCCTCTTCGCACTCCATTTTGCGAGAGAAGCAGCAGAGGTCATGCCCCTTTTGCCAGACCCGTCAGAACGTTCGCGACGAAGATGCCATGGCCGAGCCCGAGCGAAGGTGCTCACCGATCTCAGCCAGGAATGGCTCGGCAAATTCCTTGAGCTTTTGCTGTCCGACGCCCGCGATTTGCGCGAATTCGCTTTTACTTTGTGGACATGCCCGCGCCATCTCGCGCAGTGTTGCATCGGAAAAAATGATGTAAGCGGGAACATCGCGCTCGTCCGCAATTTTTCGCCGCAGCCCGCGCAGACGCTCGAAAAGTTCTTCGTCACATTCGATCTCACCCGCCCGTGGGATGCGGACCTTCTTCGCTGGTGCCTCGATCGGCTTGGTTAACGTGATGGGTGTCCGTCTCCGCAGCGCCATCATTCCGGCCTCAGTCACGTTCAAAGTCGCGAACTTCCCCGGCGCTGCTTCTACCAAACCGAGGCGCAACAGTTCGCGCCCGATTTTTTGCCACTGCTCGCGTTTCAAATCCGCACCGATTCCAAAGGTCGAGAGCTGATCATGCCCGCGCTTCTTGATCGCGTCGTTGGTGCCGCCGATCAGCACTTCCACGATATGATTCAGTCCAAATCCAAAACCTTGCTTCGCCTGCACTCGATGCACGCAGGAGAGAAATTTTTGCGCCGCAATCGTGCCGTCGAATGTCTCGCGCGGTTCTAGGCAATTATCGCAACCGTTGCAGGAAATTTCTCGTCGCTCCATCGTGGGTGCTGTAGTGGCAGCCGTGTCGGCTGCATAACCACTAGCCAGCGCAGGCAACACGCCTGCCTCTACAGAGGGTGGCCAGCTTTCACCGAAATACTGTAGCAGTGTCGCGCGCCGGCAATGGCGCGTTTCTGCGTACGCGATCATGGTGCGTAACTGTTCGTGCGCGATGCGCTGCTCGCTTTCGCTTTTTTCCTCGATGAAACGCCGCTGTTTCACCACATCGCCCACACTGAAGAGCAGCACACACTCGCTCGGCAGACCATCGCGACCCGCGCGCCCGGTTTCCTGATAATACCCTTCGATGTTCTTCGGCAGATCATGGTGAATGACAAACCGCACATTCGGTTTGTTAATACCCATCCCGAACGCAATCGTCGCGGTGATGACACGCGCATCATCGCGCAAGAACGCTTCCTGGTTGCGCGTCCGTTCCCGAGGTTCCATTCCTGCGTGATAAGGCAACGCCTTTATTCCATCTTTCGTTAGTTTTTCGGCCAGCGCGTCGGTTGATTTGCGGCTCGCGCAATAAACAATGCCGCTCTCGTTCGGGCGCGCGCGGATGAATTCGAGCACTTGCTGGTAAGCAGATGACTTCGCCACCACGCGGTAGGTCAGGTTCGGTCGATTAAAGCTCGCGAAGTAACAACACGGATCCCGAAGTTTCAGTTGTTTGATTATGTCGTCGCGCACTCGTTCGGTTGCAGTCGCGGTTAGTGCCATGATTGGGACATCGGGAAAGTGCGTCCGCAATTTTTTTAGTTCCCGATATTCCGGCCGGAAATCATGTCCCCATTCGCTGATACAATGCGCTTCATCGATCGCGATCTGCGCGATGTTCCAATTTAGGGCGCGCTCCAGAAAATTCTCCATCATCAGCCGCTCGGGCGCGACGTAAAGCAAACGAAATTGGTTGCGATCGAGTCCGCGCAATCGTTCGCGCGCTTCATTGCCGGCGAGCGTCGAATTCAAGAACGTCGCCGCAATCCCGCTCGTCCGCAGGGCATCGACCTGATCTTTCATTAGCGCGATTAACGGTGACACCACAATCGTCACCCCATCGCGTAACAGCGCCGGCAGTTGAAAACAAAGCGACTTACCACCGCCGGTCGGCAACAGCGCAAACACGTCGCGGTTAGCCAACGCATCGTCGATGATTTCCTGCTGCAGCGGGCGGAATGCGTCGTAGCCGAAGTATTTCTTAAGCGCCAAAAGTGACTGCATCATTTTTTTCAGGTCAATTGGCGCTAGGTACTTCTCCTTCGTGCTCCTAGGCGCGCCGTTCTTTGATCGATGACAAAATATCGACAATAACTTCGTCGCTCGATTTCGCACCCAGGTTGCCTTTGCCATGAACCCGGACACTGACGGCATTGGCTTCCATGTCGCGCTTCCCAATGACGAACATGGTATGGACTTTCATTTGTTCGGCGCGCTGGATTTTGCCGTTGATCTTGTCGGTTGAAGGATCGATCTCGGCGCGGACTTGGTGACTGCGAAGTTCATCCAGAATAGCTCGGGAGTAGTCGAGTAGTTGAGGTTCATCCCCGATAGTTAAGATGCGCACTTGTTCGGGCGACAGCCAAAGCGGGAAATTGCCGGCGTAATGCTCGATCAGGAACCCGATGAATCGCTCGTGCGTTCCCAACGGGGCGCGATGAATGCAGAGCGGGATCTTATCAACGTTGTCGCGATCCTTGTAACGAAGATCGAATCGGCGCGGCTGCGCGAAATCGACCTGGTTCGTCGCGATGGAAAATTCGCGACCGATAACGCTCCACGCTTGTACGTCAATCTTCGGCCCGTAAAATGCCGCTTCATTAGGCACCTCGACATAATTGATGCCGGAGCTCTTTAAAACATTGCGCGTCATTTCCTCGGTCTGTTTCCAGAGCTCCGATTCATCGACAAATTTCTGTCCGAGCTTGGTGGGATCGTGGGTCGAGAAACGCATCAGATATTTCCCAATCCCGAAGAGCTTGAAGTATTTCAAATACATCTCATTCACCGCGTTGAATTCTGTTTCGAACTGCTCCGGCGTCATGTAGAGATGGGCATCGTTCATCTGCATCGAGCGCACGCGCATCAGTCCGAACAGTTCGCCGCTCTGCTCGTAGCGATAACAGGTTCCGTACTCCGCGAAACGCAGCGGCAGATCGCGATAACTACGCGGAACAGCCGCAAACAACTTGTGATGATGCGGACAGTTCATCGCTTTTAGGTAATAGCGACTTCGCGAAAGAATTTCGTTTCTCTTACTATTGAGAGTCGCTAGTTCCCTCTTGTTCTCTTCAAGACGCTGGAGGCTTTCTCGATGATCTTTTGCGGCTTCTTCCATCCCAAGGCCGGTGAAGATATTTTCAAAGGCCTTAATCTGTTCCATCTTCTTTCCAATGGTCGCTTCCAAGCCGGCCGCTTGGTGCTCCTCCGCCGGATCATATTTCAATTCCATCGGCGGAAACATCGAATCGGCGTAGTAGGGCAGGTGACCGCTTTTCTTATATAAGCTTTCTCGCGCGATGTGCGGAGTACGAACCCGCACGTACCCGGCGGCGAACTCGGTTTCCTTCGCAAGTTTCTCCAATTCTTCGATGATTGCTGCGCCGCGTGGTAGCCACATCGGCAAACCGGGACCGACATCGTCGTCCAAGACGAAAATCTCCAGTTCCTTGCCGAGCTTACGATGGTCGCGCTTCTTCGCTTCCTCCAGCATGCCGAAGTAATCGTCGAGCTCCTTCTTTGTCTTGAAGGCGGTGCCGTAAACACGCTGCAACTGCGGGTTCTTTTCATCGCCTTTATAGTAAGCGCTGGCCACGGTGGTGAGCTTGAATGCGCCGATGTTTCCGGTGCGCATGACATGCGGGCCGGCGCAGAGATCGATGAAGTCGCCGTTGCGATAGAGCGAGATCGTTTCGCCCGGCGGAATGTTTTCGATGATTTCGAGCTTGAATTTGCTTGGCTGTTCCCGATCGCTCAGCGCCGCGAGCCGTCCTTTCTTGCCGAGTTCGAGTGCTTCGTCGCGCGAAACGTCCGTCCGCTCGAACGGATGGTTCTCTTTGATTTCCTTTTTCATCTCCGCCTCGATCTTCTCGAAATCCTCCGGTGAAATCCGGTGCGGTAGATCGACATCATAGTAGAACCCATTGTCGACCGGCGGCCCAGCCGCGAACTGCGCTTCCGGCCAGATCTTCAGGATCGCCGTCGCGAGTACATGCGCTGTCGAGTGCCGCAGACGCTCGATGTCCGTCATCTGCGCGCGCATCTCGGGAGTTTTGCGGTCTTCTTGCATCCTATTGGGCGTGAAATTAACCACGAAGACCAAGAAGGACACGGAGAATTTCGCTTGTTCTTTCGCTCTGCGGGACGCTTGCGATCTGGGGAACGCGAGCTGCTAGCCCGCAGTGCTCGGCAGCTTGCCGAGCACAAATTCCCGTCGGCCAGCGTCGCTCCAGTGTTCGGGTAGCGCACGCGTCTCGCGTGTTGGCGGTGACGTCTCGTCATCGCGGACTTTTGCGCAAGAATTGTTTCGGCGAGACGCCGAAAGTCCGAGCCGGACTGGCGTTTGCACGCGAGACGCGCGCGCTACCAGGAAACAGAAGTGAACGCTCCATGAGAAGCGGCGTCTTTTCCCGATTACGCTGTGTATTATTGTTGGTGATGCGATTTCTGTGGATTGCGGCGGTGTTGGTCTGCATGGGCTGTCATCCGGCCCAGACTCAAGTTGCTGATTTCCCAGCGCAGCGTGAGCGTATGGTGAAGGAGCAAATCGTCATGCGCGGTGTGGTGGAGGAGCGGGTGCTGGCGGCGATGCGCAAAGTGCCGCGGGAGGAATTCGTGCCGGCAGAATTTCGGGCGGAGAGTTATACCGATCGCCCGCTGCCAATCGGGTACGATCAAACTATTTCGCAACCCTTTATTGTTGCGTTCATGACCGAGGAATTGCGGCCGCAACCGATCGATCGTGTTCTGGAGATCGGCACGGGATCTGGTTATCAAGCGGCGATTCTGGCGGAGTTAGTCGCCGAGGTTTACTCGATCGAAATTATCGAGCCGCTGGCAAAAAACGCGGAAGCCACGCTGCAACGTCTCGGCTACAAAAATGTGCACGTGAAAGCTGGCGACGGGTACAAAGGCTGGCCCGAGCACGCGCCGTTCGACTCCATCATTGTGACGTGCGCGCCCGAGCGCGTACCGCAGCCATTGATCGACCAATTGAAAGAGGGCGGGCGCATGATCATTCCGGTCGGGGCAAAGTTCGCGCAGGAACTTTACCTTCTGGAAAAGAAAAATGGGCGATTAGAGCAGAGCGCTGTTCTGCCGGTTCGTTTCGTGCCGATGGCGGGGGAGGGAACGGAGAGGTGAATCGTGATAGGTGATAAGTGAGAGGTAAATACTGATTGCTGAATTGAAGCCCGCTTTCCGACCTGGTCACCGATCACTATTCACCGTCCGCTTGTGCGATTGCGATACACAACTTCTGCTCGTGATCGTGGATAGAAGCAGAACGCCTCGTGATTTGAGAGATCCTTCGCTCCGCTCAGGATGACATGCCGCTGATTGCGGCATGTCACTTAATCGTTGCGAGCTTCTTTACGTCGACGCGCTTGGCCCATTCTTGCAACGCGGCCGGGTCCTGTCCTTGGGTTTCGATTTGCAGAAAATAACGTTTTGCCACCATGATCCAAAGCGTGCCGTGTTTGCCTTCGTTCTCGAAGGTCTCGAACCCGGGATTGCCATCGATCGTGACGGCTTTGGAATAGCCTTCCGTTGATGTGGTAGTGAAATTCCACGCCGCCGTCGTTGCTTCCACGTAATCAGGGTTAGCCGCCGAATCGAGAACGCTGATCGCGGTTGTCGGCGCCTTGTCGCCCTCACCCTTGCGATAATCGCGATGAACGTTCGTTAATTTGAATCCGCCAACATCTGTCGTTGAGCCTTCGGGTTTATCGGCCGTCCAACCCGCGGGAGCATCGGGCAGGAGCGGAAGCAATTTGGAGTAATCAACGACGTTGATGAGGGACGGCAGTTCCTGAGCGCGCGCCGGCATCGCGATCACGCCCGTGAATGACGCGATCATGGTCAGCACAAGTCGCGCGGCGAGCGAAGATAGATTTCGGTTCAAGGTCAAGGACACCGTACTCGATTGACTTCGCTTGCTCGCTTTGTCAAGACGCGAACGAACGCAACTTTTGGATGAAGGCGCGCTTACGAGCAGGATGAAAGACGACAGCGGTTTGGAAACTGCCGGCCTTTACATAGGATACTGGCACAGATGACCAGAAATTTTGAGATTCGTGACGCCACCATCGCGGACATCCCGATCATTCTGCAATTGATCCGTGATCTCGCGACCTACGAGCGTGCGCCCAATGACGTAGTCGCCACCGAGGAAGGTTTGCATGAAGTGCTTTTTGGCGCTGAACCAGCGGCGAAGGTGGTGATTGCATTTGAAAATACTGCACCGGTCGGGTTCGCGGTTTATTTTTTTAACTTCTCCACCTGGCTCGGGCGCCCCGGGCTTTACTTGGAAGATTTGTTTGTGAAACCGGAAGTGCGAGGTCGCGGTTATGGTCGCGCTTTGCTGGTGCATCTGGCAGAGATCG
>Ga0209056_10000522_pt1 | contig 42458 bp, 40 predicted proteins | sample GraSoiAngelo_114_FD_185876 | JGI IMG/M metagenome (GOLD analysis project Ga0209056, IMG submission 185876) | Grasslands soil microbial communities from the Angelo Coastal Reserve, California, USA - 14_0903_13_40cm (SPAdes) (version 2) | ecosystem: Environmental > Terrestrial > Soil > Grasslands...
CTGGACGCGCGGCTCGACGCGATGAAGAGCATCCCGGAGTTCAAGGCGGCGAGCCGGCAGATGGGTCGGCAATCGCTGCGGATCGCCACGGGCCTCGGCGACGACGCGTTCCTCGCCCGGTTGGCCCGCGCCGTCGACGACGAGCGCTCGGCCGGCCACCACGCGACGGTGTTCGGTGCGATCGTCGGTCGGGGAGGCGCCGGACCCGAGTCCGCGGCCGCGGCGTACCTCTACGCCACCGCGGCACTGCTGGTCGGAGCAGGTCTGCGACTGATCACGCTCGGACAGCTCGACGGCCAGCGCGCGCTGGCAGCGATGCGGCCTCGCATCGAGCGGCTGGCCGCCGCGGCCGCGATGGCGACCGCCGACGACTTGTGGAGCTTCGGTCCCGCGCTCGAGCTCGCGGGCATCCGTCACGCCACGCTCGACATGAGGTTGTTCAGATCATGACCACGCTCCCGCAACCGTTGAAAATCGGCATCGGCGGTCCAGTCGGCTCGGGCAAGACCGCGCTGGCGGAGGCACTCTGCCGGCGCCTCTCCGCCGAGCTCGACATGGCGGTCATCACCAACGACATCTACACCAAGGAGGACGCCGAGTTCCTGGTCCGGAGGCGCGCCCTGCCGGCCGAGCGGGTCATCGGCGTCGAGACGGGGGGGTGCCCGCACACGGCGATTCGAGAAGACGTGTCGGTGAATCTCGAAGCCGTGGGTGCGCTCCTGAAGAAGTTTCCGAATCTCGAGCTTCTTCTCATCGAGAGCGGCGGCGATAATCTGGCGGCGACGTTCAGCCCCGAGCTGGTCGACGCGATGATCTACGTGATCGACGTCGCCGAGGGCGAGAAGATCCCCCGCAAGGGCGGTCCGGGGATCACGCGCTCCGATCTGCTGGTGATCAACAAGATCGATCTGGCGCCGCACGTGGGCGCGGACCTCTCCGTGATGGAGCGCGATTCGCGCCGGATGCGCGGCGCCCGGCCCTTCGTCTTCACGAACCTCCGGACCGGCGAGGGGGTGGACACGATCCTCGCGTGGATTCGACGCGAGCTGACGCTCGCCGCGGCGACGGCGTGAACGCGACGGCCTCGCTCGACGCCCGGGTCGGCCGCGATGGGGCGCTGTGGCTCCGCTTCGAGCGGCGCGGGACCGCCACCGTCGTCGCGGGCTGTCGATACACGCTGCCGCTCCAGGTCCTGGCGCCCCTCGCTCTCGACGACCCGGCCGCGATCGTCTCGATCCTGAATCCGACGGGCGGCCTGGTCGGCGGCGACCGGCTCTCGATCGACGTGAGCTTGGCGGCGGGGACCCACGCGGTGCTCACCACCCCGTCGGCCACTCGCGTGTACCGCACCGATGCGGACGAGGCCGTCCAGACCGTGAAGCTTAGGCTGGGCCCGCGCGCGGTCGTCGAGTGGGTGCCCGACCACACCATCCCGTTCGCGGGCTCGGCCTTCCGCCAGGCGATCGACGTCGAACTGGACGAGAGCGCCGGGCTCATCCTCGTCGATGCCTTTTCGGCCGGCCGGGTCGCCCGGGGAGAAGCGTGGCGGTTCGCCGTGCTCGACAGCGCCGTTTCGATCAGGGACCAGTCCGGCTGGCTGCTCCACGACCGGTTCGTCCTGCGCGGTCCGGTCGCCAAGGACGACCCGGCGTGGGACGGACTCGGCTGCGCGGAGTCCTATCCGTACTTCGCCTCGATCGCGATCATCGGCGCCTTCGACGCCGCGCACTTCGCGGCCGAGGTCCACCGGCGCTGGGCGAGCGGTGGTGCCGCGAGGGTCGGCCTGGCCATGCTGGCTCGCGGCGGAGTGCTCGTTCGCTGCCTGGCGGCGACCGCGCCGGCGCTCATCGAGACCGTCGAGACCTGTTGGGGCCTGGGCCGCCGGGCCCTCCGGGGACTTCCCCCACTGCGCCTGAGGAAGGCCTAGCGCGATTGTGAGGTTTCCGTTACACTTCGGTTCGGGTTAATGTTCAATCTGATCCCGAAGGAAGTCCGGTTCTTCGACTACTTCGAGCAGCAGTCCCAGCACATCATCCGGGCCGGCGCCCTGCTCCACGAGATGGTCCACAACTTCGCCGACGCGCGGGCCAAGGCGCACGCGATCAAGGAAGTGGAGCACCAGGGCGATCAGACGACCCACGAGATCATCAAGAAGCTGAACACGACCTTCATCACGCCGATCGACCGCGAGGACATTCACGACCTGGCCTCGCGTCTGGACGACGTGCTGGACTATATCGAGGCGGCCGCCGAGCGTCTGGTCGTGTACCGCATCAAGGAGCCGACCTCGGCGTGCCGGGCGATGGCCGAGGTCATCGTGCACACCACGCACGCGATGGACCGCACCATCAAGTGCCTGCGGACGATGGACCCCGGCTTCCACGAACACACCGTCGAGGTGAACCGCCTGGAGAACACCGCCGACGTGCTGCTGCGCGAGAGCCTCGCCGCGATGTTCGACGAGGCGAGCGATCCCATCGAGGTCATCAAGTGGAAAGAGATCTACGAGACGATGGAGATCGTCACGGATCGGTGCGAGGACGTGGCCAACGTGATCGAGGGGATCATCCTCAAGATGGCGTGACCGCCCCGGCCTGAGCGGTGCTCTCCCTCGTCGTCTTCATCGTCTTCGTCGCGCTCGTCTTCGACTTCATCAACGGGTTCCACGACGCCGCCAACTCGATCGCCACGGTCGTGTCGACTCGCGTGCTGACGCCGCTCCAGGCGGTCGTCTGGGCGGCCTTCTTCAACTTCGTCGCCGCGTTCGGATTCGGCGTCAGCGTGGCGCGCACGGTCGGGAAGGGTGTCGTCGAGACCACGGTGGTGGACCAGTGGGTGATCCTGGCGGGTCTGGTCGGCGCGATCGTCTGGGACCTGATCACGTGGGTGGGGGGGGTGCCGACGAGCTCCTCCCACGCGCTGATCGGCGGCTTCGCCGGTGCCGCCGTGGTCAAGGCGGGGTTCGGCTCGCTGATCGCGTCCGGCCTGATCAAGATCGGGGCGTTCATGATCCTGGCGCCGCTGATCGGCCTGGTCGTCGGATTCACGACGATGGTGCTGGTGCTCAACGTCTTCAAGCATGCGACGCCCGGGCGCGTCGACAAGATCTTCCGACGCGGCCAGCTCCTGTCGGCGGCCGCCTACAGCCTGGGTCACGGCACCAACGACGCCCAGAAGACGATGGGGATCATCGCCGTGCTGCTCTTCAGCACGGGTCACCTCGGGCCCGAGTTCTACGTGCCTTTTTGGGTCGTGCTGATGGCGCACGCGGCGCTGGGTCTGGGCACGATGACCGGCGGGTGGCGGATCGTGAAGACCATGGGGATGCGGATTACCAAGCTCCGGCCGGTGGGCGGCTTCTGCGCGGAGACGGCCGGCGCCATCACGCTGATCGGCACCGCCATCGGTGGCATCCCCGTCAGCACCACCCAGACGATCAGCGGCTCGATCATGGGCGTCGGCGCCATCCAGCGCTTCTCGGCCGTCCGCTGGGGCGTGGCCGGCCGCATCCTCTGGGCGTGGATTCTCACCATCCCCGCCTCGGCGCTGGTCGCCGCCCTCACCTGGACGCTGCTTCGCCTCGTGGGCGCCTGAGGGCGCAGCGGGCACCGAGCCAAATGGTCGCAATTAACCCGCGATCAACGGAAATCCCGCGGGTTGACCTGGTGCCGGGCGATCAATCCGTGCAACGTTGGGCGGCTCACCGCCAGAAGCCGCGCCCCCTGGGTGATGTTCCCGCGCGTCCTGGCGAGCGCCGCCACCAGGGCGTTCCGTTCCGCCCGGTCCCGGGCCTCTCGGAGCGATGCGAGGTCCAGGCGGTGCTCGGCTTCGATGCCGAGGTCCCCGGCCTCGATGAAGTTGGTCCGGGCCATGAGGACCGCGCGCGCCACCGCGTTCTCGAGCTCGCGAATGTTGCCGGGCCAGGCATGGCGAGTGATGGCTGCGAGGGCCGAGCCCCCGAAGCGCAGCTTCCTCCGGTGCTCCGCGTTGCTCCGTTGGAGGAACGCGCTGGCGACGAGCACGGCGTCCTCGCCCCGGTCACGCAGGGGCGGGAGCGTCAGGTTCACGACCGAGAGGCGGTAGTAGAGGTCTTCACGGAACCGCCCGGCGTGCAGCTCCGCGTTCAGATCCTTGTTAGTCGCGGCGACCACCCGGGCGTCCACGCGAAGCACCTCGCGGCCGCCGACCCGCTCGATCGCCCGCTCCTGGAGAAAACGGAGGAGCTTCACCTGGAGGAGGGCGCTCATCTCGCCGACCTCATCGAGGAACAGCGTGCCGCCCTCCGCGAACTCGAGCTTGCCCTTCCGCTGAACATGCGCCCCGGTGTAGGCGCCTTTCTCGTGGCCGAACAGCTCGGACTCCAGCAGGGTGTCCGGGATCGCCCCACAGTTGATCGCCACGAACGGGCGGTTGCACCGCGCGCTCCGGGCGTGGATGGCCCGGGCCAGCAGCTCCTTGCCCGTTCCACTCTCGCCCTGGATCAGCACCGTCACGTCGGTCCGCGCGATGCGGCTCACCACGGCGAAGATCTCTCGCATGGCGGACGTGTGGCCGAGCATGTCCTCGAAGCGGGTCGGCGCTTCCCCCTCGCGCTGCGTCGCCGCATCGGCCTCGAGCGCCTGGAGATAGGCTGCCCGCTGGAGCACGATCCGCAGATCGTGGAGCCGGATCGGCTTCTCGTGATAATCGCACGCGCCGCGCTGGATCGCGCGGATGGCGCTCTGGCGGCCACCGTGACCGGTGAGGACGACCACTTTCGTCTCGGGCGCGGCCTTCATGATCCCCTCCAGCGCCTCGAGGCCCGGCTCGGCGCCTTCCGGGTCGGGCGGCAGGCCGAGGTCGAGGCTCACGAGTCCCGGCTGCTCGCGCTCGAGCGCCGAGAGGGCCTCCACGCCGTCCCCGGCAAAGAAAAGCGTGAAGTCGTCCCGCAACCCGTATTTGAGCTGGATACGGATCGGCTCCTCGTCCTCGACGATGAGAAGCTTGGGCTTGCTCAGGCTCGTCCTCCGAGCGGGAGCCTGACGGTGACGGTGGTGCCCACCCCTTCCTTGCTCGACACGTCGATGGCGCCGCCGTGGGCCTCGACCAGCCCCCTGGCATGGTAGAGACCGATTCCCCAGCCGTCCTTCTTCGTCGAGCAGAATGGCGCGAAGAGCGACGTCCGCGCGAATTCTTCCGAGATGCCGCGGCCGGTATCGGAGACCGAGACGACCGCCCAGCGACCCTCCGCGAAGGTCTTCACCGTGACGATGCCGCGGCCGTCGATCGACTGCACGGCGTTGGTGACGAGATTCTGGATGACTCGCGAGAGCGCCTCGCCGTCCGCCGAGATCGGCAGGGGTGTCAGCTCGGCGACGAGCGTGATCCGACCGCTCTTGACGACCGGCGAGGCCGCCTCTCGCGCGAGGATCGCGAGGTCGAGGGGTTCGAGCCGCAGCCGAGCCGGCTCGGGGACCCCGCTGAGGCGGCCGATCAACGCTTTCATGCGGTCCACGGTCCGCGCGACCGTCTGGAGGGCGTCGCGCTGAAACTCCGGGTCGTCGAAGTGCTGCAGCGCGCTCTCGCTCAGCATCGACAGCGCCGAGATCGAGTTCTTGAGGTCGTGGATCACGAACGACGTGAGTCGGTGAAAGGCCTCGAATTCGTGCGACCGCGCCCGATGCTCCGCAAGGCGGGCGGTGACGATCACGCCGGCGGCCTGCTCCCCGACGGTTGCCATGAGCTCGAGGTCCGCGACCGTGTAGCGCGTGCCGCCCTGGCCGGGCCCGAGCAGCAGGAAGCCGATCAGGTCGTCCTGCCAGCGGAGCGGGACGATCACGGACGCCGCGGGGAACGCTCGCGCCGCCCACGGCTTGAGCCATGGGGCCGCCGAGCCGTTCTCGAGGACAAGCGGAGCCCGCCGCGTCCGGAGCGACGTGATCAGGGGATGATCCTCGGCGAGCGTCTGCGCCGGGCGCCGCGCGCCGACGGCCGCCGCCGCCTGATGGCCGCCGTCAGCGGCATTCTTGAGGTACAGGACGGCAGCGGTCGCCCCGACCGTCTCGACGACGGAGCCGAGCAGATGCGGCGCCAGGTCCCCGAGCGTCATCCGGGAACCCCGGCGCTTCGCTGTCGCACGCGCGTGATCACGAGCTCGACGGCGGCATCGACGGGGCCGTCATTGGTCACGACGAGGTCCGCATGGGCGCGCGTCGGCTCCACGTACCGCTCGTGCATGGAGCGCACTGTGCCGGAGTACTGCTGCAGCACCTGCTCCAGCGTGCGGCCGCGCTCGGCGAGGTCCCGTCGGATCCGCCGGATGAGCCGAAGATCCGGCGGCGCGTCCACGAACACTTTCACGTCCAGCAGTGACCGGATCGACTCCCACCACAGGACGAACAGGCCCTCCACCAGGACGAGCCGCGCCGGCGCGACCACCTCGACTCCGGTCCGCGCGTGGGTCTCGAACGAGTACACCGGCTTCCGCACCGTCTCGCCGCGTCGGAGCGCCGCGAGCTGCCCGACGAGCAATGCGACGTCGATGGCGGTCGGGTCGTCGTAGCTGATGCGGGTCCGCGCCGGCAGGGAGAGGGCGCCGCGGTCGCGGTAGTACGAGTCGGCGTCGATCACGCACCCGCCGTAGCGCTCGACGAGACTCCGCGCGATCATGCTCTTGCCCGAACCGGTTCCGCCAGCGAGACCGATGATCACCGCGAGAGCGCCTCCAGGTCGGCCCGGATCATCATGCGCACCAGGTCGGGGAACTCCACTTTGGGCTCATGCGGGCGCCTTCAGCTCACCCGGGTGAGAAGCGCGCGCCCGAGCTTCTCCGGGTCGTGCCGCACGTCGCCGCCGGGCGCGAGCAGGTCGCACTCGACGACGGAGTGGCCGAGCGCCCTCAGGAGCTCGACGTCCGGGGGGACGGGCGCCGCGCCCAGCGCGGCGTATCGGCCGACCTGCTCGGGCGCGAACGGCGCGGTGTTGATCAGGATGTCGTGGATCGGGATCGTCGGCGCGTGGCGGCGAATGGCCATGAGGTGGTCCACGCCGGTGTACCCGTCGGTCTCGCCCGGCTCCGTCATGAGATTCATGACGAGCACGACTCGCGCTCGGGATCTGGCGATCGCCTCGGGCAGCTCCCCCGCGAGGAGCACCGCCACCAGGCTCGAGTAGAGGCTGCCCGGGCCGATCACGATCAGGTCCGCCCACTCGAGCGCGTGCAGCGCCTCGGGCGGGGCGGAGGCGTCGCTGGGATGGAGGCGCAGGCGGCGAATCGGGCTCCGAGCGCCCGCGATGCGGGACTCGCCCTCGATCACGGTGCCGTCGGACAGCTCAGCGCAGAGCGTTGCGGTCTGGATGGTCGAGGGTAGGACCCGGCCGCGGATCGAGAGCATGTGACCCACTCGCGCGACGGCCTTCGAGAAATCCTGCTCGAGCTCCGCGACGGCGGTCAGGATGAGATTGCCGAGACTGTGCCCGGCGACCGCGCTCTCGCTCGCGAAGCGGAAGGCGAATACTTCCGACATTGCGGGATCGCCTCCGGCGAGGGCGAGGAGGCAGTTGCGGATGTCGCCCGGGGCCGGAACCTGATGGCTCGCGCGGAGCACGCCGGAGCTGCCGCCATCGTCGGCGACCGTGGCGATCGCGGTCAGGCGCGTCTGGTCCCGCTCGGGATCCAGCGGGCGCGACGCGAACAGCAACGGCCGGAGCCCCCGGAGCACGGTGGGCAGCCCCGTGCCGCCCCCAAGCGCGACGACGCGCAGGTCGGGCCGCGGCAGCTCGCCGAGCCGGCTCGAGTGCGTTACGGCATCGACGGGCGCGATGCGCGAAGACAGGGCCATGGGCTAGGGCTCCCTCGCGGAAACGGCCACGACCTTATCTTGCAAATGGCGCGCGAGCGACTGACGCAGGACTGCCCTCTTCGTGTACGCGTACACGAACGTGCTGTCCTGAACGACGTACGACTGCACGACGCCGCATTCCTGGAGCTTCGATAGCGCTGCCTGTGTGGACCTGACGTCCCGCCTGATCCACCACTCGGCAATGCCGCGTGCGGTGTCGGCGGCCTCGTTGTTGCGCATCAGGTATTGCACGATCTGGCGGCATACCGGATCGCTCGCCAGAAGGTCTCGAAGCGGCGTCGCCCTGCTGTGGCCGGACTCGGGAGCTGGCGTCAAGGCGGCGTGCTGAGGGAGCACGAACGGGGCCAACGTCCTGACCGCTTGCACTGTCGATATGTTAGAGACCTGGAGTGGGCCACGACCCCACGAGGTCCCCCACAAACTTGCGCGCTAGCTCCGCAAATATTGCTGGCTTGGAACGAGACCGAGGCCGGAACCGGCCGCGCCGTCGATGTCCCGGCCGTAGGCCTTCAGCTTGTACTGCAGGCAGCGGACGCTGATCTGGAGCAGCCGGGCCGCCTCCGTGCGGTTGCCGCGGACCTTGTGGAGAGTCCGGAGGATGTGGCGGCGTTCGACCTCGCCGAGCGGCAGCCCCGCCTCGAACAATCCCGACAGGGTAGGCCCGGCCACGCTCGAAAAATCCCCGGCGAAGAGGTCTCGGTCGGTGAGCGTGTCGCCCTCGGCGAGGACAACCGCCTGCTCGAGAAAATTCTCGAGCTGCCGGACGTTCCCGGGCCACGGCAGCTCGAGCATGCGTTCGAGAGTGGCGGGCGCGACCTTCGTGATGCGTTTTCCGTACAGCCCAGCGAACCGCCGCAAGAAGTGATCGACCAGGCGTGGTATATCGTCCGGCCGCTCCCGGAGCGCGGGCACCTTGATCATGAAGACCGCGACCCGGTAGTAGAGGTCCTCCCGGAACAGGCCCTGCGCGACAGCGGCCTTGAGGTCCTTGTTGGTCGCGGTGATGAGCCTGATGTCCGTCCGGATGGGCTTCGTCCCGCCCACCTTGGAGAACTCGCGCGTCTGAATGACGCGAAGGAGCTTGGCCTGCAGCCGCGGGCTCAGCTCGCCAAGCTCGTCGATGAACAGCGACCCGGTGTGGGCCAGCGCGAAGACGCCCTCGCGATGCTCCGTCGCGCCGGTGAAGGCTCCCTTCACGTGACCGAAGAGATGACTCTCCATCAGGCCTTCCGGAATTGTCGTGCAGTCGAGCGTGATCAGGGGACGATCGCGGCGGGGACTCGCGTAGTGGATCGCGCGCGCGATCAACTCCTTGCCGGTGCCGCTCTCGCCGTAGATGCAGACGTTCACATCGCCGACCGCCACCTTGTCGATGCGCGTAAAAATCTCGGCCATCTGCGGCGATTCGCCGACGATGCCGTGATAGACGGAGGAGACCGGCGGGGTCTGGTCCACGAATCCGTGAATGAGCAAGGCCAGTACCAAGCGAATGCCGACCCTTAACCTCACGGTTCGCTTGCACATTTTGCGCGCCCGCAACCTTTGCGCGCCGACGGCGGATGGCCGGGACCTGATCAGGGTGAACGGGGGCAGGGCGTCGAAATCCACGGGAGGCTTCTAAATCAGGCACATAGACGGGCTCGACGCGCGCGGGATCGGCTGATCAGAAATGCGACACGATGCTCCCGCTTCGGGGCCGACGCGAACGATTTACCAGTCTTCGCTTTCCAATCTTGGCCCGGGGAGGCAAAGTAAGGGCCGGCGAAGCGAGATGAGCAATGTCCCGACGGCGGGCAGATGAGGCGCGGAGTGCCGCGTGAGCCTGGCGCTTCCTACAATCGCGGCGGCGGGTCGCCGTTGGGGAGAGTCAGGATCACGTGAGACCGGACCTGAAGCTCGAGATCGATCGCTCGACGAGTCCGTCGGTCAGCTTGTCGGCGTTCCGGCCCCTGGCGCTCGGATCGGCGGCGACGCTCCCCGCGCCGCCGATCGAGGATCACCTCGACCTTTACGTCGTCGCCGAACCGATCCAGCAGATATTCGTAGAGGCGGGGTTCGTGTCGGGAGACCAGAAACAGATGTCGGGCCATGTGCCTCCGTTCTAGAGCCGCGCCTCGGCCGGCGGGGCCCCAGCCCCGCGACGGCCTGCGGCGCGGACCACATTATCCATCCGACGTGCGTGGCGGCTCGCGCTTTCCCCGCTGAACGGACACTACGAGCATTTGCGGTGCCATTCCAGCAGATGTTGAAACTCTCGACACTTTCCCAGAGGCTGTGCGGGCCTGTCTTCCGAACTGGAAGGTTTTCCGACGGGGAGGGCTCATGCTTCGGGTGATCGTCGTGGTCGCTCGAGACCGCCCCGAGCTGTTCGGCTACTTTGAAAAGACCTTCGCCGGCATGCCGGACATCAAGGTCCTGCTGGACCGTCGCCTCGCGCCGCCGAACGAGGCACCGGGCGGCACGGCCGACCCCGCTCGGCGCGAGCGTCGCGATATCTACGACGAGCTGCAGCAGCGGGGCTTCGTCATGATTCGCCTGTGGTGATGGCCAGGACCCCGCGGGATTGAGCGTGCGACTGGCCTGGACGGTGCGGCGAAACTCGTACTTCGATTCGATCGACCTCATGCGCGTTGCCGAGCAAGCCCGGCAGCTAGCCGGCGTGACGGAGGTCGCGGTCGTGATGGGAACGCCGCCGGGCCGCTCGATGCTGGTCGACGCGGGGCTGTGGCCGCCGGAGGCGCCGGAGGCCGGCCCCTGCGATCTCCTGATCGCCGTTCGTGCGAGCACCGAGACGGTCGCGCACCGCGCGCTGGCGTGCGTCGAGGAGCTCCTGAGCGCGAGCCGGGATAGCGAGCCGGCGCACGAGGACATGATGCCGCGCACGACCGCGAGCGCCGCCCGTCGAGGCGCGCCGGCCAACATCGCGGTCATCGCCGTTCCGGGAGCCTATGCCGCGCTCGACGCGCATCAGGCGCTCTCGGCCGGACTTCATGTGTTCCTCTTCAGCGACGGCGTGTCGCTGGACGACGAGGTCGCGCTCAAGCGTCGGGGCTACGCCCGCGGCCTCCTGGTCATGGGGCCGGAGTGCGGGACGGCCATGATCAATGGGGTCGGTCTCGGCTTCGCGAACCGGGTCCGTCGCGGGCCCATCGGCGTCGTCGGAGCCTCCGGAACCGGCATCCAGGAGGTGACGAGCCTCGTGCATCGCCTCGGCGGTGGTGTCTCTCAGGCGATCGGCACCGGCGGGCGTGACCTCGACGCCGCCGTCGGCGGTCTCACCACGCTCCAGGCGCTCGAAGCGCTCGCGGCGGACGTCGACACGCGAGTCGCGCTCGTCGTCTCGAAGCCGCCCTCGCCCGCGGTTGCCGACGCCGTGCTTCGGGCCGCGGTGCAGACGCGAAAACCGGTCGTGGCCTGCCTGCTCGGTTACGAGGGGCCGACGCCGACCGGCGTCCGGGCGACGCCGACGCTGGAACAGGCGGCCGTCGCCGCGGTCGGTCTCTCCGGCGGCGCGGTCCGCGAGCTCGAACGACCCCGGCACGGGTCCGCGCGCGGCGCACGGGGGGCGGTCCGCGGCCTCTATGCGGGCGGGACACTGTGCGACGAAGCGCGACGCATCGTGGGCGGCGGCGCTGCGCATCGCTTCATCGACTTCGGCGCCGAAGAGTTCACGCGGGGACGGCCGCATCCGATCATCGATCCCGGCCGACGGAATGCCGCGCTGGTCGACGCGGGAGACGATCCGAGCGTCTCCGTGGTCCTGCTCGATCTGGTCCTCGGCGACTGCGCGCATCCCGACCCGGCCGGCGCGCTGCGCCCGGCGCTCGCCGAGGCGCGGGCACGGCGCCGGGGCCGCGATCTGACGGTCGTCGCTCACGTGGTCGGGACCGAACAGGACTTCCAGCGACTGGAGAAGCAGGAGGAGAGCCTCCGCGAGCTCGGCGCGATCGTGTGCGCAAGTAACCGGATGGCCGCCGAGATCGCCCGGGCGCTGGCCGAGGGGCGCGATGTCACCTGAGCCCAATCTCCTCCGCGATCCGCTGGGGGCGGTCGTCGTCGGCCCCGAGCTGTTCGCGTCGGCGCTGGTCGCTCAAGGCGTCCCGGTGAGACGGGTGGACTGGCGGCCCCCGGCGTCCACCGACGCGCTCGCATCGCTCTGGTGCGACGCCGTCGACGCCGCGAACCGCGTCGCCCTCGATCGCCTCCTCGCCGCCCATCAGGTCCTCGTCGACGTTCGTCCCGCGATCGAGGTCGTGCCGGGCATGACGCGCGAGACCATTCTCCACGCCGGGCCCCCCATTGCCTGGGAGAGCATGAGCGGCCCGATGCGCGGAGGGATCGTCGGCGCGTTGATCTACGAAGGGCTCGCGACGACGTGGCAGGACGCCGAGCGCCTCGTGACGCGCGGGGCCGTTCGCTTCGCTCCCTGCCATCATCACGCGACCGTCGGCCCGATGGCGGGCGCCACGACCGCCACGATGCCGGTCCTCGTGGTGGAGAATCGCGCCGCCGGCAATCGGGCCTACTCGACGCTGAACGAAGGGCTCGGCAAGGTGCTCCGCTACGGCGCCTACGCTCCGGACGTGATCGATCGCCTGCGCTGGTTCAGGGATGTCGTCGGTCCGGCGCTCGGCGAGGCCGTCCGGCGCACGGGGGGCGTCGATCTCCGCGCGTTGATCGCGCAGGCGGTGCAGATGGGCGACGAGTGCCACAACCGGAATCGCGCCGCGTCCGCGCTGCTCATCAAGGCGCTCGCGCCCGAGCTCGCCGGGCTCGACCTGCCGGCCACCGAGCGCAGCCGCATCCTCGCCTTCGCGGCGTCGAACGAGCACCTGTTCTTGAACGTGGGAATGGCCGCGTGCAAGGCCGCGCTCGACCCCGCCCACGGCGTGCCCGATTCGACCCTCGTCACGGCGATGGCGCGGAACGGCACGGAGTTCGGGATCCGTGTCAGCGGACTGGGCGACCGCTGGTTCACCGGGCCGTCGGAGACGCCGCAGGGCCTCTACTTTCCTGGATTCGGGCCCGGAGACGCCAACCCCGACATCGGCGACAGCGCCATCACCGAGACAGCCGGCCTCGGCGGCTTCGCGATGGGCGGCGCCCCCGCGGTCGTCCAGTTCGTGGGCGGCACACCGGCCGATGCGCTCGCGTACACGCGACTCATGTACGAGATCACGCTCGGCGAAAGCACGGCCTACCGGTTGCCGACGCTCGATTTTCGAGGGACGCCGACCGGGATCGACGTGCGACTTGTCGTCCAGACCGGGATCCTTCCGCAGATCGACACGGGCATGGCTCACCGCGAGCCGGGGATCGGGCAGGTCGGCGCGGGCCTCGTCAAGCCGCCCCGCGTCTGCTTCGACCGCGCGTTCGAGGCGCTGGTGCGCGCGCGCGCGGGCGCCGCCGACGTCGCCCGATGACCACCCGACGCATCGGCGCGCGCATCCCGCGCAACGAGGATCCTCGATTGCTGCGGGGGCTCGGCTGTTTCGTCGATGACGTGAACCCGCCGGGGATCCTTCACGCGGCGTCGCTTCGGAGCCCGCACGCTCACGCGCGGATCGTGAGGATCGACGCGACCACGGCCCGCTGTGCGCCGGGCGTCCATCTCGTGCTCACCGCCGCCGAGCTGGGCGAGCTCAATCGCCCGTCGCCGCTGCTGATCCCGCACCCGACGCTCAGCCATCCGCGCACGCAGCGGCCGCTGGCCGTCGACGAGGTGCGATACGTCGGCGAGGTCGTGGCGTTCGTCGTCGCCGACAGTCGCTACGTCGCCGAGGACGCGATGGCGCTGATCGAGGTGGAGTACGAGCCGCTTGCCGTCGTGACCGATCTGGCGACCGCGCTTTCGCCCGGCGCCCCGCGAGTGCACGCCGACGTGCCGGACAACCGCGCCGCGCGCTTCCGGCAGACGGTCGGCGACGCCGACGGCGGGCTGGCGCGCGCGCCGCGGGTGCTGCGCGAGCGACTGACGATCGAGCGGAGCTGCGGGTGCCCGATCGAGGCGCGCGGTGTGGTCGCCGAGTGGGACGCGCGGCGGCGCGTCCTCAAGGTCTGGGATTCGACCCAGGCGCCGCTCCCCATCAAGAACGGTCTCGCCGGGCTCTTCGGCCTTCCCGAGTTCAGCGTGGAGGTCGTGGCGCCCGACGTGGGCGGCGGCTTCGGGACGAAGATCATGCTGTTTTTTCCGGAGGAGATCCTCGTCCCGCACGCGGCGATGACGCTCGGGCGCCCGGTGAAGTGGACGGAGGACCGGCGCGAGCACCTCATCGCGGCCAACCAGGAGCGCGGGCAGATCCACGAGGTCGAGGTCGGCATCGACGAGACGGGCCGGATCCTGGCGCTGCGCGATCACTTCGTGCACGACACCGGCGCCTATACCCCATACGGCATCGTCGTCCCCATCATCACGTCGACCCAGCTGCCCGGGCCCTATCGCCTGAAGAACTACACCGTCGAGTTCGAGGTCGCGTACACGAACAAGGTGGCGGTGTCCCCGTACCGGGGCGCCGGCCGCCCGCACGGCGTCTTCGTCATGGAGCGCGTGATCGGGCTGATCGCGGGCGAGCTCGGGCTCGAGCCGGCGGAGGTGCGACGCCGGAACTTCGTCCAGGCCGACGAGTTCCCGTGGGACGTGGGGCTCACGTTCCAGGACGGGGCGCCGACGCGCTACGACAGCGGGAATTACCCGGCCGGCCTCGCGATGGCGATCGACATGATCGGAGCCGCCGACTTCCGCCGGCGCCAGACCGAGGCGCGCCGCGCGGGGCGGTACCTCGGGCTCGGCCTCGGCTGCTACGTCGAGGGCACCGGGATCGGACCCTATGAGGGCGCGCACGTGCGCGTCGAGCCGAGCGGCAAGGTTCTCGTCGCGACGGGTCTGACGACGCAGGGCCAGGGCCACGGCACCACGTTCGCTCAGATCGCCGCCGAGGCGCTCGGCTGCGATCCCGCCGACGTCTCCGTCGTCACCGGGGACACCACCAAGTTCAACTGGGGTGCCGGCACGTACGCGAGCCGCGGCCTGGTGACGAGCGGCAACGCGATCCATCGCGCCGCCACGGAGGTCCGCGAGAAGGTCCTCCGGCTGGCGGCGAGCCTGCTCGAAGTCTCTCCGCACGACCTCGAGCTGGCCGACGGCCGTGCTCGCGTCAGAGGCGTGCCCGGCAAGGAATTGATGCTCGGCGCGCTGGCCGCGGTGGCGAACCCGATCCGCTACGCGCACGGCCAGGAGGCGGTCGAGGCCGCGCTGAGGCTCGTGAAGCCGCGGGAGGGCCCGGTCCTCCGCGAGGGCGAGGAGCCGGGGCTCGAGGCGCGTGGCTACTACGCACCGCCGCAGGCGACGTTCGCCAGCGGTTGCCACGCCGCGATCATCGAGGTGGACCTCGAGACCGGGAACCTCACGTTTCTCCGTTACGTCGTCCAGCACGACTGTGGCACGCTGGTGAACCCGATGATCGTCGAGGGACAAATCCGCGGGGGCGTCGCGCAGGGCGTCGGCGGCTCGTTCTACGAGCGCATCGTCTACGATGCCGGCGGCCAGCCGCTCACCACGACCTTCATGGACTTCCTGATGCCGACCGCGCTGGAAGTCCCCGAGATCGAGATCGGCCACATGCAGACGCCGTCGCCGCTGAACGCGCTCGGGATCAAGGGCGTGGGGGAGGCCGGCGCCATCCCGGTTCCCGCGCTCGTCGCCGAGGCCATCGACGACGCGCTGGCGCCCTTCGGAGTGCGGATCCGCGAGATGCCGCTCCACCCCGACCGCTTGCGTCAGCTGATCGAGGCCGCGAGGGCGCGGCGCTGAACGCTCGCCGGTGGGGGCGCGCCGAGAATAACAGTTTGACGATTGTAGAAATATCGAATACCTTCTCTGGAAGGCCGGGCGACGCCGCGAGCGCCCCGCCGGCGAGGAGGGCGCGATGAGCGACGAGTCGATCAAGGAGATCGTGAAGCAGAAGTATGCGCTGGCGGCCCTGAGGGTGACGGGCGGTGACGCCGCGTGCTGCGGGCCCAGCAGCGAGTGTTGTGGCAGCGCCGCGAGCGCGGACCCGATCACGTCGAACCTCTACGACGCGGGCCAGATCTCTGCCCTGCCGTCCGAGGCCGTGGCCGCCTCGCTCGGGTGCGGGAACCCGACCGCGCTCGCCGAGCTTCGGCCGGGTGAGATCGTGCTGGATCTCGGATCGGGCGGCGGCATCGACGTCCTCCTGTCGGCCCGGCGTGTCGGCCCGACCGGCAAGGCCTACGGTCTCGACATGACGGACGAGATGCTGGCACTCGCCCGCGCCAACCAGGCGAAGGCCGGCGTCGAGAACGTCGAGTTTCTCAGGGGCGAGATCGAGGCGATCCCGCTGCCGGCCGACTCGGTGGACGTCATCATCTCCAACTGCGTCATCAACCTCTCGGCCGACAAGGACCGCGTCTTCGCCGAGGCCTTTCGCGTGCTCAAGCCCGGCGGGCGGTTCGCGGTCTCGGACGTCGTGGTCCGCGGATCGGTGCCGTCCGAGATCCGCAAGAGCGTCGAGCTGTGGATCGGCTGTGTCGCGGGGGCGCTGGAGGACCAGGAGTACCGGGCGAAGCTCACCAGGGCCGGGTTCGAGGCGATCGACCTCGAGCCGACTCGGATCTACCGGGCGGAGGACGCCCGCGAGTTCCTCGACCGTGAGGGCATCGATGCGGGGGCCATCGCGCCCGCCGTGGACGGTAAGTTCATCAGCGCCTTCGTCCGCGCGCGCAAGCCTCCGAGCTGAGGGCGGCGTCATAACCGCTCTCGGGTAGGTCGCCTGGAACTGGGGCGCTCGCCCGGGGCCCGGCGCCCCGCGCGGCTGGCCTCGCGGTGGCCTTCAGGCCGGGGAGCCGGTGACGGTATACTCGAAGACGTGGCCGAGCCTCGCCGATATCAGCTCCAGAACGACCGCGCGAACCGCCTGATCGCCGACCTGCTCGACGCGGAGGACGTGCCCGCCGAGCGCCGCTTCTACATCCAGCAGCTCCTCACGACCGTGCTCAAGCTCCACGAGGACGGGGCCGGGACGGGTGACCTCAAGATCACCAACACGGCGCTCAAGGAGCTCCGCTACGCCTACAAGGTGTTCGCGCCGTACAGCGGAGTCCGCAAGGTGACGGTCTTCGGCTCCGCGCGGTCGGCGACGAGCGAGGAAGCCGTGACCAGCGCGCGCCTCTTCGGCAAGCGGATGACCGAGGCGGGCTGGATGGTCGTCACCGGCGCCGGCGCCGGCATCATGGGCGCTGCGCAGGAGGGAGCGGGCGGCGAGAAGAGCTTCGGGCTGAACATCCGCCTGCCGTTCGAGCAGGAGGCCAATCCCTGGATCGCTTCTGATCCGAAGCTGATCACCTTCAAGTACTTCTTCACGCGCAAGCTCTTCCTGGTGAAGGAGGCGAGCGCGGTCGCGCTCTTCCCGGGCGGCTACGGGACGATGGACGAGACCTTCGAGCTGCTCACGCTGATGCAGACGGGCAAGTCGGCGGTCATTCCCGTGGTGCTGATCGAGGCCGGACCGAAGCCGTACTGGCGGATCTGGCATCGGTGGATCGCGGGCACACTGGTGGAGCGCGGGCTCATCGATCCGGAGGACACGTCGCTCTTCCGGATCGTCGACACGCCCGACGAAGCGATGGGCGAGATCACGAGCTTCTACCGCGTCTACCACTCGTCGCGTATCGTCGGCGACGATCTGATCTTCCGGCTCATGCACCCGCTGGAGCCGACGCAGCTCGCCGACCTTCAGGATAAGTTCGGCGACATCCTCAAAGCGCCCGCAACGCAGTCGCCGGGCCCGGTGCCGCAGGAGCTGAACGAGTTCCCCGAGCTGCCGCGGCTCATCCTGCCGTTCGACCACCGCTCCTTCGGGCGCCTCCGCCAGCTGATCGATTTCGTCAATCAGTTCTGAGGGTTTGGAGGGCTCGACGCGTCCCTCCAGCCTGCGCTGAGCTTTTCACGGCGGGCGGGCTGCGGTGTCTTAGGGAGCGGAGGGAGGGCACATGCCAACCGCAGGTCGGCCCGAGTCCGGATTCCTCGTCCTGGCGGATATTTCGGGGTTCACGGCGTTCGTGACCGCCACGGAGCTTGAGCATGGGGCGGAGGTTACGGGGGCGCTGCTGGCGGGCGTCATGGAGGCGCTCTCTCCGCCGATGGAGATCCAGGAGCTGGAGGGCGACGCGGTGTTCGCGCTGGGCCCGGACCATGCCCAGGGAGCGGACCGGCGACTCCTCGAATCGTTCGGCCGCGCCTTCGCCGCCTTCAGCGAGCGGCGGCGCGAGATTTCGCTGGACACGAGCTGTGCCTGCCGGGCCTGCCGGGGCGTGCTCGGGCTCAGCCTCAAGCTGATCGTCCATCACGGGAGCTTCTTGCGGCAGGTCGTGCGTGGCCGATCCCGCGTCGCCGGCCCTGACATCATTCTCGCGCACCGGTTCCTCAAGAACGACGTCGAGCCCGCCACGTACGTGCTGTTCACCGCCGCGGCGGTGGAGCGCTTTGGCATCGATCCGGTTGCGGCCGGCATGGCACGCTACACCGGCACATACGCTCACTTCGGTGACGTGGACTGCTTCGTCGTTTCGCTCGACCGCCTCGGGCGTCGCGGGGAGGCCGGCGATGGCGAAACGCTACTCGGGCTCCGGTCGCTCCTCGGTGACCTGACACTCGGTGCAGACCCACGTCCGCAGCACGACCTTGGTGAGGTCGTCGCGGCGTAGGGTCCAGGGGATCAGGGCGAGCCGGCCGCACTGCGGACACCGCTCGGGGCGGGCGCCGGGTGGGAGTGTCGCCGGGAGCCACGGAATCTTCGCGGGCATCGGATCGGATGATAACAGGTGGGCCCGCGGCCGGGTACAATAGGGGCCCATGAGACGGTTCCGCGTCGCCCTGGGCCAGATCAATCCCACGGTCGGCGACTTCGATCGCAACGTCCGCATGATCGTGGACGGGATCGAACGGGCCCGCGCGCTCGGCTGCTCGCTGGTGGCCTTCCCCGAGCTCGCGATCACCGGCTACCCGCCCGAGGATCTTCTCTTCAAGCCGGCCTTCATCGAGGCCAACCTGAGAGCGCTCGATGCGGTGACGCGCGCTTCGCGAGGGCTGTCGGTCGTCGTCGGCTTCGTCGACAAGAACGACGACATCTTCAACGCCGCCGCGGTGCTGCACGACGGGACCCGCGCCGGCATCTACCACAAGCAGTACCTCCCGAACTACGGCGTCTTCGACGAGAACCGCTACTTCCAGGCCGGGACCGAGGCGCCCGTCTTCGTGGCCGGCGACACGACCTTCGCGGTCAACGTGTGCGAGGACATCTGGTATCCGGCGGGGCCGACCACCGTGCAGGCGCTCGCCGGCGCCGAGCTGATCGTCAACATCAACGGCTCGCCGTACCACGCCGGCAAGGCGCGCTTCCGCGAGCAGCTGGTGTCGACGCGCGCGGTCGACGACCTCGTTTGCGTGGCGTACGTCAACATGGTGGGCGGTCAGGACGAGCTGGTGTTCGACGGCGCGAGCATGATCGTCAACGAGCACGGCGAGTGCATCGCGCGCGGGCGGATGTTCGAAGAGGACCTGGTCGTCGCCGACCTCGACCTCGAAGCCGTCTTCCGGGCCCGGCTCCACGATTCGCGGCGGCGTAAGGAGAAGCTCCGGGTGCGGGAGACGGCGACCCGGATCTCGCTCCCGGCGCTCGCGGCGCCCGACGCGCCGGCGCTGCCGCCCCGCGAGGTGGCGACGCTTTCGCCCGTCGAGGAGGTGTTCGGCGCGCTGGTCCTCGGCACGCGCGACTACGTGCGGAAGAACGGATTCAAGCGCGTCGTCATCGGCCTCTCGGGCGGGATCGACTCGTCGCTGGTCGCCGCGGTCGCCGTCGAGGCGCTGGGTCGCGACAACGTGGCGGGTGTCGGCATGCCGTCCGGGTACTCGTCGACGGGGACGCGGCGCGACGCGCAGCGCCTGGCCAAGCACCTCGGGATCGAGTTCCTGACGATTTCCATCACGCCGCTGCTCAACGCGTACAAGCGGTCGCTGGCGAAGGCGTTCAAGGGGATGAAAGAGGACGTCACCGAGGAGAACATCCAGGCCCGCATCCGGGGCAACCTCCTCATGGCGCTGTCGAACAAGTTCGGCTGGCTCGTGCTCACGACGGGCAACAAGAGCGAGTACAGCGTCGGCTACACGACGCTCTACGGCGACATGGCGGGTGGCTTCGCCGTGATCAAGGACGTCCCGAAGATGCTCGTCTACGACGTCGCGCGGCACGTCAACGCGCGCGCCGGCCGGGCGATCATTCCCGAAACCGTGTTCACGCGGGCGCCGTCGGCCGAGCTGCGTCCCAATCAGACCGACCAGGACACGCTGCCGCCCTACGCCGAGCTCGACCGGATCCTCGAAGGGTACGTGGAGGAGGACCGGGGTGTGAACGACCTCATCGCCCGTGGGTTCCCGGCCGACACGGTGCGCCGCGTCGTCTCGATGGTGGATACGAACGAGTACAAGCGGCGCCAGGCCCCGATCGGCGTCAAGATCACGCCGCGCGCCTTCGGGCGCGACTGGCGCCCGCCGATCGTCAACCGCTTCCGCGAGCGCTAGGCTCTACCTGGGCCCCATCGTGATAGCCTTCCGGTATGACCAAACCAGCGCGCGAACTGGAGTCGAAGGCTCTCAAGCTTCCTCGCCGGGAACGCGCCCGTCTCGCGCAACGCCTGATCTCCAGCCTTGATCCGGGCAGCGACGCCGGCGCGGAAAGGCTCTGGCTCGCGGAGGCGGAGCGGCGGCTGAGCGAGCTCAAATCCGGTAAGGCCGCCGCGATTCCCGCCGACAAGGTGATCAAGAAGGCTCGCTCCGCGCTTCGGTGAGAAGCGTTGAGTTTCATCCAGACGCACAGGACGCTCGTGCTGGTGACTCACGCCCTCACCGTTCGGGCGCTGATCGGGATCCTGCCGGAGCAGGGCGAGACCGTCGTGCTCTCACCGACGCCCGGGCGCGGGCCGGGTGCCGATCTTGTGGGCAGGATCGCGGCGCCCCGATAGGGACGAACATGCCGGCGTTCCGGAGCCTGCTGTACCGTGAGCCCCAGCTGTACGACCTCGTCTTTCCGGACACCGAAGAGACGACCGGAAGGATGCTGCGCACCGCGATCGGACGGTACCGGCCCGGAGCGCCGCGATCGATGCTCGACGTGGGGTGTGGTACGGGCCGACATCTCGAGGCGCTGGCCGGGACCATCCCGGAGTGTTGTGGCGTCGATCTCCTGGAGTCGAACATCGCCTACGCGAGGTCGGTGCGGGCCGGCATCACGTTTCACGTGGGAGATATGCGGACGATACGGCTGGGTCGGACGTTCGATCTCGTGACCTGCCTCGGCAACGCCTTGTCGTACGCGCTCACCGACCACGATCTGACCGAAACGGTCAGGACGTTTGCCGCGCACGCTCACGGCGGGACGCTCCTCGTGGTGGACCCGCTCAATGCACGCACCTATCTGGAGGCCGACGGTTTCGAGAAGCGCATCGAGGGGCGCGTGGACGCGCCCGAGTTCAAAGCCACGTCGGTGTCTCTCCACGAGCTCGACCGAACGGCCCGCGTTCTCAAGCGCACCAGGACCTGGCGCATCGAAGGTCGAGCCGATGTGGAAGACTATGCGGAGTATCGGCTCCTCTTCCCGGAAGAGGTTCAACAGATGCTCGAGACTGGCGGATTCCAGGTCCTCGGCATGTACGATAACCGAGAGTTTCAGTGCACGGACCTCACCGGACGAATCACGGGCGCGCCTGATGTCGGGGGCCTGCGGGGCCGCAAGCTCTATGTCGTTGCCCGCAAGCTAGCGGCACGCCCTGGCGGCGACGGTTGACCAATTGCTCTTCGCCTTGAGCATCGCTCGGTCGTTGAGCCCCGTGTCGGCGGAGCGCGAGCGCGCGGTCAGCCCCGGCGCGTGTACTTCACGACTCGCCGGGGACGCCCCCACGCACCGGGCCGCACGACGTAGAGGTCGCCGCGCGAGTCACCCCAGATGCCGTGGCACGAGCGAAAGCCCGGCTCACCCCACTGCGCCAGCCGCTCGCCCTCGAGGGTCAAGACGCTGACCAGCCCGCCGTTGTGCTCGGGAATGTAGACGATGTCGTCGGCGTCCACGTAGAAGGCCGCCGGACCGATGAGCGGGCTGGGCCAGACGTGGAGGAACTTGCCCTCCTGGTTGAACACCTGCACGCGATCGTTCTCCCGGTCGCACACCAGGACGCGGCCGCGCGTGTCGATCCACACACCGTGAGGCAGATTGAACTGCCCGGGACCCGTGCCCGGCTCGCCCCAGGACATGAGGTAGGTGCCGTCGGCGGCGAACTTGTGCACGCGAGCGTTGCCGTAGCCGTCGGTCATGAACATCTCGCCGGACGGCGTCAGCGCGATATCGGTCGGCAGGTTGAAGGGGCCGCCGCCGTGCGTGACGTTCCGATAGGCGGCCGAGCTGAAATCCTGCGGGCTCACGCCGGTGTCCGAGCGGTGACCTCGCGTACCCACGGTCCGCAGCAAGGTCCCCTCGCTGGTGAAGAGCAGCATCTGCCCGTGATCACGATCCACCAGCCAGAGATTGTCGTCCGCGTCGACGCGGATCGTGTGGGGGAAGGCGAACAGCCCCGCGCCCCAGGAGGAGAGATAGTTCCCCTCGCGGTCGAAGACGACGATCGGGTGGTCGGGCGTGCGGTTGAAACAGTAGACGCGATCGCGCGAGTCGACCGTCACCGCCGCCGCCGGCATCGCCCAGCCGTCGGGGAGCTTCGCCCAGTCGTCGTGGACTTCATAGGTGTACGTGCCGCTGCCGACAATCGCGCTCAACTGGTGACTCCTTCCATCTGCAGCGCGTAGAGACGGCGGTAGAGGCCGTCGCGCGCGAGCAGCTCGTTGTGGCTTCCGACTTCCGCGATGCGCCCCTCATGCACGACGACGATGCGGTCGGCGTTTCGCACGGTGGCGAGCCGATGCGCAATGACCAGCACCGTGCGTCCCCGCATCAGCTCGGCGAGCGCCTGCTGGATCATGAACTCGCTCTCGGCGTCCAGGTCCGAGGTCGCCTCGTCGAGGATGAGAATCGGCGGGTTCTTCAAGAAGGCCCGGGCGATGGCGATCCGCTGGCGCTGGCCGCCGGAGAGCCGCACGCCCCGCTCGCCCACCAGCGTCTGATAGCCGTTGGGACACCCGGCGATGAACTCCTCCGCGTGCGCCTGACGGGCGGCCCGGACGATGTCCTCGAACGGCGCCCCCGGGAGTCCGTACGCGATGTTGTACAGAATCGAGTCGCTGAAGAGGAACGTCTCCTGCGTGACCAGCGCGATCAGGGCGCGCAGCGAGGTCTGGGTGACATCGCGGAGGTCGTGGCCGTCGATCGTGATCCGCCCGGTGCTGACGTCGTGGAAGCGCGGCAGGAGATCCATGAGGGTCGACTTGCCGGCGCCGCTCATGCCGACGAACGCGACGACTTCGCCCCGGTGGATCGTCAGCGAGACGTTGCGCAGTGTGAGATCCTCGGAGTCCGCGTGCCGGAAGCCGACCTGCTCGAACGCGATCGCGTGGCGGAACGCGTCGAGCGCGACGGCGTCGGGACGGTCGCTGATCGCCGGCGGCAGGTCGAGGATCTCGAAGACGCGCTCGACGGAGGCGGTCGACTGCTGCACGGTGTTGACGATCCGGGAGAGCTGCCGGACCGGCCCGTAGAGCAGGGCCACCGCGGCGGTGAACGAGAAGAAATCGCCGGGCGTGATCGCGCCGGCGATGACCTGGTGGCCGCCGTACCAGAGGGCGCCCATGATGCCGAAGGCGGTCAGCACCTCCATGAGCGGCTCCGTGAGCTGATCGGTGCGGTGGTCCTTCAGGGAGAGGGTGAGCAACCCGCGGTTGACGCGGTCGAAGCGCTCGACCTCATGCGCCTCGCGCCCGAACGCCTTGACGATCTTCGTCCCCGAGAGCACCTCCTGCAAGAGCACGTTCAGCTCGGCGATCTTCCGCTGCGACCGCTTGTTGATCCGGTAGAGCTTGCGTCCGATCGTTCGCACCGCCACGCCGACGAACGGAAAGACCACGAGCGCGATCAGGGCCAGCCGCCAGTCCCGGACGAACATGACCGCGGTGAGCACGACCACCATCACGACGTTCCGGATCGTCATCACCATGACCGTCGACGAGAGGCGCGCCAGCCGGTTCACGTCGGTCACGATCCGCGATGTCAGCTCCGCCGAGTGGCGGCTCGTGAAGAACGACAGCGGCATCTGCTGGATGTGGGTGTAGAGGTCCCGGCGAAGCGCCGCGATCACGCGCTCGCCGACCGCCGCCATCAGGTAGGAGTGGCCGTAGCGCCCGACGCCCTTGCAGATATACGCGCCCAGGAACAGCAGCGGAATGATCTTCAGCATCGTCACGTCGCGGCGGATGAAGACGTCGTCCATGGCGGGCTTCACGAGCCACGCGATCGCGCCCTCCATCGTGGCGACCACGATCGCGAGCGCGGTGCCGAAGAGGAGCGTCGGCACGTGGGGCCTGAGGTAGACGAACAGGCGCCGGTAGAGCGTGGTCGGGATGCTCACAGGGCTACCGCGGCTCGAAGAATTCGCGCACCGCCGCGATGACCCGATCGATCTCCGCGTCCGCGTGGTCGGCCGACATCGGCAGCGTGAGGATCTCGTCGACGAGCCGCTCGGTCCGCGCCAGCGGCGACCGTGCGAACCGCTCGAGGGCGGGTTGCCGGTGGGTCGGGACCGGATAGTGCACGCCGGTCTGGATCCCGCGCTCCTTCAGGAAGGCGGCCAGCGCCGCGCGCCGCGACGTGCGCACCACGAAGAGATGGTACACGTGGCGGGCGTGGGCGCGCTCGGCGGGCAGGACCAGCGGCAGCCCGGCGAGCCCGCACGCGTAGCGTTCCGCGAGGACGCGTCGGCGGCCGTTCATGGCGTCGAGCCGCCGCAGCAGCACTCGCAGCGCCGCGGCCTGCAGCTCGTTGAATCGCAGGTTGAAGCCGATCTCCCGGTGCACGTTCTTGTCGAGCCGGCCGTGGTCCCGCAGCCGTCGGCAACGGGCCGCGACCTCGTCGTCGCTGGTGAGGACGGCGCCGCCGTCGCCCATGCCGGGCAGGTTCTTCGACGGATAAAAGGAAAAGACCGCGGCGCGGCCGAAGCTGCCGACCCGGCGCCCGTTCCACTCGGCGCCCTGCGCCTGGGCGCAGTCCTCGAGGAGCCAGAGGCCGAGGCGCGAGGCGAGATCCTGGACGGCCGCCAGGTCCACCGGCTGGCCGTACAGGTGCACGGGGACGATTCCGACCGTCCGCGGCGTCGCCTTCGCCTCGGCGTCGACGGGGTCGAGCGTGTAGAACTCGTCCGCGTCCACGAACACCGGCGTCGCCTCCGCGAAGCAGATCGCCTCGACCGTGGGGAACGCCGTGTGCGACGGCACCAGGATCTCGTCGCCCGCCTTGACGCCGAGCGCCCGCAACGTCAACCAGAGCGCGGCGGTCGCCGAGCTGGTCAGCACGGCGTGCGTCACGCCGGTGGCGCCCGCCAGCTCGGCTTCGAGCTGCCGGCACTGCGGACCCAGGACGTACTGGCGCGAGTCGATCGCCGCCAGCACGGCCTGCTTGATCTCGTCGTCGACCGGCGGACGCGACAGCGGAACGGGCGTCATGGCATCGGTCCGGACAGGCGGTCGTACCGGCCGCGATAGTAGACCAGCGGCAAGCCGTCGCCCGCGTACGAGCGCTCGACGCGGCCGACGAAGATCGTGTGGTCGCCTTCGAGATGCACGTTGACGATCGCGCACTCGAGCTGGGCGAGCGCGTTGTCGATCAGCGGCAGCCCGAGCGGGCTCAGCGTGAACGGCACGCCGTCGAACTTGTTGTCGATCTTCGTGGTGGCGAACCGGCGCGACACCGCCTCCTGCTCGAGGCCGAGGATGTTGACCGCGAACACCTTGCTCGCGCTCAGCGCCGGATAGCTCTGCGCCTTGTGGTCCACGCACACCAGGATGAGCGGCGGCTCGAGCGACACCGAGGTGAACGCGCTGGCGGTGAGCCCTGTCGGGCGGCCGTCCTTGTCGCAGGCGGTGATGACGGTGACGCCCGAGGCGAAATGGCCGAGGACGCGACGGAATTCCTCTGGAGGAATCACCCGCTTTTTGTAGCAGGTCGAAGGCGAGAGTGCAAGATTTCGCGGGGAGATAGACGCGGTGCGGGCGTCGGCGTTTCCTGTATAGTCCGGGTATATGGTGACCGAACAGGCGGTGCTCGAGGCCCTCCGGGGGGTCAAGGATCCGGAGCAGCAGCAGGACATCGTCTCGCTCGGGCTCATCCGCGACCTGACCATCGCCGACTCGCAGGTCAACTTCACGCTGGCCTTCACGACCCAGTCACCGGCCTCGAAGGCCACCATGCACAGCATGGCCTCGCGAGCCGTGGGCCGGGTCCCGGGCGTGTCGAAGGTGCAGGTCAAGATGGGGGGCTCGCCGAGCGCGCGGCCGGCGCAGCCGGCGGCTCACGCCCACGCGCCGGGCCCGGAGCGGTCCGCCGACTTCATCCCCGAGGTGAAGCACACGGTCGCGGTGTCGTCGGGGAAAGGAGGGGTCGGCAAATCCACGGTCAGCGTGAACCTCGCGGTGGCGCTGCGCCAGTCGGGCGCCGCGGTCGGCATCATCGACTCCGATGTCTACGGCCCCGACATCCCCCTCATGCTGGGCTCGCGCGGACGCCCGGGCATGTTCGAGAACCGGATCATCCCGGTCGAGGTGCACGGTCTGAAGATGATGTCGATCGGGCTGCTCGTGAACGAGCGGGAGCCGCTCGTCTGGCGCGGCCCCATGATCCACTCGTTCATCCAGCAGATGCTGAAGGACGTCATGTGGGGCGCTCTGGATTACCTCGTCTTCGACATGCCGCCCGGGACCGGCGACGCGCAGCTCTCGCTCTCGCAGGTCATCCCGCTGTCTGGCGTCGTGATGGTGACGACCCCGCAAGAGGTGGCGCTGCTCGACGTGCGCAAGGCGATCGGGATGTTTCAGAAGCTCAACGTGCCGATCCTCGGCATCGTCGAGAACATGAGCTACTTTCTCGCACCCGACACCGGACACCGCTACGCGATCTTCGGCGAAGGGGGCGGCCAGCGTCTCGTGACCGAGTACGGCGTACCGCTGCTGGCGCAGGTCCCGCTCGATCCGGAGACCCGGCTCGCCGGCGACGAGGGGACGCCGATCACGCTTCGCCGGCCCGACTCGCCCCAGGCGGGTATCTTCCGCGAGCTGGCGGCGGCCGTGCGCCGGCGGGTGGACGAGCTCGCTGTGCTCAGGCCGCTGCCGAAGATCGGCTGATCGAGGGCGAGGGACAGCGTGCCGCCCCTGATCCTGCCGATCTTCCCGCTCCCCGATGTCACGTTCTTCCCCCACACGCTTCTGCCGTTGCACGTCTTCGAGGCGCGCTACCGCGCGATGGTGATGGATGCGCTGGCGCGCGATCGGCGGCTCGCGATCGTGAAGCTCAAGCCGGGCTTCGAGGCAGGCTACACCGGCAAGCCGGCCGTGCACGCGGTGACGGGGGCCGGCGAGATCGTGAGCTGGGAGCGTCTGGCCACGGGCCGCTACAACATTCTCGTGAAGGGCGAATGGCGCGTCCGTATCGAGAGCGAGCGGCCGAGCGACACGCTCTACCGCATCGTCACGGCGCAGCCGCTCGAGGACGTCGCGCCGACGACCGACGTGTCGGCCGCGCTCGCCCGTATCCGGGACGCGTGCGGCCGCCTGCTGCGCGCCCTGGATCGTCCGTCCGATCTGCTGGACACGGCCCTGGCGGCGGGCCAGCTCCCCGGGGTGATCGCCGACCGGATCGCCGCGGCGGTGGTGCCCGACGCGGATCTCCGCCAGGAATTGCTGGAGACGTTGGACGTGGCGCGTCGCCTCGACCGCCTCGGCCAGGTACTCGAGCAGCTCGTGAACCAGCTCCGCGAAGGCCGCGAGTGATGTGGCGGCGCCAGTGGGCGCTGTCGCTCGCTCGCGCGTTTCTTGCGGCGTCGCTGGGCGTGATCCTGGTGGCGTCGGCGGTGGACGCGGCACCGTGGGCCTGGATGGGGGTGCGCATCCGGGATCTGGCCGAGCAGGAGATGGACGACATCGCGAAGCGGCACGGCATTCGCGAGGGGTTCGGCGTGGTCGTCGTCGAGGTGATGGAGGGGACGCCCGCCGAGAGGGCCGGGCTCAAGAACGGCGACCTGGTGGTGGCTTTCGACGAGCGTCCGGTGACCGATACCCGGCTTCTCCAGCGCCTGATCGGCGGGGCGGGCGCCGGGCAGGACGTGCACTTGACGATTCTGCGAGCCGAGGGGCGCAAGCGCGTGGACGTGCGCCTCGCGGCGATGCCGCGGCCGGTGCTCGGGGAACGAATCGCGGCCGAGTTCGGGTTTCTCGTGCGGGAGCCCGAGCCCGCCGGGTCCGCCGCGCCCACCATCTCCGTGGTCGTCCGACGGAGCGCGGCAGAACGGGCAGGGCTCGAGGTGAGCGACGTCGTCCTCGAGGTCAACGAGCAGGCGGTCGCGACACGCGAGGCGCTGCGCGAGGCCATGGCCGACGTGAGCCTCGAGGCGCCGCTCCGGCTGACGATCCGGCGGGGCGGCAGCCGACTGTCGGTGACGCTGCGGGCGCCATGATGCGGCGCCGCCGGGCCCCGTGAGCGCAACGGGGTGCTTCTTTTGTTGACAGGCCCCGCACGGCTCGCATAGCGTGAGAGCGGTGGTCCGACCACGAAGCGATCGACTCAACCCTGTCCTCGGATGATCCACCGGCCACGGCCGAACACTTCAAGCCACTGATTCGGAGGAGGTGCTCCATGAACGATTCCCGAACGGTCACCGAGAGCCCGCGCCGCACGTTCCTGAGGGGCGCGGCGCTGGCCGCGACGGGCGCCGCGACGCTCGGCTTGCCGATGGTCGCCAAAGCCCAGGGCCCGATCTCGATGCGCTGGCAGAGCACGTGGCCGCAGAAGGACATCTTCCACGAGTACGCGCTGGACTTCGCCAAGAAGGTCAACGACATGACCGGCGGTGACCTCAAGATCGAGGTGCTGCCGGCGGGCGCGGTGGTGCCGGCGTTCGGCCTGCTCGATGCCGTGTCGAAGGGCACGCTCGACGGCGGCCACGGCGTGCTGGTGTACCACTACGGCAAGCAGACGGCGCTGGCGCTCTGGGGGTCGGGCCCCGGCTACGGCATGGACGCCAACATGCTGCTGTCCTGGCACAAGTACGGCGGGGGCAAGCAACTCCTCAACAAGCTCTACGCCTCCATCGGGGCGAACGTCGTGTCCTTCCCCTATGGCCCGATGGCGACGCAGCCGCTCGGCTGGTACAAGAAGCAGATCACGAAGCCCGACGATTTCAAGGGGCTCAAGTTCCGCACGGTCGGCATCTCGATCGACGTGTTCCAGGGCATGGGCGCGGCGGTCAACGCGCTGCCCGGCGGCGAGATCGTTCCGGCCCTGGACCGCGGGCTCATCGACGCCGCCGAGTTCAACAACGCGACGTCCGACCGCATCCTCGGCTTCGCCGATGTCTCGAAGATCTGCATGCTGCAGAGTTACCACCAGAACGCTGAGCAGCTCGAGATCACGTTCAACAAGACCAGGTTCGACGCGCTCCCCGACAAGATGAAGGCGATCATCGAGAACGCGGTCGAGGCCGCCTCGGCCGACATGTCGTGGAAGTCGATCGATCGCTACTCGAAGGACTACATCGAGCTGCAGGCCAAGGACAAGGTGCGGTTCTTCATCACGCCGCCGTCCGTCCTGCAGAAGCAGCTCGAGATCTATGACGCCGTCGCGGACAAGAAGGCGTCGGACAACCCGATGTTCAAGGAGATCGCCGAGTCGCAGAAGGCCTTCGCCGCGCGGGCCGTCAAATGGGATCTCGACACCAACGTCAGTCGCCGCATGGCGTATAACCACTACTTCGGCAAGCCGGCGGCCAAGAAGAGCTAGGCTCTCCGTGTCCGAGCCTCGGCAGGCCAGCTATCCGGTGTTCGCCGGATGGCTGGCCGCGTTCGCGTCCTGATGAACGCGCAGCGTCTGCTCCGCACGGTCGACCTGGTCAGCTACGGGACGGGCAAGGCCTTCGCGTGGCTGATCATGGTTCTGACGTTCGTGGTCTCTATCGAGGTCTTCAAGCGTTACATCCTCAACGCCCCGACCGCCTGGATCTTCGACTTCAACAGCATGCTGTACGGCACGCTGTTCATGATGTGCGGCGCGTACACGCTGGCGGCCGCCGGTCACGTCCGGGCCGACTTCGTCTACATCTACATGAAGCCGCGCGGACAGGCGGCGCTCGACCTCACCCTCTACTTCCTGTTTTTCATCCCGGGTATCCTGGGGCTCATCTACGCGGGGTACGATTACGCGGCGCTCTCCTGGCGCATCGGCGAGCACTCGACGGTGACCGCCGAGGGCCCGCCCGTCTACCACTTCAAGACCGTGATCCCCCTCGCGGGCGTGCTGGTCATGCTCCAGGGGCTGGCCGAGATCGTCCGGTGCATCGAGTGTCTGCGCACCGGTGCCTGGCCGTCACGCCTCGAGGACGTCGAGGAGATCGACGTCATCGAGACCCAGCTCGGGCGCAGCGAGTTCGTGGACGAGGAGTCGCGCCGCGCGGCCATGGAAGGCGCGCACGCGATCGACGAGGCCGCACGCCACCGCACCGTGGTGGACGAGACCGGACGTCAGAGCCGGAGCCCGTGAGCGACCCCTACCTCGGCCTCACGATGCTCTGCCTCATCGTGGTCGCGATCATGATGGGCTTCCCGACCGCGTTCACGCTGATGGGCCTCGGGATGGTGTTCGGCTTCATCGCGTTCTGGAACCCTGGGCAGCACTGGTACGACAACCGGATCTTCGACCTGATCGTGCAGCGGACGTACGGGGTGATGACGAACGACACCCTCCTGTCGATCCCGCTGTTCGTCTTCATGGGCTACATCATGGAGCGGGCCGCGCTGGTCGATCGGATGTTTCACAGCGTGCAGCTCGCATTCCGCCGCGTCCCGGCGTCGCTGGCGGTGACCACCCTCTTGGTGTGCGCGTTCTGGGGCATCGCCTCCGGGATCGTCGGCGCGGTCGTCGTCCTCATGGGCGTGATTGCGATGCGGCCGATGCTGAACGCGGGCTACGACGTGAAGCTGGCGTCCGGCGCGATCACGGCCGGCGGGACGCTCGGCATCCTGATCCCGCCCTCGGTCATGCTGATCGTCTACGCCGCGGTGGCCGGGCAGTCGATTGTCAAGCTCTACGCGGCGGCGATGCTGCCGGGCTTCTTCCTCACGTTCCTCTACCTCGTCTACATCCTCGGCTGGGCCATCATCAACCCGAAGATCGCGCCCAAGCTCGCGCCCGACCAGTATCGCGTCGCGGTGCCGGAATATCTCCAGCGGCTGCAGGGTGGCTCCCGGAGCGTGGTCCCGGGGCTCATCGCCGCCGGCTTCCGCCCGAGCATCGTGCGCGGCGCCCGCACGGAGAGCGGCGTGCCAGCGGGCTATGGCGCGATCGCCAAGAACCTGCTCGTGCTGTCGGTGCCGGTGCTGCTGACCGTCGGCACCTTCGGCGCGACGTGGTGGTACGTCACCGTCTACAACGCGCCGGAGGCGGCCGCGACCGCGAAGCCCCCGGCCGTCGCGGCGGCACCGACGGCTCCTCTGGCCGCGGCACCGGCACCCGCCGAGGACAAGCCGCAGGAGGTGGGCCTTGCCGGCGAGGCCACAGACTCCGACAGCGCCGCCAAGCCGGACGGGCCGCCGCAGGAAGTGACCTCGTTCATGGAACGGACGACGACGACCGCGGGCAAGATACCCGAGCACTTCTATCCGTGGTTCTGGGGGCTGGCCGCGGTCTCGACGCTCCTGCTCCTCGTGTACTTCTGGCGGATGGATGGCGAGCAGCTCGAGATCCTGAAGGAGTTGTGCGTGTCGGTGGTGCCGCTCGGCGTCCTCACCGTCGTCGTGCTCGCGGTGATCCTGTTCGGCATCTGCACCGCGACGGAATCGGCGGCGATCGGCGCGCTCGGCGCGCTGTACCTCGCCGTGATGTCCCGGTTCATGCGCCCGGTGCTGTGGTGGAGCCTGGTCGGGTTCGTCGTCGGCATCGTGCTCGGCGTGTACGAGGGCGAGGACTTCGCGTCGCTGCTGGTGGCGGGGTCGATCAGCGGGACGCTCCTGGGCACGGTCGTGCCCGGCCTCTGGTATCTCAGGACCTCACCCGAGCTCCGGCGCAACGTCAAAGAGTCGACGTTCCTGACGGCGAAGACGACCGCGATGGTGTGCTGGCTCTTCGTCGGCTCGGCGCTGTTCTCCGCCGTGTTCGCGCTGCACGGTGGCCAGGGGCTGATCGAGCGCTGGGTGCTGAGTCTCAACCTGTCGCCGCTGGGCTTCCAGTTCGTGGCGCAGCTGATCATCTTCCTGCTCGGCTGGCCGCTCGAGTGGACCGAGATCATCGTGATCTTCTGCCCGATCTTCATCCCCTTGCTGAGCCACTTCAACGTCGACCCGATCCTCTTCGGCACCATGGTCGCGGTGAATCTCCAGGCGGCCTTCCTGTCGCCGCCGGTGGCGATGTCGGCGTTCTACCTGAAAGGCGTGTCGCCCAAGCACGTGACGCTGAACCAGATCTTCGCGGGAATGATGCCGTACATGATCATCGTCTGTATCTGCCTCGTGTTCATGTACATCTGGCCCGGCATGACCCTCTGGCTCCCCGAGTTCCTGTACGGGAAATGACCCGGAGGGGGACTTCGTCCCCCGTCCTGATCGAAGGGGGCCTCGACGGCCCCCTCCGAGCCTCCCCCAGATCAGGATTGCGCGGGCGAAGCCCGCGCTCGAGCGCGGCTGGGCAAGTGCCTGTAGTGATAATCTCTGGAGGCGATGGATCTGACGAATCTTCATTGGGTGGGGGCGGTGGAGGGGGCGCGGATGATCCGCGACGGGGTCATCACGTCGGTCGAGCTCGTGCAGGCGTGTTTGGCGTGCGTGCGTGAGGTCGACGGGCAGATCCAGGCGTGGGCGTTCCTCGATCCGGAGCACGCGCTGGCCCAGGCGCGCGCCGCCGACGAGTACCGGATGTCCGGGCAGCCCACCGGAGCGCTGCATGGGGTGCCGGTGGGGATCAAGGACATCATCGACACCGCCGACATGCCGACCGAGAACGGCTCGGTGCTGCACGCCGGCCGTACGCCGTCCCGTGATGCCTCGGTGGTGTCGCTGCTCCGGGCGGCGGGCGCGATCGTCATGGGCAAGACCGTCACGACCGAGTTCGCCACTCGCACCCCCGGGAAAACGCGGAACCCGCACAACCCCGCGCACACGCCGGGCGGGTCGTCGAGCGGGTCGGCCGCGGCGGTCGCCGCGGGGATGGTGCCGCTGGCGCTCGGCAGCCAGACCACCGGCTCGACGATCCGGCCGGCCTCGTACTGCGGAGTCTTCGGCTTCAAGCCGACCCACGGACTGGTGCCGCGGCACGGCATGTTCCAGCTCTCGCGCACGCTCGACCACGTCGGCCTGTTCGCGCGCTCGCTCGAGGACATCGCGCTGCTGCTCGGAGAGCTCGCGGCTCACGACGAGCGGGACCCGGACTCGCGACCACGCGCCCGCGTTCCGTACCGAGACGTGGCCGCCCAGGAGCCCCCGCTGACGCCCATGTTTGCCTTCCTGAAGACGCCGCTCTGGGATCGCGTCGACCCCGACGCCCGGGAGGCGTTCGAGGAGCTGGTGGACCACCTCGGCGGTCGCGTCGAGGAAATCGAGCTCGTCGTCTCGATCGACGAGGTGCTCGAATGGCAGCGCGCCATCGGTGGCGCGGAGATGGCGATCAGTCTCCGCCGAGAGTGGGACAACGGACGCGACAAGCTGTCGCCCGCGCTGCGTTCGCGGATCGAGCACGGCCGCGCCGTCCGCGCCGTCGACTACCTCGGCGCCCGCGCGAGCATTCCCGAGCTCGCCGCGAGCCTGACCGAGCTGTTCGAGCAGCGCTATGACGCGATCCTGACGCCTGCCGCCTTCGGCACGGCGCCGGCGGGACTCGAGTCGACCGGGGATCCGGCCTTCTGTGCGCTGTGGACGCTCTGCGGCATGCCGGCGCTCAGCGTGCCGCTCATGCAGGGCGCAAACGGTCTGCCGCTCGGCGTCCAGCTCGTCGGCGCACGGCACCGCGACGGCCAGCTCCTGCGTGCCGTGCGCTGGCTCGTGAGCCACCTCCAGGCGAACCCGGTCTCCATGACCTGACACGCTCGCGCGCGCCCGAGCCGGCGACACGGCGCGTCGCCTCCACGGCTTGGCGCAGCGCGTCTAGCGCGGGGTAGCGTGCCGGCGTAGGCTCTCGCCTCGCCGGGGCGAACGAGGCCCCACCAGCGAAACGGAGGAACCACGCATGGCAGACGGCGAACGCATGTACATCAACGGCGAGTGGGTGCTCGCCGATGGCGGAGCCACCTTCGATGTCACGAACCCCGCCGACGGCACCGTCGTCGCGAAGGTCGCGAACGGCGCCGGGCCGGAGATCCAGCGCGCGGTCACGGCCGCGCATGCGTCGTTCAGCGCGTGGTCGCAGATGGTGCCCAAGGACCGCGGCCGCATCCTCCTCAAGATCCAGGCGCTCATGGAGGAGCGGCGGGACGAGCTGGCGCGGCTCGTGACACTCGAGAATGGCAAGCCCTTCGAAGAGGCGAGGAAGGAAGTCCAGTTCTCGCTCGGCTACTTCGGCTGGTTCGCCGAGGAGGCGCGCCGGGCGAGCGGCGAGTGGATCCCGTCGCCCCAGCCCGGGAAGCGGTACTGGGTGTTCCGCCAGCCGATCGGACCCGTCGCCGCGGTGACGCCGTGGAACTTTCCCGCGACGATGGTGACCCGCAAGATCGCGCCGGCTCTGGCCGCCGGTTGCAGCGTCGTGCTCAAGCCGGCCTCGGCCACGCCGCTGACCGCGCTCGCCATCGCGCGGATCACCGAGGTCGCGGGGCTGCCGCCCGGCGTGTTCAACGTCCTCACCACCAATCGCTCGCGGCTCGTCGGCGCGCAGCTGCTCACGCATCCATTGATCCGCAAGATCGGCTTCACCGGCTCCACCGAGGTGGGCAAGGGGATCATGCAAGCCGCGGCCAAGCAGGTCACGCGGCTCTCGTTCGAGCTCGGCGGCAACGCGCCCTTCATCGTGTTCGACGACGCCGACTTCCAGCCGGCCCTCGAGGGGGCGGTGGCGATGAAGTTCCTGCGCGTGGGCGGACAGTCGTGCATCTGCGCGAACCGCATCTACGTCCAGCGCGGGATCGCCGGCCGCTTCGTCCCGGCGTTCATCGAGGCGGTCAAGCGGCTGAAGGTGGCCCCGGGCTTCGAGCCGGGCGCGCAGATCGGCCCCCTGATCAACGAGGAGACGCGGGCGAAGGTGCACTCGCTGGTCGAGGACGCGGTCAAGCACGGCGCGAAGCTCGTGACCGGTGGCCAGTACCTCAACGGCGACTCGTACGCCAAGGGATTCTTCTATGCGCCCGCCGTGCTGGTCGACGTGACCGACGACATGGCGATCGCGCAGGAGGAGATCTTCGGACCGGCGGCGCCGATCCTCGTCTTCGACACGGAGGAAGAGGTGATCCGGCGCGCCAACGCGACCACGTACGGGCTGGCCGCCTATTTCTATACGCGCGATCTGACCCGGCTCGTCCGCGTGGCCGAGCAGCTCGAGTACGGCCTCGTCGGGGCCAACGACGCCACCGGCTACACCCACGAGATCCCGTTCGGCGGCTTCAAGGAATCCGGTCTCGGGCGCGAAGGGGGCCACGAGGGGATCGCAGAATACACGGAGGTGAAGTCCGTCGTCGTCAACCTGAGCTGACCCATCACGTCGGCCTTCGACGTCGAGAGGAGGACGGATCATGCCTCTCTACGAGTTCTTCTGTGACACGTGCCAGAAGGAAGTGTCGCTGACCCTGTCCATCAGCGAGCGCGAGAAGAGCGAGGCGAAGTGTCCCCAGTGCGGCCGCCGTGACCTGCGCCCGCTGATGGGCACGTTTTTTTCCAAGACGTCCCGGAAGTCCTGAAAAGGTCTAGTCGTCGGAGCCGGCCTGCCAGCCGAGCCAGGCGACGACCAGGGGCAGCGCGACGAGGACGACCGCGCTCAGGAGGCGCGACGCGCCGGAGAGCAGGGCGAGCGTGCCGCTCGAGAGGCCGGCGAAGACGAGACCGACGACCGGGAGCACCGGCGCGCCGCAGCCCACCACGCTGCACGGGCCCGTCGAGAGCCCGAGCACTCCCGCACACGCGCCGACGATTCCGCTGGCGCGGCTCGTGCCTGCCCGCCAGCCGGCCAGGCGCCCCTGCTCGCGCCGATAGAGCACGAGCGCGAAGTACGCGCCGACCAGGAGCGACATCGCGAGGAAGCGCGCGAGGTCCATCGTGTCGACGGCAAAGCCCCACTCCGGGAACCCGTACGGACCGTCCGCCGTGAACCAGAAGAGCGCGACCCGGGAGAGAAAGTCGAGCTTCTGCTCGAGCGGCACGCTGGAGACCAGATAGTCCGGCAGCCGCGCGAGCCACGGATTGAAGGCGAAGTAGGTCCACGGCGTGCGGGTGACCGTCAGCACCAGCGGCGGCAGAAACACGTGGAGGGCGAGGACGCCACCGACGACCGCGAGCGCCGTCCCGGGGCGCGCCCGCACAGCGGCGCCGATGCCCCGCAGCGTGGCCATCACGGCTCGGACCAGTCGCGCCACCATTTCGTCAGGCCGGGAACGGAGTCCGTTGACCACTGATTATAGGTTACAGAGGCGGCGGAGCCTGAGCTGCGTTTCTTGACATTCGCGCGCCCAGGGTTTTAGCTCAACGCGTGAAGCACCACGCCCACCCGAGAGGCGTCGACCCAATGGAGGGATCACCATGGCAGGCGAAGTGAATCGGCGGGACTTTCTAGGCACTCTCGGCGTCAGCGTCGGCGCCGCGCTCGCATCGACTGGAGCGGCCATTCCCCTCGTGGGGGTCGCTCACGCGCAGGACAAGCCGAAGGGCAACATCCCCGACAAGCCCTACCGGATCGGTCACATGACGTTCTTCACCGGGCCGGCCGCGGTGCTCGGCGAGCCCATGTACAAGGGCCAGCTCCTCGCGGCGGAGGAGATCAACGCGACCGGCGGGCTCCTGGGCAAGCGGAAGATCGAGATCCTCAAGGCCGACGAGAACGCCGGCACCGACGCGAACGTCAAGGAGCTCCGGCGCCTCAAGCTCTCCGAGAACATCGACTTCTTCTGCGGCATCACCTCGAGCGGCAACACGCCGGCGCTCGGTCCCGTCGCCGAGGAGCTGAAGCTCCTCACGATCTTCGTCGACGGCTGCACCGACTTCCTCTTCGACAAGGCCGTGCCGAACCCACACTACATCTTCCGCATCACCAACATGCAGTCGGCCGACGGCGTGACCTGCGCGCTCGGCATCGCCCAGACCTGGCCCAAGACCAAGCGGGTCGCCCACATCCATCCGGACTACTCCTATGGGCGGAACGCCTTCGACCACGTGAAGGTCGTCATGAAGAAGCTGATGCCGCAATCCGAAGTGGTCTCGGAAGGCTGGCCGAAGCTCGGCACCACCGACTTCGCCTCGCACATCACGAAGGCGATCGCGGCGAAGCCCGACCTGATCGTGTCGTCGGTGTGGGGTGGGGACTACGTCGCCATGTACAAGCAGGCGCTGCGCTACGGCATGTTCCAGAAGGCGAAGTTCGCCAGCACGATCGCCTTCGGCGTCGCGCCGCACGCGCTCGGCAAGGACCACCCCGAGGGCGTTCTGGCGGGCGTGCACTCGAACTATCATTTCACGTACCCGGGCGGCGACAAGTGGCCGCTCAACAAGACCTTCGTGGAGAAGTACCACGCGCGCTTCAACGAGTACCCGAACTTCCAGGCCGAGGGCGGATACATGGCCACGCACATGCTGAAGTCGGCCATCGAGAAGGCCAACAAGATCGGCGGTGGCTGGCCCGACGACGACGCGATCATCACGCTGCTCGAAGGCATGATGATGGCGGGTCCCGGTGGCTACGTCTACATCCGCCCGGACAACCACCAGGGCTACAAGGACGCGGTGACCGGCTTCAGCAAGAACGTGCCGGAGTACCCGTTCCCGATCCTGGACCCGACCCGCATCATCACGATCCCGATCCGCAACATCACGGCGCCTCCCGGATGGCCCAAGGGAGAGCCGACCTCGACGTACACCTGGATCGACAAGACCTGGCCGGTCGTCAAGGCTTAGCGTTCGGCCGGGGGTGGGGCGCCGCCGGGGGTGGGGCGCCCCACCGGGATCCGACTGCTGCGATCCGGGTTTTTGCGATCATGCACGCCACGCGAGTCCGACGCTGACTACACGGATCCCGGTAGGGCGCCCCACCCCCGGCGGCGCCCCACCCCCGGCCTCTGGTTGGCATTGAGCGTCCTGCATGGCCTCGCCGCTCTGGTGCTCGTCGCGGTCTTTGCTGCGGCGGGGGAGGCGGGGCACGAGATCCCGTATTATCCGTCGTTCTATCCTCAAGAGATCACGCTGGGGTTCGCCGAGTCGTCGGCGGCGCCGCGGCTGTTCGCGAGAAAGGGGATCCACGCCTACGTGGGCCCACTGGCTGCGCCGAAGGGCGCGGCGCAGCTCGCCTGGGTGGAGTCGCTCCGCTCGTTCGTCGTTCTCACGTTCAACCCCGCGAGCCGGGCGTTCGTCGATGCACGCGATCGCTGCGTCGCCGCCGCACGACTGGCGTCCGCGCTCGCCACGACGAAGGCCGAGTACACCGTCCACCCGTATCCCATCACCCCCTGGCACGACGACTACGTGCATCACGGCGACCTCGTCGAGGCGGCGAAGGCGCGCGTGACCGCCGGGGTTACCGCGGGGCCAGCGCTCAGGATCCGTCCGGGGGGCGGCCTCGCTGCGCTTCCGGCGAGCCCACTGTGGCGAGCGGCGGGCGGCGAATGGGACGCGACGCTCGAAGAGATCCCGCTGTCGGGGCTCCTTCGCGACGAGGTCACGCGGCTCAACGGCTGGACGGGTCCGCCCTGGCTGAAAGAGGGCTGGTTCCACGCCCACCTCGTGTATGCGCGCGGCGTCACCGATGCGGGCGGGCGGAGCGCGATCGAAGAGACGTTCGCCCGCCGCGTGCGGGGCGGCTACGCGAGCGCCACCGAGCGCCTCAATCTCGAGCGTCGTTTGGTCTCGCTTCTGACGCGAGGCTGCGAGCGCGTGCCCCTCGGATACGCGGTCCGGCGCGAGGCGGTCGGCGACGACTACTCGGAGGGCGTGGAGAACGTCGGCTACGACTCGCAGACGGGTCTCGGCTCCGCGATCTTCTTCCGGACCGTGAAGCTGAAGGATTTCCCGTGGAACGGCTGGCTGCGCGTCGCGGCGGCGGCGCGTCCCGCGGCGGCGTGGAACCCGATCGCGGGCTTCAGCGACGAGACGGGTGGGCTCGTCTGGTCGGCGCTTGGCGATGCGGCGATGCTTCCCGAGCCGTACGGAGGCGGCTGGTTGTCGAACCGCGCGCGCGCCGTGGAGGTTTCCGGGCCTGTCGAGGTGCCGCGCGACGCCCTCGTGCCCGAGCCGTCGACGGGCGCGCTACGCGCCGCGGCGCCGGGCATGGTCGCTCAGCAACGCGTCACCTACCGCGTCGCGCTCTCGAAGTTCCACGACGAGACGAAGATGACCGTCGCCGACCTCGTCTACCCGTACGTCTTCGCCCGGCGCTGGAGCGCGAAGGACCAGCAGGTGGACCGGGCGACCGCGCTCCTGCGCGAGTGGCTCGCCGCCGTGCGCGTGGTGAAGGTCGACACCGAGGTCAGGGACTTCGGTGATCTGCACGTGTTCCTCGAGACGCCGGTCGTCGAGGTGTACCTCCGTCATGCCGCCGAGGCCGCCGAGGCGCCGGCCATTGCCCCGCCGTGGAGCCCGGTCCCCTGGCAGCTTCTGGTCCTGATGGAAGAAGCGGTGAGCCGCGGCCTCGGGGCGTTCTCGGAGGACGAAGCCCGCCGCCGCGGCGTCGCGTGGCTCGACCTGGCGCGGGACCGGAAGCTCGGCGACGCCCTCGCCGGGATCGCCGAGGGCTTCGAGCGCCGGGCGTACGTGCCCGAGCCGCTCCGGGGGCTCGTGACGGTCGAGCAGGCCCGTCAGCGGTGGGCCGCGCTCCGGCGCTTCCGGCGCCAGCACGGCCACTGGCTCGTGACGAGCGGGCCCTACCGGCTTCAGAAGTGGTCGGGCGACTCCGCGGTTCTGGCGGTGTTCCGCGACCTCTCGTACCCGAACGTCGTCGGCTCGTTCGACCGCTACGCCCTACCCCTTCGCGCGTGGGTGGCCGGGCTCGAGCGGCGAGGGGACCGCCTCGAGCTCCAGGTCGAGGCGCAAACGCTCACGAAATTCGAGCGGTCGTATAAGATCGTCCGGGAGCCGCTGCGCCTCGAGCCCACCGGCGAAAAGGCCCGGGACACGCTCGCGGCGCACTGGACGGTGGTGAGCGCCGCGGACGAGGTGGTCGTGACGGGCCGGACGCAGGAGGTGCAGGGCGGCCGGCTGATCGTGGATCTCAAGGGCAAGCTGCCGCCGGGCGCGTACCGCGTTCTGCTGGCGCTGGCGCTGAACGGAAACTCGATGAACGCCGAGGTGAAGGTGATCCCGTACCGCGTGGCCGACTGATGGACGTCCTCCTGATCCACCTCCTCAACTCGCTTCTCTACGCGTCGGTCCTCTTCCTGATCGCCGGCGGCCTCAGCCTCATCTACGGTGTCATGCGGATCGTGAACCTCGCGCACGGCAACCTCTACGCCTTCGGCGCGTACGTGACGGCCTGGGCGATCGGCACCGCCGCGGCCGGGGCGCCGGTGACCGTGCTGCTCGTGCTCCTGCCGGCCGGCGCGCTCGCGGCGGCGGTCCTCGGCGCGGTCCTCGAGCCGACGCTGCTCCGGCCCTTCTACAAGCGCGCCGAGGAATACCAGCTGCTCTGCACCTTCGGCCTCCTCATGATCCTCGAGGATCTCATGCGCTTCATCTGGGGGCCGTACCCGCTCTCGGCCAGCACGCTGTTCGAAAGCTTCGGGAGCGTGCCGGTCGGCGAGTCGATCTACCCGACCTACAACTTCCTCGTCATCGGCGTGGGCGCCGCCGCGGCCATCTTCCTCTGGGCGTTCATCTACCGAACGAAGTTCGGCGTCGTGCTGCGCGCCACGTCGCAGAACATGCGCATGGCCTCCGCCCTCGGAGTGAACGTCAACCGCGTCTACGTGCAGGCCTTCACCCTCGGCTGCTTCATGGCGGGGCTGGGCGGCGCCATCATCGTGCCGAGCCAGTCGGCCGTGCTCGGCATGGGCGTGGACGCGCTGGTCCTGGCGTTCATCGTCGTCGTCATCGGCGGGCTCGGGAGCCTCGAGGGCGCCCTCGTCGGGGCGCTCATCGTGGGCTTCGTCCGCGAGGCCGGCATCACCTGGTTCGCCGAGATCGAGCTGGCGGTGCTCTACCTCATCGCGGCGCTCGTGCTGCTCGTGCGGCCCGCCGGGCTTTTCCGCTCATGAGCGTGCTGGCGCCCGCGCTCCCGCAGACCGGCGCGACCGCGAAGACCCTCCGCATCGCGGTGCCGGTCGCCGTCCTCCTGGCGCTCGTCCCGCTGATCTTCCCGCCGTATGGCGCGATCCTCCTCGCCTACGGGCTCGTCATGGCGATCGGCGCGCTCGGCTTCAACCTGCTCCTGGGCTACACGGGGCTCCTGTCGTTCGGCCACTCGGCCTACTTCGGCGTGGGCGCGTACGCGGTCGCGCTGATGGTCAAATATCTCAGGGTCGGCTCGATGGAGCTCTTCCTGGTGGGAGCGATCGCCGCCTCGGTGCTGATCACCGCGCTCTTCGGCGTCGTCTGCGTCCGGTACACGCGGATCTTCTTCGGCATCCTCACGCTGGCGCTCTCGCAGGTGCTGTGGTCGCTCGCCTTCAAGTTCTTCTGGGTGACGGGCGGGACCGACGGTTTGCGGGTCCCGACCCCCTCGCTCTTCGGTGGGCTGGTGACCGGGGCGGGGGACAAGACCGCGTTCATGTCCCACGCGTACTACTACTACGTGCTCATCATGTTCTGCGTCTGCGCCGCGCTCATGTGGGTGATCGTGAACTCGCCCTTCGGGATGGCGCTCCAGGCCATCCGCGACAACGAGACCCGAGCGGAGTTCGTCGGCGTCCGGATCTGGCGTTACCGCTGGGTGGCGTTCCTCGTCTCGGGTGTCTTCACGGGGCTGGCGGGCGCCCTGTGGGTGCCGCTGAACGGGTTGACGACGCCCGACATCATGCACTGGACCTTCTCGGGCGAGATCGTCTTCATGACGGTGCTCGGTGGCTTCCGCTCGTTCGCCGGGCCCATCATCGGCGCGATCGTGTTCAACTATCTGAAGACGTACGCGGTCGGCTACACGGTGTACTGGCAGCTGCTGCTCGGTGCCGTGCTGGTCGTGCTGGTCCTCTCGCTGCCCACCGGGATCGTCGGGACCGCCGGGAAGCTCGCGGCGCGGTTCCAGCGGAGGGACTGAGGTGAGCCTCCTGGTCACGAAGGACCTCGTGAAGTGGTTCGGCGACACGCAC
>Ga0209056_10000523_pt1 | contig 42437 bp, 36 predicted proteins | sample GraSoiAngelo_114_FD_185876 | JGI IMG/M metagenome (GOLD analysis project Ga0209056, IMG submission 185876) | Grasslands soil microbial communities from the Angelo Coastal Reserve, California, USA - 14_0903_13_40cm (SPAdes) (version 2) | ecosystem: Environmental > Terrestrial > Soil > Grasslands...
GGGCGCCCAGTCCGACCACGAGCACCTGGACGACCGCCGCCGCGACGTCGGCGATCACGCGAGCACCAGCATCAGAAGGAGGGCGGCCAAGATGTAGGCGAGATACAGATTGGCGCTGCCCGACTGCAGGGTCCGGGCCGCGCGCGCCCCGGCGCGCAGGACGTCGAGCGCGGGCCGGTAGAGCCAGTCGTCGAAGATCGAGCGAGCCGGGTTCTCGTATTCGATCCGCTCGACGAAGAAGCGAGACTCCGGGTGGAACTCGATGTCGAGGTGCTTCGTGGGCCGGTAGAAGAAGTCGAAGACGCGCTTGAAGGGGTACGCGAACGCGGTCGCCGTGTACTCCATCCGCGCGGTCTGCACGATGCGGCCGCATCCCCACGTCTCGTAGTCGCGCGTCCGGCGCGACGCCCGCATGAGCGGCAGGGCGACGAGCGGGACGAGGAGCGACACAGCGAGCGCGACGGCGATCGCGAGCGTGGAGAGACTCGCGTAGCCGCCCGACACGCGCAGCGTCAGCCAGTCGCCGACCGTGGCGGGCGGCGCGGTCCCGAGAACGGAAGCGGCGACGGCGCCGAGCGCGGGAATGACGAGGGTCGGACCGAGTCCAAGGGCGACGCAGGCGGCCGCGAGTGCCACCATCGCCAGACGCATCGTCACGGGCGCTTCGTGGGCGCGGGCGGCCGCATCGCTCCGGGGGAGGGCGAGGAACGTGATGCCGAACGCCTTCACGAAGCACGCCATCGCGAGGCCGCCGGTCAGCGCGAGACTCGCGATCCCGAGGATAAAGACGAGATTCAGACCCACCGCGTCGAGGTGCCGGCTCTGGAAGAGCACCACGAACGTGAGCCACTCGCTCACGAAGCCGTTGAGCGGCGGGAGCGCGGCGATCGCCGCCGAGCCCACGAGGAAGCAGGCGGCGGTCCACGGCATCCGCTTGATGAGTCCGCCCATCTCCTCCATGTTCCGCGTGGCCGTGGCGTGGACGACGGCGCCGGCGCCCAGGAAGAGCAAGGCCTTGAACGCCGCGTGGTTGATCGTGTGATAGAGCGCCGCCGCCAGTCCGAGGAGCGCCGGCGCCGAAAGACCGGCTCCGTGGTAGAGCACGGCGCTCCCGAGGCCGAGCAGGATGATCCCGATGTTCTCGATGCTGTGGAACGCCAGCAGCCGCTTGAGGTCGTGCTCGACGAGCGCATAGAGCACGCCGATCACCGAGGACGCGGCCCCGGCGACCAGGATCGCGACCCCCCACCAGGCCGGCCCGACCCCAAGCCAGTCGAGGCTCACGCGCAGGAGTCCGTAGACACCCAGCTTGATCATGACGCCCGACATGAGCGCCGACACGTGGCTCGGCGCGGCCGGGTGGGCGAGCGGCAGCCAGACGTGCAGCGGGATGACGCCCGCCTTCCCCGCGAAGCCGAGCGCCAGGAGGGCGAAGGCGGCATTGCGCGCCGTGCCGGACAGGGCGGGTGCGGCGGCGCGCCAGTCCTCGAACCGCGGGCTGCCGGTCCACGCGCCGAGGAGCAGCATGCCCGCGAGGAGGCACGCGAGCCCGGCGTGCGTCATGACCGCGTAGACCCATCCGGCGTGGATCGATGCCTTCGACTCGCGGTCGTGGAGCACCAGGAAGTACGACGCGAGGGACATCAGCTCCCATGTGATCGCGAAGGTCATCGTATTCGCGGCGAGCGGCACCAGACACATCGAGAGCACGAAGACGAGATAGGCGAAGCGATCACGACGCTCGCCAGGCGAGGAGCCCATCGCGTAGATGGAGGCGGGCATCGCGGTGAAGCCGATCAGCGCCAGGAAGAATCCGCCGAGCGGATCGAGCGTCAGCTCGAGACCGCCGAGCGGCACCAACCACGCCAGCCGAATCGCGCCGACGCCGCCGGCCAGGCCGTAGCCACCCAGGGCGGTGGCGGCGAGCCCGACGAGCGCGGCGAGTCCGTACGCGAGCCGGTCCATCAGCGCGGACGGCCGATCGCCTCGAGGAGGCCGCCGAGGAGCGCCGCGGGCGAGGGAGGACACCCGGGGATGACGGCGTCGACGGGCACCACGTCGGCGACGCCGCCCACGACCGCGTACGATCCGCGGAAGATGCCGCCGTCCCGCCCGCAGTCGCCGACGGCCACCACGAACTTCGGGTCCGGCGTCGCCTGCCACGTGCGCCGCAGCGCCTCGGCCATGTTGCGGGTCACCGGGCCCGTCACGAGCAGGCAATCGGCGTGACGCGGCGAGGCGACGAAGTGCACCCCGAACCGTTCGAGGTCGTAGTGTGGCCCGGTGAGCCCCGCGATCTCGAGCTCACAACCGTTGCAGGACCCCGCGTCGACCTGTCGGATCGCGAGCGAGCGGCCGAAGAGCCGCGCGATCTCCGAGGCGAGCCGCGTGCCGATCCGCTCGATCTCGCCGCGCGCGACAGGCTCGGTGACGATGCCGACGCGGAGCGCGGTCCGGAGCTGACGGAACATGGATCAGCGCCGGGCCGGCCGGCGCGCCTCCTGACGGAGCGCGCGGAGCATGGTCTGGGTACCCGCCAGCTGGTTGTTGAATATCCGCCGCGCCACGTCGAGGAGATCCCCGACGAGCGCGTCGCGGATCGTGTACCGGACCGTCGTACCCTCTTTCCGGGCGGTCACGATGTTCTTGGCGCGCAGGACCGCGAGCTGCTGCGACACCGTGGACTGGTCGAGATCGAGGCGGCTCTGGAGGTCCTGGACGCTGCGCTCGCGTGTACGGAGGACCTCGAGGATCCGGATGCGGAGCGGGTGGCCCAGCGCCTTGAAGAACCCGGCCTTGAACGACTGCAGATCCGTCGACGCGGGCGCGCCCACGAAGACTAAAATATCAAGATATTAATATATATCAAAATTCCCTGGCGCTAGGCGTCGAGGAGCTCGCGGTACACGGCCGTGGTGCGCGCCATCGTCACGTCGATCGTGTAGCGCGCCAGCACCATCGCCTGGCCGGCGCGCGCCATCGCGCGGGCCCGCTCGGGCTCGCGGAGCAGCGCCAGGATCGCGTCGGCGAGGGCCTGCGGATCCGCGGGGGGCACGAGCCGGCCGTTCTCGCCGTCGTGGATCAGCTCGGGGCTGCCGCCGACCGTGGAGGCGACGACCGGCGTGCCCACGGCCAGGGCCTGCGGGATCACCTGCGGGATCGCCTCGGACCTGATCGAGGGGAGCACCAGCACGTCGAGCGCCGCCATCACTTCGGGAATGTCCCGGCGGAACCCGGTGAGGCTCACGCGCGTGTCGAGGCCCATGTCCCTCACGCGGCGGCCCACCTCGTCGAAGCCGACGCCGTCGCCGACGATGAGGAAGCGCGCATCGGGCGCGGCCGCGACCACGGTGCGCGCCGCCTCGAGAAAGATGTTGTGGCCTTTCGAGCCCCGCACGTTGGCGACGAGCCCGACGAGGGGCGCGTCGCCGAGGCCGAGCTCGTCGCGGACCGGCTTGCCCGACACGCCCGGATGGAACCGCGCGCTGTCGACGCCGGCCGAGATCGACACCACGCGCTCGGGCGCGATGCCCGCGCCGATCACGATCGCGCGCACGCCCTCACCACTGGTGATGATCCGGTCCGCGAGCCGGTAGACGAGGGCGCGCCGTCGGCGGATGGGGATCGAGACGTGCCGGCTGCGCACCACCGCCCGGCCGAGAGACTTCGCGGCGATGCCCCCGAGCCAGCTGTCCACGGAGCTATGGGTGTGGACGAGACTCACGCCGCGCGCCCGGACGAGCCGGCGCAGGCGGACGATGGCGCCGACGTCTGTCGCGCTCCCCATCCGGACGGCCTCGACCGGAATGGAAGAGGCCCGCGCCTCGGTGAGGAGGGGGCTGTCGGGCTGGCAGGCGATGAGCGCCCTCCAGCCGTGGCCGATCAGCCAGCGTGCCTCCGCGAGGGTGCGGATCTCCTGGCCGCCGTGTCCGCGCGAGGACTCGGTGTGCAGGACTGTGTGCATGGCGGCAAACTACCGGTGCGAGCCCCGGCACCGCGGGGGAACGACACCCCCGAGCGCGAGGCGATCGACACGGAAGTCACCCCGCGGGCGGAGGCGAGCCAGAGGTGGAAGAGGCGAGCGAGTGTGAGCTGGGCTACCAGCGACCGCCGCCGCCGCCGCGGGACCCGCCGCGACCGCCGCCGCCGCCGAAGCCACCACGACCGCCGCCGCCGCCGCCGCGCCGGTCGCCGCCGCCGCCTGCCCCTGGGGCCTTCGCCTTCTCGACCTGGATGGTGCGGCCGTCGAGGCTCGTGCCGTTGAGGCGGCTGATGGCCTGCTCGGCTTCCTCCGGAGTCGCCATCTCGACGAACCCGAAGCCGCGCGATCGGCCGGTATCCCGGTCGGTCACGACGCTCGCGGATTCGACGCTGCCGGCTGCCGCGAAGGCTTCGCGCAGGCGCTCGTTAGAGGTGGAAAAGGACAAACCGCCGACGAAGAGTTTCACCGCCATGGAAGGGCTCCTTCTGACCGCACAGGGCTATCGGAGTATACACTGTTCACCATCTTCCGCGAGACGAATCTTGCCCGAGGTGCGATCTGGTCGGGACGCTGATCGAGCAGCTCGGCTACGCCGGCCTGTTCCTCGTTCTCTTCGCCGCCGGCCTCGGGGTCCCCCTGCCGGAGGAGCTCCCGATCATCACCGCCGGAGTCCTGTCGCACCAGCTGGTCTTCCGGTGGTGGCTCGCCCTGCCCGTCTGCCTCGTGGGCGTGCTCTCCGCCGACATCGTCCTCTACTGGGTCGGACACCACTGGGGGGAGCGGGTCCTCGGCTGGCGCCACGTCCGGTGGGTCCTGAGCCCGGCTCGCGAAGAGCAGCTCAAGGCCGCGTACCGGAACCATGGCGTGAAGATCGTGTTCACGGCGCGACACGTGATGGGGCTGAGGGCGGCGGCCTTCCTCACGGCCGGGATCGCCCGCGTGCCCTTCTGGAAGTTCCTGGCGGTCGACGCCGGCGCCGCGCTGGTGGGAGTTCCGTTCGGCTTCTTTCTCGCGTTCCTCTTCGCCGACCAGGTCGAGCAGGTGTTCGCCGACGTCCATCGCGTGGAACGCTGGATCGCCCTGGTCGTCCTCGTCGGGATCGCCGTGTGGGTCGCCATCGCCGTCCGGCGCGGGGTCCGGCGGCCATGATGGGCCCCAATGCTATAGTCGGCGTGGAGATGGCCGTGACCGCCGCCGAGCGAAAACCGTGGCACGCCAGCTTTCGGTTGCTGGAGCGCGACGAGCGCGTGTTCGCGGTTCTCCTGGCTGTCGTCATGGTCGGCGGCCTCGCCGCGCTCGGGTTTTTTCCGCTCCGGCCGCGGCACCGGATCGACCTCTACTGGCTCGTCTTCTGGTTCGGGGCCTATAAGGTCGGCATCTTCGCGCTGGTCACGGTCAATCCGCGCGCGACCCGAGCATACTTCATCGGCGCCCTCGCGATCGACCTGCTCCTGGTCTTCGTGCTCTTGTGCCTCACGGGGGCCGGCGACAGCGTCTTTTACCTTCTGTTCTTTCCCCTCGTCGCCGTCAACGCCTACTATTTCGGGCCCTGGGTCGGGCTCGGCGCGGCGGTGGTGGCGGGGGGGCTCTACGCCTTGTCGACCGTGTTGGTTCCGCCCTGGGTCGGATGGACGCCGCACTTGATTCTCGCGGCGCTGGCCGGGCTGCCCGCCGTGACCCTCGGCCTGGTCGCCGACCGGGAGCGGCGGGAGCGCGGCGAGGTGGAGCGGCTGAACGATGAGCTCACGGGAACACTGAGCCGGCTGCGGACGGCCCAGCAGGAGCTGGTCGTGGCCGAGCGCATGGCGACGGTCGGCCGGCTGTCGCTCAAGGTCGCCCACGAAGTGCGCAACCCGATCAGCGCCATCGAGCTGAACGCGGAGATGCTGGAAGACATCGTGCGCGAGCGGAGCGGCGAAGATATGAAGGAGGCGGCGGGCCTCGTCACCGCGATCCGCGATCAGGTCACCGCGCTCGACGCGCTGACCGAAGAGTATCTGGCCTTCGCCCGGTTTCCGCGGCCCCACTTCGAGGACGAGTCGGTCAACCATCTCGTGCAGGAGCTCGCCGAGTTCGTCCGCCCGGTCGCCACCCGCCAGGGCCTCACCTTGCGGGTCGAGGTCGACCCGAACGTGCCGACGATGGAGATCGACCGCGGCCTCCTGCGCCAGGCGGTGCTGAACCTCGTCAAGAACGGCCTGGAGGCGCTGTCGAGCGGCGGAGAGCTGACGATCGGCAGCCGCTTCGACGGCGATGCCGTCGAGATCGCCGTCTCCGACACCGGCGGCGGCATTCCCGTCGACGTCGGGCCACGGCTCTTCGAGCAGTTTTTCACGACGAAGCCCCAGGGGACCGGCCTCGGGCTCTCGATCACCCGCCAGATCGCCGGGGAGCACGGCGGCGAGATCCGGTGGGCGAACCGGAGCGGTCGCGGCGCGACCTTCACCATCCGGCTCCCGATCAAGAAGGCGGCGGCGCATGTCTGATCCCGCGACGCTGCTGATCGCCGACGACGATCCGGGATTGCGCGAGAGCCTGGAGCGGACGCTGACCCGCGAGGGCTACCGCGTCGTGCTCGCCTCGGACGGGCGGGCCGCGCTCGAGCGGGTGCAGGCCGGCGGCGTCGATCTCATCGTGACCGATCTCAAGATGCCGGGCCTGACCGGGCTCGAGCTCCTGCGGGCGGCGAAGGCGCTCATGCCCGACGTCGACGTCATCCTGTTGACCGCCTTCGGCACCGTGGAAGAGGCCGTGAAGGCGATGAAGGACGGCGCCTACGACTTCCTCACCAAGCCGTTCCGGCGCGAGCAGCTCATCAAGCTCATCGACAAGGCTCTCGAGCGGCGCGACCTGATCGAGCAGAACCGGGCGCTCAAGAGCCAGCTGGAGGACCTTCGCGCCAAGGGCCAGATGATCGGCGCCAGCCCGTCATTTCGGCGGATGATGACGCTCATCGAGCAGATCGCCGACAGCTCGGCGACGGTGCTCATCCAGGGCGAGAGCGGGACGGGCAAGGAGCTGGTGGCGCGGACCATCCACGAGCGCTCGCCGCGGCGCAACGGCCCCTTCGTCGCCGTCAACTGCGCGGCGCTACCGGAGACGCTCCTCGAGTCCGAGCTGTTCGGCTACGAGAAGGGGGCGTTCACCGGCGCCGCCGGACGCAAGGAGGGCCGCTTCGAGCTCGCGAACGCGGGCACGCTCTTCCTCGACGAGGTGGGCGACCTCTCGCTGGTCACGCAGCCCAAGATCCTGCGCGTGCTCCAGGAGGGAGAGTTCGAGCGCCTCGGCGGAACGCGTAGCCTCCAGGTCGACGTGCGCATCGTGGCCGCCACCAATCAGGACGTGGCCGACATGGTGAAGGAGAAGCGCTTCCGCGAGGACCTCTACTATCGGCTCAACGTCATCACCATCCGCGTGCCGCCGCTGCGCGAGCGCCACGAGGACATCCGCGTGCTCGCTCAGCACTTCCTGCGGGTCTACGCCGCCAAGAACGGCCGGAAGCTCGACGGCTTCTCGGGCGAGGCCGTCGAGCGGCTCGAGTCCTATGCCTGGCCGGGTAACGTGCGCGAGCTCGAGAACCTCGTCGAGCGCAGCGTGGTGCTCGCCCGGAAGGATCGGATCGACGCCGAGGATCTGCCGGAAGAGGTCATGGGCGTGAAGCGCCCGCCGCGCGACGCCATTCTCGAGCTGGTGGGCACGCCGCTCGCGGACATCGAGCGGCGGCTGCTCGACGAGACGCTCCGCATCACCGGCGGCAACAAGACGCAGGCGGCGAAGCTCCTCGGCATCGACGTGCGCACGGTGGCGCGCAAGCTCGAGCGTCGCGAGGACGATCTCGCGGAGGGCAGCGAGCGGTCGTGAAGGCCCTCCTGTTGACCCGTGAGTATCCGCCGCACATCTACGGCGGGGCGGGGGTCGTCGTCGGTCAGCTCGCGCGGGCGCTGAGCCGGCTCATGGCCGTGGAGGTGCGCTGCTTCGGCGAGCGGTCCCCGGCCGAGGCGACGGGCGAGATCGCGCTGCGCGGTTACACGCCCTGGGAGCGGGTCGGGCCCGGCCGCGACGGGCCCCGGCACGCGCCGGCGCTCGAGACCTTGTCGATCGCGCTGGCGATGGCCCGTGATCCCGTCGACGCCGACGTCGCCCACGCGCACACCTGGTACGCGGACATGGCGGGGTTCTGGATCCGTACCCTTCATCGCATCCCGCTCTGCGTGACCCTCCACAGCATGGAGCCGCTCCGGCCGTGGAAGGCCGACCAGCTCGGCAGCGGCTATCTCCTCTCGAGCTGGATCGAGAAGACGTCGGTGGAGGCGGCCGACCGGATCATCGCGGTCTCGCGCCAGATGCGTGAGGACATCCTGAGCCATTTTCGCGTCGCCCCCGAGCGGGTCGTCGTCATCCACAACGGCATCGACCCCAATCAGTTTCGGCGCACTCGGGCGCGCGACGTGCTGGGGCGCCGGGGCGTCCGCGAGCCGTACGTGCTCTTCGTCGGGCGTATCACGGATCAAAAGGGGATCTTCCATCTGCTCGAGGCGGCCCCGAAGCTCCCGCCGGGCGTGCAGGTCGTCCTTTGCGCCTCGGCGCCCGACACGCCCGAGATCGAAGCGCGCCTCAAGCGAGCGTTGCCCGAGCACTCGAACGTCGTGTGGATCGGGGAGATGATTCCCGTGGACGAGGTCGTGCAGCTCTACAGCCACGCGGCCGTGTTCGTGTGCCCGTCGGTGTACGAGCCGTTCGGTCTGATCAACCTCGAGGCGATGGCCTGCGAGACTCCGGTCGTCGCCTCCGGGGTCGGCGGCATCCTCGAGGTGGTCGAGGATGGCAAGACGGGTGTGCTCGTCGAGCCGGGCCGCCCTGACGCGCTCGCCGTGGCGATCCGCGCGCTGCTGGAGGATCCTGAGCGCGGGCGCGCCCTGGGGCGCGCGGGCCGGCAGCGGGTGCAGGCGCATTTCAGCTGGGCTAGCGTGGCCAGCCGGACTCGCGAGGTGTACCAGGACGCGATCGCCGACTTCGCGCGGTCGACGGAGGCCTGACGCCCGTGCCCGACCCGCGCCTGTCGAGCGCGCGCGGCTTCGTCTTCGACCTCGACGGGTGCGTCTGGAGTGGCAGCGTCCTCAATCCAGGCGCGAGCGAGCTCCTCGCGGCCCTGCACCGGAGCGGTCGCGCGCTCGCCTTCGTGTCCAACAACTCTCGCGCCACCGGTGACGAGCTGCGCGAGCGCCTGGGCCGCCTCGGGGTCGGTGTCGCTCGACACGTCCTGACGCCGCTCGAGATCATCGGCGAGGTGATCCGTCAGCGATTCGGGCCCTCACGGGTCCTCGTCGTCGGCGCGCCCGAGATGGCGGCCGTCATCGCGCGCGCCGGCCATGAACTGGTGGACGTCAAGGACTATCGCGCCGCAACCGTCGTCGCCGTCGGCAACGACTTCGATCTCAGCTACGAGCGCCTCACCGCCGCCGCGCGGGCCGCCGCGGGCGGGGCACCGCTCGTCACGGCGAACGTCGACCCGCGCCTTCCGATCGAGGGCGGCGATTTCCTGCCGGGCTGCGGGGCGATCGTCGAGGCGATCGCCGTCGCCGCCGGCGTTCGGCCGATCGTGGTCGGCAAACCGGAGCCGCCCCTCTTCCGGATGGCTCTCGAGCGGATGGCTCTCCCGCCGGCGCGGGCTGCGATGGTGGGCGACAGCATTCCGTCCGATATCCGCGGCGCCAGGGCGGTCGGCATGCTCACGGTGCTGTATGCCCCCGAGCGGCGCGCGGACGCGCCCGAGGGCGGCGCCCCCGCGGGAGAGGCGGATCTGGTCGTGGGCTCCTTCGCCGAGCTGGGGAGCCTCGCCGGGGTCAGCTAGCCCGGAGCGCGTGTTACTCTAAACCGCGATGTTCGACATCGGCCTTCAGGAAATGCTCGTCATCGGGGTGCTCGCCCTGCTGGTGTTTGGCCCCGGGAAGCTTCCCGAGCTTGGACGGATGGTCGGTCGCGCGCTACGCGAGTTCCGCCGGGCGAGTGACGAGTTCCGTTCGACCGTCGAGACGAACCTCCACATCAACGAGCCCGACCCGATCATTGCGCCGACGCCGGCACCCGTCGAGCCAGCGCCAGTCGCCGTGTTGCCGTCCGAGGCCGAGGCCACGACGGCCGCATCCGAGACCACGCCGTCCGTCGCCGTCGAGCCAGGTGAGCCGTACTGCGCTCAGCGGACCTCGCGCCTCTTCCACAAGAGCGACTGCGCCTGGGTCTCGCGGATCCCGGAGACCGAGCGCGCCTACTTCAAGCACGTCGCCGATGCCCGTGAGCAGGGGTTCACGACGTGCCCCGTCTGCGAGCCCTGGGAGCCCGCCTAGCCACCGTTTGACCGGGACCTGATCGTCGCCCATCGGGCCACTCGCTTTTTGTTGACTAGTCAACAAAAGTTGAGTAATAATTCCCGTCACGGAGGAGGACGAGCATGCGCGAGCTGACGAGCCGGCAACTGGAGGTACTCGGCTTCATGCGTGGCTTCCAGGCCAGGCACGGAGTGCCGCCGACCGTACGCGAGATCGGCGAGCGGTTCAGGATCACGCCCCGAGCGGCGTTCGACCACCTGAAAGCACTCGAGCGCAAAGGGGAGTTACAGAGACGGCCGAGCGCCGGCCGGACCTCGAGAGCTCTCACGCTCACCGACAGAGGCGGCTCCGGCCGAACCCACCATTCCGTGCCGATCCTCGGCCGCATCGCCGCGGGCGCGCCGCTCCTCGCTCAGGAGAATCGGGAGGGCGAGGTGCCTATCGCGGCCGTCGCGCTGCCCGGGCGTGGCGAGGACGTGTTCGCGCTCCGCGTGCGGGGCGACTCGATGATCGACGCGCACATCTGCGACGGCGACCTCGTGCTCGTCCGGCGGCAGGACTCGGCTCAGCAGAACGACATCGTCGCCGCGCTGATCGAGTCGGACGCGGGCGGTGAGCCGGAGGCGACGGTGAAGCGGTTCCTGCGCGACGGTCCGCGCGTCGTGCTCAAGCCCGAGAACCCGACGATGGCGCCGATCGTCGTCGATCCCGCCCGACGCCCCGTGCGAATTCTCGGGAAGGTCATCGGACTACTTCGCGGTTTCTGAGGCGGGGAGCGGCGGCCGCTCCCCCAGAGGTGGAGGGACACATGAGCTCGCACGCAGTGACCTACGCGTTGATTCATCGTCGAGGTTCCCGCGCCTTTTTTTTGGCGCGATCCACTCAACATGTGAAGAGTCTCACGCTGGGACGCGAGGCGGTGCGCGCGCTGCTGGCGCTCGGCGCCGTCATCGCATGGGGCGGCGTCTGTCTGCTCTTGGTGGGGTGACCGCCGCCGACGTGGCTTGCGCGTAAATCTTCGCCTCGATGAAGAGGTCGAGCAGCGCGCCGTCCACGTGCCCGGCTCGGCGCTCGTGGCCCAGGATGTCGAGCGCCTCGTCCCGGGAAACCCCCTTCTTATAGGGACGGTCGCCGGCCGTGAGCGCGTCGTAGATGTCAGCGATGGTCATCATCTTGGACTGCACCGGGATCTCCTCGCCCCGCATCCCGAGGGGATAGCCCGTGCCGTCGAGCTTTTCGTGATGCGAGCGGGCGATCTCGGGGATGCGGCGAAACTCCTTGGTCCACGGGATCTCGGCGAGGAACCGGTAGGTGTGCACCACGTGGGACTGGATCTCCTTGAACTCCGCCTCCGTGAGGCTGCCTCGGGGGACCGAGAGAATCGCGGCCTCCTCGGGCGTGAGGACGGCCTGGCGGTGACCGCGGTGATCCTCGAAGGCGCGGAGCGCCAGCCGCTCGAGCGCCGCCGCGGACTCCTGCGGCAGCACCGTCGGCTCGTTGGCGCCGACAATGCGGCCCAGGCTGTCGTCGAGCTCTGCGAGATACGCCGCCAGCTCGGCGTCGAACGCGGCGGACTGCTCGGCGTAGCGACGACGGCCCTTGTCGAGCAGATGCTCGATCTTCTTGTCGGCGTAGCGGAGCGCGAGCCCGCGCTTGATGAGCTCGACGCGCTGGCGGATCCGGTCGAGCTCGCCCGGGAAGAGCTTCTTGGCTTTCACGAGCACCTGCTCGCGCACGCCGACCTTGCCGAAGTCGTGCAGGAGGGCGGCGTAGCGGAGCTCCATCATCTCCTCGGCGCTGAAGCGGGTCGCGCCGTACGCGCCGGTGGCGCAGCGGTCGACCACGCTCGCGAGGCCGACCGTGAGATTGGCGACCCGAAAGGAGTGGCCCGAGGTCGTCGGATCGCGTGACTCGATCGCGGTAACGGAGGCCTGCACGAACCCTTCGAAGAGCCGTCGAATGGACTCGAAGAGCTGGCTGTTGTGGATCGCGACGGCCGCCTGCGAGGCGAGCGACCCGGCGAGCTGCTGCTGGCGCGGGCCGTAGGGCCGGACCGTCCGCTCGATCTCGTCCACCGACGCGAAGCGGTGACCGAAGTCCGGCTTGCAGTTGATCAGCTGGAGGGCGCCGATCGTCTCACCCTGCGGCGTGCGCATCGGCACCACCAGCATCGACTTCGTACGGTAGCCGGCCTTGGCGTCGAACGACCGGTTGATCCCAAACGGCGCGCCCGGCGGCGGCGCGTAGGCGTCTTCGAGGTTGAGGGTGTCGCCGGTCAGCGCGACGTGTCCCGCCACGCTCGCGCTCGTCAGCGGCAGCCGCGACGCGCGGTAAGGGATCTTGACCGAGTCGTTCTGGGCCAGCGCGAAGCGCAGCAGCCGGGTGCCGTCGGCGGCCTCCTCCACGAGGTACAGCGAGCCGGCGTCGCTCTGTGTGATCTCCCGTGCCTTGGTCAGGATGGTCTCGAGCAGCTCCCGCGGGTTGCGCTCGGCGGAGAGCCGGATGCCGATCGCGTTCAGCTCTGATAGCTCGCGATCGAGCCGCGTCATGGCGGCGGCGCGGTCGAGGTCGTCGAACGCGTTTTCCACGGCGCGCGCGAGGATCGGCCCGCTCACGCCCGCCGGGATCAGCCCGTACCAGTGCTCGGGCCAGGGGCCGGCGGAGTCGGCGTCCACGAGGGCCAGCACGCGGATGGACGCGCTGCTCCAGCGGCCGTCGACGACGTCGGCGCCGACCAGGACCACCGCCGGCCCCGCGGCGGCCAGATCGGTCGATGCCGACGACAGCGGGGCGACGTCGAACGCGTGACGGAGACGCTCGGCAGCGGCCGCCGCCGCGCGCGAAGTCGCGTCGTACAGAACACGGCGGCGCATGAAACGAAAGTAGGGCGGCGGCTGCGGCGAAGTCAAGAATACCCGCAGTGCGAGCCGCAGCCCGCCGGCCGAGGCGAGCCCGGGAATCGGTAGAATGATTCGTGAAATGGTCGAGTTCGGGCGGCTCGCGGACCTCTGCCGGCGGCTCCGGGCGAGCCCGGCGAGGCTCGACAAGCTCGCGCTCCTCGCCGAGTACCTCCGCGCGCTTCCGGCCGACGCCGTCGGCACCGCGGTCGCGTTCCTCGCCGGCCGGGCCTTTCCCGCATCCGACGCGCGCGTGCTAGGAGTCCGCGGGCTGCCGGACGCCGCCGCCACCACGGGGCCGCCTCTCTCGCTCGCCGACGTCGCGGCGGCGTTCGCCGCCGTCGCCGACGCGGGCGGCGCCGGCGCGCGGCGAGCCCGCGAAGAGCTGCTGCGTGGCCTGATGGCGCGGGCGTCGACGGACGAGCGGGAGACGCTGCAGCGGATCGTCGCCGGCGAGATGCGTACGGGCGTGTCGGACGGGCTCGTGCTCGATGCGATTGCCCGCGCCTTTGAAACTCCGCTCGAAACGGCTCGGCGCGCGGCGCTGCTGCTCGGCGACCTCTCGGGGGTCTCGGCGCTGGCGGCTCGGGGCGGGGCCGCGACGGCTCGGCGCGCGGCGCTGCTGCTCGGCGACCTCTCGGGGGTCGCGGCGCTGGCGGCTCGGGGCGGGGCCGCGGCGCTCGCGTCCGCCACCGCCCGTCCCGGTGTCCCGCTCCTGCCCATGCTCGCCCAGATCGCCGACGACTTCGAGGAGGTCCTGGCGGCCCACGGCGGGACCTCGGCGCTCGAGTACAAGTACGACGGCGCCCGCATCCAGCTCCATCACGACGGTGAGCGGATCGGGATCTGGACGCGGCGCCTCTCCGACGTCACCGCGAGCCTGCCCGACGTCGTCGAGACGGCCAGAGGCGAGCTCGCCGCCTCGCCGTTCATCCTTGACGGCGAAGTCCTGGCGCTCGACGCGGCCGGGCGGCCACTACCGTTCCAGGAGCTGATGCGACGGTTCCGGCGCGTCCACGAGGTGGAGAGACTCGTGCGCGAGATGCCGCTCACCCTGCACTTCTTCGACTGCCTCATGGCCGAGGGACGCTCGCTCATCGACGAGCCCTACCGGCGCCGCTGGGAGAAGATGGTGGCCGTCACCGGGGGGCGCCACCTGGCCGAGCGCACGATCGTCACCTCGCCGGAAGCGGCACGCGGGTTCCTGGCGCAGGCGCTCGCCGCCGGGCACGAGGGGGTCATGGCGAAGGACCTCCGGAGCACCTACGAGCCGGGAGGACGCGGCAAGCGCTGGTTCAAGCTGAAATCGGCGGAGACGGTGGACTGCGTCATCGTCGCCGTCGACCGGGGCTCGGGACGACGGAGCGGATGGCTCTCCAACTACCACCTGGCGGTGCGCGACGGGGACGCGTTCGCGGACGTCGGCAAGACGTTCAAGGGGCTCACCGACCAGCAGTTCGCCGAGATGACCGAGCGGCTGTGGGCGCTCGCCACGAGCGACGACGGCTACACCGTGCGCGTGCGGCCCGAGGTCGTCGTCGAGGTCGCCTACAACGAGATCCAGAAGAGCCCGACATACGCGTCGGGCGCCGCGCTCCGGTTCGCGCGCATCACGCGAATCCGCGACGACAAGGCGCCGGCCCAGGCCACCACGCTCGGCGAGCTGCGGGCGCGCTACGAGCGGCAGTTCACCACCAAGGGCCGGGCAGTGTAGACTCGTCGACTGTGACTGCGCGCGTCTCGACCGGGCTCGAGAAACTCGACGCGATGCTGGGCGGGGGCCTGCTGCCGGGCACGCTCACCGTCGCCTACGGCGCGACCGGGATCGGGAAAACCCACCTCGGGCTCACGTTCGCCGATCGCGGACGTGCCGCCGACGGCGCGCGCGGCATCGTCCTCGACCTGAACGGCCGCGGCGATTCGCAGCAGCACGACGAGTACGCGGCGCGACTCTTCGGCTGGGCGCTCCAGCCGTGGACGCACACGGTGACGCCGATGGCCGATCCGTATCCGCCGCCCGGCCAGATGGAGGCGTTCTACTCCAACGCGTGCGCGTGGGTGGGCCGGGTCCGCGACTTCCAGGTGCCGACGCCGGACGGCGGCCGCGAGTTCGACTGGAACTGGAAGGCCGCCTTCAATCACGCGCTCTACACGGTCCGGCCCTTCCTCTATTTCCACTGCGCGGCGGGCACGCGGCGGATCGTGGTCGATGGCGTCGAGCCGATGGACTCGCCGGCCGACTCGATCCAGTTCTTCGTGTTCGACGAGCTCTATCGCAAGATCATCCACCGGGACGCCGAGACGCTCGGCATGGAGATCTGCCTGCCGGTGTGGAAGCACCGCGCGTTCATCGATGCGCACCGCTACGACCACACCGCCGTCACGACGCTGCTCCTGGTGACGACGGAAGAGACGCGACTCGAAGACGTGCTGGCGCGCAAGGTCGCCGCCGGCGACCTCGGCGCCACCGCGAACACCATCCTGGTCCTCGGCAGCGAGCGCGTCGGGAACCGGCTGGCGCGCATGCTGTGCGTCGTCAAGCACCGCGGCAGCGTGATGAGCGACGAGATCGTCGAGTACCGGATCGGGGCGCGCGGCATCGAGCTCGGCTAGATTGCAGGCGCGGCTGACGTCGGCGCTACTCGGCTCCTCCTTCCAGCCTTCGAGCGGTTGAAGTGTCGCCTCGTCGCGCGGCGCGCCTCGGCTCCTACTTCCAGCTCGACCACTTGACGCGGCCGGCGCGGGCGCTCCTGCGCGCCGTGCAGTCGGTCGCGGGCCGGGCGCGGGCGCCGGCGCTCGTCGGCGGCGCCGTGCGCGACGCCTGGCTGCGCGCGCGGCGCGCGCCGCGGGTCGCCGACCTGGACGTCACGGTGCAGTCCGGCGCGCTCGACATCGCGCGCCGCGTGGCGACGCGCCTCGGCGGCGCCTTCGTGCCGCTCGATCCGGAGCGCGGAGCGGCCAGGGTCCTCGCGCGCGGCGGGTGTCTGGACGTGACGGACTGGCGGGCGGCGACGCTCGAGGGCGATCTGGCGGCGCGGGACTTCACCGTGAACGCGCTGGCGGTTCCCGTGGGCGAGCTCTTGCGTCGCGGCCGGGCCCGCGTCATCGATCCGACCGGTGGGCTCGACGATCTCCGGGCGCGGCGGCTTCGGACGCACGATATGCGGGTGCTGGCCGAGGATCCCCTTCGCACGCTCCGCGGCGTGCGGCTCGAGGCGACGCTCGGGCTTCGCCTGACGCCGGGCACCGTGAAAGCCATCCGGGCCGCCGCCGGCGGACTGGCCGGCGTCGCCGCCGAGCGGGTTCGCGACGAGCTGCTCGCGCTGCTCGCGCTGCCGCGCACGGCGCGCGCGCTCCGGCGCCTCGACGCGCTCGGCCTGCTGGCGGTGATCGTGCCGGAGGTCGAGGCGATGCGTGCCACGGCGCAGCCGGCGCCCCACCGGTTCCCGGTGCTCGAGCACTCGCTCCGGGCGGTGGCCGGGGCCGATGAGCTCCTCCTGGGCCTGCGCGAGCTCCGGCCGTTCGGCGAGGAGCTCGCGGCCCACATGACCGAGGAGCTCGGCGGTGACATGCATCGCGATCAGGTCCTCAAGCTGGCGGCGCTCCTGCACGACGTCTCGAAGCCCGAGACACGCCGGGTGATCGACGGCCGCGTGCGCTTCTTCGAGCATGATGTGATCGGCGCCGAGCGTGCGCGCGTGATCGGCGAGCGGCTCAGGCTTCCGACGCGCGCGCGGGGGGTTCTCGAGCGGCTCGTCCGCCATCACCTGCGTCCGATGCACTTGTCCGCCGCGGGCCGGGTGACGCCGCGGGCGCGCTACCGCTTCTTCCGGGACCTGCGTGAGGACACGCGCGACCTGCTCCTGCTGGCGCTCGTGGACGCCGCCGCCGTGAGGGGGGAATCGCCCCGCTCGCTCTGGCGCCGCGCGTCGCTCATCCGGGACCTCCTGCGCGGCTGGGAGGAGCAGCAGGTCGGCGCCGATGCGCCGCCGCTGCTCCGGGGCGAGGACGTCATGGAACGCTTCGGCCTTCCGCCGAGCCCCGCCGTCGGCCACCTCCTCGAGCGCGCGCGGGAGGCTCAGGCGCTCGGGCTCGTGACCACGCGCGAGGAAGCGCTGGCCTACCTTGACTCCCCCACGGGTGGACCCTAGAGTACCGTGAGCGTTCGATCCCCTCGCTCGAGGAGGCTCCGTATGGTCGGTTGGCAAGTCGCGGTGGCCGCGCTCGTCGCGCTCCTGTCGCCGCTGGAGGCGGGCGCCGCGCCGGCCGGTAAGGTCGTGATCGCGCAGGGCGTCGACCCGACGACGCTCGACATGGCCAACCAGTCGGAGAGCCCGGCGTCGAACGTGGGGCGTCACATCTTCGACACGCTGTACGATCGTGACACGAATCTGAAGATCGTCCCCAGCCTCGCCACCGAGATGCCGAAGTTCGTGCCTCCGTCGGCGTGGGAAGTGAAGCTGCGCAAGGGCGTGAAGTTCCACAACGGTGAAGACTTCAACGCCGACTCGGCGAAGTTCACGTTCGAGCGCCTGGTCCAGGGACAGGGCAAGCTGCGCGGCGCGACGTTCTTCGCGCCGATCGAGCGCGTGGAGATCGTGGACTCCTACACGATCCGCGTCCACACCAAGAAGCCCTGGCCGACGTTCCTCCCGGTGATGACATTCCCGCAGAGCGGGATGCTGCCGCCCAGGGAGTCGGCCGGCAAGGAGACCGCCGACCTCTCCAGAAAACCGATCGGCACCGGCCCCTACAAGTTCGTCCGCTGGTCGAAGGACGAGGAGATCGTCCTCGAGGCGAACGCCGCCTACTGGCGCGGGGCGCCGCAGATCAAGACCGTGATCTTCCGGCCCATCCCCGAGGACGCCTCGCGCGTGGCCGCGCTGCAGAATGGCGAGATCGACCTCGCGGTGAACATCCCGCCGCATCTCGGCGCGATCATCGACAGGCATCCGAAGCTCTTCCTGTCGACCGCGCCATCGATCCGCACGATCCAGCTCATGTTCTACACGCACCAGATGGACGCCCAGCACAAGCCGACCGGGCCCTACCATGGGCCCACCGCCGACAAGCGCGTCCGCCAGGCCATCGCCTACGCGATCGACGCCGACGAGCTCATCAAGACGGTGCTCGACGGCAAGGGCGTGCGCGTCGCCACGATGCTGCCGTCGATGCACTTCGGCTACGATCCGACGCTCCAGCCCCTCAAGGCGGACGTGGGGCGCGCCAGGAAGCTCCTGGCCGAGGCCGGCTTCGGCGGCGGCGTCGAGATCACGCTGCACGGCCCGCGCGGCCGCTACGTCCGGGACGCGGAGGTCGCCGAGGCGGTGGCCGGCCAGCTCTCCAAGGCCGGCATCAAGACCACGCTCCGCACGTACGACTTCGTGACGTATCTGAACAGCATGGTGTACGTCCACAAGGCGGGACCGACCTGGCTGATCGGCTGGGGCACGGGCACGATGGACGCCGAGACCGTCTATGGCCCGCTGTTCAAGTCGCCCGGCATCTTCGTGAACTGGCATAACGAGGACTTCAACCGGATGGTCGACGAGGCCCAGGCGATCATGGACGACAAGAAGCGCCTCGAGCAGTACCACCGGATCAACAGGCTCTGGCTCGACGAGATGCCGGCGGTGCCGCTCTACCAGCAGGTCGACCTCTACGGGGTGAGCAAGCGGCTCAACTGGAAGGCGCGGAGCGACGAGGTGCTCCAGGCCTACACGATGTCCCTCAAGGACGGGAAATAGCGCCAACGGGATCGTTGTAAGATAGGAGGCGCCGGGCGGCCGTAATTCAGTGGCAGAATGCCAGCTTCCCAAGCTGGACGTCGCCGGTTCGAATCCGGTCGGCCGCTCCAATTCAAGGGGTTACGGGTCACCGTAACCCCTTCTGAATTCCAGCCTGGAAGCTGGACGTCGCGAGTATTGAATCCGGTCGGCCGCTCCAAGAAGCCGAGTGGTTACGGAGAGGCGCAAATCCCGTGGTCATTCTCCAGTGTCCGTCGAGTGACCATCCAGTGACCACTGCTGCCCTCACAGCCCCTCGTCCGCTAGCCCCTTCGCGGCGAGCGCCCCGTCCCCGCCCACGTAGGTTCGGAATGAAGCGGTGGTATCACTCGGCGCTCGGCTACGAGCTCGTCAAGTCGCTGCAGGAGCTTCGCGAGACGTTGCGAGCGCTCGGATCGCTGGCCGACTACCTGGAGCGGAACCCGAGCGCGTTACTGTACGGGGCTCGCCGTCCGAGCGCGAACGGAGGCCGATGATGCGCGTCCAAGCCAGCCGCTTCGCCTGGTTGCTCACGGCCGGTGTGCTGGCCCTGGCAGGCTGCATGTCGGTCGCCGATCCGACCAAGTACTACGTGCTCTCGCCGACGGCGCCGCGCGACCCCACGCCCACATCCTCCGCATCAAGTGTCGCCGTCGGCGTCGGTCCGGTGCTGATTCCCGGTTATCTCGGCCGGGTGCAGATCGTCACGCGTGACGCAAACGACGAGGTCGCCGTCGCGATGTACGACCGCTGGGCGGAACCGCTCGAGAGCGGTATCGCGCAAGTGCTCGCGGACAATCTCGGCGCGCACGTGGGGAGCGAGCGGATCGCGGTCTTTCCGTGGCGCGGCGGAGTCGCGCGAGTGCTCGATTATCAGGTGGTCGTCGTGGTACTGCGCTTCGAGGGGTGGCCCGGGCGGCAGGCGACCCTGGACGCGCGGTGGCGCCTTGTCGGTACGGACGGCAACGAGCTCGCCGTGAAGCGCTCCACTATCAACGAGCCTGTTGCTGGACAGGGCTACCAAGCGCTCGTCCAAGGGATGAACCGGTTGCTCTCTTCTCTGGCGCGGGAGATCGCGTCGGAGATCCGGTCAGGTGCCGACACGTCTGCGCGGTCGCAGTCTTGAGTGATAGGAAGATGTAGCGAACACGTCCTCAACGAGGCGCGTGCAGGAGCAGATCGATCGTGTCGGCTGTGCCGTTATCGTGCCGGGCAGGCCGCTCCGGAATCTGCCCGGTCGACAGCGAAACCTCCTGATCTGGCTCGGCATCGTAAAGGCAGGAGGTGCAGTGACATGAGTAGCGCAGCTTTGACGGATTTCCTTCCGGACACCGCTTATGTCGCGCGCGCATATTGCCCCGGTTGTGAGCCCGATGCCGACCCGAGCCTGGACATTCTCGACGTGCGCTGGTGCGAATCACACTCTCCGGCGCGAGATGGCGCCGACGACGACGTGGTGAGCGCTTCCGCGTACCTCTCGGGGAGCGCTGAGGCGGGCGGCGACGACAACCGGCGCTGGTGCGACATACTGCACGGTCGGCGCTAGCGGGGGTTTACTTTTGGATGCTCGACGCCAGCGACTGTTGTGCTGTCGGCGCGATGCTCGCTGGCTTGCCTCCCTGGGTGATCTGGAGGATGTAGCGGGTGGCAGGTAGGTCAAGCGCGGCGTACAACTGGCCCGCGATAGGGCTGGCGTTGTCGTGCAGCATCTCCACGAACGCCGCTGCTCCCGACGTTATCGTGACGCCCGCCTGCCTCATTTGATCGATCGCAGTTAGTCGTAGGAGATCGCTCCAAGTGCCCGAGGCATCCAAAAGTGCATAAACATCATATCCGTCAGCCACAGCGGACATGGCGGGGAACGCCAGGCAGACGTGCGTTGTGATCCCGCCGATCAGGAGCTTCTGTCGCCCGGTCCGCGCGACGGCATCGCGGACTCGCGGCTCATCCCAGGCGTTGACAACGCTTCGCTCGATGTTCTCCACCCCCGGCAGTGCCTCCGTGAGCTCAGGCAGAGTCGGGCCCCACATCATGGGCGCGGTGGAGGTGAGCACGACCGGGACGCGGAGGACGCGGGCGGCGCGGGCGAACGCGACGATATTGTGGTGCACCTCGTCCGGCGCGAGATCTCGAATGCCCGAAACGAGCCCGGACTGGTGGTCGACAAGCAAGAGTACTGCGCTCTCAGGCGTAAGGCGCTCGTAGACGCGGCTCCGGCCGCTCTGGGACTGGTCTCTCGTCTGACGCTTGCTCATAGCGTGCTACTCCTTCAAAAAGGGAGTCTCCTGCTCTTGCCCTGTTTCCTCGATCGACGCCCGAGCTCGGCTCCCGACGCCGTGTGTAATCCAGCCGCGACGCTGTCGAGCTCGGTCTTCAGCTGCTGAGCGCCTGAAGTGCGTTCTACCTCAGGCCACCTGACACCAGCAGCGTCTCCCCGGTCATGTATTTCGAATCCGACGACGCTAGATACACCGCCGTCGGCGCGATGTCGTCGGGCTGCCCCATGCGTCCAAGTGGTGCCTGCGCCTCGACCGTTTTCTGAAAGTCGCTTCCGACGAACCCCCCTGCACGCGAACCCTCCGTCTCGATCATTCCGGGGCTGATCGAGTTCACACGGATCTTCCGAGGACCGAGCTCCTTCGCGAGCACGCCTGTGATGGCATCCACCGCCGCCTTCGACGCCGAGTAGACCGCGGAGTTCGGCAACCGCATCGAGCTCGCGACCGAGCCGATGTTGATGATGCTGCCGCCCTCGGGCCCCATGTGCTTCACAGCCTCCTTCGTCGTGAAGAGGAGGCCGAGGACGTTGACGTTGAAATGCTTGTGAAAATGCTCTTCGGTCACCCCTTCGAGCGGGGAGAAGTCGTACACCCCGGCATTGTTGACGAGGATATCGAGGCGGCCGAACGACCTTCTCGCTTCCGAAACGAGGCGCTCGATGTGCGCGGGCTTCGACACATCGGCCTGCACGGCGATCGCCGTGCCGCCGCGCGCGCCAATCTCCGCGACGACGCGCTCGGCGTCTTGTTTGCTCGACGAATAGTTCACGACGACCGATGCGCCTTCTTCCGCCAGCGCTTTCGCGATGCTCGCCCCGATGCCCTTGGACGCGCCAGTCACGACGGCGACTTTTCCTACGAGCTTCTTACTCATTTCTTTACTCCTTATGCCACTGATAGGTAGATCTCCAGATTGCTGCGTCGCGTTAGAGACGCTATATCTGAGCGAAACCACCGTCCACGAACAATTCCGTTCCCGTGATGACGGTCCTAGACGCCGCGCGTTTTCGACATAACCTAGTCCGTGCGATGCGCTGGATCGGCCTGGCGATTCGAGCCGGCCTGTTTTGGATCAAGATCCTTGTGGCCGATGAGAGCCAGCGCCGTTCGCCTACTTCGCGGGACGCGCCATGCGCCGCGTCCCCTGAGGAGGCGAGAAATGAAGGGCGTCAATGTGCGAGTGGTCGGCAGCAAGATCGTGGTCGAGGTCGACATCCTGAAGGCCATCGCCGAAGGCGTGGGCGGCGGCAGGCCGGTCAGCACCGTGAAGCCGGGCCCCAAGCCCAAGGACTCCAGTCTGGCAGTTTCGTAGGCGGGACCTGGGAAGGCCCTGGTCGTGTTGCGTACGGCCAGTGCCATCACTCTTGGGCACTCCCCACTGGCGAGCATGTTGTTCGCCTTGAAGTCGTTCACGCGGCAACTGGAGCAAGTCACAAGGTGTCCGACACCAGGATAGTATCGACGTCGAGTTTTAGCGTCATGACCCTTCACGGCGAGGTACCATTGCGCTTTGCAGAGCCTGGACCCCACTTCGTCAACGTTCGCGTCAATGGCAATCGGCTAGCGTCAACGGTGATCCAGGCCGACGATCCAGATAACCCACAGTCTTATAAGCTTCGGCCTGTCGACGTGGCCGGTATAAAACCCGGTGAGCAGTTCTGCCTAGTCAAGCGCTCGATACAGGCGCCACCGGACGTCTCGCAACCCTGATGGGACAGACATCAAATCCTCTAGGACTTCTCTAGGACAACAGGTTCCAAGACGCACCAAAACTAAAAGGTGAGAGGGTCAGCTATCTCCTGGGTTTTCTTGGTTGGCGTAGGTCGGCGTCATGATCTCAGTCCCCCTCATAACCCAATGAGCCGATTCCAACGCCGAGCCAGGCAGCCCTCGACCGTCAGGGGCAACGCATCAACCGAGGGTCATACTACCGAGCAATGAAATCGCGCACTTGAATTCTGCAAGTTCGATCGCGTCCCGTTGGGGCCACCACGTTGATTTCGTTCGTGTTTAACGTTGCATGCTTGAGGAGCTTTCAAAACTTCCCAAAGCACGCAGCGACGTTCCCGCCTAGCTGAGCATCTCCAGGGCTCGCGATTCGTAGAAGTTGACGGCTGCTTTCAACTCGGCCGGTCAAATCCGCGCGTACACCTGAGTCGTTTCGATCCTCGAATGCCCGAGGAGGGCCCGCACCTGTGGGAAGCGGGATGTCGCGCGTCTTGCCGCCCTTGACCGCGACGCCACGGAGCCCCCAGCCGGCGGGCGAGATTTCGGACGCGGAGAGTCGCGACCGAGTCGAGCCGCATGCCGGTGTAGCGGAGGACGAGAAAAATTGCGACGTCGCGGGCGCGCCGGCGCTCGCGCGTGGCTCGGACACCCCTGCCAAGGTTCCGGGGGTGCCTCTGCCTTCCGTTCGGTCCTTCGCTTCTCAAAAGGAGTGCCTTGAGTAGGCGGCAAGCGCTTCCAACCTCGCGACTCTATCGCCGGTAGGGGCCGGACCGCCTGAACGCGCAGGAGGGATGCCCGTCTACCCACGATGGGACGAATCCTCTGCACGCCGTAAAGCATCATCTCGGTATTGGGGTGTGATTCATGATCGAGACCCGTCGTGAATGCTTAGGTCGGCGAGCCCCCGGCGCACCCACGACCGACCGAGGTCGATCACCCGAGCGCCATCGGCGAGGGATCCGGGTTGCCGTTCGCTGAGCTGGGCGAGTTTGCGTCGCCTCGAGCCGGACAGCTCGTTGTCGCCATAGGAAACACGTTCGGGTTTCAGTCGACTGTTTCGGCCGGGGTGATCAGTGCCATCGGTCGCTCCCTGCGAAGTGCTACGGGGCGACTGATCGAGAACGTCATCCAGACGGACCTCGCCCTGAATCCGGGAACGAAGAAGCTCTCGCCCAGCGCGTTGTCGTACGCGTCACCCACCGAGCCCATGGACGCCCGGACGCCGGCCTCGCGCCACCGCTTGTCGGAGGCGACTGCGGTGTAAGGACGAGCTCGGTCCGAAGATGCGGTTCTATGGCCTAGTCGATCACGCGCCGGCTCCAACGCGTCGAGCACGGTGGCGAGATACAGGAACCCGGCCCAGTCGGCACGTAGGTGATGTCGGCGACCCACAAACGAAAGGACAGAACAGATGTCAACCGAAGCAAAGTGCCCGTTCACCCACACGGCTGGCGGCGGCACGTCGAACCGAGACTGGTGGCCCAATCAGCTGAACCTCAAGATCCTGCGCCAGCGCTCGTCCCTGTCCGATCCCATGGGCAAGAGCTTCAACTACGCCAAAGAGTTCAAGAGCCTCGACCTCGCAGCCGTGAAGCAGGATCTACTGGCGCTGATGACGGACTCGCAGGACTGGTGGCCGGCGGACTTCGGCCACTACGGACCTCTGTTCATCCGCATGGCATGGCACGCCGCCGGCACGTATCGCATCGGCGACGGTCGCGGCGGCGCCGGATCCGGCCAGCAGCGCTTTGCGCCCCTCAACAGCTGGCCCGACAACGTCAGCCTCGACAAGGCGCGCAGGCTGCTTTGGCCGATCAAGCAGAAGTATGGCCGGAAGATTTCCTGGGCCGACCTCGTCATTCTCACTGGCAACGTCGCCCTGGAGTCGATGGGATTCAAGACTTTCGGTTTCGGCGGCGGGCGCGAGGACGTCTGGGAGCCGGAAGAAGAGGTCTACTGGGGCGCCGAGAACAAGTGGTTGGATGACAAACGCTACTCCGGCGATCGGAACCTCGAAACTCCGCTCGCCGCCGTTCAGATGGGTCTGATCTACGTCAATCCGCAAGGCCCGAACGGCAACCCGGATCCCGTCGCGGCGGCCAGGGATATTCGCGAAACGTTCAGCCGTATGGCGATGAACGACGAAGAGACGGTTGCGCTCATCGCCGGCGGTCACACCTTCGGCAAGACTCACGGTGCCGGCCCCGAGTCGCAGATGGGGCCTGAGCCCGAAGCCGCGCCCATCGAGGAGCAGGGCCTCGGCTGGAAGAGCAACTTCGGCACGGGCAAAGGCGCTGACACGATCACCAGCGGCCTGGAAGTCACCTGGACCACCACGCCGACGAAGTGGAGCAACAACTACTTCCAGAACCTGTTCGGCTACGAATGGGAACTGACGAAGAGCCCGGCCGGCGCGCATCAGTGGAAACCGAAAGGGGGCGCGGGCGCCGGTACGGTGCCGCATGCCCATGACCCGGCGAAGCGTATCGCGCCTTCCATGCTGACCACGGATCTCTCCCTGCGGCTCGACCCGGTCTACGAAAGGATTTCACGGCGCTTCATGGAGAATCCGGACCAGTTCGCAAACGCGTTTGCCCGGGCGTGGTTCAAGCTAACGCACCGGGACATGGGCCCGCGGGCTCGCTATCTCGGCCCGGAGGTTCCTGCCGAAGAGCTCATCTGGCAAGACCCAATCCCGGCGGTCAATCATAAATTGATCGATGAGAACGACATTGCCGCCCTGAAGGGCAAGATCCTGGCTTCAGGGCTGTCCGTCTCGCAGCTGGTGTCGATCGCGTGGGCGTCGGCGTCCACCTTCCGCGGCTCCGACAAGCGCGGCGGTGCGAACGGCGCACGCGTTCGCTTCGCGCCGCAGAATAATTGGGATGTCAACCAGCCGGCCGAACTGGCGAGAGTGCTGAGAACCCTCGAGGGCATCCAGAGCGGGTTCAACAGCGCGGCCTCCGGCGGCAAGAAGGTCTCGCTGGCCGACCTGATCGTTCTGGCCGGTTGCGCAGGCGTCGAGCAGGCCGCGAAGAAGGCCGGTCACGCCGTGACGGTTCCCTTCACGCCGGGACGCATGGACGCCTCGCAGGGGCAAACCGATGTGGACTCCTTCTCCGTGCTCGAACCGATTGCGGATGGCTTTCGCAATTACCTCAAGGGAAAGTACACCGTATCGGCCGAGGAGTTGCTGGTCGACAAGGCGCAGTTGCTGACGCTGACCGCGCCTGAGATGACGGTTCTCGTCGGCGGCATGCGCGCCTTGAACACCAACTTCGGACAGACGAAACACGGCGTCTTTACCAAGCGGCCGGAAGTGCTGACCAACGACTTCTTCGTGAACCTGCTCGACATGGGCACGGAGTGGAAGTCGGTATCGGACGCCAAGGACGTGTTCGAAGGGCGCGATCGCGCAACGGGCGAACTCAAGTGGACCGGCACGCGTGTCGATCTCGTCTTCGGTTCGAACTCCCAGCTCCGGGCCCTGGCGGAGGTCTACGGAAGCTCGGATGCGCAAGTGAAGTTCGTCCAGGACTTCGTCGCGGCCTGGACCAAGGTGATGAACCTCGATCGCTTCGACCTGGCGTGATCTCGGAGAAGAGCCTCGACGTGGCATCGGGTCATCCCGGACCACGTCGAGGTTGAGCGAACCCTGCAAGGCCGCATGGTCGGCCACCTGGCCAAGGCCGAGCCGGCCTGCGCCGAGGGCGTGAAGAAGTCGATCACCGCGCTCGACATGAAGTGAGTCCAAGCGCGGTGCGGGGCAAACGGTTAGAGTCCTGATCTGATCTCCACGCCATCGAACAACAGCAGCTCGACCCCGGTCGCGTGTCTCGAGAAGACACTGAAGTTGACGCCGCCCGGCGAGGGCGTCGCGCCCAGCGGTGAGCTGCTGCCGTTCTCGGGCCCGGCGCTCACTTCTTGCCGAGCAACTGCTTGGCCGCCGTGACGACCCGGTCGGGCTCGAAGCCGAACTTCTTCTGAAGCTCCTTCAGGGGCGCGGAGGCACCGAAGGTCGTCATCCCGATCACCTGACCGGAGCTTCCGACGTATCGTTCCCACCCGAACGTCGAGGCTTGCTCGATCGCGACCCGAGCCTTCACCGAGGAGGGTAGGACGCTGTCCCGATACTCCTGGGTCTGGTGGTCGAAGATGTCCCAGGACGGCATCGACACTACGCGCGAGGGGATACCTTCAGCGAGCAGCTTCTCGTGGGCCTCCACGGCGAGGATCAGCTCGCTGCCCGAGGCGATGAGGATCACCTCAGGCACCCGGTTCGGCGCGTCCGCGACCACATAGGCGCCACGCGCGACGCCCGCAGCCGACGCGTACGCGCGCCGATCCAGGGTCGGCAGCGGCTGGCGTGAGAGCACCAGTACGGCGGGCTGGTGTCTCAGCTGCATCACGTAGCGGTACGCCTCCACCACCTCGTTGGCGTCACCGGGCCGCAGGGTGACGAGGCCGGGGATGGCGCGCAAGGATGCCAGGTGCTCCACGGGCTGATGGGTTGGGCCGTCCTCGCCGTCGCCCATGGCGTCGTGCGTGAAAATGAAGAGGGTCGGCAGCTCCATCAGGGCCGACAACCGGATGGCCGGGCGCGCGTAGTCGCTGAAGATGAAGAACGTCGCGCCGAACGGCCGCAGTTTCGATAGCGAGAGGCCGTTGACGATCGCCGCCATCCCGTGCTCGCGGATGCCGAAATGCAGGTTCTTACCGCTCGGCAGCGCCGCCTGGAAGCTCCCGGCACCCTCGTACGTCAAGGTGGTCTTGTTCGACGGCCCGAGGTCGGCCGACCCTCCGAGGAACCATGGGATGTTCTGTGCCAGCACGTTGAGCACCTTGCCCGAAGCGTCGCGGCCGGCGACGCCCTTGGCATCCGCCGCGAAGACGGGAAGGTCCCGATCCCATCCCTTCGGCAGCTCTCTCCGTTGCATCTGATCGATCTCGGTCGCGAGCTCCGGGTAGGCGGTGCGATAGGACCCGAAGAGATCGGTCCACCGGCGTCGAGCCGCGGCGCCGCGCGCTCCGATGCCCGCGGCGAAGTGCTCGCGGACGCCGTCGGGGACCAGGAACTGCGCCTCCTCCGGCCAGCCATAGCTCCGCTTGGTCAGGCGAACTTCTTCTGCACCGAGCGGCTCGCCGTGCGCCGCGGCGGTGTCGTGCTTGTGCGGCGCGCCGTAGCCGATGTGGCTGTCGAGGATGATGAGGGTGGGGCGGGCCTCAGTTTCCCGGAAGACGCCGATCGCCTGCTCGATGCGATCGAGGTCGTTGGCGTCGCCCACCCGCAGGACGTTCCAGCCGTATCCCTGGAATCGGGCCGCGACGTCCTCGGTGAAGGTGAGGCTGGTCTGCCCCTCGATCGTGATGTGGTTGTTGTCGTAGACCCAGCACAGGTTGTCGAGGCCGAGGTGCCCAGCGAGCGAGGCTGCTTCAGCCGTGACGCCCTCCATCAGGCATCCGTCTCCACACACGACGTAGATGTCGTAGTCGAAGATCCTGAACCCCGGTCGGTTGTAACGGTCGGCGAGCCATTTCTGCGCGACGGCCATCCCCACGCTCGTCGCGGCGCCCTGTCCGAGCGGCCCCGTCGTGGTTTCCACTCCCGACACCCAGTGATACTCGGGGTGACCGGGCGCCTTGCTGCCGATCTGCCGGAAGCGGCGAATGTCTTCCAGCGACACCGACGGCTGCCCCAACCGCTCGTAGTCGGCGTTCACCGCTCGCGTTCCGGTCAAATGGAGAACCGACCAGAGCAGCATCGAGGCGTGACCGTTGGACAGCACGAACCGATCGCGGTTCGGCCAGATCGGGTCCGCCGGATCGAAACGCATTACGCGGTTCCAGATCGTATAGACGAGCGGCGCCAGCGCCATCGGTGTGCCGGGGTGCCCGGACTTGGCGCGCTCGACCGCATCGATCGAGAGCGTGCGAATCGTGTTGACCGACAGTTGATCGAGCTCGGCGTCTGTCATTGTCTTGTCCTCGTCGGTTGGAGCTCCAGGCGCGCAACCTAGATCTTCATGACGTCTTGATCGCCGGATTCTGCCAACCCCCGGGAGGCAAGATTCGTGAGTCGACCTCTTTGGGTCCCCAGGTGCCCGGCTCATATTCGAACAACGGCGTGCCCTTCTTCAGCACCGGATCGACGATCCGCCACGCCTCTTCGACGTAGTCCTCCCGGGCGAAGAGCGTGGCGTCCCCATGCATGGCGTCACCGAGCACTCGTTCGTAGGCGTCCATCTCATCGGCACGCGGCAGCTGAGTCCCCAGCATCTCGGCGGTCTGACTGTGCGTCTCCTGCCCGGGCGCGACGATGTTCGCGCCGATGGCGATCGTGACGTCGGGGCTGATCCGAAAGCGGCAGTAGTTCGGCTCGAGAGCGAAGTTGTGAAACATCGTGGGCGGCTGGCGGAGTCGGACGCTGACTTCCGTGCACGTCACGGGCAGGCACTTACCGGCCCGAATGTAGAACGGCACGCCCTGCCAGCGCCAGGAATCGATCTGCAGTCGCAAGGCGACGAAGGTCTCTACCGTCGAGTCCGGCGCCACGCCCTTCTCGGACCGATAACCACGAAACTGTCCGCGGACGACATCATTCGTGGATAACGCTGAGATTGCCTTGAGGACCTTCACCTTCTCGTCCCGGATCGATTCGCTGTCGGTTCTGATCGGGGGCTCCATGGCCAGGTTGCTCAGGACCTGGAAGAGATGATTCTGGACCACGTCACGGACCGCGCCCGTCCCGTCGTAGAACGCGCCGCGGCCCTGGATCCCGAAGTTTTCGGCCATCGTGATCTGCACGCTTTCGACGTGATTGCGGTTCCAGAAGGGCTCCAGAAAGGCGTTGGCGAAGCGGAAGAAGAGCATGTGGTGCACCGGCCGCTTGCCGAGATAGTGATCGATCCGGAAGATCGACGTCTCGTCGAAAGCGCCGAGCAGGACGCGGTTGAGCTCCCGCGCTGAGGTAACGTCGTGGCCGAACGGCTTCTCGACGATGACCCGCGCGCCGTGGGTGCAGCCCGCCTTGCCGAGCTGCTCCACGGCCAGCTCGAACAGCACGGGCGGGATGGCCAGGTAGTGCGCCGGCCGTCGGGCGGAGCCGAGCTCTCGGCGGATGGCCGCGAACGTGGCCGGGTCCTGATAGTCGGCATCGACGTAACGCAGGAGCCCCCGCAGCTTGCCGAACGCCGCGGGGTCGAGCCCGCCGTGCGTCTCGAGGCTGTCCTTCGCGCGGGCCTCGAACTGTTCCCGGCTCCAGCCGGCCTTCGCCACGCCGATGATCGGCACGTCGAGATGGCCGCGTTTCACCATCGCCTGCAGCGCCGGAAAGATCTTCTTGTACGCGAGGTCCCCGGTCGCACCGAAGAACACGAAGGCGTCGGAACGGATGTCGCTCATGGTTCGCTCCGGCTACTGCGACGGCTTTTCGAGGTGTCCGCCGAACTCGAAGCGCATCGCCGACAGCACGCGGTCCTGGAAGTCCGCCTCGCCGCGCGAGGTGAAGCGCTCGTACAGGGCGGAAGAGAGGACGGGGGTCGGCACCGCCTCGTCGATGGCCGCCTTGATCGTCCACCGCCCCTCGCCGGAATCGGACACGCGCCCCTGGAAGCCCTTGAGCTCCGGATCCTTGATGAGCGCGGAGGCCGATAGGTCGAGCAACCAGGAGGCGACGACGCTCCCGCGTCGCCACACCTCGGCGATGTCGGGCAGGTTGAAGTCGTACTGGTAATGCGCGGGGTCGCGCAGCGGCGTCGTCTCGGCGTCGACCGCATGGCCCCGCTTGCCGATATTGGCGGAGCGGAGGATGCCCAGCCCTTCGGCGTACGCGGCCATGATGCCGTACTCGATTCCGTTGTGGACCATCTTCACGAAGTGGCCGGCGCCGTTCGGTCCGCAGTGCAGGTACCCGCGCTCGGCGGTGCCGTCGACGGCGTCTCGCCCCGGCGTGCGGGCGATGTCCCCGGCGCCGGGCGCCAGCCTCGAGAAGATCGGATCGAGGTGCTTGACCACCGCGGCCTCGCCGCCGATCATCAGGCAGTACCCTCGCTCCAGTCCCCAGACGCCGCCGCTGGTTCCGACGTCCACGTAGTGGATGCCCTTCTGGGCAAGCTCCCCTGCGCGCCGGATGTCGTCGACGTAATAGGAATTACCGCCGTCGATGAGGATGTCGCCGGGCGTGAGGTGTGGAACGAGCGCGGTGATGGTCGGGTCCACGACCGCCGCCGGGACCATCAGCCAGACGGCCCGCGGCGTCTCCAGCTTCTTCACGAGATCCACGATCGAGGAGGCGCCGACGGCCTTCGCCTGGGTCAACTCCGCGACGGCCTTCGGTGACATGTCGAAGACCACGCACTGATGGTTGCCCGCGAGAAGCCGCCGAACCATGTTGGCGCCCATGCGGCCGAGTCCGATCATTCCGAGTTGCATCACCGACTCCTTTGCAGAGCTGATTGTTCGACGAGTTCGGTTTCGTTCCCCAAACGGGCGAAGTCGGCAGCGAGGATTGACGGGGCGAGTTTCACGGTGGGTTTGGCCATTTTGCCGCTCACGTGTTGGACGCTTCGAAAATGCGCTGAATGGACGCGTCCAGCTGGGCGTCGCACTCGGCATCGGATTGCTGGGCCGACAGTCCCTCGACCAGCGCCCGCGAAAAGCTCGCCACGACGCCTTGATTCCTGCGCAAGCGTTCGTTGCCCTCTTTCTGGGTATAGCCACCCGACAACGCAACCACCCTCACGACCTTGGGATGGCGGACGAAGTCCGCGTAGAGATCGTCCTTTTCCGGCAAGGTGAGCTTGAGCATGACCAGCTGACCCGCCGGCAGCCCCGCGAGCTCTTCGAGGACGGCCGCCTTGAGCAGCTCTTCGGCCTTGGCCTTTTGCGGGCAGTGGATGTCCACCTCAGGCTCGACGATCGGTACGAGATCCGCGGCGATGATCTGCCGCGCGATCTCGAACTGTTGGGCCACGATGTCCTTGATGCCCGCTCCATCGGCTTGCTTGATGAACGAGCGCATCTTGGTGCCAAAGATGCGCTTCGCCCGGGCCTTGTCGAGCAGCGCCGAGAGCTCGGGCATCGGCTTCATCAATTGAACGCCGCCCTTCTCCGCGGCCAGGCCCTTGTCGACTTTCAAAAACGGCACGACGCGCTTCACGTTCCACAGATAATCCGCGGTCGGCTGTCCCTCGATGTCCCTGTCCGTGGTGTTCTCGAACAGGATGGCGCCGAGGATCCGCTCCGCATTGAAGGCCGGGCTGGTCATGATGCGCGTCCGCATCTGGTGCACGATCGCAAACATCTCGTCCTCGTTGGACCACGCACCTTCCTTGATTCCATAGGCGCGCAGCGCATTGGGCGTGCTCCCACCGCTTTGATCCAGCGCCGCAATGAACCCCGGTTGGGTCTTCATCTTCTGCAGCTGCTCGTCGAAATTGCCCATGTCCGTCACCTCGCACTCCAAGAGTTGATGGGCCCGGGTGTCATCGCGCTGCCCCCTTGTGGGTCCGATAGCGCTGGATGAGGTTGTTGGTCGAGCTGTCGTGGCCGAGCTTGGGCTCCGTCTGGCTCTCCAGCTCCGGGATGATGTGCTGGGCCAGTACCTTGCCGAGCTCGACGCCCCACTGATCGAACGAATCGACGTCCCAGATGGCGCCCTGGGTGAACACGCTGTGCTCGTACAGCGCGACGAGCTTTCCGAGCGTCTCGGGCGTGAGCCGCTCGGCGAGGATCGTGTTCGAGGGGCGATTGCCCTGGAACATCCGATGGGGAACGAGCTTGTCCGGCGTGCCTTCGGCCTTGACCTGCTCGCGCGTCTTGCCGAAGGCCAACGCCTCGGTCTGCGCGAACACGTTCGCCAGCAGGAAGTCGTGATGCCGACCGAGCGGGTTCAGGGGCTGGCTGAAGGCGATGAAGTCACACGGGATGAGCCGGGTCCCTTGGTGGATCAGCTGGTAGAACGAATGCTGACCGTTGGTTCCGGGCTCTCCCCAGTAGATCGGGCCGGTCGGGTAGCCGATCTCGGCGCCCCCCCGCGTGACGTGCTTGCCGTTGCTCTCCATCGTGAGCTGCTGGAGGTATGCCGGGAAGCGCTTGAGGTATTGGTCGTAGGGCAGGACGGCGACCGTCTCGGCGCCGAAGAAATCCGTGTACCACACCGTCAGCAGCCCGAGGAGCACCGGCAGGTTGCGCTCGAACGGGGCGGTGCGAAAGTGCTCGTCCATCTGGTGGAACCCGGCCAGCATGGCGCGAAAGTTCTCGGGACCGACCGCGAGCATCGTCGATAGCCCGATGGCCGAGTCCATGGAATAGCGGCCGCCCACCCAGTCCCAGAATCCGAACATGTTCGCAGTGTCGATCCCGAACTCCGACACCTTCTGGGCATTGGTGGAGACGGCGACGAAATGCTTGGCCACCGCCTTGATGTCACCGCCGAGCCCCGCGAGCAGCCACCGGCGCGCGCTCTCGGCGTTGGTCATCGTCTCGAGCGTCGTGAACGTCTTCGACGAGGCGATGAAGACGGTTTCCGTCGGGTCGAGGTCGCGGGTTGCCTCGACGAGGTCGGTCCCGTCGACATTCGACACGAAGCGAAAGGTCATCGCGCGGTCGCTGTAGTGCTTGAGCGCCTCGTAGGCCATCACGGGGCCGAGGTCGGAGCCGCCGATGCCGATGTTGATGACGTTGCGAATGCGCTTGCCGGTGTGCCCCTTCCACGCGCCGCTCCGAACCCGGTCGGAGAAGTCGGCCATCGCGTCGATCACCGCATGGACCTCGGGCACGACGTCCTTGCCGTCCACGACGATCGACGTCCCGCGCGGCGCACGCAGGGCGACGTGCAGGACGGCCCGGTCTTCCGTCAGGTTGATCTTGTCTCCCCGGAACATGGCGTCGATGCGCTCGCGCAGCCCGGACTCGTCGGCTAGACGACGCAGCAGCGCGAGCGTCTCGTCCGTCACGCGATTCTTGGAGTAGTCGAGGTAGATGCCGGCCGCCTCCGCGGTCAGGCGCACGCCGCGCATCGGATCGTCGGCGAAGAGCGAGCGCAGGTGCTGCTCGCCGATCTTCTGCTGGTGAGTCTGCAGCGCTTTCCACGATTGACGCGCGGTCAATGGCAGTATTCCCGGCATCGCTCGTCCTTTCAGCTCGCCTTGGCCAGGGCGGCGCTCTTCCTGGCGATCACGTCCATGAGCTCGTGCCAGGAGTTGACGAATGACTTCGCGCCTTCGTCCTGAAGCTGAGTAGCAAGAGAGTCCACGTCGATGCCGGCGCTGGCGAACCGCCCCAGCACCTCCTCACAGTCGCCACCGTCGGCGGGCAGCATCTCTCCGACCGCGCCATGATCGGCGAGCGCTTTCAAAGTACCCTCGGGCATCGTGTTCACCGTGAACGGCGCCGCGAGCGCCTTGACATAGAGGACGTCGGACGCACCGGGATCCTTGGTGCCGGTGCTGGCCCACAGCAGGCGTTGCGGGCGTGCGCCGGCGTTGAACACGCGCTGCCAGCGCGGCGAGCCGAGCAGCGCTCGGTACGCCTTGTACGTCCGCTTGGCGATCGCGATACCGAGCTGATTGCGCAGCGCCTCGGGCACTCTGTCCTTGACCGCCGCGTCCCACCGGCTGATGAACACCGAGGCGACCGATTCGATCTCTGGCTGGAGACCGGCCGCCGCGCGACGCTCGATGCCGCGTATGAACGCGTCGGCCGCCGCCAGATAGTGCTGGGCCGAGAAGAGGAGCGTGACGTTGATCGGTATCCCGGCGAAGATCGCCTCCTCGATGGCCGGCAGGCCTTCCTTCGTACCGGGGATCTTGATCAGGAGGTTGAGTCGCCGGGCCCTCGCGTGCAAGGTTTTGGCGGCCGTCAGCGTGCTCGCGGTGTCGTGGGCGAGCATCGGTGACACTTCGAGCGATACCCAGCCGTCCACGCCGCGGGTCCGGTCCCAGATCGGCCGAAACAGATCCGCGGCCCGGGTCAGATCTTCGAGCGCCAGCTCGAAGAACAAGTCCTCGCCCGACTTTCCTTCCTTGACCTTGTTCCGGATCGCCGCGTCGTAGGTCGCGCTGTTCTTGATGGCGTGGTCGAAGATCGTCGGGTTGGAGGTCAGCCCGGTCACGGAGAGCTCGGCGATGTAGCGCGCGAGCGTGCCAGTGTCCAGCAAGTCGCGGGTGATGTTGTCGAGCCAGAGACTCTGGCCTTGCTCGTGGAGTGTCTGAGTGGCTTTCATCGTGTCACCTCCGGTGACAGGAGCTCGGGCAAGTTGTGAGTCAAGAGATCCCCGATGCGTCGGCCGGCCTCGGCGGGAAGGGCGGCAGCCTCATGTCCGGTCACTCACCGCGGCATCGACGAGCGTCTGCGCCTCTCTCACGAGCGCGTCCAGATGCGCCGGGTCCCTGAAGCTCTCCGCGTAGATTTTGTAGATGTTCTCCGTGCCCGACGGCCGCGCCGCAAACCACCCGCTCGCCGTCACGATCTTCAGGCCGTCGATCGGGGCGTCGTTGCCCGGCGCCCGGGTCAGCTTCGCGGTGATGGGCTCACCGGCGAGCCGGTCCTCCTTGACCGCCTCGACCGATAGCTTCTGCAGTCGCGCTTTCTGCTCGGGTGTGGCCGGGGCGTCGATCCGCGTGTAATGGGTTGCGCCGAACTCCGCGGTGAGCTCCCGGTAGTGCTCGCCCGGGTCCTTGCCGGTGCGGGCCGTGATCTCGGCCGCCAGGAGATCCATGATCGGCCCGTCCTTGTCGGTCGTCCAAACGGTGCCGTCGCGGCGCAGGAAGCTGGCTCCGGCGCTCTCCTCACCGCCGAAGCAGCACGAGCCATCGAGCAGGCCGGACACGAACCACTTGAAGCCCACGGGCACCTCGTACAGCCGGCGGCCGAGCTTTTCGGCGACGCGATCGACCAGGCTGCTGCTGACCAGCGTCTTGCCGACGGAGGCGTGGACCGGCCACCCGGTCCGGTGGCCGAGCAGATAGCGGATAGCCACCGCGAGGTAGTGGTTGGGATTCATCAGCCCGGTGGAGCTCGTCACGATGCCGTGTCGGTCCGAGTCGGGATCGTTGGCGAAGGCGACGCGGAATTGATCCTTGAGTCCGACGAGCCGCGCCATCGCGTACGGGCTCGACGGGTCCATGCGGATCTGGCCGTCGTGATCCACCGTCATGAAGGAGAACGTCGGGTCGATCGTCGGGTTCACGACGGCGATGTGGAGCTTGTAGATCGCGTTGATGGGCTCCCAGTACGGGAGCGCCGCCCCGCCGAGAGGGTCGACGCCCAGGGCGAGTCCGGAGGCACGGATCGCGTCCATGTCGACGACGTGTTTGAGGTCCTCCACGTACGGCAGGACCAGATCGTCCTCGTGTGTGCTCGTCGCTTTGATCGCCGCGGCGAACGGCACGCGTTTGACACCGGCGTTGCCCTTGCGCAGCAGCAGGTTGGCCCGACGCTGAACCCATCCGGTCACATCCGTGTCGGCCGGCCCGCCGTTGGGCGGGTTGTATTTGAAGCCACCGTCCTCGGGGGGATTGTGGGACGGCGTGATCACGATCCCGTCCGCCAGGTGCTGCAGGCGGCGGCGGTTGTAGACGAGGATGGCCCGCGAGATGACGGGCGTCGGCGTGACGCCGCCATTGCGCTGGATGATCGTTTCGACGCCGTTGGCCGCCAGGACTTCGAGCGCGGTGCGCTGGGCCGGCTCGGACAACGCATGGGTGTCCTTGCCCATGTAGAGCGGGCCGTCGATGCGTTGGCCCCGTCGATAGTCGCAGATGGCCTGCGTGATCGCCGCGATGTGGGCCTCGGTGAACGAGCCGCGGAACGATGAGCCCCGGTGGCCGCTCGTGCCGAAGCTGACGAGCTGGGTCGGGTCGTGCACGTCGGGCGTTCGCTCGTAGTACACGCGCTCGAGCCTCGCCAGATCGACGATCATGGACGCCGGAGCCGGCTGGCCGGCCAGCGGGGAAACCGCGGTCGCTGCTCTCGGGTCGTGCACCATGGCGGGCTCCGCTACGACACCGGGCACGGCTTGACGTGCCAGATGTCGGCCGCGTACTCGGCGATTGTGCGGTCGCTCGAGAACTTCCCGGAGCCGGCTACGTTCAGGATTGCCCGGCGCGCCCATCCGTCCGGGTCCGCATAGAGCCCGCAGAGCTTTGCGTCGGCCTCGAGATAGGCAACGAGATCCGCGAGATGCATGTAGTGGTCGCCGCGCGTGAGCAGGGTGTCGCGCAGGGGCGCAACGAGACCCGGCTCGTTGACGCTGAAGTACTCGGAGAAGATCAGATCCAGCGCCGCGCGGACCTCCGGCTGGTTGTCGTAGTGCCAGTGCGGGTTGTACCAGCCGCGACTGCCGGCGACCTGCTCCGCGGTCAAGCCGAATAGAAAGAAGTTCTCTTCACCCGCCTCTTGCGCCATCTCGATCGTCGCGCCGTCGCGCGTGCCGATCGTGAGCGCGCCGTTCATCATGAACTTCATGTTGCTGGTGCCGCTGGCTTCGTAGCCGGCGGTCGAGATCTGGTTGGAGACGTCGGCGGCGGGAATCAGCCGCTCGGCCAGCGACACGTTGTACTCGGGCAGGAACAGGACCTTGAGTCGGCCGCGGACCAGTGGATCGGCGTCGATCGTCGCGGCGAGGTTGTTCACGAATTTGATGATGAGCTTCGCCAGGTGGTAGGCCGGCGCCGCCTTGCCGCCGAACAGGAACGTTCGCGGCGTCATCTCGAGCGTCGGATTCTCCCGCAAGCGGTTGTAGAGCACGACGATGCGCAAGGCGTTGAGGAGCTGCCGCTTGTATTCGTGGATGCGCTTGACCTGGCAGTCGAAGATCGTGTCCGGATCCACGATCTGTCCCGAGGTCGAGCGGAGCCACGCGGCGAAGGCCGACTTGGCCACCCGCTTGGCTGCGCGGACCGCGTGGCGGAAGCCGCGGTCGTCGGCGAGCGGCTTGAGCCGCCCCAACTGGCCGAGGTCGGTGACCCAACCGTCGCCGATAGCTTCGGTGATCAGGCGGGCGAGCGCCGGGTTCGCCAGCAACACCCAGCGCCGCGGCGTGACCCCGTTGGTCTTGTTGCTGAAGCGCTCGGGGAACATCTCAGCCAGGTCCTTCACCGTGGTCGAACGCAGCAGCGCCGAGTGGATCGCCGCCACGCCGTTCGTGCTGTGCGAGCCCACGATGGCGAGGTTGGCCATGCGGACGTGTTTACTCGGGCCCTCCTCGATCAGGCTGGTGCGCACGATGCGGCCGTCGTCGCCGGGGAAGCGGCGCCGCGCGGTATCGAGCAGTCGGCGGTTGATCTCGAGGATGATCTCGAGGTGGCGGGGCAGCAAGGTCTCGAACCACGCGAGCGGCCACTTCTCGAGGGCCTCGGGCAGGAGCGTATGGTTCGTGTACGCGAGCGTCCGCTGGGTCAGGTCCCAGGCCTGCTCCCATTCGACATGCGCGTCGTCGAGCAGGATCCGCATGAGCTCGGGCACGGCGATCGCCGGGTGCGTGTCGTTGAGCTGGATGGCGGCCCGTTCGGGAAGCGCGCTCCAGTCAGAGTTGCCGCGGCGGAACCGTCGGATCAGATCCGCCATCGCGCAGGCGACGAGAAAGTATTCCTGCACGAATCGGAGCTCCTGGCCCTGGGTCGTAGAGTCGTCGGGATAGAGAACCCGCGTGAGGGATTTGGCCGCGAGCGTCTCGGCCAGCGCACTGACGAACTCCCCGTGACTGAACGTCTGGAAGTCGAACTCATCGGACGCGGCCGCCGCCCAGAGCCGGAGCGTATTGATCGTCTTGCCGCCGTAGCCGACCACGGGCCGATCGTATGGAATGCCGAGCAACGTGAACGGCCGCCCGCTGACCGCGCGAAGCGTGCCCTCCCGCACCTCGATCGAATGGTTCAGCCTGATCTCGACCTTCTCGTCCGGACGAACGACCTCCCACGGGTCGGGGCGGCGAAGCCAGTTATCGGCCTGCTCGTGCTGCCAGCCGTCCTCGATGGATTGCCGAAACATCCCGTACTCGTACCGAAGCCCGTACCCCATGGCCGGTAGCTGCATCGTGGCCATCGAGTCGAGGAAACACGCGGCCAGACGCCCGAGCCCGCCATTGCCTAGCCCGGCGTCAGGCTCCTCTTCGAGCAGGCCGACCCAATCGAGGGACGCGCGCTCGACGATGTCGCTCACGAGGGGACTGAGCAGCATGTTCGTGATGTTGTTGGTGAGCGAGCGGCCGATCAGAAACTCCATCGAGAGGTAGTAGACGCGCTTGGGGTTCCCGCGATCGTAGGTTTGCTCGGTGCGGACCCATCGCTGCGACAGCACGTCCCTGACGGATCGGGCGAAGGCCTCGTAGCGCTCACGCGCGCCGACCGTCGCCGGATCAGCGACGTTGTCGAAGAGGAGGTGCCGCTCGTACAGCGCGTCACTGTTACCGGTGAGATCTACCGGGCCGCACCCGTATTGCCGGCGCAGGGCCGGCAGGGTGTCCGCAGTCGTCACGCGAGGGGCCGCCTTTCTCGTGCTCATCGTCTTGCCCTCCGATGTCCGCGCGCCTGGACGATGCGCCGCTCGAGCGGCATCTCGTCCCAGAGGCGGATCGCCGGCTCGGATCGATCGTGCTCATACCCCACGACGCTCAAGCTGGCCGTTCCGAGCAGGAAGTACCTGCCGGCCCCGGCGTCGAGCCCCAGCCAGCGAGCGGCGAACACTCGGAGAAAGTGGCCGCTCGAGAACAGCAGGGTGTTTCCTTCGACGTCTCGCACGCGGAGTATGACCCGGTCGGCGCGCGCGCCGATCTGGTCTGGCGACTCTCCCCCCGGGCAGCCGTCGCGAAACAACCGCCAGTCCGGGCGCTCGGCGTGGATGTTGGCGCTGGTGCGACCTTCATACGCGCCGTAGTTCCACTCGACGAGATCGGGCTCGACCTTCGCCGCGGCGCCGAAGCCAGCCAGCTCGCACGTCCGAACCGCCCGCTGCAAGGGACTGGTGAGCACCGCGGCGAAGGTCAGTCCCTCCAGCCGCTCTCCGAGCCTGAGAGCCTCGGCTTCGCCGTGCCCGGTCAATGGCACGTCGGTCAGGCCCGTGTGCTGACGCGAGATGGTCCAGGCCGTCTCACCGTGCCTCGCCAGATACGTGAGGGGAAGCGCGTCGCTCATGGGTTTGATTTCCTTCCGCTCAAGACGACCTCCTCCGCCGCGTGGTGATCCACCGGCGCCATTCAGGCGAGCACCTCTACCGACTCGCCGCGTGATGGGGTTTCCCACCCGCACCGTGTGATGGCCGAATTCAACGCGCGTTTTTGGATGCGCGTTGTTGCGTTTGCCTGCGCTTATGCGATGGCGGGTTAGGAACCCGGTGGTGCGCGACTGGTCACCGACGAGCGGTTCCAAGGCTGAACCGGAGACTCGTCGGTTAGAAGAGCGGCGTTGACAACTACATCACCCGGTCCTCGATTCGGGTCTGGGAAGGGTTCGATGACGCACTGATCCGAGACGATGCGGAGAATGACATCATCGTGGTCCGCGTCGTCCCAGAAGCCATGAATCCAAGTGGAGTCTAGAGGCGAGACATATGCGAATGGCGTCAAGAGTGCGGTGACGCCGACCACCAGCGTCGCCAACGCCAATCGATAGTTCATCGGCTCCCGGCAAAACCCTTGGCGCGCCATCGCACGCCAGTCCTTCAAGGACAGCGTCCTCGTGATATCGATTGTTCTGATTTCGAGTCACGAAAAAATCTGGCGATTGCCATCCGGGGCCCCTACTACTTCACGCGCTCGTATTCTGCTTTGCCAGTCCGGTAGTTGGGGTCCGCGGGCGTCACCGTGAGCGTGGTCTTGCCGCCTTCTTCGGAAAGTCTCGCTGTCCCGGTCGTCCGCGAGGACTGATACAGCAGCTTGCCGTCTTTCAGGTAGAACTTACCCTCAGCTGTGGAGCCACTCACGGTTGAAGCTTTGTAGCCTCCATCTGGCTGGACGTTCATCGTGGCACGTTCCTGTCCCGACTCCGCCGTGACCCAGCCCCGCCAGCTTCCCGCGAGCTCCTTGACGTCAACGACCTTCTTTTCTCCAGCGATCCCATGAAGCGGGGACAGTGCGAATGCTGTAGCAAGAAGTAGAGCCAGACTATGCCTCATCATTGATCTCCTTCTGTCGTGAGGACCCCGCGTTGGGTATTCGGACTTCACTTGGCCATCTCCTGCGTCCGGGCCTGGTCCTGCCACTGAGCGTCGGTCAGACTCCAACCCCCTCCCAGTGCCTTGTACAGGCGCACATGGCTGAGGAGCCGGTCACGCCGAATCTGCGCGAGCACGCTCTGGGCCGGGTAGAGCTGCTGTTGCGCCTCGAGCACCTCGAAGTAGTTGGCCAACCCCTGACGATAGCGATCCGTCGCGCGGTCGACGGCGTCCGCAAGCGCCTTCACCGACCGGTCCTGCCCGGTCTCGGCGTCGCTCAGCTTGGCGAGCGCGGTGAGCGCGTCCGAGACTTCCCGCAGCGCGTTGAGCACCGCCCCTTCGTATTGAAGCTTTGCCTGCTCCCACTGAGCGACGGACGCTCGGTAGGTCCCGAGGGTGCGGCCCGCGTTGAGTAGCGGTCCGGTGAACGTGCCGGCAACAGCCCATATGGTCGCGCTGCCGCCCGTGAGAGCCGACACTTCGGGGCTCGCCGTACCGAACAGCGTGGTGATGTTGAACTTCGGGAAGAACTCTGCCTTGGCGATTCCGATGCGAGCGTTGGCGCTCACGAGCTGGTCTTCGGCCTGACGAAGATCGGGTCTCCGCTCCAGAAGCGTCGACGGCAGCCCGGCCGGAACGGTCGGCACCACGGGTTGGTCATACATCGGTATGCCACGGAGAATCGGGCCGGGGTTCTTCCCCAGCAGAACGCTCATCTGATTCTCTTTGGCCACGATCTCGCTCTCGATCTGCGGGATGGTCGCCTCGGCCCCGCCGAGGGCACCTTCGGCTCGATCCGTCTCCAGCTTCGAGGCGACCCCGACCTGGAAGCGATCCAGGAACAGGTCGTAGGTGCGCTGGTAGGCGTCCTTGCTGTTGCGGGCGATCTGGAGCCGCACGTCGAGCGCCAGGAGCTCGAAGTACGTTTGCGCCAGGTCGCTGACCAGCGTCAGCCACACGCCGCGCCGGGCGTCTTCGGTGGCCAGGAGGTTCGCGCGGGCCGCTTCCGTCGCGCGACGGATGCGGCCCCAGATGTCGAGCTCCCACGACATGGCGAGCGTGGCGGAGTAGAAGTTGCTGGTGATCGGCGCCTGGCGTCCGGGCTTGCCGAGCAGGCCGGGGGTCGCGTTGCTCCTTCCCACGGAGGCGTCGTAGTTCAGTGACGGGAAAAGATCCGATCGAGTGGCGACAAAGCCCGCCCGCGCCTCCTGCACGCGGGCGGCGGCGATCCGTACGTCGTAGTTGTTGCGGAGCGCTTCGTGGATCAGATCTCTCAGCACCGGGTCTTGAAAGACTTCCCACCAGGGCGC
>Ga0209056_10000524_pt1 | contig 42426 bp, 38 predicted proteins | sample GraSoiAngelo_114_FD_185876 | JGI IMG/M metagenome (GOLD analysis project Ga0209056, IMG submission 185876) | Grasslands soil microbial communities from the Angelo Coastal Reserve, California, USA - 14_0903_13_40cm (SPAdes) (version 2) | ecosystem: Environmental > Terrestrial > Soil > Grasslands...
CGTGCAACCACCAGTAATGCCTGTGCGTCCCGACAATCCCGCTGCACAGAAAGATGGTGATGGGGATGCGGTGTCTTTGGATCACGGATGTAAGCGCGTAATTGCTTCGATGTCCGTCGTCGAACGTAATGATCAGGGCCTTCGGCGGAAGCCTCTGGGTCGTTTGGCTGGACCTCGCTGCCAGGAAGTCGGACAGCGACATCACATTGTAGCGCCTTCGTAGAGCGGCAAAATGAACGTCCGCCCGCGCTGGCTCGAGCCCATGATAAACGACGATCGTCACTTTGTTGCGCCGCCATATCTCGCGAATTAGACAGGGCAGCCCAGAGAATCGCAACACGGCGAAAGCCGTCGATCGGAAAAGCCGATTCAAGGGCATTCGACGGCGGCGATTGTCAGCAGTTTCGGCGCAGGCTCGGACGGCATTCCTATCAACATTGATAGCCGCGCGTTGCCGTCACATCCACTTCTGCTGCCAAGCTTGAAACATGAGAATTCCCCAAAGTTCGGTTGCCCGGTCTTGTTTTCCATGAAGGTGGTCCATCCACGCTTGGCCAACAGGCATTGGATTGAATATGCCCTGTCGTCGCAGTTTGGTGGCGTCGAGCAGTTCTTCAACCCACGGGCGAAGCGGGCCGCGGAGCCACTGACCCAAGGGCAGGTCAAACCCCATCTTGGGACGCTCGAAAAGCCGAGGAGGAACATAGCGCGGCAGAATCGACCGAAGAATCCGCTTCCCTTGTCCTCGATGGATTTTGAAGTCCACGGGCAGCTGCCATGCGAATTCCACAAGTCGATAATCCAAGAATGGCACTCGGGCTTCAAGACTAACGGCCATACTGGCGCGGTCTAGTTTTGTGAGGATGTCTTCCGGCAGATAAGTCACCAGGTCCATATACATCATGCGTTCTGTATCATTCAGCGCTTCGGCATATAACCCGGGATCTGTAAAGGCCGTTAAATGTTCGCTCGCTTCTGGAACCAAATCCGCCGGCCACCTCCACTGCGAGACGTGATAGTGATGCATCGCCTCCGGTGTGGTCACCTTCAGCATCTGCTCGATCTTACGAAATCGTCCTTTTGCTAGTACGTCGATGCCTTTGAAACCCTCACGCATCAGAGAGCGGAGGATAGGCGGCAGGTTTCGGAGAAGCCTCCATCGTTGGGTACCGAGCAGATATTCTTTATAGCCGCCGAAAAGTTCATCGCCTCCGTCTCCAGACAGACTCACCGTAACCGTCTGGCGAGCCAGTTGCGATACCAGAAAAGTTGGAATTTGGGATGGATCGGCGAACGGCTCATCGTAGATCGTCGGCAGCAAGGGGATAATATCGCGTGCGTCGCTGGGAGATAGGCACAACTCCGTATGGTCACTGCCTAAATGCCGAGCGATTTGCCTGGCGTAGTCTGCCTCGTTGTGGCTATCCTCAGTAAAGCCAATAGTGAACGTTTTGACAGTTGACGTTGTCTGGGCTTGCATCATCGCGGCAACTAACGATGAATCAATGCCTCCGGAGAGAAACGCCCCCACGGGAACATCCGCAAGCATCCGCAGGCGGACAGAATCACGCAAGAGCCGCTCCACTTGGTCAGCTGCCTCATGGATGTCACCTCTGAAACGATTCTGAGTGCCCGTCTCCGCAATCTCCCGAACGCACCAATAGGGCCGTGCGGACGCGCGCTCGTGAGGTGCCGACACGGTGAGGAAATGCCCCGGGGGAAGCTTGTAGATGTTCTCATAAATCGAATACGGTGCGGGAACATAGCCGAGGCGCAGGAAAAGGACCAGGCTACTGCGGTCCAGCGTCCCGGTGAAGTCAGGGAACGAGTGGAACGCCTTCAGTTCGGAGCCGAACAGAAAGGTATTTCGAGACCACCCATAGTAGAGTGGCTTGACCCCCAGGCGATCGCGAACCAGTGTGAGAGTGCGCTCCTTTGCATCCCAAAGCGCGAAGCTGAACATCCCGTTCAGCCGACTCAGAGCACGTTCTATACCCCATGAAGCGCAGGCCTCCAAGAGAACCTCAGTGTCCGAGTTGCTGACGAAGTATCGACCCTCTTTTTCCAGGTCTCGCCGAATATCAAGAAAATTATAAACCTCGCCATTGTAAGCGATCACATAGCGACCGCAATGCGAAGTCATGGGCTGGTGTCCAGCCGGGGAGAGGTCTAAGATCGCCAGCCGTCGATTCGCAAGCACAACGCCCGCCGCATCATCTGCCCACAGCCCGCCATCGTCAGGTCCGCGATGCCGCAGGGCACGGTTCATTGCGTCGCCCCATTGAGTCATGACTTGCGCTGACTCGGCGGGCTGCTTCCAGAAGCCAGTGATTCCACACATTGTCAGCGTCCCCAGTGTGAGAAAAGAGTGATGGGGGTCTTCAGCTCACAAACCACAGTCGAAGAAGGCTACGACACCGCCCGGCCGAGGCCGACGACGATGTCAGCGGCTTAAACTCGGGGCGGCTTCCGCGGTCACGACGAAGTGGGTCTGACGGCGTACGGTCACGCGCGCGAAGCCGGCCGCCCTCAGGGCACGGCGGATCCCCCACGACGTCTGAAACGACTCGTACCGCCCCCGGCGATAGGGCACCACGCGGCCGGTGAAGTGAAACACGAGGCTATTGAGGGTGACGTAGGCGAAACGGAGAAGCGTCCGGGGCTTCCGAGGATCGACGGTGTTCCACCCGACGGATATCGGATGCAGCACCGCCCAGAAGAAGCCGCCGGGCTTCAGGACCCGTCGAATCTCCCGGAGGCTCCGCCTGAAATCGGTGTACGGGAGCGACACTCGCGCGATCACGACATCGAACCCGCCATCGCGGAAGGGAAGGCGTTCGGCCGCCGCACAGACGAACGAAACTCGTTTCGTCAGGGTTCGGCCAAGCCGCAGAGCATCGAGGGCGACATCGACGCCGAACGCGCGCCGATCGCCGTAGCAGGTGATCAACGTCTGCCCGGCGCCGCAGCCGATGTCGAGCACGCGGCGGTCGGGGGGAAAGGGCGGCGGGTTGACGTGCCGGGGATCGGTCGGATCCCGAGCGATCGCGAACTCCATCAGGTGGTAGCCGTCGGTCACCCGGTTTCCAGTTTTCAAATTACAGTCCAAGAGGTCTACGACACCCTCCGCTCCACCGCCAGCCAGAGGCGGCTATCGATGAGTCGAAAAGACAAGGCACCAGCAATGAATAGACACATACCAAGAGCCGTGGGCATGGCAACACCAAGGAATTTAGCCACTGAGTATGAAACTGTTGTCAGCGTAGCCAACTTCGCTCCGACAGCAAATCCTCCCCCCCCCATCGCGCAGGTGGCAGCGAGCCGAAATGGGAAGTCCCGCATCTCACTCCATCCGACGGGGCCAAATCTGGCTTGCAACTTCACGATCATATAGACAGCATTGCTGAGCGAAGCCAGAGATACCGCGATCGGAAGGCCCAGCACTCCAAGCCAACCGACGAGGAGGAGCGCAAATACGGCGTGTGCGACGGTAAAGATTACGGTGCTTATGAGTGGCGTTCGCAGGTCCATGTTGGCGTTGAACAGCGTCTGGGTGACGCTCACGATCCGGCCCAGAAGGATGTCCGGGACCATGAATCGGATGAGAACGCCGGTTAAGACTGCATCGGCCCTTGAGAATTCACCTCTTTCGAAGAGCAGCACCACCAGAGGTTCCGCCGTGAGCATCAGCCAAATGCAGACTGGCAAGCCAACGACAGTCAACAGGCGAATGCTTTCCAGGAGCGTTTTTCGCTGAGCGCCTAAATCGTTCGCCGCGGCATGCTTCGCCATCAGAGGGAAGGTCACCTGGACAACGCTGCCTAAAAGAACGCCTGCGACGGCTTGAACAATCCGCGACGCATACCGCATCACTGTGACGTTCCCACTACCTAGAAACGATCCCAGAACATTCTGTAGGATCACTCCGCTTTCGCCCAACACGTGTCCAGCCAGTGGATCGCGGAATGACCTAAGAATCTCTCGGAGCTTAGGATCAGACGGCTTGAGGACCCAATGGTACCGGAAGTTATGTGTGGAAAGCGCCGAAGCTAGAACGACAACCTGAACGAAAGCGCCAACAAGCATGCCGGCGGCGACCGCTTCGATCCCAAAATGGCCGCGGCAGAGCACAACCACAATGATGGTCAAGGTGTTGCTCAGCAGCTTCCCGGACGAGGCGACGAGGTAACGGTGTTGGGCGTAGAGCACCGACTGCAGAATTGAGGCGAGTCCCTGACATAAGACGATCGCAAAGATAAGTCGGCTCAGCCACACCGCAACTGCAATCGTCTTTGGGTCCAATCCTGGGATCTGGAGAGGCACGATTATCGGAGAGAGAGCCACCCCCAATGACCCGATGACTACCAAGACACAAAAGGTCGTCGTGAGGAGGTTTCTCAGTAGGTCCCATGCAGCGGCGTGGTCTTGGTGACGGAAGTATTCGCTGAATACCGGGATCAAGACCTTTGGACACTGAGCTGAGAAGACATTCGTTATGAGTAGTGGTACGGTGAGAGCCGTGAAAAACGCATCGGTCTGAGAGCCGACTCCGAACGCACTGAGTATCAGGGCGTCCATGAGCAGCCCGCTGACGACTCCTAGTCCACCGAGTGTAGCGGTGGTGCTGGCATTTTTGAAAATGTAATTCCAGGTAGAGCTCTTCGGCAAAGGATCCATCAAGCTGCCTCCGCGCGCCGAGTTCCAAGCCCCGGTGAAGGGGACACACGCTGAGCGCTATGCCCATGGCTCGGTGGCGTCCCGGATCGTGTGAAAAAGGACATGGCGCATTCTTCCGGCTGATGAATCACGAAGCCAGCAGCTCCGCCTGAGTCCGAGCGGCTCGCGCGGGGCGAACCGACTCGCCATCGAGAGGGCCGTCCACGACGAACGGCGTGCCGCACCGGGCGCGCGGTCGTATGAGCGCAGAAGCGATCATTGTTACGTGCATGGCCGAAGGCAACACGCGCCGGATTCGAGGCGCGCTCCAACCGGCGCTGACGGAGGCGTCGCACTCGAGGAGCACGATGTCGCGTGTGGCGGCCACGCTGACGGACGGCCTGGCGGACACGCTCGCTCGCGGACCTCGACGTGATCTATGTCTACCTCGTTGGGTTCGCCCCGCGCGTGTGCAGTGCCCGACAAGGTGGTCAGCGTGCCGATGCTGGGCGTCGTGGGCGTCCTCACTGCAGTCTGAGGTTTGTGGGAGCCGAGGGGACCAGCGCCGCGGGCGTCCCAAATTCAAACGCGCCGATGTCAGGGGCAGACCCGGAGTACGGCCACGCCGAATCAAGAGTGTTGAAGTTTGGAAGAATGACGCCCTTATCAAGGGCGGGACTTGTCCCACCAATTCGTAATGCGGTATCGATAAAGAGTGGGGCGACGTTGAGTCCATGCGGCTCCTGCCCCGTGCCAATCCGGAAGGCGGCAAACGTGCTGTAGTTTGTCGTCCCGTTCCATTGATAGGCGTAGTCAGCGCCCGTCGTCACCACACCGAGGTTGTAGTCGAAGATCGAGGTTGATGCCGACCCCTGGCCGATCATCGATCCCGAACTCACTGCGATATTGTTCAGCACGACAAACGGACCGTTGCCGCTCATCACGTAGTTATCCCAGCGCGGATTCGCCAGGGATGAGTCGACAGAGTTGTGAAATATATACATCGGCGCGCCGGGAATTATCTTATATGCCGTCGTCCCGTGCGGATTCGTCGTGGTGACGCGGCAGGTGTTGCGGAAGATATACAGCGGACCGTAGGGGACCGTCGGCGCGTTGGTGTTCGCGGCGATGCAGCTATCCGCCTTGTTCGCGATAATGGTGTTCCCCCATAAGCGCGTATTGACATTAGAGCCTTTCGATTCGATGCCATCATCGACGAAATCGCTGACGGTGTTGCCGATGACATCGACATTCACGCCTTGCGTGTCATCATCACCGGAGATCGCATCGCGGAAGGCATCGGTGACGGTATTGTCCTTGACGACTAGTGTCGTGACGTTAGTCCAGCCGATCCCGGTGCCGGGACCGTCCCAGGGCGCGCCGCCTGAAACACACGCAGGATTATTGAGCGCGGGCGAGTGGATGGTATTCCGAAGCACGTAGATATTGTTCGTGTTGTTGCCCACGAGAATGCCGGTATCTCCGTAGTGCGTCACTCTTGGATCATTGGCGCACAGCGCTGACACGTTCTGCAGCGTGTTGTCCTGGATGAAGAGGTGATGGCGGCCACTGGTGATGCCAATCCCGTGGAAATCGGATGCGCTCAGGGTGACCTTTTGGAGGATGATGAAGTTCGCATCCACCGTGATGTTCTGGCCCACGCCGGCCCCGGAGACGACGCTCTCCCCGCCCGCCGCGCCCTCGATGGTGATCCACGCCCCGGCGTTCCCCGAGCGGCTGATCGTGAAGGCGTTGTAGGTCCCCGGATTGAGATGAATGGTCTGCCCCGGATTCACGCTGCTCAAAGCCGATGCGAGCGAGGGATTATCGCTTACCGTGATGGTGCTTCCGCCGGTCGGCGGCGTGTAGGACAAGGTCGTCACGGTCGCGACCCCTGGTTGAGCGCCCGAGACACCATCGGCGTCAGCCCAGGTTACCTGCACCTCGTATGCGGTGTTGGCTGTCACGCCAACGATGCTGCCTCGCGCCTCAAAAGCATAGGGATTCGCCACGCCACCGATGGTCGCACGGCGATCAATCATGGGTGGGTAGGCATCGTGCCACACTACCTCTCCACTCTTCCTGAACTTAATCGTCGCCGTGGCATTCGCATTGGAATCCCCGGAAAAATGAGCGCGAACACTTATTGCCTCAAACGTCGACGAGAGGTCCACACTGCCTGGAGTTAACGACTGGGCTTCTGCGACTGCTGGCCCTTTGAAATACATGAGTGCGATGAACAGCACAACAACTCGCATACCGCACAGGATTCTGCGTGGCTTCATGGATTGACTCTATATTCCTCTCGGCTTTCTTTCGGGGCGGCGAGGTGCCAGCAAAGCGGGTGTCCAGTGGTCTGCGGACGGGCGGCCGTCAGAGCGTTATCCGGCTGACCCGGTGCTTTCGTCCTCAACTCGTGGGGTACGTATTCGTGACAAAGAGCAGCCTCACTCTTCTGCACTACGACGCGGTGAACGTTGGCAAACCTCGGCGTCCCCGCGCATTTGCCACCGCCAGCTTGTAAAGGTCTACCGTCTCTTCAACCATCCTCGCGGTCGAAAACTTGCGTCGTAGCCTCGCTTCGCCTGCCTCACCCATCTGTCTTGCGGTTTCCGGGTTATCGAGCAGGTATTCGACCTTCGCAGCCAGAGCGTCAGGATTCTGCGGTGGCACGAGAAAGCCAGTCTGCCCATCAACGACTAACTCCCGCGTGCCGCCTCCATCCGTTGCGACCACCGGCTTTCTCAATGCCATGTACTCCATGATGCTGTTGGAGATTCCCTCTGTGAATGTCGAAAGCACACCAACGTCAAAGGTTTTCACCATCTCCTCGATGTTCTTCCGTTCTCCGAGGAACTGAATCGCCGCGACACCGGCCGCCATCTCTTTGCATGCCGGCAGGGTCTCCCCATCCCCTATGGCCACGAAAACAACATCACGCCTTCTCGTGCTTAGCGTGCGCGCCATCTGTATGAACGTAGGATAGTCCTTGAACCGATTGAACTCCGCGACCATACCAACGGTCTTCCTTCCGCCGTCTCCTCCGCGTCGCCGTGGAGCCTCATTCGTCGTGAAGCGTTCGACCCTGGCGAAGTCAAAGCCGTTATAGATAACAACGTTCCTGGCCTCTGCTTCCGCGAAGCCTCGGCTCCGAAGGCCTGCATACGAGTTGGCCACCCTGTAATCGGACATCCTGGCGAGCAGTTTCTCCACCCGCCAGCGGAAATCGCCGCGGGGAAAGGCGTTTCTGATTGACCCATTGATCAATGGAATGCCCATGAATCTTGCGAGAGGCAGCGTATAGAACGACGACATCAGGCCGTTTGTGTGGATCAGGTGTGGCCGATACTGCCTGAGAGTTTGGTAGAGCCGATAAAACAAACCCACGTCCCAGCGCACGCGCCGCGTTCTGAAGTCCACGGAAATGCCCGGACCGGTGAGTTGGTCCAAGTAGAAATCATGGGTGGCAAGGCAGACGACACGGCATTCGATCTCTGATTTGCCGGTAAGTCCCTTGATCAGCTCTACGGCCTGCCTTTCCTTCCCGCCCACTCCCAGCGCGTCTATGCAGATCAACGTTCGCAAGCGGTCTCCCGAAGCTGGCGTGGCAACTCGCTTGTCACAAAGAATGCTTGGCGCTCCGCCGGTAGGTCTCATATCCCGCCATCAGGTTCCGCTGAAGATGCCGTGGCCGTGATGGAGAGTCCCGGAACAATCGCCCGGCGTTGTGTTTGGAATCAGAACACAATGTGCAGCGATTTGGCGGTGGTTGGCATGTTGATTAGGAGTTGCCCGGCCGCCGTTTGGGCCGATCCGATCTCCAAATCTCGGGACGCGCCTCCGTTCGTCACCGTAATCATTCGGGGACGGGGGAGGGGCGGAAAGACCAGGCTCAGTTCCGTGTGGCCATATTTTTCACTCGCAAATGAACCCCGCCAGACGACGGTCATCTCACCGTTCATCCGTCGTACTTCTGGCCTCAACCGGTGCCTCGCTTCGCAATAGCTGGCGATTTCGCCCATCGGTGCCACCCACACTAGCCCTTCTTTTCGCTGGCTATCGATATACCGCATAATCTGAAGAAGTTCGGTCTCGGCAACGGAGAGGAGATCAGAGGGGTGGAACCAAAGGTGAAAGGCCGCACGGCGCGCCACAGCCTTTGCGATGAATATTTTGACCTTGTCTAGATAATCATAGTGCTTTGGTGTCCGGAGATTCATGCTCTCGTAGAACTTGTATACTCCAGAGGGCATTCGCTCCGGGTAGGCAAGCCTGATCCGTCGGTCTCGGTGCCGGACAGCAGTGATCGACGCTTCGCCGAGCAGGTCATGAAACTGATGTCCCATTCGGTTGAACGGATACACCAATGATTTTGGACTGACACCAAATCGTTGCATCGCAATGGCGCTCTCTTCGAGTTCTCGGCGCACCAGGATCGGGTCTGAGCAGGCGGGCGAGAAATCTATATGGCTGAACGAGTGGGTTCCGATTTCATGATGGACAGGGCTTTCCAGGATTTTTTGGATAAGGTCCGGGGCATACCAGAGAGGGTCCTGCTTGTAGTTGGTGCAGGGATCATGCATGTACCAGTCGCCCGTCCACAACCCGTTGTGGGGAGGACGTGGCATTTCTGGGTGCGCGAGTCCGTGAGAGGACCTGGTGCAGCTTTCAAGGAAGAGATGACCGACGGTGGCCCAGGTTATAGGGAAGGCGCAGCGCTCGAACATCTGCAGAAGATGGGGGATGTTCTCCCTTTCTCGCTGTCCTCTGTCTCGGGCGACCTCCTTCGGATGGTGTCGAAAAGCCCAACTCAATTCGAAATCCGCTGAGACACTTGCTGCAGCTCGGGCATTGTTCTTAAAGGGCGCGATTTCGATAGAATCAAACACACGGGGTTGCGGCTTCGGACCCGCTTTCAAATTCCCTTTACAGGCAAAGATGGCCTTTAATAAGGCTCTGCTCCGGACTTTCATTTTCGTCAATGGCCCGCGCGGGGAGGTTCTGACAGACGCGTTATGATGAGCGTCCCGCCGAGGCCCTCTGAACTCGCGAAGGATCCTCGTACGCGCTCATGAGCAGCCGCTTCGGGATGTTCTGATGCCCACGCACGTGCGTGCGGCGTTGGCGATGAATCGCTCACCGACTTCGCCACGGGCTGATAGAGAGTCGCACCCATCACCGGCGCCGCGTCCCCTCCCAGGGTCGGTGTAAGCGCCTTTGTACCCCTCTCGTTTTGAACGTGCAGAGCACATCGTTATATACACCAATGACCTTCTCGATCGTACTCGCCTGGTCGTACTTCGCCATTGCCGCCCGCCCTTCGAACCCGCCGCTTCGCGATATGTTAAGAGCCTCCCGAAGACCGTGGGCGAGAGCGCCAACTTCTCGTGTACAGATCTGCGTTCCCACAACCCCTCTCATGATCTCGCCGACATCACCAACGTTCGTGGCGACCACGGGGAGGTTACACGCCAGCGCCTCTTTGACCGAGGTCGGGGAGCCTTCGCTATCTGAGCAGAGGATCATGGCGTCGGCCGCGCTGTAATACCATGGCATCTCGCTGTTCGCCACACTGAATGCCGTAACGAGTTCCGCGTCGACGCCATCCTTCGTCACTCGCTCGACAGCGGCTTTCGCGAGATCGTACCGCTTCACAGCGCGCGCCGGGTCGAACGGGAATAGAATCAGATACTTGTCTTTCGGCAATCCCAGTCGGACCCGTGCATCGTCACGCTTGTAGGGCCTGAATACGTTCAGGTCGACGCCACATGGAATCACGAGGCCCGGAATCCGTTTCCGCATCTCTTCTGACACGACGATGACTGCGTCGACAAAATGCGAGATGACGCGGCTGCAAAAGCTCTGAAGCAGCCCGCTTTCCAGCACATCACTGCCGTGTAGCGTGACAACAAGCGGAGCCTTAAACCGAAAGCATGCGGGAACCGCCGACTGACCGTAATGCGCGTGCACGACATCGTAAGCCACCCGGCTCGTCTTCCATAGAACCTCGAGAGCGCCTTTCAGATAATTCAGCTTGGACCGGAAGCCCCGAATATTCACGACGTCAACGACGTGACCAAACTGGCGCAACTGCTCCGCTTGTTGCCAGACAAACGCCCCGTACCCTGGTCTCTCAGGACTGGGATACATGTTCGTAACAAACAGAATTCTCATGACGCCGCTCGCGCCTTCACCGCCAGCGCACGGACATGCAGTTATGGGCTTGCGCCAGCCAGCGAGCGGTCGACGCGGGACAGATCACATCCATTGGCTCTCACAATGTTCAACCCGTTTCGGCCCGGCCTCGCCTACGAAGGCCCGCATCTGAGTTGGCTACTCTGTCATCGGATCGCCAGGCGCTTACTGGACAGCCGCGACGCCCTCCTCGCCATCACCCCAAAATTTCCCCACAGCAGAGCGGCAGAGAAGGGCGCGCGCCAGTTTAGCCCGTGGAGCGAACGGAGGCGAACTCGGCAACGGCTTCTACGACTCGGCGCTGATCCTCGGCACGCAAGCCGGGGAACATCGGCAGCGACAGGAGCTGGTCCGCGGCGTCTTCGGACACCGGAAAGTCCCCTCGCTTCCAACCCAGTTCGGCGTAGGCGGCCTGGAGATGGACCGGAATGGGATAGTGAATGCCTGTCCCGATGCCGGCTTCGGTCAAGTACTTCTGCAGCTCGTCCCGGTTCGCTGTGTGAATGACGTAGAGGTGATACACCGGCTTCGACCAGGCCGGCCGATACGGAATCGTGACGCTCCCGGCCATTGGCGCGAACAGTTCATCGTAGCGTTTGGCGCTCCAGCTGCGTTGTTCGTTCCAGTGGGTCAGATGTTGGAGCTTGACCCGCAGAATGCCCGCCTGAATCGCGTCGAGCCGGCCATTATAACCTTCGACCGCATGATGATACTTCCTCGACTGGCCGTGGTCCCGCAGCATTCGGACTTCACGTGCCAGCGCCTCGTCGTTCGTGGTCACCGCACCAGCCTCGCCGCAGGCCCCCAGGTTCTTACCCGGGTAGAAGCTGAACGCGGCGGCCTGCCCCATCGAGCCCGCCTTGCGCCAACGATGCTCCTTCATCGAGAAATACTCCGCTCCGTGCGCCTGGCAGGCGTCCTCGATGACGCTGAGGTTGTACCGACTCGCGAGATCGAGGATCGGATCCATGTCCGCCGTTTGCCCGTACAAATGTACAGGAACGACCGCCGTCACCGGGCCCCCCGTGCGCCGACTCCGCGGACGGTTCATCCCCACATCGCGTGTGCATTCGGCTTCCAGGTAGAAACGCAGCTTCTCCGGATCCATGGTGTAGGTATGCTCGTCGACGTCGACGAAGTCGAACCGCGCGCCAACCTGGGAGATCGCTTCCGTCGTCGCGATGAATGTGTTCGGAACGGTCACCACTGTGTCCCCTGGCTTCACGCCGGCCGCGATCAGAGCGAACCGCAAAGCGTCCGTACCGCTCGCGACGCCGACACAATGCGCCGCGTCGCAAAACGCGGCGAACTCCCGCTCGAACCCCTCAACCATCGGGCCGCCCACGAATCCAGCCGTGTCCAGGGCGGCTCGAAACACCGACACCAATTCCGCTTCGAGCTCCCGATGCGGAGTTACCAGGTCGAGGAAGGGAATCCCCCCGTTGGCGTTCATCGTTCAAGGCCCGCGCCGGGGGCGATCGTCCGCAACAGGCGTGCCGAATTGCCTGCCACGATCGCGTTGGCCGGCACGTCGCGAGTCACGACGCTGCCGGCTCCGATCAGAGCATTCTCGCCGATCGTGATGTTCGCAAGGATGGTGGCGCCGGAGCCGATCGAAGCGCCCGTCCGCACCAGCGTCGGCTCGACTTTCCAGTCCTTCTCGGTCTGCAGCGCACCGTTCGCAGCTGTGGCGCGCGGGTAGGAGTCGTTGATGAAGGTGACGCCGTGGCCGACGAAGACGTTGTCCTGGATGGTCACGCCTTCGCAAATGAACGTGTGGCTGGAGATCTTGCAGTTCTTGCCGATGTTCGCGTTCTTCTGAATTTCGACAAAGGCACCGATCTTGGTGTTGTCGCCTATTTCGCAGCCATAGAGGTTGATGAACCGCGACAGCTGGACGCCTTCGCCCAGCTTCACATCGGGCGCAACGCAGAGATACTCGCTCATAGCTCGATCGCCCTGCCTCTCTCTCTCAGCGACCGGTCGGCGGCTTCCAGCAGCCTCACGACCCGCGAACCGGCCACGCCGTCGTTTACAGGAGTCTCGTTTCTCCCGACACAGTCGACGAAATAGTTGAGCTCGACCTTGAGCGCTTCGGTCTGCTCGACCCGGGGCGCCCACATATCACCCGAGCGATAGCTGACCAGCAACTCATAGATCTCACGCCCGTTGTTCATCTGGACGCCCTTGTCGTAAATTTTGATTTTCTCGTCGGCCTCCAGATCGTTCCAGACCAACATCTTCTTCTCGCCTCCGATCAGCGTCGTCCTGATCTTGACCGGCGAGAGCCAGTTGACGTTGACGTGCGCGATTGTGTTGCGAGGAAAATAGATCGTAATGAAGGCGACATCCACGTGCCCGTTCAAGTGGGCCTCGCCCGTCGCCACCACGGCTTCCGGCTTGTCCTGGATGAGAAAGTCCATGATCGACAGATCGTGCGGCGCCAGATCCCAGATGACACTGACGTCGTGCTGGAAGAGGCCCAGGTTCACCCTCGTGGAATCGTAGTAATAGAGGTCGCCGAGCACGCCCTCGTCGATGAGTTGACGCATCTTCCTCACGGCACCGGTGAACAGGAAGGTGTGGTCCACCATGATTTTGAGACTCTTCCGCTCGGCCAGCTCGATCAGTTCCTCCGCCTGTTGGGTAGTGGCGGTAAAGGGCTTCTCGATGAAGACGTGTTTCCCGTTCTGAAGCGCGGCCTTGGCCAGCTCAAAGTGCGTGCAAACGGGAGTCACTACGGCAACGGCGTCGATATGTGCGGACGTCAGCAGCTCGACTGGGTCCGTAGTGACGGCCTGGTCCGGATAAGCCTGCTTCAGCCGCTTGAGTGCGGCTGAACTCCTATCGCAAACCATCGCGACCTGACAGCCGTCGAGGCTACGCAAGTTCCGAACGATGTTCGGTCCCCAATAACCGTACCCGAGGACGCCTATGCGAATCATGGAGCTGGTGGGCCTACCTGACGCAATCGTGCGCAGACGTCTCAGTACGCGCCATCACCGAAAAAAACCGCTCGCGGCGTCTGCAGAAGGATCTTGACGTCCAGCCAGAGCGACCACGCCCGCGCATATTCCAGATCGAGCCGGACCATATCGTCGAACCGGAGCCTGCTTCGTCCGTTGACCTGCCAGAGGCCGGTGAGCCCGGGCTTCACCTCCAGCAATCGGCGGCGGTGCCAGATGTCGTAGGATTCGACCTCGTAGGGGATCGGCGGCCGCGGCCCGACCAGCGACATCTCCCCCCTCAAGACATTGAGAAGTTGTGGAAACTCGTCGAGGCTGGTTTTTCGCAGGAACCGTCCGACGCGCGTGACCCGCGGATCCTTGGTGATCTTGTAGACGGCGTTGCCGTTTGGCTCTGATTTGCCGGAATCGACGGTCCCCGTGATGAAGCGCTTGACGTACTCCATGTGGATCTGTGAATCGTTCGCGTAATACATGGAGCGAAACTTCAAGAAGGTGAAGGGGATTCCATGCTGGCCGATGCGCTTCTGGTGGAACAGGATCGGTCCGGGCGATGAGAGCTTGATCGCCGCTGCGATCGTCAGAAAGATCGGTGAGAGGACGACCAGCGCCATCGCGCTGCCCAGAACGTCGATCGATCGCTTGATCACACGCGACGCCCTTGTCGCCTCGTCGCGCTTCGCGAGATCGGGATACAGCCTGGCCCTCGCCGGAAATCCGCTGTCGTGATCCTCCCGGTCCTCCGGGAAGCAGTGAAACGAGATCTGAATACGACTCAGCTCTTCAGTCTTCAGATTGGACCGTAGCGCGGCGGTGACCTTGTCGTGCAGGGTGGTAAGGATGGATTTCTTTTCGGCTGGCCCGAGCTCCGAAAAGATGACGCCGAGAAGTGAGGCGTCTTTGTACCAGCCGGCGACGTCCGTCGCGCGGATTCCCGAGAAGAGGGCGGAGACCGTTTTGTCGAGGACATTGTTGCCGCGGGCGTCGAGGGCCAGCTCACCCGGATCGAGCAGCATCAGTACAAAAAGCCTTCGAGAACGTTCCGCCCGCTTACGCTCCAGGCAGAGCGCTTGGAGGAACATCGGCTCGGGCAGGAGCGAACGCTTCGGCGCAGAGAAACCCATGGTTATCTCGGGCAGATCGAGGGCAGCAAAACAGGTGCCATCACGAAAATTGCCTTTCTCATTGTGGAAGCTTCGAGAGCTCGGACAGTTGGCGCTAGGGTAGAGAGCGCGGCGTCACCGGCACGTGGTAGAGGGCGGCCCAGATGATGAAACCGGCTGACCGATTTGTTGAATTATTTTGCGCAGTCAGAGCCGCACCAGACGGCCACGCGTGGCCACGGCTTCTGGAATGCTGTGGCGCGTGTCCACGATCAAGCGCCCGTGGCGGGCGACAGCGCCATAGTCGAACTCGGGGTGGTCAGTGAGAATCAGCACGCAATGAGCCGCGCGCAACTCCTTTTCGGTGGGCTCCACGGCCTTGAGCTGGGTCCCGTTGGCCAGGAAGGCCGGCACGTGGGGGTCGGCGTAGGCGACGTGGGCACCTCTGCTGCTGAGGGCATCGATGATCTCGTAAGCGGGCGACTCGCGGGTGTCGCCGATGCCTCGCTTGTAAGCCACGCCCAGCACGAGTATCCGACTACCCTTGACGGCCCGACCAACCTCGTTGAGGGCTTCGCTGACGAGGCGAAACACCTGGGCGGGCATCGCTCGGTTGATCTCGTCGGCCAGGGAGATGAACCGGGGTTCATAGCCATTGAGACGCATCTTCCAGGAGAGATAAAGAGGGTCCACTGGGATGCAGTGCCCTCCGATACCCGGCCCGGGGTAGAAAGGCATGAAGCCGAAGGGCTTCGTCGCCGCCGCATCGATGACTTCCCGGCTATTGACGCCAAGGTAGCGGCACATGACGGCGAACTCGTTGGCCAGCGCGATGTTTACGTTTCGGAAGACGTTCTCGTAAAGCTTCGCCAGCTCGGCTATCCTCGGGGTCGAGACCTCGTGTACCCGGGGAACGATCTCTCGGTAAAGGGCCGATGCGAGGCGGCTGCAGGTGAGCGTGACGCCGCCGACGATCTTTGGAATATCCTTGACCTTGAAGGTGGGGTTCCCCGGATCGATACGCTCCGGGGAGAATGCCAGGAAGAAATCGTCGCCGATTCTGGCTCCGTGCTCTTGGAAGAGCGGCAGGAGCAGTTCCTCGGTGGTTCCGGGATAGGTGGTGCTCTCCAGGATGATCAGGTGCCCTGGGCGGACGCGAGCGGCGGCTTCCTTGGAGGCGGCGACCACGTAGGAGATGTCCGGGTCCTTGGACTTCCTCAGTGGTGTGGGGACGCAGATGATGACGGCGTCACTCTCCGCCAGGACCGCAGGCTCTGTGACCGCGCGATAGCGGCCAGCACGCATGAGGGCTTGAAGCTCATCGCTCGGCACGTCGGGAACGTGGGAACGTCCGCTCGCAAGGGCCGCCACCCGGTCGACGTCAGTGTCGAGCCCGGTGACAGGGAAGCCCGCTTTCGCGAATTCGACGGCCAGCGGGAGGCCTACATACCCTTGACCTATGACAGTGACCCGCGCGGCGTGGGTCTCGATGCGAAGGCGCAGCGTTTTGGCGTGATCCATCTGAGGCTGCCTCCTAGTCATTCCACCGTCACGCTTTTGGCGAGGTTTCGCGGCTGGTCCACGTCGCATCCTCGGAGCACTCCTACGTAGTACGCCAGGAGCTGGAGAGCCTCTGCGATCAGGACCGGCTGGAGCCACTCTAGGCTCGGGGGCACGGGGATGACGAGATCAGCCTTGGCCGCGATCGCCTCGTCGCCCTCCGTCGCCACGGCGATGACGACCCCGTCGCGCGCCTTCACCTCTTCGACGTTGCTGGTCATCTTTTCATACGTGGATCCCCTCGGGACGATCGCGACGACCGGCATGCGCTGGTCGATGAGAGCGATGGGGCCATGCTTCATCTCGCCAGCCGGATACCCTTCGGCGTGGATATACGAGATCTCCTTGAGCTTGAGGGCCCCCTCGAGCGCCAGGGGGTAGTGGAGGCCGCGGCCCAGATAAAGGAAGTGGTCGCGTTCGACGAAGCGCTCGGCGATCCCGCGGATGGTGTCGCGCTGCTGGAGCACGACCGACATGAGGTCGGGCAGCTCCCAGAGCCCCTTGGCGACTTGGCGCACGAGCGCAGGATCGACGAGGCTCCTCGCGAGGCCCAGCTTGAGCCCGAGTAACGTCACCGCCGCGAGCTGCGCCGTGAAGGCCTTCGTCGAAGCGACGCCGATTTCGATGCCGGCGCGGGTGTAGACCACACCGTCGGCTTCCCGCGCCAACGAACTGCCGACCACATTGCAGATCGCAACCGCTCGAGAGCCCTGATCGCGGGCCTCGCGCAAGGCCGCCAGCGTGTCCGCGGTCTCTCCCGATTGGGAGATCGCGACCGTGAGCACGCGGCTGTCGAGAACCGGTCGGCGATAGCGGAACTCCGAGGCAATGTCCACCTCGACCGGTAGCCGGGCGAAGGCTTCGACCAGGTATTTCCCGACCAGCGCGGCATGCCACGAGCTGCCGCACGCCACGAAGCACAGCCGGTTGAGCCCGGCCAACTCTCGATCCTTCAGTCCCAGCTCGGGGATCTGAATCTCGGGCCCCTCCAGGTCCACCCGTTCGCGTACCGTGTTTCGCACGGCCTCGGGCTGCTCGAAGATCTCCTTGAGCATGAAGTGGGGATACCCGGACTTTTCTGCCGCCTCGCCGTCCCACAGGACGGTGCTCGGCTGTCGCCGAATCGGCAGCCCGTCGAGCGTGCGCAAGGTGACACTGTCGGGAGTCAGCACCGCCAGCTCACCCTCCTCGAGGACCAGGATCTCCCGCGTGTGCCCCAGCAAGGCCGGAATGTCCGACGCGAGGAACGTCTCCCCGCGACCGAACCCGATGACGAGCGGGGAGCTCCCACGTCGAATGGCAATCAGCGTGTTCGGAGCGGTGCTGGCGACGCAGGCGACGGCATAGGCGCCCCGGAGGTCTCGCGCGGCGCGCAGGACGGCCGCCTCCAGCCCGTTCGTCTGGTAACGCTCGATCAGATGGGCGATGACTTCGGTGTCGGTCTGGGAACGAAACCGATGGCCTTCTGCGGCCAGCGCTTTTCGAAGCTCCCGATAGTTGTCGATGATCCCGTTGTGGACAATGGCGAGCTGGCCTTGGCAATCGAGGTGCGGATGCGCATTGGCATCCGACGGCCGGCCATGGGTGGCCCACCGCGTGTGCCCGACACCGAGGGTTCCCGGAGGTCGGTCCGAGGCGAGCAAGGCTTCGAGATCCGCGATCTTGCCGGTCGCCTTCCGGACGTCGAGAGACATCCCGGAGACCGTGGCAATCCCCGCGGAGTCGTAGCCCCGGTACTCCAGCCGACGAAGGCCGGGCAGGATGAAGGAGACCGCGTCCCCATGACCAACGTACCCAACGATTCCACACATCGCCGGTCGGCCCTTTACGCGGCTTCCAGGACGGTGCAATCCAGGTGGACGGCAACGCTGCGTTGCAGGAGGTTAACCGAGACAACCAGAAGGCCCTTCTTGGGATTCACTCGGACGACGATCCCCTCCATGTCGGCTAGCGGCCCATCGGTGATGCGAACCCGCTGCCCTTCGCGGAGATACGGGTAGGGGAGGATCGGGAGACCCGAGTGGAGGAGCTTTTGAATCGCCTCGATTTCCGAATTGGGCACGATGTCGAGTCGGTCCCAGCGCTCGCCGAGCACGCGGACCAGCCCACGCGCCCTGTAGACCTCGAGATAGCTCGTCTTGTCCATCGCGTGGCGAAGGAAGAGGTAGCCCCGGAACATCGGAACGCGTCCGAGACGGCGGACTCCGCCACGCTTGGACCATGTCTCGAGTGTAGGGAGGAACGGATCGAAGCCCTTCGCGGCGAGCTGATCATAGACGAGTTGCTCGCAATTGCTATGCGTCCAGAGGACGTGCCATTGATGGAGTGCGGATTCAGTAGCGGTTTCTAACAAGGCTTCGCCCCCTTTGGTCCCCATCCCTCTTAGGGGTGCGAGACCAATTCTTGAGCACACTTTCTGCCGCGCGGGCATGAATCCGACCGCGCCGCCGCCTCGGGTCACTAACAGCTCGCGTGACCTGGCGTTAGTCGTCTGAGGTGGTTCGTCTCCCGTGCGTCGTGCTGCTGAAAAGACGGCTCTGCCAGCTGCCTCGGTTTTTATCGGGGCGTCGCCGCGAGGCATACGAGTGGCCGCGCGAGCGTCGGCGGTCGTCGCCATTGAAAACCAGTCCCAGAACTTTGGCCGGCTCCGTGACGCTCAGCGCTTCTTCGAGGAGCTCACGGGGCGTTCTGTGAGCCGATACCACGACGAGAAAACCGTCCACCCATCGAGCGATGATCCGACAATCGGGGACCGGTACGAGTGGCGGGGTGTCGAGAACGATGTAATCATATCGCCTGCGCGCCTCCGCCAGTAGCTCTCCGACCCGGGGCGATTTCAGCACCTCGTAAGGCGCGGACGGCAGGCGACCCGCGGTCAACACTGACAGGTTGAGGTGCGGGTGCGCGTGCGCCACGGCATCAAGCGTGAGATTCGGATCCAGGATCGCTTCCACGAGCCCGGGACCTGTATCAGTGTCGAGCCCGAGCTGCCGGGCCAGGGCCGCCTCGCGTAGATCGAAGTCGATGAGCAGAACACGCGCGTCCGGCGCCTGGGCCAGAGCGCCCGCGAGGTTGATCGCGGTTGTGGTCTTGCCGTCAGCGACAGTCGGGCTCGAGACCGCGAGAGTGGAGAGATCGGTCGATTTGTGGAGCTGCTCGATCAGATAGCGAAGCGCCCGGTACTGCTCGGCTTCGAACGAGGTCGGCGCGAGCAGACTCACGAGATGTTCGTCGACACTGTTGAAGACTTCGCTCCGGGGTTCGAGAGAGGCGGGCAGGGCACGCGAGGGGACCGCCTCAGTGGTGGCGGGCCGTGGCTCGCTCACCAGCTCTGCCAGCGGCGCCTGATCGCGGAGGGCCTGCTCGTGCTCTGCCTGCTCGAGTGCCTTGAAGAACGTGCTCATGGAACCAGGAGGTAGCGCACCGACCGCACGAAGCCAAGCACGGTCGTGTCGAATTTCATCGCCAGAGCTGCAGCGGCGGTCGCGAGCGCCACCCCGAGGGTGCCGAGGCCCCATCGGAGGCGGGTCGGCGCCTTCGCGCCACGAGGCTTCTGGAACCTGCGTTTTGATGGGATGCCTTCCTCCAGATACCCGACCGCCTGGTTGACGATCTGCCGGTCGATCCGGCGTTTTTGGTCGGCGTAGCCGAAGAGCAAGCAGTGATCGCTGACGATGTTGATGAGCCGCGGAATACCACCTGAATACTCCGCGATCCGGTCTACCGCCGGATCTGTAAACAGACCCAGGTCCCGTGAGCCCGCAATGCGCAGCCGGGTTCGGAGGTACCCGCGGACTTCGGGAAGGGTCAGGGGTGAAATCCGACAGCGCAGCCCGACCCGCTGCTTGAGCTGCCGTAGCTCCGGGAGCTGGAGCTTGGCCTGGAGTTCCGGCTGCCCGACCAGCAGGATCTGCAGAAGCTTGTTCTTCGGAGTCTCGAAGTTTGAGAGCAGCCGGACCTGTTCCAATGTCGCGGCGTCCAGGTTCTGAGCTTCGTCGAGGATAAGAATGGTGTTCTGGCCTGCCCGCTCGCGCTCGATGAGGAAGTTGTTCAGCCCGATGAGCCGTTGGGCCCGCGATTCTCCCGTTTTGGGGACCCCGAGGTCCTGGAGCGCGTATTCCAGGATTCCGTTGAAGGACAGGGCGGAATTGAACACGAAGGCCACCTCGGTCTGTCCATCGAGCCGCTGCAGCAGTGCGTGTAGCAGCGTGGTCTTCCCCGTACCGACGTTTCCGGTCAGGACGATGAAGCCCTTCCGCTCCTGGACGCCGTACTGGAGCTGAGCGAGCGCCTCCCGGTGGCCCGGAGTCATGTAAAGAAACCTGGGGTCCGGGGTCGGGTTGAAGGGCTTCTCCTTGAATCCGTAGAAGGTCAGATACACGCGATCCTCCTCAGGATGCGCTCCGCCCCAGGAACGAGACCAGACGCTCGTTTCCGTGGGCGACGAAGTACCCGCTGCCGACGATCACTACGAGGCCGACGACCGCAGCGCCGGCGGCCAGCCGCATGCGCCAGAGCTTCCGACGGCGATCGGTGGCAGTCACGATCCGCGGGATGCTGACCAGGACCGGCACGGCACTGAATGCGCGGAGGTCGTCGACCCCGTGGAAGGATGTGTCGACGTGCTCGGCGAGCATCACGGCGCCGACGGCCAGGCCGAGCGAACCTACGAGGGCGATGATGAACAATTTGACGCGAGTTGGCGCCGCGGGCTTCGGGTCCGGGATCGCCGGGTCTAGCACCCGGAACTGTTCACCTTTCTGGCGCTGCTCCAGGCTCTCGGCGAGTTGGGCCTCCTCATAGCGCTTGAGCAGGGACTGATAGAGCGCGCCCGTGCTCTCGTAGTCGCGGGCCAACTCCCTCAGTTCCTGTTCGCGTTGGGGCACGTGCTCGACCCTGGCTTGATAGCTGGCGATACTCTCGCGGAGGCGCCGCTCCTCGCCCTTGAAGACCTTGATGTCCGCCTCCGCCTCGCCCAGGGCCTCTTTCAGCCGGAGCGCATATGGCGTGGGATGCGAGGCCGCCGGTCTCTCGTCCTTCTTGGGCCCGCTTTGTGGCTCACGGGACTTGGCGGCGGCAACCTCGCGCTCAAGCGCGGCAATCTCCGCTTTCATCGCAACAACATCCGGGTATTTCTCGTTGAATTGAGTCCGGAGCTTTGCCAGCTCCTGGTTCAAGCGAGCCAGGCGGACCTCCGCAGTGTCGGCTACGGCGGCCGGCGCCCCTGGCGCGACCGGCGCGAGGGGCGTGGCGGAGAGGAGGGTTTCCGCTTCGGCAAGCTGACCCAAGAGCGCTTGTCGCCGTTCGGTGGCTCGCATTTGATTGTCAGCGTTCATATGAAGCTGTGTGTGCAGCCGTTCGAGGCTCGCGAGATTGGTCTCCATCTGTTGGGGTAGCTCGCCTAGGTAGCGCCGCTTGAACGCGCCCACCTTGTGCTCCAGATCGTCGAGCCGTTTCTTCGTTTCCGTGAGCTGCACCTTAAGGAACTCCGCGGTGCCGATCGTCAGGCGCTCGCGGACCTTCATGTTCTCCTCGATGTAGAAGGACACCAGGGTGTTCGTGACGAGGGAGACCGTGTCGGGATTGCTCCCCTGGTAGCTGATCGTGAAGGACACCGTGGCCTGGCGCTGGCCCCGCACGTCGACGCCCTTCAGCTCTAGCTTGATGTCCTCGCGCATGCGCACGATGACGTCTTCGAGAGGGATCCGCTTCCGTAGGGACGGATAGAGGCCGAAGCGGTCGATCAGCGCCAACAGCCGCGAGCGGCTCAGGATTTCCTGTGAGATCGTCTGAAGGCGGGTCTCGAGGGTGCTGGTCACGGTCGTCTGCACGAAGCTCTCAGGGACCTGCTGGCGCTCTACGAGCACTGTGGCCGTGGATCGATAGACGTTCGGCAAAAAGATGATGAGGCTCGCGGCGCCCGATATGGGCACGGCGAACGCAAGGATCGCGAGCCACTTGCGCCGACTCCAGATGGCCAGCAGACCGTGTAGGCCAGACGCGTTCGGTGTCTCTTCCGCCATCGTTTGGTCGCTCCCAGACCTTCTCGACCCTCTTACGGCACCAGGACGATGTCGCCGTTCCGGAGGTAGAAGTTCTCCTGTTCTCCGGCGACTTTGTTGTAGTTGAAGGGAATCCGTTTCATCGTCGTCCCCTCGGGGTGAAGGATGACGATCTTCGAACGCGTCGCGAACTGCGTGAAGCCACCGGCCAGAGCGAGGGCGTCGAGCACCGTCGTCCAGCTCTTGAGCTCGAAGCGACCCGGGCGAGTGACTTCGCCGATGACCGAGACCTTGAAGCTCCTGACCTCCGACACGATCACGGAAACTTCCGGGCTCGGAATGTAGTCCGCGAGCTTCTTCGTCACGATCTCGCGGAGCTCGAGAGCGGTGAGGCCGGCGGCCTGCAGGTCGTTCAGGAGAGCGAGCGAGATCTTGCCGTCCGGCCTGACGGTCACCGTCCGACTCATCGCCTCGTTCTTCCACACGGAGATTTGCAGTACGTCTTCCGGGCCGATGCGGTACGCTTCCGGCGCTGCGCTGCGATTGGTGTCCCCCCCCGCGGCAGCCGGTGCCTGAGCGTCGGCGGCTTCGGCGATCAAAGCTGAGACGAGGAGCAGGCCGCCGACGAGCGAGCAGGCTGTGACCCGATTCATTGCCGTAAGCCTCATAAGGCTGAGCGGGCCGACGACCGCTCGGCCTCGAGCCCGGCCTCCTTGATCTTGTAGAGCAGAGCGCGGTAGCTGATCCTCAACGCCCTCGCGGCTCGCACTCGATTCCAGCTGGTGCGCTCGAGCATTCTGGTGATCGCTTCGCGCTCGGCCGCCCGCGACGCTCGCCGCCCGATCTCCTTGAGGGACGGCTCTGGAGGGGGCGGGGAGGACGAGGAGAGTCGTTCACCACCTGCTACGGCGTCGGGCAGCGGGACCCGGGTCAGGAAGGGGTCATCGAGCACGATCATCCGCTTGACCAGATTCTCCAGTTCCCGAACGTTCCCGGGGAAAGGGTGGCGCGTGAGACGCTCCATCACCGTTGGCGCAATAGCAAATCCGTCGCGCCGATAGAGCTTGGCGTACCGCTCGACGAAGTAGTTCGCCAGGATCGGGATTTCGGCGGCGCGCTCGCGAAGAGGCGGGACGAACACGTTGACCACGTTGAGGCGGTAGTAGAGATCTTCGCGGAACCGACCTTCTGCCACCGCCCGCTCCAGATCCTGGTTGGTCGCCGCGAGCACGCGGACGTCTACGCTCAGGGTCGCCTTGGCACCGATGCGTGAGAACTCGCCGTCCTGCAGCACGTGGAGGAGCTTGGCCTGGAGTGCGGGGTGCAGGTCACCGATCTCGTCGAGGAAGATGGTGCCGCGATGGGCCGCCTCGAACTTGCCGATCTTGAGCTTGTGGGCGCCCGTGAAAGCGCCCCGCTCGTACCCGAACAGCTCGCTCTCCAGGAGCTCCCGCGGCATAGCCGCGCAGTTAACCTTGACGAACGGCCCGGCGCGCCGCGAGGAGAAATGGTGGATCGCGCGCGCGATGAGTTCCTTGCCGGTGCCGGTTTCGCCTGTGACGAGCACGGTGACGTCGACCCGGGCCGCCTCACGGAGGATCAGGTGCGCGTCCAGCATCTTGGGGCTGCGCCAGAGGTCGATCTCGCGCAGGAGTCGTCCACCAGTCTGCTCTGGCCCGAGCGCTTCCGAGGGCGCACGTACGACAGTGTCGATGGCGTGCTGGAGCTCGCCGAGATTCACCGGCTTCGAGAGCACCGCTTCGACCGCGAGCTCCGCAGCGTCCAGGCTATGGACGAGTCGGTCGGCGATCACGAGGATGGGGCCGGAATTCCGGCCCCGAGCCTTCAGGTGCCGAATCAGCTCCCCGGGATCGGTGCCGTTTCCGTTAAGATCGACCAGGGTGAAGCTGAAGCTGCTGTCTACGAGCGCCTCGAGTGCGGCACCCGCGGACGCGACGGCGACGCACTGGTATCCGCGGCGCCGGAGAAAGCCGAGGATCCCAGGCCGGGTTGCGGCGTCGACTTCGACTACGAGCACTCTTGGCTCAGTCATTGTGCGGCGAGTGGGGAAAAGGCAAACGCCGTACCAGAACTTCTGCCTGAGCGACACGAAGCCGATATTACGGATCTTTCACAGAAATCTTTGTCCGAGATTCATGCAATGCGGTGCAGAACCCTTGTAGCGGGGTGGGTAGTTTGGGACCCACTGTGAAGTTATTTACACTTCCGAAAACCATTGAAGTTTGTGAGGGTTCTGCTCGAAGTCAGCGAAGGTGTGTGCATCGCGTTGCGTAGTACATCGAAAACTCGATGTACATGATCGTCGGCTCCCAACGCGGCCCAGGATGCGATGCGTCATCAGCGCTCTACGAGAGACCGTTGAGATGCGCGGCGACCCGGCGGACGATCGATGAGCGCAGCTCAGCGAAGGTCCTCTCATGGAGAGGAAGATCAGCCGCTGGAGCTAGTTTCTGGGCGTCGCCACTGGGGTGTTCGCGATCGGATTTTGTTCGGCGTCGCCCCGAAGGGTTTGACCTCCACTGCCCACACTATTACCTACCTATCTAGGTCGAAGGTCTAGGTCGAAGGGCCGGTGACGACGAGGCGGCGAACGGCTTCCTCGAGCTCTCGAAGATTGCCCGGCCATGAGTGCGCGATGAACGTGGTGATCACGTCGGGGCAGAGCTCGACTCCCCGCCGATACCGACAGTTGAGTTGCTCGAGAAAGAAGGACACGAAAGCGGGAATCTCGTCCCGTCGCTGCCTCAGCGGAGGGATACTGATTTCGATCGCACCGAGGCGGAGGAACTCCTGGCAGAGGCCGTCAGATCCGAGCGCTGCGCGCTCCACGGTCGATGCGATGACACGCACATCGACTCGGGTGATTTCGCCGGTGCCGGTTCGCGGAACCTCCCCCATCCGCAGCACCTGAAGCAGCCTGGGGACTAGGGCTCGCGGCAAGGTCTCGAGCCTATCCAGGTAGATCGTGCCGTGGTTCGCGAACTCGAAGCTCCCGATCCGCCGCCGGACCCCCAAAGGTGACGTTCCCCTCTCGAGGCCGAACAAGTCGGCCTCGCAGCGGTCAGCGGCCTCCAGGACGCAGTTGACCTTGATGAAGGGGTAGAGGTTGCGCGCCGAGGCAGCGTGAATAAGCCGAGCCAGGGTGTCCTTACCGACCCCGGCTTCGCCACGGATCAGCAGGGGCACCCGCGGGTCAGCAGTGGCTCCCTTCCCCACGAGGTCCTGGAGCAGAACGGTTCTCAGGACGGCCGGACCACCTTTGGTCGCTGCCCCCACTGCGAGCATCTTCCTGCCTCTCCAGCGCAGGTGACGCGCCCGACCGTAGACTCTTCGATGAGATGGCCGGGAGGGTAGGCGATCCCTAAGACCGCGTCAACAAGTTTTTTCTGAGGCTCAAACGTGATTCCGCCGCGCCAAGTACGGCGACCACGCGGTGATCCGTCGTCCCCAGCCGTGTCCATATAGCGAATTGGAAGATGCCCGGCACCACGCCCCAATAGAACGGGGGAATCCCTCACGGCCAGGCCTTGAAAGCGCGCCAGATGGTGCGATTTCCGGAATGTGGACAACTGTGGAAATGTGGATAATTATTGCGCTCCTCGCCACGAGCTGAATAGACGGCGGGCACGCCAAGCCCCGTATAATGGCGTCTGTGCTGGCATCGCTCGGCCGAGTTGGGGTGAACGGCGGTCGGATCGTCGGGATTGTCCTCTGCGTGCTGGCGTCCCACGCATGGGGTCAGGAACCTCCGCCCGGCGGAGCCCAAGCCCAACCACCCATTGCTGCGTACCCGCTCGAACTGTTAGGGCTCCTGGCACCGCCCGCTCAACGCGGACCGCTGACGGTGACCCCGTCGATCGCCGTATCCGAGGAGTACAACGACAATATCTTCGCCAACAACCGGAATCGCCACTGGGATTTCATCACGAGCTTCACCCCGGCCACCACACTAGTCGTTAACCGCCCCTCATACCAGCTGAGCGCCGGCTATTCCTTCGCCGCCGATCTGTATGCGCGAGAGGACCGACTCAGCAACGCGTTCGCTCGTCAGAACTTCGTCGCCAACGGTCTGTACCGGGTGGCGCCTGGACTGACGTTGACGGCGGCCGATTCATTTGCGTTCGACCGCAACGCAAACCGTCTGGCCTCGCAGAGCTTTTCCACCGGGCGGCAGGAATTGTGGACCAACACCTTCACCCCCGGCCTGATGTGGCAGATGACGCCTCGGAACTCCTTGAGTGTCAGTGCGACCTATAGCGTGCTTCGTTTCGAGGGGGCGGGGGGAGGGAGCAACTCCGACACCTACGGGCTCCTGAGCAGTCTCAGCCATGCCGTCACGCCCCGCCTCACGGGCCTGCTCGGCTATGGCTTCACGTACCTGAATATTCAGGGGCAGGGGACCTCGACGACCCATACCCCCACGCTGGGTCTTAGCTACCAGCTGACGCAGACGCTCACCGGCACCGTCGCTGGTGGCCCCGCCATCACCGAATCCGATGGCGACACGACAGTGTCGCCCGCTGGAAGCGCGAGTCTAGTGCAAACACTGCCATTCGGGTCGGCTGGCATACACTACGAGCGGAGCGTGAGTGCGGCGGGCGGATTCGGCGGAGCGACCAACACTCAGACCGCCTCGGGCACGCTCACGCTTTCCGGTTTGCAACGAGGCCTGCTCATCGTGTTCAACCCCATATATAGTGTCGCGGAGTCCGTGAGTTCACGGCAGACGCAATCGATCGACGTCAGGACGTTCACGCTAAATCTCGCAGCGACGTATCAAATTGCTCGCTTCGCGAGCGTCTTCGGCGGGTACACGTTTTTCCAGCAGCGCACGGGGCGATCGTCGACGACGCAGCTCGACATCGATCAGAACCGGATCAGATTCGGCCTGCAGTTCGGGTATCCCATCAACTTCGACTGACGACATCCGACTCTTGGCCTTCTCAGAGGCCCGCGTCCCGTTCAGGATCCCAGGCCTGAGCAATGCCCCACAAAGCCTGTGCAACCCGTTACAGAAATGTTGCAGCTGCGTGGCTCGCCCTTCACGCAAGTGTTTGCTCCAATAGACCTCCTCATCTGGCTCGAGACTTGCTCACGGATTGTGCGCTGGCAGGGACGTGAACTTTCCGAAAATCGTCGCGATAACGTGGTGTTGGCTGCGTTCTGGGGCTCCCGGGGGGGCTGGATAGGGGGACAGGCCGAACTCGGCTCGCGCGAATTGAGAAGGTAACCCCTCGTGCCGCCAGGTTCCGCAGAGCGCGGGGCCACTCAGCGTAGGCGCAACCGGTAATGGGACCCTTTGCAAGGGGCTGCTATGAAGCTTTGGCGTTGCGTCTTCTCTGCGGTGAAACATTAAGCAACCAAACTCGGAGAATGGCAATGTACACGCCGATTGTGATCGCCGCCGCCACCACCGCCGACCTTGAGCCCGCCGCGGTGACACCCGACTGGGTTCTCAACGGCATGCCTGAGACGCGGAGCAAGAAACTGGCGAGAAGCCATGACCGTACCTCGCACGTTATGGTCTGGGATTGCACTGCCGGCCACTTCAACTGGTATTACGACAAGGACGAGACTCTTGTCGTCATTTCTGGCGAGGCCTTCATCACGAATGAGAAAGGCGAAGAACGCCAACTCGGCCCAGGCGACGTCGTATTCTTCCCCGCCGGGACCTCCAGCACATGGCGTGTTCCTCGCTATATTAAAAAGGTCGCAATCCTCCGGCATACGATGCCGCGGCCGCTGGGATTCGGCGTGCTCGCCTGGAACTTGCTCCGCCGGATCGTGGGGCTGATGCGTGGCTTGCCGTTGATGCTGGCCTCTCTTCTCAGTCCAGCCGGCATCTAACTTTTCTCGAGGATGGCGTCCACATGAACCGACCGAGGGCGAGGCTTCGCCCCGGCGACCTTGTGGAAATTAGGGCTGCCGACGAAATCCTCCAGACGCTGGACGTCGACGGAACGCTGGACTAGCAACCCCGCCTTCCCCACGACCGGCGGAGGCACGTCCGCCAGCGCCAAATCGGTGACGAATCGGGCGAGGCGTCTCGCGGCAGAGATGGTCACGTCGGCCCACCTCCCCGGATCGCCTGGAGCACGGCGAGGACCGCGTCGTGGATGCGCCCGTTGCTCGCCACGATGGCGGGGGCATCGATGTCCAGCACAGCGCCTACGAAGTTCGTGACCCGGCCGCCCGCCTCCTCGACGAGGAGGCTGCCGGCGGCGACGTCCCAGGGCCCCAGACGCAGCTCCCAGTAGCCGTCGAGCCGACCGGTGGCGAGCCACGCCAGGTAGAGCACCGCGGAGCCCATCCGCCGGACCGCACGGGCCCGCACGCTGAACGCGGCGTACTCCGTGAGGTTGTTGTCCTTCGTCTCGCGGATGTTGTACGGGAACCCGGTGGCCAGCAGGCTCTCGTCGAGCGTCGCCGTGGTCGAGACGGTCAGCGGCCGGTCGTTGACCGTCGCGCCGCGCCCGCGCTCGGCCACGAACAGCTCGTCGAGGTTCGGGTCGAAGACCACACCGAGCTCGACGCGCTTGGCGGTCTCGAGCCCGATCGACACGGCGAAGGTCGGGAGACCGTGCGCGTAGTTGGTCGTGCCATCCAGGGGGTCGATGATCCAGCGGCGCCCGGACCGTCCCGCGATGGCGCCGCGCTCCTCGCCGAGCACCGCGTCGTCGGGAAACGCGGCGGCCAGGCGCCCGACGATGAGCTCTTCGGCGCGAGCGTCCATCTCGGTGACGAGGTTCGTCGGGCTGCCCTTGTAGGCGATGCGGCGCGATCCCGGGAGCTCGCTCTTGAGGAGATGCCCGGCGGCGCGCGCGGCGTCGATGGCCACGCGTCGTTCGAGCGATGCCATGCTTGTTCGCAATGTATCATACGTCTTGTGCACATCGTGGTCATGGGCTCGGGTGGTGTCGGCGGCTACTTCGGCGCGAAGCTCCTGCGCGGGGGGGCTCAGGTGACGATGGTCGCTCGGGGCCCCCACCTCGACGCGATCCGCCGCTTCGGCCTCGCGATCCGCTCCGCGGTCGAGGGCGATTCGGTCGTGCGCCCGGCGGCGGTCGAGCGTCTCGAGGGCGTCGCGCGGGCGGACGTCGTCCTCTTCTGCGTCAAGTCGTTCGACACCGAGGACGCGGCCGCGCGGCTCTGGTCGATCCTGGGTCCGGACACGCCGGTGCTCTCGCTCCAGAACGGCGTGGACAACGAAGACAAAATCGACGAAAAGCTCGGCGCCGGGCGCGCGATGGGAGGCGTCGCGCAGGTCTTCGCGGCGATCGAGGCGCCGGGCGTCATCCGGCACAACGCGCTCGGGCGCATCGTCTTCGGCGAGCTCGACGGCAGGATGACCGAGCGCGCCGAGCGGCTGCGCGACGCGTTCGAGCTCGCCGAGATTCCAGTCGAGCTGTCCAAGGACGTTCGCCGAGCCCTTTGGGAGAAATACCTCCTGATCTGCGCCGTGGGCGGGACGACCGCCGTCACGCGTGAGACACTCGGCGTCGTCCGCGAGACGCCCCCGACCTGGCGCCTGTTCTGCGCGATCGTCGAGGAGGTCACCGCCGTCGCCCGCGCCGCCGGCGTGACCCTGCCGGACGACACGGTCGACCGGACCCTGAAGTTGGCCGAGTCCATTCCGCCCGGGAGCCGTGCCTCGCTCGCCCAGGACCTGCTGCAGGGCAGACGACTCGAGCTCGAAGCTCTGCACGGGTATGCCGCACGCCTCGGCGAGCGCCTCGGGGTGCCGACGCCTACCGTCTTCGCCGTCTACGCGGCCCTCCTGCCGCACGCGGCGGGGAGGCGCGGCTGACCTCTCCCGCTCGGGCCACCTGGCGTTACCTCTGGCCCTACAGAGCGCGCTACGGCATCGGCATCGCTTGCCTCGGGACCGCGACGCTCGCGTCGCTCACGATTCCCTGGACGGTAAAGCGGGCGATCGACGCCCTGCAGACGGATCCGGCCTCGGCACCGGTCGGACACGTCGTCACGCTCATCGCGTTGTTCGCCATCGTCAATGGCGTCGCGAGGCTCGGCTCCCGCTTCGCGATCACCGGCGGGTGCCAGAGAATCGAGTCGGACATCCGGGGCGATCTCTACGCGGCTCTGCAGACCTTTCCGCCGAGGTTCTACGCGGCCCACTCGACGGGCGATCTGATGGCCCGCGCCACCAGCGACATCACGGCGGTGCGGTCACTCGTCGGCTTCGGCACGATCAGTCTCGTCTCCACGACCTTCGCCTTCATCGGGGTGCTCGGCGCGATGCTGGCGGTCGATCCGTGGCTGACGCTGTGGGCGCTGGCGCCCTATCCCGTCCTCGTGATCCTGGCCCGGCGCTTCAACCTGAAGGTCAACGAACGGACGCAGGCGGCCCAGGACCAGCTCAGCGTCCTGTCGGAGCGAGTCCAGGAATATCTGGGCGGCATGGCCGTGGTGCGCGCGTACACCCTCGAGCCCCGCGCGCGCGCCGACTTCGGTCGGGCCAACGCCGAATACTTGCGCCTGAGCCTCGCCCTCGCGCGGACCGAGGCCGGATTCTCGCCCCTGATGGGGCTGATCGCCGGCATCGGAACCCTCGTCGTGCTCTGGGCGGGCGGGCGAGCCGTTGTGGACGGCCGGCTGAGCCTCGGTGCGCTCGTCGCGTTCAACGGCTATCTCGCGTACCTCACCGGGCCGACGATCGCGCTCGGCTGGACGCTCTCGATCATGCGCCGTGGCCTGACCTCGATGACCCGGATCCAGGAGATCGTTGTAGCGGGGTCGCTGAGGCCGGCGCTGACCGAGGGTGGCCTGAGCCAGGCACGGCCCGGCGCCGTTGTAGCGGGGTCGCTGAGGCCGGCGCTGACCGAGGGTGGCCTGAGCCAGACGCGGCCCGGCGCTGTTGTAGCGGGGTCGCTGAGGCCGGCGCTGCCCGAGGGTGGCCTGAGCCAGGCACGGCCCGGCGCTGTTGTAGCGGGGTCGCTGAGGCCGGCGCTGACCGAGGGTGGCCTAAGCCAGACGCGACCTGGCGCTGTTGTAGCGGGGTCGGTGAGGCCGGCGCTGACCGAGGGTGGCCTGAGCAAGACGCGACCTGGCGCCGTCACGCCCGTTCTATCGGGCTCGCCGGGTCTCCGTTTCTCCCGGCTCACGTTCGCGTACGCGGGACGGCCGCCGGCGCTCCGTGACGTGAGCTTCGAGGTCGCGCCCGGCGAGACCGTGGCCCTGGTCGGTCCGACCGGCAGCGGCAAGTCCACGCTCGGGCTCCTGCTGGCGCGGCTCTGGGAGCCGCCGGTCGGCACGGTCTTCATCGACGGGCGCGACGTGACGGAGATTCCACTGGCCTCCCTTCGCGTCGGGCTCGGATACGTGCCGCAGGAGGGATTCCTCTTCTCACGGTCGATCGCCGAGAACATCACTCTCGGGCGCGACGACGTCGTCGCCGCCCGGGTGCGCGCCGCCGCCGACGTCGCCGGCGTCGCGGACGAGGTCGAGCGGTTCCCGGCGGGCTTCGACGCCGTCGTCGGGGAGCGCGGCCTCACGCTCTCCGGTGGACAGCGTCAACGGGTGACCCTGGCGCGGGCGCTCGCCGGCGCGGCGCCGATCCTCGTTCTCGACGACGCCTTCGCCTCCGTCGACGCGGCGAAGGAGGAAGAGATCTCGACCAACCTGCGTCGTGTGGTGTCCGGACGCACGGTCCTGCTCATCACTCACCGTCTGCGCGCCGCCTGCACGGCCGACCGGATCGTCGTGCTGGACGCGGGACGGGTCGTCGAGACGGGTGGTCACGAGGAGCTCCTGAGACGGGGAGGGCTCTACGCCCGCCTCTGGCGGATCCAACAGCTCGAGGAGGAGATCGCACGTGCCTGAGTCGGCTTACGATCCCGAGGCCGACGAGCGTCTCGGCCGCGCCTTCGACCGACGCCTGGCCGGGCGCCTCGTGCAGGCGGCGCGTCCGCATCGCGGCCTCATCGGCGGCTCGATGCTCCTCTTCCCGGTGATCGCCCTCGCCGAGCTCGCCCAGCCGTGGCTGCTCAAGGTCGCCATCGACGACCACATCTTGCGGTCGGACTGGCTCGGCCTGACCCGGGTTGCGGGGCTCTATGTCGCGGTGCTAGTGGTCCTGTACGCGCTGCGAACGGTCGAAGCCTACCTGATGCACCTCACGGGCCAGCGCGTGATCCACGACCTCCGCGAGGCGATCTTCGACCACCTGCTGCGCCTGGAGGCGAGGTTCTTCGACCGGAACCCGGTGGGGCGCCTCATGACGCGGGTGCTTCACGACGTGGAGTCCGTGAGCGAGGCGTTCACCTCAGGCCTCTTCGCCGTCGTGGCCGACGTGATCACGCTCATCGGGGTCGTCGCCGTCATGCTCTGGATCGACTGGCGACTGGCGCTCGTGACCTTCTCCATCGTGCCGATCCTCCTGCTGGTCGCCGTCTACTTCCGCCTGAACGCTCGCGACGCCTATCGCGAGGTCCGCCGGCGTCTGGCGCGCCTCAACGCCTTCCTGCAGGAGTCGCTCCAGGGCATGGCGGTCGTCCAGCTCTTCGTGCGCGAGCGCCACGAGCGCGAGCGGTTCGGGCGTCTCAACACCGACTATCGCCGGGCGCTCTTCGGCTCGACCATCTGGGAGGCCTCGCTGTACGCGTCGGTGGAGGCGCTGGGCTCGATCGCGCTCGCGCTCCTGATCTGGTACGGGAGCGAGCGGATCGTGGCCGAGTCGCTGACCTTCGGGGCCTTGGTCGCGTTCATCCAGTACACCAACCGTTTCTTCCTGCCGATCCGCGACCTCGGGGCGAAGTACACGGTGATGCAGTGGGCGATGGCGTCCTCGGAGCGGATCTTCGGCCTGCTCGACCGCACGCCGGAGATCGTGTCGCCCACCGCGCCGCGCCCGCGGCCGACGCGCCCGAGCCCGTCGGCGCTCGAGTTCGCCTCGGTGTGGTTCGCGTACGACGGTGACGAGTGGGTGCTCCGCGACTGCTCGTTCAGTGTCGCGCCGGGCGAGCGGGTCGCGATCGTCGGGACGACCGGGGAGGGCAAGACGACCTGCGCCCGCCTGCTGAACCGCTCCTACGACGTCCGGCAGGGTCGGGTCCTCGTGGACGGCGTCGACGTCCGCGAGTGGGAGCTGGCGCGCCTGCGCCGTCACGTCGGCATCATCTTCCAGGACAGCGTCCTGTTCGCGGGCACGGTCGAGGAGAACCTGCGCCTCGGCGCCGACGGCGCGGTGGCGCCCGCGGAGCTGACGCGCGCCCTCGAGACCGCGCGCGCCGGCTTCGTCGCCGATCTGCCGAAGGGGCTCGGCGAGCTTCTGGGCGAGCGGGGTGCGAACGTCTCGCACGGTCAGCGCCAGCTTCTGGCCATCGCCCGGGCCCTCGTGTACAATCCGGCCGTTCTCGTCCTGGACGAAGCGATGTCGAGCGTCGATCCTGAATCCGAAGCGCTCATCCGGCAGGCGATGGCGGGACTCCTCGCGGGCCGCACGAGCATCACGATCGCCCATCGGCTCTCGACCGTGCGCGCCGCCGACCGGATCCTCGTGCTGCACCGCGGACGCGTGCACGAGGAAGGAACCCACGCCGATCTCGTGCGGCGCGGCGGTCTCTACGCGAGGCTCAACGAGCTGCAGACGGGCGCCGCCCCGGCGTGAGCTTTCGCGCGGCCGTGCTCGAGCTGGTGACGCGGATCCCCCGGGGTCGCGTCGCCACCTACGGCCAGCTCGCGGCGCTCTTGGGACGTCCGCGGTCGGCGCGCGCGGTGGGGCAGGCGCTCCACGTCGCGAACGGCGCCGTGCCGTGGCACCGTGTCGTCAATGCTCGGGGCGGCATCAGCCGCCGGTCCCGAATGGCGAGCATGATGACGCAACGGATCCGGCTCGAGCAGGAGGGCGTGATCTTTCGTCGTGGCCGTGTCGTCCTGGGTCGCTTCCAGTGGCACGGGAGCGGGGCGCCGCGCGGGAGAGGACGTGCCAGCTTCGAGTCGCGCCGAGACGAAGGGGATCGGCGCGCGCGATGGTGAACTTACTCTGTAACGCCGGTACGTTGGGAGGCCAGGGATGAGACTCGACGGCAGGGTCGCGGTGATCACCGGGGCCGGATCGGGCATCGGCGCCGCCTCGGCGCTGGCGATGGCGAGAGAAGGCGCGCGCGTCGTGGTGGTGGACGTCAACGAGGCCGGCGCCAAGGCAACGGTCGAGCAGATCGAGAGGGTGGGCGGCCAGGCGCTCGCTGTGCGCGCCGATGTCACGCGGGCCGCCGACAATCAGATGATCGTCGAGAAGGCGCTCGCCGCGTGGGGGCGCCTGGACATCTTCTTCGCCAACGCGGGCGTCCCCCAGGCGCCGGAAGACGTGGAGCAGGTGGACGAGGCCATTTTCGATCGCATCATGGCCGTGAACGTCAAGGGCGTGTGGCTCGGCGCCAAGTACGCGCTCGCGGTGATGAAGAAGCAGCGCCGGGGCGTGTTCCTGATCACCGCGTCGACCGCCGCGATCAGGCCCCGGCCGGGGGTGCAAGCCTACGCGGCGTCGAAGGGGGCCGTGGTGACGCTGACGAAGAGCCTGGCGCTCGAGGCCGCCAGCCACGGCGTCCGCGTCGTCTCCATTGCGCCGGTGGCGACCGAGACGCCGATGCTCCCCACGTTCATGGGCAAGCGGGTGGTGGACGAGGAGGGGCGCGCTCGCTACGTGGCCACCGTGCCGCTCGGGCGCCTCAACCAGCCGGAGGACCTGGCTCGCACCGCCGTGTTCCTGGCTTCGGACGACGCGGCGATGATCACCGGCACGTGCGTGGAAGTGGACGGCGGCCGATGTATCTGACGCAGCGTCCAGTCCGCGAAATCATGTCGATGCTCGCTCGGTGGCAGGCCCGTGGGCGTGTGCGGTAGGGGTCGACGGACCACGCGGCACGCGCTCGCTGCCCGGCGGCGGCTGGGCTCCATCCGGGCGCGCGGAATCCGTCGCCGCATTGATGAGAACGGGTCCTTTCGACCCCTACCGCACACGCCCACGGGCCTGCCACCGAGTGAGCCGCAACGTGATTTCTCGGATGGAAGGCTCGTAGGTTGAGGGCTCGCGCATGAAAGTCATTCCGCTGGCCGCCGAGTCGCTCGGCGTGCGCTCGATGGCGACGTACGTCGAGGTCGGACGGACGGGAATCCTCATCGACCCCGGGGCCACCCTGGCGCCCTCGCGGTTCGGGTTGCCGCCGACAGAAGCGGAGTGGGAAGCGCTCCGGCGCGCCAACGATCGGATCTCGGCGTACGCGGCGCGGTCCAGTTTCGTCTTCGTGAGCCACTACCACGAGGATCATTTTCGGTCGGATCCCGCGTCCTACGCCGGACGGCGCGTGCTCGCGAAGGACCCGCGGCGCATGATCGGCGGACGGCAGGCCGGGCGCGCCGACGCCCTCTGGAAAGCACTGGAAGGCCAGGCGCGGGTCGAGAGCGCGGACGGTCTCCAGCGCCGCGAGATGGATCTGGAGCTCTACGTGTCGCCGCCGCTGCCGCACGGAGTCGACGGCACGCCCTTCGGTTCGGTCGTCGGCCTGACGATCGTCGATCCCGCCGAACGCGAGCGCTTCGTCTTCGCCTCGGACCTCCAGGGGCCGGCGTCCCCGGTCGCCGCCGCGTACCTCGTGCAGCAGCGGCCGACGCTCCTCTATCTCTCCGGGCCAGTGTCCTACCTCGAGCGGGAGGTCGGGCGCGACGCGATCGAGCGCGCCATCGATCATCTCGTGCGCGTCGTGGAAGCGACGGGATGCCGGGTGATCATGGATCATCACGCGCTCCGCGACGCGAGGTTCGCGGAGCGGTTCGCGCGTCTCTGGGAGACGGGTCGCGTCGTCACCGCAGCCGCCTTTCTCGGCCTCCCCGACGCGCCTCTGGAAAGCCGCCGCAACAGCGCGTGGGCGGCCACGAGGAAGCCGCCGGCGCGGGCGGGGGAGCCGCGTGTTACGATGCCTGGCCGCACGGCGCGCAAATTCGCCAAAGGGGGATTCAGGGAGTGAGCGAGGACAAGACCCTCAGCGTGGGCGACCCCGCGCCCGACTTCACGCTCAGGACGATCGGGCTCAAAGAGGTCGGCCTCAAGGAGTTTCGCGGGAAGACCGTGGTCATTCTCTTCTACCCGCTCGACTGGACGCCGGGCTGAAGCACGTGCATGCCCGCCTTCGACAAGCGCGTCAGCGACTTTCAGGCGGCGAATACCCAGGTGCTGGGTATCAGCACTGACAGCCCGTTCAGCCACGACAACTGGGCCAAATCGGTCGGCATCAGCAATTACCCGCTGCTCTCGGACGTCCACCGCACCGTCGCGAAGGAGTACGGCGTCTACTGGCCCGAGTGGAACGCCAACAGCCGGGCCACGTTCATCGTGGACCAGAGGGGAACGATCCGCTTCATCGAGCGGTACGGCAAGGGAGAGCTGCCACAGCCCGACAAGATCCTTGCCGAGGTCAAGAAGCTCGGCTAGGCGACGTCGGCCTGCCGATGATAGCGCGCGCGGCGTGGCCGACTACATCCTCGAGTCGCGCGTGTGGCTGGCCCGGGCGCGTGCCGAGGTGTTCGCGTTCTTCGCCGAGTCCTCGAATCTCGTCCTGCTCACCCCGGCGTCGTTCCGTCTCCGTGTCGTCGCCGGGCCGCGCGCGCTCTCGACCGGCGCGGTGGTCGATCTCCGGATGTCCTGGCTCGGGGTGCCGGTGAGGTGGCGCGCGTTCATCCGCGAGTGGGATCCGCCCTATCGCTACGTCGATGTCCAGGTACGGGGGCCGTACGCCCGCTGGGAGCATCGCCATCGCTTCCTGGAGGAGCAGGGCGGGACGTGGGTGGAGGACCGGGTGACCTACCGGCTACCGCTGGGCCCACTCGGGCGCGCGGCGCACGCGCTGCTGGTGCACAGGCAGATCGCGGCGATGTGGAGCTTTCGGACTCGGCGGCTCGGCGAGCTGGTCGGGCCGGTCAGCTCGCCGGCAGGGTGACGCCGAGCTTCTCGAGCCGCGGCCGGACCCGGTCGGTGAGAAGACCGAGGCGCGCCAGGTTCGCCACCATCGACCCGTGCATGTCCCGCTTGAAATACTTGCGGAACGGCGCGTAATCGTTGGACGCCGCCGTCTCGCGGCGGTAGCGCTTGACCTCGTCGATCTCACGCGCACTGAACCCCGCGTCCTGGTAGGCCTCGAGCGGAAAGAATCCCGTCAGCGTCTTCTCGAGGGCGAAGCACGTGTAGTCCTCGAGCTCGCGGCGCTCGGCCGCCGACGCCTCGCTCACGACCCGGGGGAGCGCGAGCATGCCGAACCCCATGTGACGCGACTCGTCCACCAGAATGCGCTTGCAGATCGCTTCCAGCACGGGGTCGCGGGCGCTCTCACTCATCATCTTGAACAGCGCGACCGCGAAGGTCTCCGCCACCAGCTGCAGGGCGATCGTTTTCAGATACCAGCGGCTCTCCGACAGGATCGAGTCGAAGATATCGCGCTCGTTCGCCGGCATCGGGTACGTCAGGCCGTCGAGGCGATCGGTCAGGTAGCGGCTCAGGACCTCGTTGTGCCGGGCCTCGTCCACCACCTGCGTGGCCTGGAAGAACTTGGCGTCGGCCCCTTGCACGATGTCCACCATCTGGCTGCACGCGAGGAGCGCGCCCTGCTCGCCATGCATGAGCACCGAGAGGCGCCAGGCGGCGATGCGGCGGTTCAGCGTGACCCGGTCGGCTTCCGGGAGACGCTCCCAGAGCGGACTGCCGTAGATGTCGATCAACTCGTCGGCGATCACGCGTCCGTCGGAGGAGGGCGGGGCCGACCAGGAGATGTCCCGCGAGGCGTTCCACTGGTCCCGCTTGGCGTTCTCGTAGAGCCGCCGCATGTCGGCCTCGGAGACGCCGTACTCCAGAGTGAATGTGGTCGTGAACGCCGACGGGATCGCCAGGGGTTTCATCGGGACCAGAATAGCAGAGTGGTACCTTGGCTGCCATGACGCTGCGGGGCGACGAGATCGGGGCCCACATGTCCATCGCGGGCGGTCTCCACCAGGCCCTCGAGCGCGGCCGCGCGGTCGGCTGCGGCGCCGTGCAGATCTTCTTGAAAAACCAGCGCCGGTGGGCGGCCAAGCCCCTCGAGGCCGAAGAGATCCGGCTGTTTCGCGCGGCCCGGCGGCACACCGGCATCCGGCGTGTGTTTGCCCATTCGAGCTATCTCATCAACCTTGCGAGCCCGCATCCCTCGGCGTGGGCGCAGGCGGTGACCGCGTTCACCGACGAGCTGGAGCGCGCGGAGGCGCTCGGTCTCTCGTGCGTGGTCATCCACCCAGGCTCTCATATGGGCGCCGGGCTCGAGGCCGGGCTCCGCCGGGTCATCGCGGCGCTCGACGAAACGCTCGCGCGTACCAGTGGCTATCGCATCAAAGTCGCGCTCGAGAACACCGCGGGCGGCGGCAACTCGGTCGGCCGGACGTTCGCCGAGCTGGCGACACTGATCGACGGCGCGGCCCGACCCGAGCGGATCGGCGTCTGCGTCGACACGTGCCACCTGTTCGCCGCGGGGTACGACGTCCGCACCGAGGCCGGCTTCGGTCGGGCGATGACGGAGTGCGAATCCGCGGTGGGCCGCCGTCGGGTGCTGGCGTTTCACCTCAACGACGCCAGGGCACCCCTCGGCTCGGGACTCGACCGTCACGAACACATCGGCCGCGGCTTCCTCGGCCTCGCCCCGTTCCGGTTCCTCTTGAACGACCGCCGCTTCGCGCGCGTACCGAAAGTTTTGGAGACGCCCAAGAAGCCCGAGCCCACCGCCGATCTTCGCAATCTCGCCATTCTCCGGCGATTGCGGCTGCGGCGCCGGCCCGGTCGGTAGGGCGGGGTGGCCGTGGGCGGTAGGGGGCGACGGACCACGCGGCACGCGCCCGCTGCCCCGCGATGGCTGGGCTCCATCCGGGCGCGCGGAATCCGTCGCCGCATTGACGGGAACGGGTCCTTTCGCCCCCTACCGCCCACGGCCACCCCGCCCTACCGACCGAGCTCGCTTGACACGCAGTCGTAGCGCCGTTGACGGGGCTTAGCGGGCGGTCGTGACGCCAACTTTCCGGCAGAGGGTGGCGACCGGGCAGTGGGAGCAGTGCGGAGAGATCGGCGTGCAGATGTTCTGGCCGAAGGAGACGAGCAGGTCGTTGTAGCCGATCCAGTGGCGGCGCGGCAGCTTCGCCCTGAGCGCCATCTCGGTGTCCTCGGGATGTCTGGTCTTCACGTAGCCCAGCCGGTTCGAGATGCGGTGCACGTGGGTGTCCACGCAGATCCCGGGCTTGCCATAGCCCATGGTGACAACCAGGTTGGCCGTCTTCCGTCCCACGCCGTTCAGCACGAGGAGCTCGTCGATCGTGTCGGGCACACGGCCCTGGAAGCGCGCGAGCAGGTCACGGCAGATCCCGAGGATGACCCGCGCCTTCGTCCGGTAGAACCCGACGGGGTAGATGAGGCGCTCGATCTGACGGGGGGTAAGCCTCAGCATGGTCTCCGGCGCCGCGGCCGCGGCGAACAGGCGGTCGGAGGCGGGACCGGTGGTCGTGTCCTGCGTGCGAAGCGACAGGATGCAGGCGATCAGGACGCGGAACGGGTCGCGATCGCGCTCCGCGACGACGGCGAGCGCGGTCGGGTTCCAGCTGGACGCGCTCCGCCGGAGCCGGCGAATCACGGCACCGATCGCTACTTTCTGTCTCTGATCGACTCGAGGAGCTGTCGTGCGCGTGGGACGTCCTTCACGGCCCAGTCCGCGATGATCATGGGCGTGGTCTCGTTGATGACCCGCTGGAGCTCCCGCCGCGCGTCGGCGTACCGGGATTCGGCGATAAAGAGGCGCGCGAGGCCGAGCCGGGCTCCGGTGAACCGAGGGTCGAGCTCGAGCGCCTTCTTGAAGTGCCCCTCGGCCTTGACGCGGTCGCCGCCGGCGAATCCCGGCACCTCCAGGAAGAGGTTGCCGGCGAGCACGTGCGCCCAGACCGAGCGCGGGTTGAGCTCGAGCAGGATGTCCATCTCCTGGCGAACCGTCGGCAAGAGAAAGAGCGAGCGGAGGATCCCCTTCGTCTCGCCCCACCGTCCCGTGTTGAGCGCGTACCAGAGATGGGCATCGTGGCTCCTGGGCGCCAGCTCGACCGCGCGCTTTCCCAGCTCGCGGCCCCGGTCGTAGGCTGCGAGCTTGTCGTCGATGGTGGTCGCTCGAACGTCGCCAATCAGGAGCTGGACATACGAGAGCATCACGATCGTCTCGACCTGTGGGTCCTTCGCGCGTGCGCTCTCGAGGAGATCCCGCGCGCGATCGAGCCTCGCCCTGTCCTCGTGATAGCGGGCGACGAGGGCCCGCGCCGCCTCTACCGCCGTCTCGGCGCGCGCAGAGGACGCGACGACGAGGACGGTTGCCACGGCGATCGCGACGCGGGCTCGCACCGTGCGAACTCTACCGCCCGGTACGGGGCCCGTCAATCTTGACTCCTCCGCGAGCCTCGGCGATCCTCCTCGGCGTGATCTGCGTCGGCGTGCAAACCTGGGGGACCGACGTCGTCGCGCTCCGACGCTACTGGCAAATCGCCGACGACCTCGGCTTCGCGCGCATCACGTACGGAGACGGGCTCTGGGGGCTGCCCCTGCTCGCGGCGCGTCGATGAGACTCCTCAGGGCGCTCGCCGTCGTCTGCATCGCCGCCTGGCTCGGGATCATGGCGTTTTTCTCGTTCGAGGTGGCGCCTGTCGTCTTCAAGACGATCGACCGCGCGATCGCCGGCCAGGCCGTGACGGCTGTGCTCCCCCGCTATTACCAGTGGGGGCTGACGCTGAGCGCGATCGCCCTCACCGCCTCGGCGATCCAGGCGATCTCCGGGGAGCGAGGACGCCTTCGGCCGCTGCTCGGCACGGCGCTCTGCGGGCTCATGGTGACGATGCTGGCCTTGGCGTCGACGGTCCTCATGCCGCGGGCCGAGACGGCCCGTCGCACGCGCGACGACGCCGTCTTCGCCCGGGCCCACCGCGCTTCCGTCCAGGTCAACCTCGTGACGCTCGGCGCCGGCGCCGCGTTCCTGGTCCTGGACAGCCTCAGCGGGCGGCGGAGACGTGGCCGATGAGCTGCAGGAGCGCTCGCACGCGATCGGCCACCGCCGATGGCGGCTCCTGAGCGATCGCCTCGCACGCAGCGAGGAGAAGCCAGGCGAACGTCCCCGCGTCGACGTCGACGCGGCCCCGGGCTCCCTTCATCGTCCGCTCAACGACCTCCTGGAGCCCCAGCCGCACCTGCTCGCGCGCCCACGCCAGCGCAAGGGTGGCGTTCTTGTCGGTGCGACTCGGCACCCAGGCGCGAAAAACGTCGCGGGGCAGCGGCGCCGTCGGCCCATACGCGGCGGCGAGCGTCTGGAGAGCCGCGGAGAGCGCCTGGCTCCCGCCACCATCACGCGCGAGCTCGGCGATCTTCTGCGCGAGCGCGAGCAGGCCCAACTCGGCTGGAGTCGGACTGGGGACACGGACCTTTTTGGCGACGCGGGCCGTTGGAGCGAGCCGGACCTTCCTCGGAACGCGGACCTTCTTGAGCCGCCGAGACGCCCGGACGGGCTTGCGCTGTGGTCGGCGCGCACGAGCACGACTCATCGTCATAGACCATAGCAAACGACCAGGAGCCCGCCGAACTTTAGGGGCAGGCTGGGGAACTCATCACAGCAGGCTGGCTGCGTTCTGCGCTACGCCCGAACGCAGACCCCGACGAAGCTCGCCCACCGAGCAGGCCGGGGAGGGCCGACGGAGGGTGGGGGACCCTGTGGGAACCTGTCGTAGTTCTCAGGTTCCCACAGGGTCCCCCCCCACCCCCCGGCCCTCCCCGGCCTACTCGTATCGCAGAGCTTCGATCGGGTCGAGGCGCGACGCTTTGCGAGCCGGATAGAACCCGAAGAAGATCCCGATGCCGGCCGCGAAGCCGAAGGCGATCAC
>Ga0209056_10000525_pt1 | contig 42409 bp, 26 predicted proteins | sample GraSoiAngelo_114_FD_185876 | JGI IMG/M metagenome (GOLD analysis project Ga0209056, IMG submission 185876) | Grasslands soil microbial communities from the Angelo Coastal Reserve, California, USA - 14_0903_13_40cm (SPAdes) (version 2) | ecosystem: Environmental > Terrestrial > Soil > Grasslands...
GCACCCGCCTGCGGTCGTTAGGCAATGGCGAGGCCGGCATCGGCGGCGCTCCGCCAGGCGATCTTTATGTGGTCATCCACGTCAAGGAACACAAAATATTTCAGCGTGAAAGTGATGATCTGTATTGCGGGGTGCCAATCCCATTTTCCATTGCGGCTCTAGGCGGCGAGATTGATGTGCCGACTTTGGAAGGCAAAGCGCATCTCAAAGTGCCAGCGGGCACACAAAGTGGACAAATGTTCAAAATGCGCGGCAAAGGCATCGTGAACGTCAACGGCCGCGGGCATGGTGATTTGTTCGCGCGTCTCATCGTCGAGGTACCGTCGCACTTGAACGCGGAGCAGCGTCGCAAGCTCGAGGAATTTGCAGCGCTTTGCGGCGACGAAAACACTCCAATGCGCAAAAGTTTCTTCGAACGCGCGAAGGAATTCTTCAAGTAAGCGGCGGAGATTTCCGTGGTTCGCAAAACGGTCAAATTAATCGAATGCCCACGTGATGCCTGGCAGGGTCTCAACCGGCAAATCCCGACAGAACTGAAGGCGCGCTATCTCAGCGCGTTGATAACAGCGGGGTTCAAGCACATCGATGCCGTAAGCTTTGTTTCTCCTAAAGCCGTCCCGCAAATGGCCGATAGCGAGAAGGTGCTGGAGCAAATCGATCGGCCAGACGACGTCGAAATCATCGGCATTGTGGTGAATGAGAAAGGCGCCGAGCGCGCCATGGCAATGAAAGCAGTTACGACTCTGGGTTATCCCTGTTCAATCTCTGAGACATTTCTGCGCAAAAATCAAAACCAGACACTCGAAGATTGCTACAAAGTGCTGGAATCGATCAAAAGCAAGGCTGACAACGCGAGGCTTGGTATCGTTGCTTACATTTCGATGGCGTTCGGGAATCCATACGGCGATCCGTGGAATGAAGATGAGGTGTGCGAGGCAGTAGAGAAACTGGCCGCGATTGGTATCCGGTCGATTTCGCTGGCTGACACCGTTGGAGTTGCTGGCCCTGATCTGATTCACAGCATGGTCCAGTCGGTCACGAAGCAACACGCCGATTACGACATCGGCGTGCATCTTCACAGCGCACCCGATACAGCAGCAGCAAAAGTGCTAGCAGCCTACGATGCGGGTTGCCGCCGTTTTGATTCTGCTATCGGCGGTCTTGGCGGATGTCCATTCGCGCAGGACGCGCTGGTCGGAAACATTCCCACCGAAACGGTGCTCGCAGCGCTTCAAGAGAGAGGTGTAGAGCTACCGATAGGCAAATCTTTGGCGAACGTGGTGGCACTGAATTCACTGATTGGGTCTAACTACCAATAACAAGTTGTGCCATGGGTCACATGAGTCCCGTGGGTCACAACTGCTTCATTTCACCCACGCCTATGTATCGCTTTTACATCTGCCCCGAGAATTGGAACCCAGCCACGCCTACGTTAGTGGGTCCCGAAGCGCACCACGCGCGCGACGTTCTGCGCATGAGAGTTGGGGACAAGCTGGTGTTATTCAATGGACAAGGACGCGAAAGCACTGCGGAAATTGCCGATCTTAGCGACGACGAAATCAGACTGCGAAAATTGCACGAAGCTGAAACGCCGCCGCTTCAGTGCCGGATTGTTCTCGGACAAGCGATTCCAAAAGGGAAAAATATGGAGCTGATCGTGCAAAAGGCTGTGGAGATTGGCTCAGCCGAAATTGCGCCGATCATTTCCGACCGGACGATTGTGCAGGTCGATTCCGAAACCGCCGCGCAAAAACAGTCGAAATGGCAGCAGGTCGCGATTGAAGCGGCCAAGCAATGCGGTCAGAACTGGCTGCCGCGCGTACATACGCCGAGAAAATTAGCAGAATTATTTTCTATGGCTTCAGAGGAATCGTTCGATCTTCGGCTGATCGGATCACTCCAGCCTGACGCGCAACACCTTAAGAAGATCCTGGCAGATTATTCGAGAGAACATGAACACCGCCCTCGCAGCGTGCTGATGCTTATTGGGCCCGAAGGCGATTTTACGCCTGCGGAACTTTCGCTCGCGCGTCGCCATGGATGCCAGCCGATCACGCTGGGGCCAATCATTCTGCGAGTAGAAACGGCGGCAATCTATTGCCTGAGCATTCTCTCCTACGAATTACTGATTTAATCGCTGTGGACGGCGGCTTGCTCGATCGGCGGTCGGTGTCGCCAAAAGAAAAGCGGCAATCGCGAAGGCGCGATCGGTCTGAGCTGGACTGGCATTAGCACGCGAGGCGCGCGCGCTGCCAGATTTTTGGCCGATTAGTCAGCCACTGCCGCTTCAACGGCAGATTCGTCTGGAAGATTTGTTGCAGGCGTCCGGTCCGGCGGCGCGGCTTGGATTGAAGTGATTGTAAATTGAGTGCCGTCGTCGTCTTTGTTCAGAGAGACGGTTTGGCCGACTTCACGACCGAGCAGCGCCTGTCCAATCGCCGTTTGATACGAAATAATGTGGCGATCGGGGTTGCCGTCCCACGCGCCGAGGACGGTGTACGTTTCTTCGCTGTTTGTCACTGCGTTGCGCAGTGTCACGATTGTACCGATGGAAACGCGCGAGGTGTCGGGATTCTCAAAGGAAGTCCCGCGCGCATGGTGCAGCATTTGTTCGAGCTCTGCCTTGCGCCGCATCAGGACGCTTTGCATTTGCTTCGCCGCTTTAAATTCAAAGTTCTCGCTCAGATCGCCATACGACCTGGCGAGCGCGATCTCCCTGCTGTTCTCTGGAATTTTTGTTTTCACGAGCTCTTCGTATTCGGCCTCGCGTTTTTCCAAGCTGCTCCAGGAAACGATAAGTGGTGCAGCCCTTTCCTGTGGTTGCGCGCCTGTGATCACGCTTTCCAGTTCTGGATAGACTTTCACGATCCGCGCCAATAAGGAGCGTTTCGTCAACTCGTCAAACAGCGGGCTCAACTGGAGCCGCCGCATCGCATCGCGCGCGAGACCGACATCTGCGTTTGTAAAAATCTCGCCAAGCAATTGGCGGTCGTCGACCAGGGCGCGCTGTAACTTGCTGGCACGACCAGGAGCGTTGTGCTGTTCGCGTTCCAGCGCAGACAAAATCGCACTGAGCAAATCTGGCGTAATGAGCTCACTCCAGCTTTCCCGTTCACTACATAACCAGGCGAGCATCTCGCTCGTGGCCGAATGTTCGCGAATGCTTCGTTCCAGGACTGTCCGAAGCTCGGCATGTTGGCCGGCTTCGCTTAAGAGGCGCGGAATCTGTGCGACCATGCGGCCGTGACTGCCTTGCATCCAATTTAAGGCGCGCTCCGTCCAGCGCGGACCAAGCGCCGACGGCAACGCTTGCAAGATTCTTTTCTCTTTTGCCGCCGGCAATTTGGGCAGGATTGATGTCAAACGGTTTTCTTCCTCGAGAATTAGTTTTGAAAGGGTCAGGCCGATATGGGTTGTGTGCAGAGACGGGACGCGCCCAACCAAATCGTCCCGCGCGATGATGAACACGAACGCGAGCTCAGGATGCATTCTCTGGTTGCGCACTGCTGTGTTCTCGATGGCGACAATGATGGGTTGAAGCTGTTTGTCAGGCTCCTTGAATTGCTCGTGAAATTTTATGATCTGCTCGAAGGCCGCGATTTGTTCTTTCGGCTGTCGCGCTTTGTTGAAAGCGGCGATCAGCTCCTCAGCGTGCGATACGCCTTCGCCGCGAATTTGGATCGGCTCGGTTTTTTTTGCGGGGATAGAAAAAGCGCCGCTCGCCTTCAGCGCCTTCTTGGTTGATTCCCACCAGCGTTTCCATTCCGCCTCGGTGAAAACATCGCCTATCAGCCATTCACCGATCTGCTGGGTGGTAGCTTTGCCGTCCAAACTTTCCACAATATTTCGGACCAGCGCGACAGGGTCCTCCCTTGCCAAATTCTTAATCGCGGCGAGATCCGTCGCCTTGCGGGTAAGAAAATGCTCAGGCGCGAGAGGCTTAAGATTCTCCGCCGCGTACTGAACCTGCATGGCATGGGACTTTTTGCTTGCGAAATCGATTTCAATCTGATTGAGGAGCAGGTTCCATCCGCGTACGCGGCCGAATCCCCAACTTTTATGGAGACAAAATGTGCCCGGCCTTAGTTTTTCCAGTTGCTCGGTGGCTTTGGAGGTGAGCTTCCCCGATTCGACAAGCTTTTGTAACTCAGCATCCATTTTTGGGCAGGGGAGACAATATCACCTCATAGCGGATACGCCATAGGTTCATGAGATGAATGGGACACGTGCAATTTGCGATTGCCGCATGCCTCGCGGCATGAAAACCTGCCCGCCGTGACGACGAGCATTTCGTTTTCGGTCGTTTCTCACTTCGATGTTCTCATGCGCAAGACGATCGCTGGAGCACCGCTGTGGGTTTGGATCGCGTTTCACATCGGCGTCTTCATTGCATTAGGCATCGACCTCTTTAGTTCCAAGCGGCGCGGTCGCGAATTGAGCATGCGTGCCGCGCTTCAGCGGACCGTGATCTGGGTGCTCGTGTCGCTGGGATTTAATGCGTTGGTCTGGCGTATCAAGGGACCCCATCACGGCCTCGATTTTCTGACCGGCTATCTCATCGAATATTCCCTGAGCATGGACAACATTTTTGTGTTTGTACTGATCTTCGCGCATTTTCGGGTTCCTCCGCTCGCACAACGTCGCGTCCTGGTCTGGGGAATCATCGGGGCGCTCATCATGCGTGGCACAATGATCTTGTGCGGTATCGCGCTGGTGGAGCGCTTTCATTTTGTCCTTTATTTGTTCGGTGCGTTGTTGCTTATCACCGCAGCGCGAATGCTTTTCAAGAAACACGCCGCGCGCGATCTTACTGAGGGTTGGCTGTTGCGAACGTGCCGTCGGGTCCTTCCGATCACGCGCGATTACTATGATGAACATTTTCATGTGCGCCTGGATGGCCGCTGGATGTTCACGCCACTCGCTCTAGCCATGATCGTGATCGAGACTACGGACCTGATCTTTGCCATCGATTCGATTCCCGCGGTACTGGCGATTACGCGCGATCAATTTGTTGCTTATACCTCAAATATTTGCGCCATTCTCGGCCTGCGGTCGCTCTATTTCCTCTTAGCCGGCTTGATGGATCGCTTTATTTACTTGCGAACAGGACTTGCATTCGTGCTCGCCTTTGTCGGCTTGAAAATGATTATCGCGGATCTTTTACCCCTGCCGAGGAGCCTTTCACTCGGGATCATCGTACTCATTCTCGGGATCACGATCGGTATTTCGATGTTAAAGACACAGCCCCGCATCGCAGACGAAGGCCAAAAATAAAGTGTTGCTTTCGCTGTTCGGAATCGTTTAACTGGTTTCGAGTGCCTATGAAAACCATCCTTTCCCTCGCAGCGGTCGCTGGACTTGCCAGCGGTGCCTTAGCCGATATTCAAGACCCGCCTTCGAACGATTATGGGCCAACGCGCAAGCTTGGTCGCGGTCTTTCGAATTTCGTCTGGGCTCCGACTGACTTTTTTGTGACGGTTAACCAGGTCAACCAAACAGAAGGTAATTCCGCGGGGGCTAGTTATGGTGTTGTGCGCGGCCTGGGACGCTCAGCGACACGACACGTGGCTGGTTTAATCGAGATTTTGACATTTCCGTTTCCAATTTGGCGGGAAAGCTATTACCCCATTCTGCCGCCAGACATTCCTTACATTCATGCCGGTTATCCCGAATTTCCGCCTGAGGTGGGTAACGAGTCGAAATATCCTTACGTGCGCGATTCGCACCAAGATTTCAATTAGTACTCGCTTTCATCGAACCTGGTGCGTACTCGGATGACTTAAGCGGCTGCTTTGTCCGATGCGCGCAGTTTTAACGCGCGCATCAAGCTGAAAAGCATGCGCTCCCCTTTGGTCACTGCGCTCGCAACCGCGTGATCAATTCCAAAATCTTTTCGCGGATCGCAAAAAGCTCGCCGCGATAATAGGCAAACCGCTCATCTGGGAGAAATCGCTTGTCCTTAATTGCGTTGGCGGCTGCGATGGTTTTGTTCAAAATATCCAGAACGCGTTTGAGCCAGGCGATTACGAGTCCCGCCTCCAGAAGATCGTCTCCGCGCGCCAGTCCGCCGAGCGCGCCTGCGAGCTTTGCGTTGAGGGTCATAAAACCGCTCACGAAGTCGGCGAGTTGTTCATCTTGTTCCTCTGGGAAATGTCCCGCCGTCTCTAGCTCGTCGAGCAATGCATGCAGCGCCTCATCGGCGCGTTTCTTGATCGGATGCGAGATCCGCCCCCTCTTGTCACGCACCCAATCAATTCCTTCCCGCATGGGATTGGGCGGCGGCAATTCGTAATCTTCAATATCCTCCTCAAACACATCTTCGTCCTCTTTGTTTAGCTTCGCTTCCAAAGCGTCCGTCTCTGGCTCCTGCTCTCGCTCTTTTTCCTGTTCCTGCCGATCGAGCGCCTCCTCCAGCCACGTCCATCCCATTTCGCGGGCAATGATCCGTTCGCTATCGGGATGGTCGGCGTATTTCTCCAATAACCGCCCGTATCGATCCGTGCGCGCATCGGATTCGCGGAGAAATTGCTCATAGCGAATTTCGTCCCACCCTTGTGTCTCGCCGTCCTGGGTGATGCCGATGGAAAATGGTGTCTGCTCTTCCGCGATACAGCTCCCGCGCTCGGCAATTTCTTCCGACGTATAACGCCACGCGGGCTCGGAGATTTGCAGACGATAATCTGCACTTTCGATCACCACGCGGCCGCTCAGTTCGCTGAACCATTCCAGGTAGAGACTATTGGCCATGTGCTCGGGCGGCGTATCACCGCGTTTGCACATCGCCAAAGCTTCTTCAATCGGGACATCGAACAGGCGCACCTTGCGCGCTGCGGTGATGTCGCCGGGAGCGCCGCGTTGCTGAGGAGCCGGCGGTTTCGTCGTCATGGGAATCGGGTCGGGATTTTCAAAGCTTAACTCGCAGCCAGCGAGATCAGGCGCCCAATCGCCCGTTAATTCCAGCACCAGCGGGTGGTCGATGCCCGCCAGCCACACCTCACCCTTTACGCACCCGCGCGTGCGGTTGTCGATTTTGCCGCGCAAAACATGCTCGTGAAGCCGCCAGGCCATGCATGGAAATTATGCCGATGTCGCGCCCGCGAGCGAACAGGTTCTTCGGATTTGGAACCTTGGTAAGCGACCGTAATTGACCGTCGCCTCGTGCAGGCGTAAACATACGCGACGCGCAACAGGCGGTCGGCGATGGAATCGCGACGTTTCTCTGGGCTGCCGCTCATCGGTATCCTAGCCATCATTTACTTCGCAGCCGGCAAACTCGGTTTGATGCTGGCGTCATTGCACGCGAGCGCATCGCCGGTGTGGCCGCCGACGGGAATCGCGCTAGCCGCTGCACTCTTGTTCGGTTATCGCGTGTGGCCGGCGATCTTTGTGGGCGCGTTTCTGGTGAACGTGACGACCGCGGGAGACGTCGCCACATCATTTGCCATCGCGACGGGCAACACCCTGGAAGCTCTGGCCGGCGCATGGCTCGTGAATCGATTCGCGGGCGGCAAAAATTTCTGTGATCGTCCCCAAGGCGTCTTCAGATTTGCGCTTGCAGCAGCGATTAGCACCATCATCAGCCCAGTTTTTGGTGTGACCAGTCTTGCGCTCGCCGGCTTTGCCGACTGGACAAACTACGGTGCCATCTGGCTCACATGGTGGCTCGGCGATGCAACGGGCGACCTTGTTTTCACTCCGCTTGTTCTTCTCTGGTGCGTTGCCGCAAAACGACGTTGGAACAAAAAGGACGCCGCGGAAGTCGGCACGCTCCTGCTTTTGCTGGTGCTGCTGAGCATCGTTGTCTTTAGCGGATGGTTTGAAATTTCGTTCCGGAATTATCCCATCGCTTTTATTTTTGGACCCGTTGTAATTTGGACGGCCTTCCGTTTTACTCAACGCGAAACGGCCACCGGGATTTTCATCCTGTCCGTGGTCGCGGTGTGGGGAACGCTGCGTGGCTTCGGGCCATTCATTAGGGAGACGGAAAATCAGTCGCTGCTCGCCCTGCAATCATGGACAGCGGTGCTGACAATCACGGCGATGGCGCTTTCCGCCGGTATGGCCGAACGACGGCGCGTTGAGGAAGAGCTTCAGCAGCAAAAGGCGGTCGTGGAAGCCGCCAATCGTACCAAAGACCACTTCCTAGCCATGCTTTCACACGAACTCCGCACGCCACTCACGCCGGTCATTTCCGCATTGGAATCCCTTGAGATAGAACCCGAGCAAACTGAAGACGCCAGGTCTGCCCTGGCGATGATCCGTCGCAACATCGAATTGGAAACACAGCTCATTGATGACTTGCTCGATTTCACGCGAATCGCCAGAGACAAAATGCAGCTGCGATTCGCCCCGGTCGATGCGCATCTAGCGATCTCGAATGTGGTGGAGATTTGCCGAGCAGAGGTGCAATCCAAAAAACTTCGAGCGCATCTCAATTTGCGGGCGAACGCGCATCTCGTCGCAGCAGACACGGCAAAGTTTCAACAAATCATCTGGAACCTGCTCAAGAACGCGGTCAAGTTCACACCGGAGGATGGTGAGATCACCATCTCTTCTTCCAATCCGTCCTCGGAAGGCTTGATGATCAGCGTGCGCGACACCGGTATCGGGATGGACGCAGAAATCATGCGCCGCATTTTCGATCCGTTCGAACAGGGCAACCGCTCGTTTGAGCGGCGATTTGGCGGGCTGGGTCTCGGGCTGGCCATCTCAAAATCTCTCGCGCAGGCGCACGGCGGCACCCTCACCGCGCAAAGCGGCGGGTGCGACCGCGGCTCGACGTTCATCCTTTCAATGCCAACGCTTTCGCCCGCCGAAGCAGCCACTGTTCCTCTCAAAACGACCAGTGAAGCCTCGCAGCAAGGTTTGAAAATTCTGCTCGTTGACGATCATCAGGACACGTGCGCTGCTTTGGAGAAATTGCTTGTCCGCCGAGGATATCTTGTGGCGGCGACGCATAATGTCCGCTCGGCGATGGAAGCGGCAGTGCGCAACAAGTTCGATCTGCTCATCAGCGATATCGCTCTGCCTGACGGAACTGGCATGGACCTGATGATGCAATTGCGCGCGATCTCCAACGTTCCGGGGATCGCCATCAGCGGTTTTGGTAATAACAGTGATATCAAGAGAAGTTTACAGGCGGGTTTCTCCGAACACCTGATCAAACCCATCAAGCTCGAGAAGCTTGAAGCCGCGATTGAGCGGGCCATCGCAGGCTAAGGACGCTTCTCGCGAGTCAGCGCATGCGCATCGTCGATCTGGAAATCGAAGATATTGCGTTCGGGGGAAAAGGAGTCGCGCGAGACCAAGGGAAAGCTGTCTTCGTTCCTTATACGATCGAAGGCGAGCTGGTCTCTGCGGAAATCGTGCGCGAGAAAAAGCAATTCGCCGAAGCGGAGCTAGTCGAAGTCAAGCAAAGCTCACCGGATCGTGTAGAACCACTGTGCCCTTATTTCGGCCGGTGTGGCGGATGCGCTTACCAGCACATCAGCTACGAACATCAGCTTGCGATCAAATGGCGACAGGTTCGTGACGCGCTCCAGCGAATCGGCAAACTAAAAGATGTTCCGCTGCGACCGATCATCCCTTCGCCCAAGCAGTACGCATATCGCAATCGTATCACCGTGCACGCGCAGGAGGGCGTGATCGGTTTTTTTCGACGCGATTCGCACCAATTGATTGATATCGAGCAGTGCCCGATTTCGACCGATGAAGTGAATCGTGCGCTGACGGAGTTACGCGCACAACCATACGTGCGCGATGGCCATTACACGTTGCGGGCTTCGGCCAGTTCGCGCGTTTTTTCCCAAACCAACGACGAGGTCGCAGATGCGTTGCGCGGCTTGGTCGTCAATCTCGTTCCCCCAAAGCAAGAGCTGTTGATCGATGCTTATTGCGGCGCAGGATTCTTTGCAAAAGCGCTGCTCGACAAATTCGAGCGCGTAATCGGGATTGATTGGGACAAATTCGCAATCGCGGCCGCGAAACAAAACGCCACCGACAAAGAAACCTACATCGCTAGTGATGTGGAAGAAGAGCTGGCAAGCGTCTCAAGGAACGACGGCTTCCTAGCCGTTGAGGGTGAGACACGACGGCTGGGAAGCCGTCATTCCTTGACCCTTATTGTGGATCCTCCGGCGACTGGGCTGAGCGCGGATGTGCGAAAAACGATTGTTGATCTTGCGCCAGCCACATTGATTTACGTCTCGTGTAATCCGCCCACATTCGCTCGCGATTTGAGAGAATTGCAGGAAAGATTCGCGCTCGAATCCGTCACACCGCTCGACATGTTCCCACAAACCGCCGAGATCGAAGTCGCCGCGAGCTTGCGAGTTGTGCCGGCGTCCTGAAGATCATCGAAGCGCGCCCGGCTTTTTCGAACGTTCCTCAAAGCAGGCGCCACAAAACCGAGTTTCATTGACGGATCGCACGGCGATAAGTCCAATGGCAAGATGATTTGGGTCCTGGGTCTCGTCGCGACGCGCCCGGACTGGCCGATAATGCTGCCGTTTGTGATCTTGCTGGTGGCGATCGCACTCGCTCCGCTCATCGCTCAGCATCACTGGGAGCGTCATTACCACAAGCTTTGCGTCGCTCTCGCCGGCATAGTTTGTCTTTATCATCTCTTCGTTGCTAAGCAGTGCGCGCGCGTCGTTCACGCGGGAATCGATTATGTGACCTTCATGGTCGTGGTCGGTTCTTTCTTTGTTGTCGCAGGCGGAATTCATTTGCGCGTCAAATCGCCGAGCGGTGCGATGAGAAACACTCTGTTCCTCCTTGTCGGTGCGTTCTTGGGAAATCTAATAGGCACCATCGGCGCATCGATGCTGCTAATCCGGCCGTGGATCGCGATGAACAGAGGCCGCGTTGCGCCTATGCATATCGCGTTCTTTGTTTTTCTGGTCAGCAACATTGGCGGCGCGCTGTTGCCGGTGGGTCCGCCGCTCTTCCTGGGATTTCTTAAAGGCGTGCCATTCGGCTGGACGCTGCAAAATTGCTGGCGCCAATGGTTGCTAACGGTCGCGATTGTTCTCGTCGTCTTTTTTATTCTCGATCTTGTCAATCTTCGCGCGCGCAAAAGGGCCATTCATGAAAGCGAGATCACGCAATGGCGCTGCAACGGCGCCCACAACTTCCTATTCCTGTTTGCGCTTTTGGCTGCGCTCATCGCCGTGCGCGCGGGCTGGCGCGAGCCGCTCATGGTACTGATTGCTCTGGGATCCTATTTCGCTACGCCACAGGGCATTCGCGAAGCCAACAATTTCACTTTGGCGCCGCTCAAAGAAATCGGCTGGCTCTTTCTCGGTATTTTCGGAACGATGATTCCGGTTTTGGAATACATGGAAGGATCAGCCGAGAAACTGGGATTGACTTCCGAGACGGCAATCTATTGGGCAACAGGCATACTCTCCGCACTGCTCGATAACGCGCCAACCTATCTCGCTTTTTTCGCGGCAGCACTCGGACTCCACCACTTCGACATCAACGAACCGTCGCAGGTAGCCGACTTTATTTCCAAAAACGGCGGCGAATTAATCGCGCTTTCACTGGGCGCGACTTTCTTTGGCGCACTCACCTATATAGGCAACGCTCCGAACCTGCTGGTGAAAACGATTGCTGAGCATGGGCAGGTTCCAACGCCAAGCTTTATCGGCTATATCTGGAAGTTCGCCCTTCCAATCCTAATTCCGGCATTTGTGTTGGTGTCGATCTTTTTTTTCCCCGGTAGCGCAAGCGTCGCCCCGGGTCAGCATTAACGTTTTTTTAACGTCTTTCGGTTGCAGTTTAATTACGGCCGCAAAAGTCCGCTTATCTTTGGTCGGTTTTTATGAGCGAATTCATCATCATAGAGATCATTGTCACATGTTTCCGCAAACCGCCGAGATCGAAGTCGCGGTGCATTCTTCAAGCATAAACGAGCAGATCAATTTCTTCCGGCAACGAGTTAGATACTTCGCGGATGACGTTGCCGCGAAGCAGATTCATCAGCGCGCTGCGTTGTGGCGCGCCGAGAATGACGCGCGATGCACCGAGCGTCGCAGCAATATCAACAATCGTTTCGGCGGCAGAGGGACTCACGGCGTAGCAGAACAACGGCGTGATGTCCTCAGCTTTCTGTTTCGCTTCAGCGAAAATCGTGCTGGCTTCCGGATCCTGCTGCCATTTGCGTCTGGCGTCCTCTTCTGTCATGAACGGTTGTTCACGCACGAAGAGCAGGTAAAGGCGCGAGCCGGCCCTGGCTGCTTCTCGTAATGCGAAATCGAGGGTACGCCCTGCGCTTCGAACCGCGCATAACATTGCTTCGCCCTCTGGAGAAGACGGCGCTTTGGACATCGGACGCGCAACATCGACACCTAATTGTCGTGGCGGCAGCGTGGGCGCAGCTTCCTTTTTCATTCGGCGCTCCTGCACAAGTCCACGGAGAATCAATCCAACAGCGAGAATCGTGACGGCAAAATAACGCGCGTTCGGCTTGTCGATGAGCAGAGAAATTTCGATCGCTGCCATGACAAGAAAAGTTCCAAACATGAGCGTACGCTCCCAGCTTTTGATCGACAATTTTCGGTCGGTTGAAGTCGCGCCGAGGTTGGTTGCTATCGCGCCGACCACGCCAACAGCATAAAGATCGGCCAGGCCAGACATGTCCTTCACAATAATCACGAGAAGCATTGGGACGAGCGTAGCGAGAAACATTCCCGCGCTTGGAACGCCCCATTTGTTGAGGCGCTGAAAGATTCTTGGTATTTCGCGGTCGCGTGACATGAGAAATTGGATTGCAATGAGGTCGACAATCGCAGTGTTGACCGCGGACAGGAGAAGCAGACCGAAAACAATGCTGACGAGGAAACCAAATGCATGACCCAGCGCGGGGCCAAGCGCTCCTCCGACGAAGATTTGGCCCATGTAACGCAGCATATAATCGCGGACGCCTTCGGCCCCTGGCGCGTTGACGTCGCCGTTTACGATCTGCAATCCGCCGAGCGCATGCATCGCGAGCCCAAGCAACGCCGTGAACAGGCAGACTTCGATCATCACTATCATGATTGCGGGCGTGGATGTTTTGATCACCGATGGCTTCTCGTCGCTGCTCCCGGGATCGAGCTTCATCACGCCCGTGGCATTGGCGATCGCTTCCACCCCCGACAGGGCCAGCACGATTCCGACAAAAGCGGCCCAGTTCTGGCCAAATGTTCCGCGCAATGGCTGCAAATGAGCAAATGCTTCGCCCAGGTGCGGCAGACAGAACAGACCGAGGACAACCACGACCACGGCGGTTGGAATCGAAATCAAGAACGCAAGGCCACCAGTTTGTTTCGGTCCTAACAGATTCAGTAAGCCAATGATCAAGATTGACATGGCCGCGAATTTTTCTGGGTGCGGCACGCCCAGATATTGAAAAGCGGAAAGCGCGCTGATGGCCGCGGTGACCAAATAATCGGCGATGAGCAAAAACGCGCCGACGATGGATATAACTTCGCTGCGATGGCGCACGCTAGCGTAAACGCCGCCGCCGTCGGGATAAAGGCGGCAGATGACCATGTAGTTGAGGCCAACAAGTGCAGTGAGCACGCACATCGCCGCGATCAGCCAAAACGAACTGTAGCCTGCAACAGCGAATGCAAGACCGATGACGTAGGCCTTGCTCGTCCCCCAATCGCCGTACAAAATCGCTGCCGCGCGCTTCCAATCCACATTGCGCGGACGTTTAACGTTAGTTGGAATCAATTCGTTCGACTCAAACGAAGCGTCACTCGCGCGACGAGGCGCTTCACTTTGCGAGGAGTCGGTTCCACGACTTCCTTTGCACTTTAATGTTGCTTACGAGGTTAGCTGTCGGGCTAGAGCCATTAAATGCTCTCGATGCCGCGCATCGTTTGCCCCGATCCACCGCGAATTCGCAGACGAAATTTGGTTCCCCCGTTGGAGCGGTCACTCGCCGATCCATTAAGCGAAACAAAGAACCGCCGAAACATCTGATTGAGTCGATTCATAGTCAAACCAGGCGTACTTGAGAAACGGCTTGCCAGTGAGCAGGCGCGCCGTTGACAGTCACAGCCAATAAGCAATGGCGCGGCTCGTAGAGGATGTTGTTCTGGACACGCATGCAGGCGTGCATCGGCCGCGCAATCTGGATTGGAGACGTGCCGCCGCCTTGCTCTACGGCGATTGGGGTACCAGCAAAGCGTACGTAATTGGTCTGGCGTTTGTCGCCGCCGGATTTTCATCGCTGCCGATCATCCTTGCCGTTTGCGCGCTCACCGGGCTGGTCGGCATCAATTACATTGTTATCTGCCGTCATTTTCCTGACGGTGGCGGTGTTTACTCAGCCGCGCGCGAACAAAGCCGGTTGCTGGCGGTTGTCGGGGCGCTGCTGCTGGTTGCAGATCTTACGGTCACGGCTGCGCTCAGTGGTTGGTCTGCATTGAGCTACATCACTTCCGGTGCGGAGCAGATGACTTGGATCGGGTTTCTTCGCGATCACATAGCGCTCACGACGATTGGTGTGCTGTTGATCATGGGCCTCGTCAATTATTTCGGGCCGAAGCATTCCGGAAGTTTCGCAGTGGCGCTGGCACTGCCGACTGCACTCGTAGTGGTGTTTCTAATCGCGATGAGCGCGCCGCATTTCACCACGCGCTTTCTCGAGCCGCGGCATCAGAGTTTAGCCACCGTCTGGGTGCAATTTGTCAGCGTGATCCTGGCGTTGTCGGGTGCGGAGTCGATCGCGAATCTTACCGGCGTGATGAAGCTCGATCCTGGATCGACAATGGAACACCCGAGGGTCGCGCGCGAGTCGCTCAAGGCGATTACGCCGGTGGCGATCGAGGTTGTTATTGGGACGGCGCTGCTCGGATGGGCAATGCTTTCATTGCCTGCCGTCCTGGATAAAACACTGCATTTAACAGATAAGGGCGCGATCTCCGCGATTCTGGGACAACGGAGTGAAGACATGTTGCGCTTCATCGGCGAGGAATTTGCCACCGCCACATTTTCGCCCGCAGTCGGCCAGATTTTCGGCTGGATTGTTGGAGTTGTTTTCTGCCTGCTGCTCTTGAGCGCGGCCAACACAGCTATCGTGGCAATGATCGGTCTGCTTTACATGATGTCGCGCGACCGCGAGATGCCGCGGCAATTCCGTCGCCTCAATGGCCATGGCGTTCCTATGTGGCCCCTGTTCATCGCCACCGGGCTGCCAGTGGTGGTGCTGCTATTTGCGGCGAACTTTACCGCGTTGGCCGGCCTTTATGCCATCGGCGTAGTAGGGGCGATCACGGTCAACGTCGGTTCGTGTACATTCAATCGCACCAGAGGTTTCACATGGTACGATCGCGTGCTGTTTGCCGTCACGTTCGTAGTTCTGGCTTTTGTCGAGCTTACGCTAGCGCACACGAAACTCGATGCCCTGCAATTCGTGCTCGCGATTCTAATGGGCGGGCTGGCATTGCGCGCTTACACATTGAAGCGTCAGGGTCTCACGACTCTCACCGTGACGCGTGAAGTTGCCCGGATGGTTACCCCCGACCTCGCGGCAACGATGCGACCGCGTTTGCAGGAAGGTCAAAAAATCATGGTCGCAGCACGCGGAATCACGCCGGTGCTCAGCTTTGCCTTGGACGAAGCGCAATTGCGAAAAGCGACGCTGTTTGTGCTCTACGTCAAAGAGGTCGCTGTTTATTACACGGCAGCCGGCACACGGCTTGGCCGCTCCAACTGGCAGGACGACCCGGAAGCAAATGCTATCATGTGCTCGATGCGGAAACTCGGGAGCGAGCGCGGCATGAACGTGGTTCCGCTTTACGCCGTAAGTCAGGACGCCGCCACGACAATTGTCGATCTTGCAGCAACCATGGGCATTGATTTCCTCGTCATCGGTGCGTCACAACGTCCCGCGTTGGTGAAGCTCCTCCGCGGTAGCGTTGCCACAAACGTCGCTCAGCAGTTGCCCGAATCCATTCACTTGCTCATCTTCGGATGAAAACATCAATCGCAGGGAGAAATTGTAGGGCAACCGCTCCGGTTCCCCGGCAGGCGAAGCGCCTGCCCCACAAAATATGACTCCGCTCAAAGTCCTCATTGCCGATTCGATCTCCCAACGCGGCGTTGATGAGCTTTTATGCGATGATGCGCTTGATGTGGCGATCAAGACGGGGCTGAGCGAAAAAGAACTGATCGAGGTTATCCCCACATTCAGCGCGCTAATCGTGCGCAGCCAGACAAGAATCACGGCGGACATTTTGAATGCCGGCGCGAAGCTTCGCGTGGTAGGCCGCGCCGGGGTGGGGGTCGACAATGTCGATGTTGAGACGGCGACGCGCCGCGGCATCGTCGTGTTAAATGCGCCGGGTGGAAACACCGTTTCCACTGCCGAACACGCCTTTTCCCTGTTGCTCGCGGTGGCGCGCAAGATTCCGCACGCAGACGCAAACGTTCGCAATAAGCATTGGGACAAAAGAAACTTTGAAGGCGTCGAGCTTTACAACAAGACACTTGGCGTTATCGGCATGGGCCGAATCGGCAGTGAGTTAAGCCGGCGCGCCATAGCTTTTGGGATGCGGGTCGTCGCGTACGATCCGTACCTTTCCGTGACACGTGCTCGCAGTCTGCAAGTCGAGCTCGTGGATGAGCTGGACGATTTGCTTACGAACGCCGATTTCATCTCGCTGCATACGCCGCTCACCGGAGAGACGCGCCACATTCTTGATGCGGCGCGTTTGCCAAAAACAAAACGCGGCGTGCGCATCATCAACTGTGCGCGTGGCGGTTTGATTGACGAAGCCGCGCTTGCGAAAGCGTTGCAAGCTGGTGATGTGGCGGGCGCGGCGCTGGATGTTTTCGAAATTGAACCGCTACCGTCCGATTCGCCATTGCGCAGCGCACCCAATCTTGTACTGACGCCGCACCTTGGTGCGTCCACAGTCGAAGCACAGGAGAGCGTTGGCATCGAGATTGCGCAATCAATTCGGGCGGCGCTGCTCGAAGGCACGATTCGCAATGCTGTGAACATGCCCAATCTCGACGCGAAAACTCTGGCGATCATAGGACCGCATCTGCGTTTTGGCGAAAAGCTCGGCAAATTTCTATCGCAGATCGCGCCGAAACGCGCCGAGTCGCTCAACATCAATTACAGCGGAAAAGTCAACGAGGCGGATACGACTGCGATCACTCGTGCGGTGTTGAAAGGCTTTTTGCAGATTGCCGGTGGCACCGAAGTCAACGAAGTGAACGCGCCTGCCTTTGCCGAGACTCTCGGTCTTAAACTTACCGAGTCGCGATTGAGCGCGCCGGGCGATTACACCGACATGCTCGAGCTTTCGGCCATGGCAGAAGGGAAAACCGTGTCTGTCGGCGGTGCGTTCTTCGGGGCTACGCCACGAATTGTCAGCATCAACAGCCGACCGGTTGAAGCGCGCCCGCACGGCGTCGTGCTCGTGTTGGAAAACACCGATCGCCCCGGGATGGTGGGGCGCATTGGTACTTTGCTCGGTAATCACGGTGTGAACATCGCCACGATGTCGCTCAGCCGGAATCAGGCCGGCGGCACCGCGCTGACGGTTTTAAATCTCGACACCGCGCCCGGCGAAGAATTACTGAGCGAAATTCGGGCAAGTGAAGACATTCACTCTGCGCAAGTGATTCAACTTTGACAAGGAGCAACGGCTTGGGCAGCCGTCACTCCTTTCATCTTGCCGCGGCCGATTCGATCCGATACAACTGGCCGCATATGGACTTTAGCGCTCACTCAATTATTTGGACTATCCTTGTTGGACTGGTTATCGGTGCGCTCGCAAAGCTGTTGATGCCAGGGAAAGATCCCGGTGGTTGTATCATTACGATTCTGCTAGGCATCGCGGGTGCGCTCGTAGGCACGTGGATTGGTCGCATCTTTGCAGGCGAAAACTATGTCGCCGGTTGGATTATGTCGATCGTTGGTGCAATGATTCTGTTGCTGCTGTATCGATTGCTTTTCAGGCGCGGCGTATAGGTAGCGTTCGTACGAGATTGGGGAGCGCGGGCTTTTTGCCCGTCGCCGCCAGCATATTGCCGGTGGCTTCCCCTGCGCGTTGATTACACAACTTGCGAACTGAACTGTCCGGCAACATGCCGGACAAAGCGGGCACAATGCCCGCGCTCCCCGAAGGCGCGCGCGATACGAATTTATGCCAGATTAGCGCTCCCATGGCCGCATCCAAAAGAACGCTAGTGATCATCGCATTCGCCGCGCTCTACGTGATCTGGGGCTCGACTTATCTCGGTATTCGGTTTGCCATTGAAACGATTCCACCGTTTCTAATGGCCGGCGGGAGGTTTGTGTTGGCCGGACTAATTATGTATGTGATCGCCTGGTCGCAAGGCATCAGCAAATCGAGCTGGGCTAACTGGCGCACATCGCTGATTATTGGCGCTTGTTTGCTGCTTGCAGGCAACGGCGGAGTAACAATTTCGGAAAAGTACATCGACTCCGGACTGGCTGCGCTGATCGTTGCGATTGTTCCCATTTATATTGTGCTGCTGGGGTGGGCGACGGGAATGGCGCCGAGACCAACTCCAATCGTTTGGGTCGGGCTCATAGCGGGTTTCATCGGCGTTGGAGTTTTATTCGGGCCGGCATTGCGTTTTTCCTCAAATGACGGCCGCCATCCGGCGATCGGAATGTCGATTCTACTCGTGTCATCTTTCATATGGTCAGTCGGCTCGCTCTACTCGCGCGTTGCAAGACATGCTGCCTCACCTTTTCTCACGGCTGCTCAACAAATGCTCTGCGGAGGAATGCTCCTTTTGTTTGTCGGGATCCTCACTGGCGAGCTGCGGCGCCTTCATCCCAGTTCCATCTCGATGTTGTCGCTCACATCATTCATCTATCTGGTGATCATTGGCGCTGTGGTTGGATACACGGCCTACATTTGGCTGCTGCGTCACTGCGAACCGGCCAAAGTCGCCACTTATGCGTACGTGAATCCGATTGTCGCAGTCCTGTTGGGCGCTCTTTTTGCAGGCGAAACTGTAACCATGCGCACGTTGATTGCTGCCGCTCTCATTATTGGTTCCGTTGCGCTCGTAATCACGGCGCAGCAACTAAGAGCGAGGATCGAGCCACCTGTAAGTGTGGCATTAGAGCCGGCTGATTGAACATTATGAGCAGTGAAAATCTCTCTAGTGATCCCAAAGACCCTCTCCTGAGCGGCAGTCGACCGGAGCGACAGGAAACAATCGACGTGGTCACGCGCAACTGGCAGGCGGAAGTCGAGACTGCGCAAACGTATCGCGACCTGGCGGAGCGCGAGCGGGACGAGAAACGCAAGGGCGTTCTTTTACGCATGGCCGAAGCGGAAGAGCGCCATGCGCAGCGTTGGGAGAAGAAACTTCGAGATCTCGGCGCAGAGCCACCTGTATTCAAAGAAACGATTGTGCGTCGATTGAATCGTTGGTGGAACAAGATTGCCGGAGCGGAGATCGCCATTCGCCGGATGGAAGCGACGGAAGAACGGCAGGAAGCGCAATTTCATGATCAAGCCGAGCGCGCGTTCGCTGGCGAAAAGGACGTGCAGGAATTCTTACGCAAAAGCGCGCTCGAAGAAAAAGCCCATGCGCGAGCGCTTAGCGCGATGGCGCCGCCGGTCAGTCCGCGCACCGCGCTCGACAAAATCCTGAAGCGCGAACGTTGGCACGGGCGCGGCGGCAGTTGGGTTGCCGACGCAATCTATGGCGCAAACGATGGGCTAGGCGCGGTCTTCGGAATTGTGTCGGGCGTAGCCGGCGCGACGAACAATCAGCAACATTACATTCTGATCTCCGGCCTTGCGGGAATGCTAGCTTCCACGCTGTCGATGGGCGCGGGCGCGTATCTTGCCGCGAAGAGCGAAGCGGAAGTTTATGAGGCCGAGATTTCACGCGAGCGCGCAGAGGTCGAAGAAAATCCTGAGGAAGAAATCGAAGAGATGTCGCTCTTTTATCAATTGCAGGGATTCACTTCGGAAGAGTCACAGAAAATGGCTGAGCGCCTGGCGCAGCAACCTGAGCAATTCGTGCAGGCGATGGCGCAAAGCGAACTCGGCTTGTCCGAGCACCGCTTTCCAAATCACTGGACCGCTGCGATTTCGGCTGCGGTTTCCACGGCGATTGGCGCCTTTGTTCCAATCATTCCGTTCTTTTTCTTCGGTGGCATGGCTGCGGTAATCGCGTCCTTCGTCATTAGTTTGGTAGCGCACTTTGCTGTCGGCGCCTTAAAATCGCTAATCACGATTCGCTCGTGGTGGGCATCCGGTCTCGAGATGACGTGGATCGGCATTATTGTCGCCGTTGTGACTTACGGTCTTGGCCTGGCTTTTGGTTCGCTAGGCTAAATGTCTGTATCTCCTTCGGTACCGTACCGGACGTCCCGCGATTGGGACGACGAAATCCCGCAAGCGGAATGAGAAGAACGCTCGCGGTAGTTCGACTAGCGAGGCGCAAATCGTCGGCAAAGATGGAGTTTAGTGATCGCAAGCCTAGTTGGCACAAGCATTGCAAAGGAGATTGACACCGCCGCAAACAAGCGGTTGAGAGATAAGTCAGTGACGAGAATTCTAATCGCAGACGATCAGCGCGACGTGCTCGAAGCGCTGCGGATCTTGCTCAAGGGCGAAGGTTATCAGACGGAAACGGTCACGTCGCTCGCCGGCATCTTCAATGCGCTGGAAAAGAAAGAGTATGCGCTGCTGCTGATGGATCTGAACTACACGCGCGATACCACCTCCGGCCAGGAAGGTTTATCAGCCATCTCGAAAATTCAGGCGATCGACAACATGCTGCCGATTGTTGTGATGACCGCCTGGGCAACGATTGAGTTGGCTGTGGACGCAATGAAACGCGGTGCGCGCGATTTTGTGACCAAGCCGTGGGACAACCAGCGATTGCTGGCGATTGTGAGGACGCAAATCGAGCTCGCTTCAGCACTCCGTCGCGAACGCAAGCTTGCGGCGGAAAACGAAATGCTGCGCGGCACCATGCCAGATCTGATTGCGCAAGCCCCTGCGATGCGGCCTGTCATCGACATGATCTCGCGCGTTGCGCCGTCCGATGCGAACGTGCTGATCACTGGCGAGAACGGCACTGGGAAAAGTCTAATTGCACGGGCGATTCACGCGCTGTCGCCTCGAACGGCGCGCACCATGATAACCGTAAACATGGGCGGGTTGTCCGAGACTCTATTTGAGAGCGAACTGTTCGGACACGTGAAAGGCGCCTTCACTGACGCAAAGGCGGATCGAGCAGGCCGATTCGAACTCGCGGATGAGAGCACGCTTTTTCTCGACGAGATCGCCAATATCCCGCTTGCTCAACAGGCAAAACTATTGCGGGTGATCGAGACTGGAGATTTTGAACGGGTGGGCTCGTCGAAAACTCTGCATGCAAACGTGCGCATTATTTCCGCTACGAACGCGAATCTTGAGAATGAAGTTGCCGCCGGCCGTTTTCGGCAGGACCTCCTATTTCGCCTGAATACAATTCAGGTCACGCTGCCGCCTCTGCGAGACCGACGCGAGGACATCATGCCGCTTGCCAACAGTTTTCTTCATCAACACGCAGAGCGTTATCGGAAACAGATTAGCGGCGTCGATGAAACTGCCCGAGAGCGTCTGCTGCGGCATCCTTTCCCAGGAAATGTTCGCGAGCTCGATCACATCATCGAACGCGCCGTGCTTATGACGCAAGATCGACAAATCAGAACGAGCGACCTGGGTCTGACGACCAGCGCCGCCGAAACGCGCAATCTCGAGGACATGAGCCTCGAAGAAGTGGAGGCATTTCTGATTAAAAAGGCGTTGGCTCGAAATGATGGCAATGCGCGCAAGGCGGCAGAGGCCCTCGGATTGAGCAGAAGCGCGTTCTACCGCCGCCTGCAGCAATATGGTTTATAAATGGTTAGTGCATGCGTTTGGCGTTCTGGGGAGCACAGGCTGCCAGCCTGTAGGTCTCGGCAGCTTGCCGAGACCGGGGAAGGGCGACACGTCGGAATGGCGCGTGCAAAGACGTTGCCGGCAGGGCTGCCGGCACCTGCAGGCTAGCAGCCTGCGCTCCCCGGAAGCGCGTCATTCCGAGTGGAAATGAATCGGGCAGCGAAACGTCGCCACCGTCTTTCCTACGAAGGGAGAATTAGCTGGCTCACGCTTGCTGCAGTCGCTCCTGCAACTGTTGTTGCTCTCGCTCTCCTCTGGTTTGGCGACTACAGCGCAAAGCTTCAGTGGACGCTAACGATCGTCATCGTTGCCTGCTTTGCCGTGTTTATCTCCTCCACGCGCGAACACATGGTTCGTCCACTGCAAACGATGTCCAACCTGCTGGCTGCGCTCCGGGAGGGCGATTATTCAATCCGTGCACGCGGCGCTCGCGCAGGCAGCGCACTGGGGGAAGTCCTCATCGAAATTAATTCACTGGGCGAAACGTTGCGCCAGCAGCGCCTCGGCGCGTTCGAAGCGACTGCGCTCCTGCGCACGATCATGAGTGAAATTGACGTCGCAATTTTTACGTTTGACCCCGAGCGACGTCTGCGCCTTGTCAATCGCGCTGGCGAAGCGTTGCTGGCGCAACCGATGGACAAGCTGTTGAGCAGAACGGCGGAGGAACTCGGGCTTGGCCGTTGCTTTGATGCGGACCAGGACGAACCGCTAACATTGAATTTTCCCGGGGCATCAGGTCGATGGGGCATTCGCCGAAGCACTTTTCGCGAACAAGGTTTGCCGCACGAATTGCTCGTGTTAACGGATCTCAGCCGCACATTGCGTGAAGAGGAACGTCGGGCCTGGCAACGCCTCGTGCGAGTGCTCGGTCACGAGATGAACAATTCGCTGGCGCCCATCAAATCGCTTGCCGCCAGTTTGGAATCGCTGCTGCGACGCGAGCCCCTTCCACCGGATTGGAAAGACGATGCCGGTGCGGGATTAAACTCCATTGCTTCTCGAGCCGATTCGCTGAGCCGTTTCATGCAGGCTTACACACGCTTAACAAAGCTTCCGCCGCCGCAAAAACAAGACGTCGATCTTGTAAGTCTCGTGCAGCGAGTCGTGGATTTGGAGCCCAGGCTCAAGGTGCAAGTTGTGTCAGGTCCAAAAACCATGATTCGTGCCGATGCGGCGCAGATTGAACAGGCCTTAATTAATCTGGTGCACAACGCTGTAGATGCGGCACTTGAAACTCACGGAAACGTCGCCATCGGGTGGCGCGATAAAGAAAGTTGCATTGAGATCTTTGTCCAAGATGAGGGACAAGGCATTATGAATCCGGCAAATCTTTTCGTGCCGTTTTTCACCACAAAGCCCGAGGGTTCGGGGATCGGTCTGCCACTGAGCCGTCAGATTGCCGAAGCTCACGGCGGATCGTTGGTCCTCATGAACCGAGAGAACGGCAAGGGCGCAACAGCATTGCTGCGCCTGCCGCGATGATTTGGAGTGCGGCGATCCGGCAGCTGCCGGACTGCTTTTAAAGCGCGGACATGTCCGCGCACTCCAAATTGCGTCCCGAACTTGGGACGGTGCAATCCCACAAACGGAGCGGTTTGTAATCTTATCGAGCCAGACGGTCACTCACTAATCACTAATCACCAATCACTTATCACTTTCCGACATTGGTTGGCACGGACATTGCATTAACAGCGGCCAACAAAGGATAAAGACATGAAGCCAATCACTCTAACAGCTCGTAATCGCCGGACCTTTCCACTGGTTGAATGCAATTATCAGCCGATGAGGCTCAACGGATATCAGGGACGATGCGCAAGAATCGAGGCGCCATCTTTTCGAAATATTAGCCGTCAATATTTTCAAAAAGAGGCGCGACCCGATTTCATCGGCGAAGCATTGCTCTTCGCGATCATGATCGTTTTGGCCGCAGCGCCATTGCTCAGCACGGCATCTGCCCTCAGCGAATTCTGCCGAGCGATCGCTCCGCTTTGATCAGCCGTGATACCGCAGCGAAAAACAAAAGAAGAAACGATTGTGCGGCCAGCCGGATTCGCGCCGAGTCTTTCCTCGATGGACGTGCCGCGCAAAGGCGTTGCGGCGAAAAAACGCAAGCGCCGCATCATGATCACTGCTGCCTCCGTCCTCGGGTTGATTCTGGCGACGGTTGCAATCTCGCGGTTGAAGCCAGCAGTGCCAAGCGTGGATCGCTCGACGGTCTGGATCGACACGGTTAAACGCGGCCCAATGGTCCGCCAGGTGCGCGGTTTAGGGACACTTGTGCCGGAAGACATCCGTTGGATTCCGGCAAACACAGAAGGTCGCGTCGACAAAATAAATATCTGGCCGGGAACAAAAGTTGAACCAGGCGACGTTATATTAGAGTTGAGCAGCCCCGAACTGGAGCAGAGCGCACACGAGGCCGAATCCAAGGCGAAAGGCGCCGAGGCCGATCTCGCGACGTCCCGCGCAACATTGCAACGTGAGCTTCTCGATCAGGAATCCAAAAGTGCGGCCGCGCATTCCGCATCTGAGCAGGCGAAAATGGAGCGGCAAACCAATGACCAGCTGGCGAAGAACGGGCTCGTCGCCGATCTCGTTTACAAAACTTCGAAAATCAAAGAAGAAGAATGTCAGAAGAGCGACGAGATCGAGCAAAAGCGCTTGGCGTTCGCTCACGATTCGATCGAGCCGCAGTTGGCCGCGAAGCAGGCGGCAGTCGATCAAGCGAATCAGCTCGCAAAATTGAAGTTTGATCAAGTTGAAGCACTGCATGTACGCGCCGGCATGTCGGGCGTGTTGCAACAATTGCCCGTGCAAATCGGGCAGCGATTGAAGGTGGGAGATAACCTCGCGCGGGTTGCGGATCCGACAAAACTGAAAGCCCAGGTCAAGATTGCCGAGACCCAGGCCAAGGACATTCAGATAGGTCAGAAAGCGATCATCGACACCCGCAACGGTGTCGCGAACGGTCATGTCACGCGGGTGGATCCCGCAGTGGAGCAGGGGACAGTAAATGTCGAAGTCGCCTTTGATGAGCCGTTGCCGAAAGGCGCCCGGCCCGATCTCAGCGTTGACGGAACAATCGAGCTCGAACACCTCGACGACGTCATTTACGTGGGCCGCCCTGCGTTCGGGCAGGAGAACAACACAGTCGGGATGTTCAAGCTCGTCAACGGCACGTCCGAGGCCGCCCGCACGCCGGTGAAACTCGGCAAGAGCTCCGTGAATACCATTCAGATCTTAGATGGGCTCCAACCAGGAGATCAGGTCATCCTTTCTGATACCAGTGCGTGGGACGCTCACGACAGAATTCGACTGAACTAAGTTCTGATTTCTGAATCTGGTTTCTGATTTGAAACAATCAAAGCAATAAGAACAACATGAAATCGACTGAACTAACTGCAGAGGAATCGACCAACGAATTCGCCGGTAACGGCGCAACGCCATTGATCCGCCTCGAAGGCGTCACCAAAGTGTTTCTCACTGACGAAGTAGAAACGCACGCGCTTTCTGGGATTCATCTCGATATTCGCGAGGGTGAATACATTTCGATCGCAGGACCGTCTGGTTGCGGCAAGACCACGCTGCTGTCGATTCTTGGATTGCTCGATACGCCTTCAGGGGGCAGCTATGCGCTCAAGGGTAACGAGGTCGCGAATCTTTCGTTCGCTGAGCGCGCGCGCGTCCGCAACCGCGAGATCGGTTTCATTTTCCAAAGTTTCAATTTAATCGGCGATCTCAGTGTTTTTGAGAATGTTGAATTGCCGCTGACCTATCGCGGCATGAGCGCCGGTGACCGCAAAGCGCTTGTCACCGAGGCTCTGGAGCGCGTGGGCATGGCGCATCGGGCAAAACATCTGCCCAGTCAACTCTCAGGTGGCCAACAGCAGCGTGTCGCAGTCGCGCGTGCGCTTGCCGGTAGACCTGCGATTCTACTGGCGGACGAGCCGACTGGAAACCTTGACTCGCGCAATGGCGAAGCGGTCATGAGTCTGCTCAGAGAACTGCATCAGGGAGGCGCTACGATCTGCATGGTCACGCATGACGAGCGTTTCGCGCAGCACGCAGACCGAACAGTGCATTTATTCGACGGTCGCGTTGTTGAAGATCGAATGGCGGCATAGGGACACCAAAAATGGTTCAAGACCTTAGATTTGCTGTTCGACAGTTATTTAAGGCACCAGGTTTCACGATTGCGGCGGTCACGGTGCTGGCACTCGGCATTGGCGTGAACACGGCCGTGTTCAGCCTGGTGAACACGCTTTTCTTTGCCTCACCTGCTTATGGCAAGCCGCACGAGGTGGTGCAGCTCTTTTCCCAAGACAAGAAGAACCCTAAAAAATTTCGCGGGTTTTCTTATCCGACTTTTCTCGATATCCGCAAACACAACACGGTTTTCAGCGACGCAATGAGTTTCAATCTCTCGTTGATCGGTATCGGCCAGAAAGGCGATACACGACGCGCGTTCGCCGCAATCGTCAGTTCGAACTATTTCTCCGTCCTCGGAGTCCCGCTAGCGCGAGGCCGCGCATTTCTGCCAGAAGAGGAAACTCCCGGCCGCAACGCCCGGGTTGCGACCGTCAGTTACCGTTATTGGCAGAAGCAGGATCTTGATCCAAGAGTGATCGGCTCGCAGGTGCTTATCAACGGCCGGTCGTTCACGATCGTCGGAATCACGCCGAAGCGATTCACTGGCACGATGCAAATTTTGTCGCCGGAGGTTTGGCTACCGATGAGTGTCTACGATCAAGTAGCGAACAATTTTGAGCCGCAGAACAAGACTGCGATTGGCGATCGCACAGGAACGCAGTTGCGCATTATCGGGCGACTTAAACCTGCGATAACCGCCGCCGCGGCCAAGCCCGCGCTCGAAGGACTCGCAGCCAATTTGGAAAAAGCGTACCCGGTCGAGCAAAAGGACCAAACGTTCACGGTAAGGTCAGTGCCAACTAACACGGTTAGCAACAACCCGGCTGCTGACAGCGGGCTGAATGCGATCGCGCCGTTGCTGCTCGGGATGGCGGTGGTGGTGCTGCTGGTGGCATGCCTTAACCTCGCAAACATGCTGCTTGCCCGCGGCACAGCGCGACGCAAGGAAATCGCGATCCGTCTTGCGCTCGGCGGCAACCGTTGGCGCATCGTGCGCCAGCTTCTCACAGAAGGCTTTGTGCTGGCGGTGCTCGGCGGCGCGGGTGGACTCATTCTTGGACTCTGGTCGTCCGATTTGCTGGTTGGTTCGATGCGAAAACTGATGCCGCTCGACATTGTCTGGTTGACCGGACCGAGCCCCACAATTTTGGCGGCGACGTTTGGATTTTGCCTGCTTGGCACGCTCATGTTTGCACTCGGGCCGGCCTTGAAAATCTCGCGCACTACGATGATGACCGATCTAAAGGAACATCCTGGCGAAGATGTGGTACGCCGTCGCTGGAAATTTCTACCGCGCAACCCGCTCGTCGTTGTGCAAATCGCGTTCTCGCTCGCCCTCCTGACAGCGGCAGCTTTGTTCATTCGCGGCGCAGGTAAAGCTGCCTCTGTCGACACGGGTTTAAAACCGGGCGCAAGCTACCTGCTCGAAGTGGACGCGAGCCTGGCTGGTTACGACTCGAAACGCGCGCAGGAACTTTATCGCAACTTGAACCAAAGACTGGCGGCGCTACCAGGCGTCGAGCACGCGAGTATATCTTCAATAGTTCCGTTCGGGATGTTTGAGCTAACCAGAAAAGTCCAACGTGCCGGTCTTCATCCCGGTCCAGACGCCAAGCCGACGACCGCCGCAGATGGCCTTGCCTTCGAGACGGCCTGGAACAGCGTCGGGGCGGATTATTTTTCGACCGTTGGATTGCCAGTGATTCGAGGTCGCGTGTTTACCGAAGCAGAGGCGACCCAGCCCGGTCCCAAGGTCGCGATTATTGACGAAGTTCTCGCAAAGAAGCTCTGGCCGGAGGGTGATGCGCTTGGACAACGCATTCAATACGCGGCCGAAAATGCGCCGTCGGCTCAGGGCAGCGGAAGTGCCCACGCTGGAAGAAGCGCCGATTTAAGTGAAGATGAGAAGCAGGCTGAGACGATTGAAATAGTCGGCATCGTGCCGGCAACGCGCCACGCGCTTTTTGAAAAAGAACCGGTTGGCGGAATTTACCTGCCGTTCGCGCGCGGATTCCAAAGCGACGTTTCTTTCTTCGTTCGGTTCCATTCGCTCGCTCCCGGAAACGAAGCCATCACGGCCGATTTACTACGACGCACCGTACGCGATGTCGATGCTTCGATCCCGGTCATTTCTTTGCGAACATTTGCTCAGCATCTTGATTCGAACCTCGATCTCTGGCTGGTTCGCGCCGGCGCGGCCTTGTTTTCGATTTTTGGGGGACTTGCCCTCGGTCTTGCCATTGTTGGTCTGTACGGAGTCAAAGCCTATTCGGTCGCACGACGAACCCGTGAGATTGGGATCCGCATGGCGCTTGGCGCAAAGCCGACTGCAGTCTTGAGATTGATCATGGGCGAAGGCTTACTCATGCTTCTTAGCGGCATCGCGCTAGGTCTTCTTCTCGCTGCCGCGACCGGAAAAATACTCAGCGGAATCTTGTACGAGGTTGGCGCGTTCGATCCAATCGCCTTCACCGCAGCGCCGACGTTGCTTGCCATCGCCGCCCTCATCGCGACCTGGCTGCCGGCACGTCGCGCAGCCGCGTTAAATCCGGTCGAAGCGCTCCGGTACGAATAGACCAACAATGCAAACGCTTTGGCAGGATCTCCGTTACGGCGTGCGGATGTTGCTTAAGCAGCCGGGCTTCAGCCTCACTTGCATCGCGGCGCTGGCCCTCAGCATCGGTGCAAACACTGCGATCTTCAGCGCTGCCAACGCACTTCTGCTTCGGCCGTTACCAGTTGAGGACATCGATCGCGTAGTTGTCCCGGTCACGTTACGGGAAGGGTTTGATCCTTTCGGATCCCCGTTCTTAGAGTACGCCGCATATCGGGACCGGGCTCATTGTTTCGCCAGCAGCGGTGTCGCGACGGCACGTTCCTTCAATTTAACCGGCCAAGGTGAGGCGGAACGTGTCCGGGGCGCCACCGTGACGGCCAATTACCTGTCGACGTTGGGCACAAAACCGGTGCTCGGTCGGACATTTTCAGCTGATGACGATCGACCAGGTGGATCGCCAGTGGCGTTGATAAGCTATGGGCTTTGGCAGAAGCATTTTGGTGGCAACGGCGACGTCATCAGTCAATCACTCAATCTCGACGGACGAAATTACAACATCATAGGCGTAATGCCTCCGGGGTTCGATCTCCCTGGCATCGCCGATGTTTGGGTCCCGTTGCAAACGGACATCGACAGTTTGCCTTTGACCGAGCGCGCAGCGACGAACAATACGATTGTCGCGCGGCTACGGCCGGGCGTCAGTTTGGGACAGGCGGATGCAGAACTAAAAGCGATCGCGCACCAACTCGAACAAGAGTATCCCGATTTTCGCCGCGGGTGGACGGTGAAAGTACTCTCGCTTCGTCAGGATTTGCTGGGCGATTTGGAAGGTCGAGTGCACAACGCGTTGTTCGCGCTCATGGCCGGGGTCGCATTTCTTTTGCTGATTTGTTGCGCAAACATAGCCAATCTGCAATTGGCTCGTGGAGTCGCGCGCGAACGAGAACTCGTACTGCGACGCGCGCTTGGCGCGGGGCGTTGGCGCATTGCCAGACAACTTCTCACCGAGAACATACTTTTGGCGGTGATCGGTGGGACGGCCGGTCTGCTTCTCGCGTACTGGCTGCTTCCGATTCTCGTAGCCCTGAATCCGATTCAAGGAATTTCGCTGGCTGCCTTTTTCCACAATTTTTCAATCGACCAGCGGGTTTTGGTCTTTGCTTTGTGTGTCAGCGTTCTTACGGGCATCGCCTTTGGGTTGCTGCCGGCCCTTAAAGGCGCTGGTGCGCATGAGCTGATGCCGCGAATCAAGCAGGGTGATCAACGCAGTGGCGGCGACGTTGCCGGCCGCCGGTGGTTAAAGGGATTGATCGTGGCTGAGATCGCGATCGCGTTGACGCTTCTGGTTTGCGGTGGGTTGATGGTGCAAAGCTTTCAGCGACTGCAACACGTAGCTCTCGGCTTCAGTCCCGACAATCTCCTGACGATGAAGATGGTGTTGCCGCTCTCGAGATATTCGGAATATCGCCAGCGCATCGCGTTTGCGGATGAGGTGGTTGAACGGACTCGGAATCTAGCCGGCGTCGTTTCTGCCGGAATGACGACAAACATTCCGCTCGAGCGCGAGACGGCTTACGACGCAATCTTCGATGTTGAAGGGCGGCCATCTGCAAACCCGAACGACGTGCCAATCACAGCGCACCGGATCGTTAGTCCGGGCTATTTGGAAACGATGGGCGTTACATTGATCAGGGGCCGATTAATCAACAAAAGCGATCGTGCCGACAGTTTGCCTGTTGTTGTTGTCAGCGACGAGTTCGCGCGACAGGGTTGGCCGGGAGAAGACGCAATCGGCAAACGGGTTCGTCGCATTCGCGCCGGACAGATCTTTCCATGGATGACCGTCATCGGCGTGGTCAAAGACGTGAAGGAGGATCTCTTCAATTACCGGATCAATCGCCCGGTCTGGTATGTCCCTTACGCGCAGGTGGAAAACAATTTCCCGCTCAACCTCGTCGTGCGGACACGCATCGATCCAAAGTCGCTCACCGCCGCCTTGCGTGATGTCGTCCGTACAGCCGATCCGGACCAACCCGTCTCAAACATCATGACAATGAACACGATTCTAAACAGCGTGCTCGTGACCGAGCGTTTCGGTGCGGTTTTGATGGGAACGCTGGCGCTTTCGGGCCTGATGCTCGCATCTATTGGGCTCTACGGTGTGATGGCCTATGCGGTGAAACAGCGAACAGGAGAGATTGGGTTGCGGATTGCGCTGGGCGCGCAGCGGAAGCATGTCCTTGCTCTGTTCATCGGAGAGGGTATGAAGCTGACCTTCTTGGGCGTGATCATTGGATTGATCGCGGCCTGGGCCGCAACACGGCTCTTGGTTAGCTTGCTTTTCGGCCTGGGCGCAACAGACACCGCCACCTTCTGCGCCATCACTCTGCTTCTTGGTCTAACCGGATTGATTGCCTGTTATTTTCCTGCACGCCGTGCGCTGAGTGTCGATCCAGTAATCGCGCTACGCGCCGAATAGCCAACTTAATGCAAACGTTTTTTCAAGACCTGCGTTTCGGCTTCCGAATGCTTCGGCGTAGTCCCGGTTTTTCCATTCTGGCGATTCTTTGTTTGACACTTGGCATTGGCACGAACGCGGCCGTGCTCAGTTGGATCGAAGGCATTCTGATCCGCCCCTATCCACTGGTACCGCATCAGGCCCGCATGTTTGCGCTTGTCGGCACGACCCGCGGCGTGCCGGGACATAATGGGCTTTCCTTTCCCGACTTCGTCGATCTTCAAAAGAATTCCACACTGTTCGAGTCATTCATCGTCGATCGCATTACCGGCACAACTTTGAGCGTCGGCGACCGTGCCGAACGCGCATCGGTGGGAATAGTGTCGCCGAATTATTTCGATGCACTCGGAGTAAAACCAATCCTCGGTCGCGGATTTAGACCCGAAGAAGGGACTGGACGCAATGGGCATCCCGTCACGGTGATCGCTTATCGAACCTGGAAAGGTCGCTACAATTCCGACCCGAACATTATCGGGCGGACGCAATTTATGAACGGCGTTCAGCATATGATCATCGGCGTCGCGCCGGAAAGATTCCACGGCACGTTCGTGGGGTACTCATTCAGTTTCTGGGTGCCGACTTCAATGCAAGAGACGTTCGACACTACGGGCTACAAATTGGAAGATCGAGGCGCGCGCTGGATAGAGGGGTACGCGATTTTGAAACCTGGCGTGTCACGTCAGCAAGCGCAGGCCCAGCTGAATTCAATCTCGCAACGCTTGGAAAAAGATTTTCCGGATTCGAATCGCGGCCACGAGAACCAGCTCGTCCCATTGTGGAAAACGCCGTTCAACGGCGCCGGAAACATGACGTCCACGCTCGCGATCACGATGGCGGTGGTGTTTTTGGTTTTGCTGATCGCGTGCGCCAATGTCAGTAATCTTTTGCTCGCGCGGTCGCTCTTGCGCCGTCACGAGATGGCGATGCGCCTCGCGCTCGGCGCCGGCCGACGCCGTCTAGTCAGGCAATTGGTGACCGAAGGTTTGTTGCTTTCGCTGATCGCAGCGGTCGGCGGAATTGCAGCCGCATATTGGTGTCGTAATGCACTCGTTCTTGCGTTTCCCCCGCCGTTGCCTGGAACCGTGATCGACTTCCCCGGCCAAATCGATTGGCGCGTGCTCGCCGCGAGCGCCGGAATTTGCATGGCATCAACCCTGTTATTTGCGCTCGTGCCCGCGATTCGCGCGAGCGATGTCGATCTTTCAAACGCGCTCAAAGCCGAAGCTGGCGGCGTTCTCGGCGGCAGCAGCCGATCGCGATTGCGTTCTGCGCTCGTACTCGTGCAGGTCTCGCTGAGTTTCATTTTACTCGCCGGCACCGGATTGCTTTTGCAAAGCCTGATTAAAATGCGAAGCGCGAGTCCCGGCTTTAACACGAATGTGGTTTCCTCCGTGGTTGATTTGTTTTCGGCCGGCTACAAGCTGGACCGCGCCAAGATTTTTCATACCCAGTTGCTGGATCGTGTGCGGACACTGCCTGGCGTTGAATCGGCCGCACTTACGCGTGTGATTCCGTTTAGTTATAACGTTTTTTCTTCGGCACCCATCGAGGTCGACGGATACCAGCCGCCGCCGAACGAACAACCGACAGTGGAGTATGTGGAAGTCACGGAAGATTACTTCACGACGCTTGGAATCCCGATTATTTCCGGCCGCGAGTTTATGCGCACCGACGACGAGAATGTGCCGCCGCTGGCAATTATCAACGAAACGATGGCCGCGAAATATTGGCCAGGAAAGAATCCGGTGGGCCAACGCCTCAAGGCCAAAGATCGTTGGCTGCAGATCGTCGGGATCGCCAGAAATTCGAACTACCGCAGCAAAACTGAGACGCCCGTTCCATTCTTTTACGTACCGCTGCGGCAGAATTTTCGCGTGCAAAACACTCTGCTCATTCGGACGCCTGAAACACCAGGCGCGATGATGAACGCGCTCGCGCGCGAGGTCCACGCGCTCGATCCGAATCTGGCGCCGCTGATCACCGAGCGGCTCCAGGACCAAATTGATGAAATCAGTTACAGCCAGCGATTAGCGGTCACGCTCGTTGCGCTTTTCGGCGCGATGGCGCTTTTCCTGGCGGCAATCGGATTGTACGCGGTGATGTCGTACACAGTTTCGCAAGGCATCCACGAGTTTGGACTCCGGATGGCGCTCGGCGCGGGCACCAAAGATCTTTTGAAATTGGTCATGTCGCGCGGAGTTCGACTGACTGCCACCGGAATTATGATCGGAGCTGCAGCGGGCATGATGCTCACGCGTTTGATGGGCAGCTTGCTGTACAAAGTGAGTCCGCGCGATCCCCTGGCGTTTGGATTGGCCTTTCTGGTGATCACGATCGCGTCCCTGGCTGCGTGTTTCTTGCCCGCCTGGCGCGCGACACGGATCGATCCAGTTCGAGCGTTACGGAATGAATAACATGAATGACTTCCGTTTTGCCGTCAGACAACTCTCAAAGCAGCCTGCCTTTGCCGCCATTGCAGTTATCACTCTCGCGCTCGGAATTGGCGCGAACACGGCCATCTTTAGCATCGTCAACGCCGTTTTGCTCCGACCATTGCCGTATCCGGACGCCGACCGGATCATGGTGTTGAACGAATCGTCCGGACCCGGGCAGGATTATTCAGTTGCTCTGCCCGACTATTTTGACTGGCGAAACGACAACACGGTTTTTGAACATCTCGCCGCGACGCATAAGGAATCGCGGAACCTGAGTGGTATTCCTGGTCGCGAACCCGAACGCGTCTCATGCGCTTCAGTCACTCGGAATTTTTTCAACGTCGTCGGGCTGCCGCCGGAGCTTGGCCGAACTTTTAGCGAGGACGAAGATAAAGTCGGCGCGTCCCCGGTTGTCGTGATTAGCGATCGTCTCTGGCAACGTGCGTTCGATCGCGATCGCGAGGTAATCGGTCGGTCGATCAATCTGCACGATCAAAATTTCACCGTCGTCGGCGTAATGCCACCGCAGATGATGTCGCCGCAAGACACGGATCTCTGGCTGTCGATGATGCGGCGCAGCAACAACCCGGCATGGATGGATCGTTCCCATCACCCAATGATCTACGTCTGGGGCAAGCTCAAGCCCGGCGTGACTGTCGATCAAGCGCGCTCTGAGATGAAAGCGATCGCCGCTCGTTTGGAGAAAACTTACCCGGACACGAACGGAAAAGAGTACGCGGTGGTCACTCCACTGCTCGAAAATCTCGTGGGCAAATACCGGACTAATCTGACTCTGCTCCTCGGTGCGGTGGGATTGGTCTTGCTCATCGCCTGCGCCAATCTTGCCAATTTGTTTGCCGCTCGCGGCGCCGCGCGGGCCAGGGAATTCGCTGTTCATGCCGCCGTTGGCGCGACGCGCGCACAAATCATTCGCAAGCTTCTGGTCGAAAGTTTTGTGATGGCTATCCTTGGCGGCGCGCTCGGGTTCTTCATCGCGGTTTGGTTGCGCGACGCCCTGATCGCTCTCGGTCCCGAAGGTGTTTCGCGATTCCAACAAATTTCCTTCGATCTCCCAGTCCTAGGTTTCACCTTCCTGGCCGCATCGCTGACCACAATTGTCTTTGGATTGTGGCCGGCCTGGCAAACATCACGCGCGGATGTTCAACTCGCGCTCAAAGCAGGTTCAGCCGGAAGCGGCGATCCGCCATCTGCCCGGCGGTCGCGCGATTGGTTTGTCATCAGCGAGATTGCGTTCACACTGGCATTGCTTGTCGCGGCGGGCTTAGTCCTCAAAAGTTTTTCGCGTCTCCAATCGCTCTCCTTAGGCTACGAGCCGCGCGCGCTCTTCACTGCGCGCTTCGAATTGCCGTGGCAAAAATATAATGACCACGACAAGATCGACACTTTCGTCAAGCCGTTGCTTGATAAAGTGCGCGCGTTCGCAGGTGTGCAAAACGCGGCAGTCAGTTCGAACGGCCCGCTCATGGGCGGATGGCAGACTGGTTTCTGGCGCGAAGAGAATGGACGGCCGCTGCCTTCGGATATGTTGAATAGCGATCTCGAAGTCATCGGCGGTGATTATTTTTCGACCCTTAAGGTGCCACTGTTGCGCGGCCGCACTTTTAACGAGCGGGACACGAAGGACTCGCCGCGGGTCGTGATTATCGATCAGGCGATGGCCGAACAATATTTTCCCGGCGAAAATCCGATCGGCAAACGGATCGGCGCTGATGTCGGCAACGACCAAGAAGGGTATATGATGCGCGAAATTGTCGGCGTGGTCGCCCGCATGCGTTTTCACGCGGTCGATGAAATGGCGCCCTTGCCGGTGATTTACTGTCCGTTAGATCAGGCGAAGCGAACGGGCCTCGCTCTTTTCGTAAGATCGACAATGACCCCTGTGTCACTGGAGCATTCCGTCCGCGATGCGGTTACTTCAATCGATCCTTCGCTGCCGGTTTTTGATGCGCGGCCGATGATAGATCGTGTCCACGAGACTTGGGGCGCGCAACGTCTGTTAAGTTTTCTCTTTTTAATTTTCGCCGGCCTCGCGTTGTTGCTGGCGACGATCGGTCTCTATGGTCTGCTTGCCTACACGACGCTGAGGCGCGCTCGTGAAATCGGGATCCGTCTCGCTCTTGGTGCCCGGCCTTCTCAGATTCGCGTGCTCGTTCTTTCACACGCGATGCAATTACTTTTGTTCGGCTCCGTAATCGGGCTGATCACGGCATTTGCGGTTTCGCGGGTAATGCAAAGCGTGCTCTTCGAAGTAAAAGCAATTGATCCGAAAATTTATCTCTGCGTTGGTCTACTTCTTTTTGCCGCGACGCTTCTTGCCTCTTGGATTCCTGCGCGTCGCGCCACACTGGTCGATCCCATTCAAGCATTACGGTCCGAATGAGCCGAATTTCTGATTCCTGATTACCCGGTACTTATTTGGAAATTCTATGCTAAACCACCGACTGATCATCGCGCTGAGTCGCAACGGCTGATTCATCATGATCAAGCTCCGAAATCTCGAACGCAGGTATCCGTTGGCGAAGGAGAAGTTTTTTTACGTCCTGCGTGATATCAACATCGACATCCAGGAAGGCGAGTTCATTTCAATCATGGGCCCATCCGGCGCGGGCAAATCCACGCTGTTGCACATTCTCGGAATGCACGACCACGGCTGGCGCGGCGAATACTTTTTCCGTGAAACTGCGGTGCATCACTTGAAAACGAAGGAACGCGCTACGCTGCGGAACGAGCAGATCGGCTTCGTGTTTCAGCAGTATCATTTGCTCGATGACCTGACGGTATACGAGAACCTCGACATCCCGTTGTCGTATCGCCGGTACAGCAAAAGCGAGCGCGCCGCGCTGGTGGCCGACACGCTCGATCGTTTCCAAATCGTTGGTAAAAAAGATTTATATCCGCGTCAACTGTCAGGGGGGCAACAACAACTGGTCGGTGTTGCGCGCGCAATCATCGCTGAACCAAAACTTCTACTCGCTGACGAACCCACGGGAAACCTGCACTCCGGTCAGGGCGAAGAAATCATGGAACTATTTCGCAAGCTCAATGACGAAGGCATGACCATCATTCAGGTCACGCACTCGGAAAAAAACGCATCGTATGGCAAACGTACTATTCAACTGCGCGACGGCTGGATTACGAAACGAGAGCAATGACATGAACGATCTCAAATTCGCTCTTCGCCAACTTCGCAAGTCACCGGCTTTTACTTTAATTGCGGTCCTGACACTCGCGCTCGGGATTGGATTAAACACTGCCATTTTCAGTCTCATCAACGACCTGTTTCTGCGCGGACTGCCGTTCAAGGAGCCGCAGCGACTCGTGCACATGTATTCGAACGCGCGCGAACGCAACCTGCTCGAGCTCGCGATCTCCGTGCCGCGCTTTGAGCATTATCGCGATAGTCAGACGATCTTCGACGGCTTCGGCGCGGAAAACGTCTCCGCATTCACGCTCACCGGGCTCGGCGATGCGGTGCAGGTCCTCGGCGGGCAGGTGACGTCGAACTATTTCGATGTGCTCGGCGTCCGACCGATTCGCGGTCGCAACTTTTTGCCGGAGGAAGAAAAAACCGCCGATGTGGCGATGGTGACGGAGAACTTCTGGCGCAAACGCCTCGGCGGCGATCCGAATGCAATCGGCCGCGGCATCACGCTGAACGGTATGCCACACACGATTGTTGGCGTCTTGCCGAACCTGCCGTTCTCGTGGGTCGGGCCTGGGGCGGAAGTATGGACGACGAAGCCGTTCGAGATCGCCGGAATTTCATACGAGCGCATCATGCGTGGCTCGGGTGTTCTACGCGTTGTCGGACGGCTGAAACCGGGAATGACATTGGAGCAGGCGCGCGCTGCGTTGCCGCCGCTCGAGCAAAGCTACCGCGCCCGATATCCGGACAAGATCGACAGCTCATCGGTGATGACGCTGAAAACATTAGCAGAGGACACGACCGGAAATCTGCGGCCGGCGTTTGTGATATTGCTCACCGCGGTCGGGTTTGTGCTGCTGATCGCATGCAGCAATGTTGCGAACCTGTTGCTCGTCAGGTTCAGCGGACGGCGGCGCGAAATCGCGTTACGCATGGCGATTGGTGCCTCGCGTCGCGGCGTTGTGCGGCTCTTCATTTTCGAGAGCTTGCTCGTAAGCGTCATTGCTGGGATCGCGGGTGCGTTGCTCGCCTGGTACGTCGTTCCGATCGTGCCGAAAATGGCGTCGAACTTTCTGCCGTTCGATCCCGATACGCGCGTCGAGCTTTCGTTAGGCGTGCTCGGCTTCACGATCGTGATGTCGATCCTCACCGGCGTCGTGATGGCTATTTATCCGGCGCTGCAAACTTCGCGCGCCGATCTCGTCGGTGCCTTAAAGGAAGGCGGCCGCGGAACGAGCGGCAGCGCGCAGCAACTGCGCTTCCGCAAATTCTTGATCGGCGCGCAGGTCGCGTTGTCGGTCACGTTGCTCGCGGGCGCGGCGTTGCTCATCACCAGCTTTGTGCGGCTGAGCCAGCAAAGCATCGGCTATCGCGCCGACAATCTCTGGATTGGCTTCGTGACTTTGCCGCAGGCGCGCTATCCCGACGACGCTTCGCGAGAACGTTTCGCGGAACAAACTCTGGCAGCGCTGCGCAACGCGCCGGGGATCGAGAGCGCGACCATGTGCGCGGACATTCCGCTGATTCCCGCCGGTAGCAGCAACACGCTCTATGCGCGGCCCGAGAGCGAGATTCTGCCGATTGACAAGCGCGCGGCTGCTGCGTTCCACAACGTCGCGCCTGATTATTTCAAGACCTGGGGCATTCCACTTTTGGCAGGGCGCGATTTCAACGAACACGACGTCGCCGGTGGCCAGAACGTGATCCTGATCAGCCAGAGCGGCGCGAAGAAGATTTTCGGCAACGAAAGTCCGATCGGCAAAACGCTGCTCGTCGGCAGTGACAGCACGCCAGCGGAGATCGTCGGCATCGTTGGCGACGTGCGCACGCGCAAGATCGCGGAGCCTGACGATGTAGAACTCTACCGGCCTTGGGCGCAGCAAAGTTTTTCGTTCCTTAGCATCGATGTGCGCAGCAATCTCAGCGTGGACGCGGTCACGAAGTTGGTGCGCTCCGCGTTGGCGACCGTCGATCCCGGTCTCGCAGTCGCGCTGCCGCAATCGATGAGCGCGATCGTTGCACAAGCCGTCGGCCAGACGCGGTTGATGATGTGGTTGCTCGGCATTTTCGCGGGCGTTGCGCTGTTGCTCGCGAGCATTGGGATTTACGGCGCCGTTGCCTACACCGTCGAGCAACGCACCGGCGAGATCGGCGTGCGCATGGCGCTCGGCGCACAAACGCGCGATGTCCTGCAACTCGTCGTGAAACAGGGGATGAAGCCGGTCCTGAGCGGCCTGGCGCTCGGCATCATCGCGACATTCGCGCTCGGCCGTTTGATCGCAGCGCAGCTCTATCAAGTTTCGGCGCATGACCCGGTTCTGCTCGGCGGCGCAACAGTTCTGCTCGCGGCGACCGCACTGATGGCGTGTCTGCTCCCGGCCCGCCGCGCTACACATGTGAATCCGATTCAAGCACTACGCACCGAGTGATATGAACGATCTCAAATTCGCTCTTCGCCAGCTCCGCAAATCCCCGGCGTTCACTTCGATCGCGGTGATCACGCTTGCACTCGGTATCGGCTTGAACACGGCGATCTTTTCGCTGATCAACGATCTCTTCCTGAAAGGCCTGCCTTTCCAGGAACCGGAGAGGGTCCTGCATATCCTGACCAAGGGGAAAGACCGGACGGACGAGTTCCAGATGTCGGCGCTGCGATTCATGCTTTATCGGGACGGGCAGACGATTTTCTCGGGGTTCGCGGCGGAGAATCAACAGGCGGCGACAGTGTCGGGTCTCGGCGATCCGTTGTCGGTGCCGATTTTCAAAGCGACCGCAAACTGGTTCGACGTGCTCGGCGTGCGGCCAATCATGGGACGAACCTTTCTGCCGCAGGAAGAAGAAGGCGCGGATGTGGCGATCATCACGGACCGCTTTTGGAAAGCGCGGTTCGCCGGCAGTCAGGACATCATCGGGAAAACGATCGTGCTCGATGGCGTGGCGCACACGATCGTGGGCGTGATCGCAAAGATGCCAGTCTCGTGGACGGGACCGAACGCGGACGTCTGGACGACGAAGCCGATGGTCATCCCGGGTTTCTCGTATGAAAAGATGATGCGCGGCTCGGCGTTCCTGCGCGTGATCGGGCGCTTAAAGCCGGGCGTTACACTTGACCAGGCGAAGGCGGCGCTGGGCACGCTCGAGGACAGTTACCGCTCGCAATTTCCGGAGAGGGGCGACGCGCAAGCGCGCAACATCATCAAGACGCTTCCGGAAGATGTGACGGAGAATTTGCGGCCCGGGTTCGCGACTCTGCTAACAGCGGTCGGGTTCGTTTTGCTCATCGCTTGCAGCAACGTGGCGAATCTGCTCCTAGTGCGGTTCAGCGGACGGCGCCGCGAGATTTCGCTCCGGCTGGCGTTGGGCGCGACGCGCGGCAGCGTCCTGCGACTTTTTGTTTTCGAGAGCGTGCTGATCAGTCTGCTGGCGGGAATTCTCGGTGCGGCGCTGGCTTGGCAGCTGGTTCCACTTGTGCCGAAGCTGACAGCGAACTTTCTCCCGATCGAACAGGGAAGCGCGAGTGCGCTCTCCGTGCCGGTGCTCTTGTTCACGATTGGGCTTTCGCTCGTGACGGGATTCGCGATGGGTCTTTATCCGGCGTTGCAAAGCTCACGCGCGGATATCGTCGATGCGCTCAAGGAAGGCGGCCGCGGCACCCAGGGAAGTGTGCGTCAACAGCAGTTCCGGAAAATTCTGGTGGGCGCGCAGGTGGCGCTCTCCGTTACGCTGCTCGCGGGCGCGTCGTTGCTCATCACGAGTTTCGTGCGCCTGAGTCAGCAGGATCCCGGGTTCAACACGGACAAACTCTGGATCGGAGTCACGGTTTTGTCGCAGGCCCAACATCCCGATCAGGCGAGCCGGGCGCGTTTCGCCGAGCAATTGCAAACGGCGTTGCGCGCGACTCCGGGATTCGAGGACCTGATGTTGAGCAGCAGTTTTCCGCTATTCGGCAACCCGGGCGCGACTCTCTATACACGGCCCGAAGGCAACGTGCCTCCGGTTGCCGAGCGAAAAGGCGCGCCGTCGAACGACATCATGCCGGGCTGGTTCCGCGCTGCGGGCATTCCGTTGATCGCGGGCCGCGATTTTAACGAACAGGACGTGATGGATCATCCGAACGTCATCATCATCAGCAAAGCGGGCGCGAAGACGGTGTTCGGCGACGAGAATCCGATCGGCAAAACGTTGCTGATCACGAACGGCAGCGTGCCGGTCGAGATTGTCGGCGTCGTCGGCGATGTGCGCTCGGTGCAATTGAATCACGCGAACAACATGGAATTTTATCGTCCATTCGCCCAGGAGAGTTGGCCGTTCCTCAAAATCGTGGTGCGCAGTCCGCTTCCGCCGGAAACGATCACGTACTCGATTCAGACCGCGCTGCGCAGCATCGATCCGAGCCTTGCTCTAATCTGGCCGCAGCCATTCAGCGAAATCATGGCGCAGGCCCTCGGCCAAGCGCGGCTGATGATGTGGTTGCTCGGAATTTTTGCCGGAGTCGCCTTGCTCCTCGCCAGCATCGGGATTTACGGCGCGGTTGCTTACACGGTCGAGCAACGCACTGGCGAAATCGGAGTTCGCATGGCGCTGGGTGCGCAAACACGCGACGTGTTGCGCCTGGTTGTGAATCAAGGCATGAAACCCGTCCTCGTCGGGCTTGCGATCGGGATTGCAGCGGCTTTTGCGCTCGGTCGTTTAATTGGTTCGCAGCTTTATCAAGTTTCGGCGCACGATCCACTGCTGCTCGGCGGCGCAACAGTTCTGCTTATGGCGATCGCACTCATGGCGTGTCTGCTCCCCGCACGCCGTGCCACAAACGTCGATCCAATTACCGCGCTTCGGTCTGAGTAGTTTTTATGCAGAACCTTCGTTACGCATTCCCGCGTTCTGGCCAAACAGCCGCTCTTTACCGCGATCGTCATTTTGACGTTTGCGCTTGGGATTGGCGCGAATACGGCGGTGTTCAGCGTTCTCAATGCGTGTTGCGGTCGCCTTTGTCGCCTGCCTGGTGCCCGCTCGCCGCGCCAGCCTGGTCGACCCAATTCAAGCAATAAGCACTGAATGAATTTCGAACCGATAGCCACAGACTCATATGAACGACATCCGTTTCGCATTTCGTAAACTTCGACAATCACCGGCGTTCACCGCGATCGCCGTGCTCACGCTCGCGCTCGGCATCGGGCTGAACACGGCAATCTTCAGCCTGATCAACGATTTATTTCTGCGCGGCCTGCCATTCAAAGAACCGCGGCGCGTTGTGCATTTCTTTTCCAACGCGCCAGACGGCAAGCTGGTCGACCTTCCCCTGTCGCTACCACGGTTTCAGCATTATCGCGATGGCCAGACAATTTGTGAGGACCTCGGTGCCGAAAATCTGTTTGCGTTCACGTTGACGGGACTTGGCGACGCTGTGCAACTGTTCGGTGGCAGAGTGACGTCGAACTATTTCGACGTGCTCGGTGTGCGTCCGATCCGTGGCCGCAACTTTTTGCCTAACGAAGAAGAAGCCGCCGATGTGGCAACGGTCACGGAAAATTTCTGGCGGAAACGAATGGGCGGAGACCCGAACGTCATTGGCCGCAGCATCACTCTCGACGGCGTGGCGCACACGATTGTTGGCGTGTTGCCGAATCTGCCGTTTGCCTGGGTCGG
>Ga0209056_10000526_pt1 | contig 42355 bp, 41 predicted proteins | sample GraSoiAngelo_114_FD_185876 | JGI IMG/M metagenome (GOLD analysis project Ga0209056, IMG submission 185876) | Grasslands soil microbial communities from the Angelo Coastal Reserve, California, USA - 14_0903_13_40cm (SPAdes) (version 2) | ecosystem: Environmental > Terrestrial > Soil > Grasslands...
TGGACGCCAACTACAGCCACGCGTTCGAGCAGAATCACAGGGCTGGCGGCGGGGGGACCATCGGGGTGCTGGCCGACCTCACGGAGCGGTGGAAGATCCTGCTGTCGGGGACGTACCTGGGCTACCCACTCGGCGAGCGCTCCGACGAGGTCCGCGCGTCGGTTCAGCAGCGGTATACGCTGATGAAAGATCTGGCCCTGCGTCTGGAATTCAACCACCGGAGGCGGGACAATGAAGCGGTGCTGTCCGTGCAGGTCTATTTCTAGGAGGAGGGCGTTCCGTGCTTGACCAGCTCCTGGTCTACCATCCCTCGCCGTGGGAGGATAGGGACTGGGCTCGCGTCAGCGGGCTTCCCCTGGAGGAGGTCTGGTTCCAGGCACAAGATGGACCCCGCCTGTTCGGCTGGTACGTGCCGGCCAAGGGCCTTCCAGCGGTGCTGCTCTGGTGTCACGGGAACGCCGGCAATATCATTCACCGCCTGGAGAACCTGGCGGCGCTCCACAGGATGGGGCTGTCCGTATTGCTCTTCGACTATCGCGGCTACGGGAGAAGTGAAGGCATGCCCTCAGAGCCTGGACTCTACCAGGACGCGCTGGCGGCCTATGAGGTCCTCATCACGACCAAGCAGGTCCCTCCGGAACGGGTCGTGCTCTTCGGCCGATCCCTGGGCGCGGCGGTGGCCGGCACGCTGGCGAGCCAACGGCCGGCGGCCGGCCTGATCCTGGAGTCCGCGTTCCCCTCCGTCGCGGCCCTGGCCCGGTTTCACTACTGGGGGCTCCCGATGGATTGGCTGGTGAGTGCCGAGTACAACCTGGCCGATAGATTGCGCCAAGTCCGCCGGCCGATCCTGGTCATCCACGGGGACCGCGATACCCTCGTGCCGCTCCAACTGGGGCAGGCAGTCTTCGAGGCGGCGCGCCCGCCGAAGGATCTCTACGTCGTCCACGGGGCCGACCACAACGATCTGGTGGGGGTCGGGGGCGCTCCGTACTTCGAGCGCCTCCGGCGATTTGTGAAAGATGTCACCGGGTGAGACAGGACGATGCTTGTCTGAGGCGCCGCGACCTGCTATAGTCGCGCTATATGTCCGTAGAACCTCAGTACATCGTGGTGGACCAGAAGACTTTCACCAAGGAGGACTTGGTGTTGGACAACCACGTCTACAAGAGCTGCCAGATCGACAAATGCCGCCTCTATTACAGCGGGGGGCCGTTCGAGCTGATCGACACCCACATCACGGAATCAGAGCTCGTCCTGAACCAGCCCGCCAAGAACATCTACGCGGCCATCCAGATCTTCCGGTCCAAGTCGCCCGGCTCGACCGTCGTCTTCGAATAACAGCGTTAATCGTTATTCGTTAAACGTAACTGCTGTTTCGATTAACGTTTAACGTCCTGTACTACAGGCACGGCCTCTTCTGTATCTTCCCCTCCGCGACCTTCGTGTTTCCGCACCGCTTGGTGATCTCCGAGGGTTTGAAGACCGGGTCCGTCATACCTTTGGGCGTGAACGAGGCGACCCGCTTGGCGAAGGCCTCCGGCCACAACTCGCCAGGCGTGGCATAGTGGAGCGAAATCTCCACGTCGAATGAGGGGGTCGCCTCCGGCGTCGGGAAGGTGAAGGTCTCCACGCGGGTCTCCTCGGCCTTGAGGACCGTATCCTCCAGCAGTTTGACCGCATCGTGATCCAGCAGCGTCCGATTGCCCTTCGCATCGGCGAAGATGCGGCCGTAGACGCGCTTTTCTTTAAAGACCTCACGGAGGTTCAGCCCTTTGATGATGACTTGCAGATACACTTGATTCCAGACCGGGTGCGTGGTGGGCACATTATGGGGCACCAGGTTTTTCAGCTTGACGGTCAGCTTGGTCTGAGCCCCCTGGATGTCAGTTTCATAGTCCAGATCAAAGGCCTGCTTGCGGAGGGCCGGGGACTTGCCGTTGAACTCGTGCCCCGCGATGTCCCGTTTCTTCTCCTCGTTCGCCGACGAGTCGAAGCCCTGCGGCATATGGCAGGTCTGGCAGTTCTTCCCTTCCTTGGCCGCCTTGCTGCCTCTCCAATTCCCAACAGCTTCCGCCGTTGGCACCCCTGGCGGGGCGACGGTATGACAGGCCAGACAGAGGTCCGATTTCTTGAAGATATCCAGGTACTGCGAATCGTGCGCCTTGCTCTCAAGGAAATCCTTGTAGCCCCCGAAGACAGTCCGGCCCGGCTCCAATTTGATGGAGGGATGCCCCTTCACATTTGGATCTACCGCCTTGATGAGATGGCACTGGATGCAGCCGACCCCTTCGAACGTCAGGTCCCCGGAGATGATTTGCTTGACCATGGAATCGACCAGGTCCGGGAACACGAGCGACTGGGGCGCGTGGCAGTTCAGGCAATAGCGCTTGTCCTTTCCCTTGCTCACGTAATCTTCCAACATCGCTCGGAACGTCGGTGAGACGATCGCCCGTGCAATGGTCGATTCTTCGTATTCCTCGTTGGCGCGGAGGTGGCACTTCTTGCACTTGGAGGAGGCCGGGAAAACGCGCTCCGGCGTCATCGGGCCCTCGTCATCCTTGGCAGCAAACGTGCCCTGAACCCATCCCGCCCCAACCACCACACCCAGGATGGCGAGGCTGATTGTGAGCGTCTTCACTTGCCGAGATGTCCATCCCATAGCTCGCTTGCTCCCTGTCTCGCGATGTTCAGCCACGCTAAGGTGGGGTGGCGTTAGAGGGGTTTCGTCCGGAACGTCAAGATGCGGGGTTCAGCATAGTCTGCGATCAGTTTTTTGACGCGCTCGCGCTCCGCGTCAGACTGGAGCGTTTTCAGGTAGCCGTCCAGCAGAGCGGGGGCAGGCTTGGGAATCAGGCTGTAGGTCAGGACCGCCTCGATCTGCAGACCTTCGCCCTCGTCGCTCAGCGTCAGCTCGAAAGGAATCCGCTTGGTCGTACCGCCCTTGACCAGGATGTCACCCAGGGGTTGCTCTAGGAGTTGCTCGTACGGGGTCCCGAATGTCTTCTGGAAGGAGCCCAGCGGACGTCCTTTCTTATCCTTGACGGTGACAGCCAGATAGAACTGTTTGAGGACGGGATCGCCGTCCGGGAAATTGTGCGGCACGGCTCCGTTCATGACGGCCACCTGGCCGTCCACCTTGGCACCGTTCTTCTTGGCGTCGATCTCAAGGCGCGGCATCCACTCGGCCTGCAGGTTCCGGTTCTTCAGCATCAACCCGGGGATCACGATGCCGCGGAAGTAATGGCGGCCGATCTCGCGCGTCATGGCCCCGCGCTTCGACGTCGAGCTTCCCGTCGACTGCTCCATGTGGCAGGACTGACACACGGTGCCTTCCAGGATCTCGCTGTCGATGGTGGGGCTCCGACTGTCGCGCAGCTTCTCGAAATGACACGCCGTACAGAAATTCGCGCCCTTGTAAAGGGGAGAATGGAAAGAGGTGTGGATCATGTTATCTTCCGGGTCTTTGAACGGACCGTACATGGTCTTGCCGGCCGTCAGCTCGAAGGATGGGACCTTGTTGGGATCATCAGACAGTTTTTCGACCAGGTGGCAGGAGGCGCAGCTGATGCCCTCGACCGTGACCTTTCCAGACATGACCTGTCCGATGATCCGGTCCGTGTACTGCGGGAAGATCGTCACGGCCGGGGCATGACAGGAGAGGCACTGTTGTTTCTTGGCGGCGCTGGGATTGGTCTGCAGCCAGATCCCCATCACGGCGCGGAAGACCGGCGAGGGCAAGGCCGTTCCGTGGAGCAGCGCGGCGTCCACCCGGCCCATCAGCTTGAGGTCCATGGTCATCTCGCGAAGCCCGGCCATCTCCTCGTAGTGCCGGTCATGGCACTGGCGGCAGACTTCCGAGCGGACGAAGACGCTTTCGATTTCCTCGATCCAGGGTTCTTTGGGGGATTTCTTGTCCTGCCCGGCTCCCTCTTGAAACAGGGCGGTGCCGAACCCGACCACCAGGAAGGCCACCAGGCCCGCCGCGAACGCTCCCCGTCTCATGTTCCGCTCTCCACTTGCGCCCGCATTCAGACGAGGCCCACGCTAATCCGTACGCTTGGGCACGAAATGGAAGTTCATCTGTCCGCCCTGACCTTGATTTTCCGGATTGGTGGGCTCCCAGGTGCCGATCGTGAAATTGCCCTGAGGGAGCGCCTCGGCCATCAGCCGCCCGAAGTCCTCGAGATCGCGGACCGGCTTTTTATTGATCTCGGCGATAACGGCGCCCACCTTGATGCCGGCCAACTCCGCCAGACTGTCGCCGATCACCTCGAAGACCGCGACGCCTTCGGCCGAGCGCAAGTTCAGTTCCTTGCGGATGTCCTCAGTGACCGGCCCGACGATCAGCCCGAACTCCTCGGCCATCGCGATGATGTCCTTCTGCTTTTTGTCTGTAGCCTTGTCCGGCGTCAGCGCCACGCTTTTCTTATCCGTCGTCGCGTCCGACGCCGCCTGGGCCAGGCCGACCATGCCGAGCATGATCATGCCGCTCAAGACGATCCTCAGATAACGCATCGGGTTCAGCTCTCCTTCTTCTCGACTCGCTCAGAAGGGATCGGATCGATGATCAACTGGAGCCAGGGCGCGATGGCTTTCTGCCCGTTGCGCTCCTTGTTCTCGCCGTTCCAGACCGCAAAGGCGACGGTCTGCATACGCCCGGGCCCGAACGCAGCATCGTTGTCGGGATCCCGCGTCTCCATGGAGCGCTTGAAGACGACCCGCCAGCGTCCCTGCTCCCAGACGGCGTTCCCCTGCACGGTCCCCTGTCCGCGCTTGCTCGTGAGCGTGCTGAAGCCCCCGCCCAACAGGTCCTCGACCGAGGAGGCCCTGCGCGGGATGACTTCGAAGCGCCGGATCTGTCCCTCATCACCGCCCGCCTTGCGTTCCTCCTCCTTCGCCTTGCGGCGGTCGATATCGGTCTGCCAGTCGGCCTTCCAATGCCAGATGTTCAAATAGTGATCCAACTGCCCCATGCAGAAGAAGGCCGGGGCGTCCCCCAGCGGGAAGGCGATGGCCACTCCGTCGCGGAAGGTGCCGGGGGTGAGGCGGTCGTTCTTTGTCGGATCCTGCCACTCCAGGAGGAAGGCCAATTCCTTGCCGTTATGGAGCGAGCGGACGGTCAGCGATTTGATGGTCGGATCAGGCAGGCTCGGCCGTGTGATGACTTGGCCGCTGAGCGGAACGACCATCGGGGTCGCCTTGTTCCAATCTGGTGACTTCGGATCAAAGGGCAGGTCGCCGGGGATGTAATAGGAGCGGATGAAGAGCCCCTGGGAGCTGACGACCTGGACGCCGAGCCCGTAGAACCCGATCACGAGGAGCAGCAGGGTCATGAGGAGCGCCTGGACCCGGCGACGCGCCCTGGCGGCAGGAGCACTCCAGCCCATCGTCACCCCCATTGACAATCATCGAGGCCTCCCTTGCTTGGGGAGGACCAGCGCGACCCTAGTACAACTTCAACCGGCGAATCTTGTTCTCGCCCCGCTCGCAGATGTAGAGGAACCCGTTCTGGTCCAGCGTGAGGCCGGCCGGCGAATTGACCACCGCGTCCACGGCCACGCGTCCATCGCCGTGCTTGATCATCTCCTTGTCCACGGCCTTGACGAACTTGGCCATGCCGCACCCGCCCATCGCGCCCGAGTCCTTGTAGCCGCTCTCGCCGTTCCCGGCCACCGTGGTGATGATGCCGGTCCCCGCTTCCACGCGCCGCACCCGATGGTTCATCGCATCGGAGATGTACATGTGCCCGGTCGAATCGAAGAGCACCGCCTCGGGAGCGTTGAGCATGGCTTGGGTGGCCGGCTTGCCGTCCCCATCGTAGCCGTAGAAGCAGACGCCCGCGACCGTGGTCACAGTGCCTGTCTTCATGTCAATCTTCCGGATGCGGTTGCTGCCCTTATCCGCCACGTAGACATCGTCATGCGCATCCACGGTGATGGCGACCGGATCATGGAACCGGACCTCGGCCCCCGGCTTTCCGTCGTCCCGATACACGCCCATGTCCACGCCGTCCGGCGAACATTCCGGACGCAACCAGCCGTGGTCGTCGCTGAAATCGATCCCAATGGCGTCGCCGGAGAGGACCACGAGGCTCTTGGCGATCAATGGGCTGTCCCGGTCATCGTCTTCTTTCGACCACAGGCCGGCGATGGTGGTGACCTGCTTGGTCGCCGGGTCGTACATGCGGATGCGGTGGGCCTGCCCGTCCACGATGAGCAGGCGGTCGCGCGAATCGAACGCGATGGCACTGGGATACGTGAGATTCACCTCGAGGGCGGGGCCGTCGCCGTTGAAGCCGAACTCGCCGGTCCCGGCGATGGCGTCGATGATCCCGGTCTTCATGTCGACCCGGCGGATGCGGTTGCTCCCGGAATCGCAAATGTACAGATCGCCCTTCGAATCAAAGGCCACATCCAGCGGCAGGTACAGCCCCGCCTCGGCAGCGGGCCCGCCGTCGCCGCTGTAACAGGTCTCCCCGATGCCCGCCACGTGGCTGATGATGCCCGTCGCCAGCTCGATGCGTCGCACGCGATCGGACCCGGACTCCGTATAGTAGAGGGACTGGTTTTGCGGGTCGATCGCGACACCGACCGGCAGCGGCATGCCTGCCTTCGTCGCCGGCTTGCCGTCCCCCGTGCTGCGGGATTTCCCGTTGCCCGCAAAGGTCTCGATGATGCCGACGGCTATGACGCTGCTGTCCATAGACTGCCCCTCACCTCAATCTGCGACCTCATGCCTTCGGCGGCTCCGACGGCGGCGCGGTGGGAGGCGGCGGCGCGACTCCAGGCTGGGTCCCCGGCGTCCCGTCAGGCGCGACCGGCTGCTGGATCTGCGTTTGTTGCGCGCTGGCCTCCGCTTCGATGGCGTCCGCTTCATGCACCGACTTCTTGAAGCCCTTGATGGCTTTGCCCAGCCCTTCGCCAAGCTGCGGGAGCTTGCCGGCCCCGAAGATGATCAGCACGATGAAGAGAATCAGGACCAGTTCGGTGATGCCCATGCTTCCAAACATAGCGCGCTCCCTTGTCAGTGGCTCCGGTTACTTGTCCTTCGACTCCGTCGTGGCCCGCCGCGAGGCAAACCGCTGCTTGAGCCGCTCGCGCGTCTGGTCGGCTTCGGCAAACCGCTTGGCCTTCTCATAGGTGCTGATCAGGTTGTAGTACGCCAGGGGCTCGTCCGGATTGCTCTGAACCGCCGCCTCCAGCACCCCGATCGCCTCCTCCGCCTTGCGCAGGTTCAGGTAGATCTCCATCAGCGCAAAGGCCGCTTCCAGGTTGTGCGGGTCGAGCTCGAGCACCCGGCGATAAGCCATGATGGCGCTGTCGATCGTATGGAGGTCGGAAATATGCCGCAGATCGAGCTTTTCATAGACCTTCGCCAACTGGAACCAGGCGATCGGATCATCCGGGGTGACATCCACGAGCTTTTCGAGCAACGGCATGGCCTCCATGTACTCATCCCGGTCGTACTGCGCCCGTCCGAGATTGAAGAGCGCCAGGACGTCCCGCGGATTGATCTCCAGGGCTTTCCGGTACTGGGCCATGGCGTCGTCAATGTTCCCCTTCGTCGCATGGATGGTGCCCCGGTTCGCATAGTACATGGCGAGCGACTGGTCCATCTGCTTGCGGATAGACTCCGCCATCTCGATCGCCTTCGTCACGTTCTCCAGCGCCTCATCCAGCATGCCCTTGGCGAAGTAGATCTCGCCCAGGCGGCACTGGGCCTGGAAGTCCTCAGGGTCCTCCTCGAGCAGCTTCTTGATCTCCGCCATTTCTTCGTCGAGGCTCAGCGGCGCCTCAACAGCCTCGTCGGCAGGCTTGGCGTCCGGCTGCGTGTCTCGGTCGGTGCCGGCATCCATCTTGGTCACATCCCCATCGGTCATACGCATTCGGCTCAGGACACGCCCGGCGCGGCGGCGGGACGATCGGGCATCCCCACCGGGAACAGTTGGCTGACTGACTCGCGGGCGTCGATCCTGCCATCGTTCACGATCAGCAGCAAGCCCACGACCACGAAGAGGCTCAGATGGGACAACTGCAGGGCGTACCCCGCAATGAACATCAGGACCAGCCCGTAGCCGGCGCGCCGCCCCATGCTGATCTGCTTGATCACCGTATACGACCAGAACAGCAGGCCGGCCACATAGAGCGCGAACGGCAGATAGAAGGTGTAGCCCATCCCCATCTGGAAAATCCAGCCGATGCCCTGGCTCGCCTGGCGGACGTCCCTGGCCATGGCCGGATCGAAGAACTCGAGCACGCCATCCATCACCAGCAAGGCAAGGAACAGAGCAGCCCATGTGGCCGCGAACTGCACGGACCGGCGCCGTTGTTGCCGGTTCTTGGTCCGAAACGTGAACCCAGAGTACACGGCGAAGACGAGCACGGTCGCCACGACCATCAGGGCTTCGCCGAGGCGGCTGATTTCATGAACCAGCGGCGGGGTCGAGACGATCCCCAGCCACCCGTACGTGGTGGTCGACATCTGGTAGTAGAGCCAGCTCGACACGCCAGCCCCGTAACAGAGCGCCAGGGCTCGAGCCGACGGGGCAGGATTGGCCCGGCAATACTGGACCACGAGGGTCCACAGGAGCACCACCGTCAGCCCGTTGTAGACGACCGAGCCCAACATGCGTGGCGGGAACAGCAGGAACGCCGCCGTCAGCGCAAGGAGCAACGACACCATCGGTACGACGATCCGGTCCAGGGGCCGGGCCAGCAACCCGTTCATCTTGTAGAAGAGCAGCACCAGCAGGACGAGAAACACGAGGATCGCTGAAAAGTTCATCAAGACGAAGCCGACGGCGGACGCCCCCCGCAGGAAATACTCGACGACCACGTATTCCTTCGCGACCTTGGACAGGTGCATCCCCAGTCGGGACACCAGACGGTAGAGGATGAGCTCGCAGAGCCCCGCGATCAGCAAGGCTTTCAGGAAATATTCCAAGAGCAAGCTGCCGGTCTCGGCGCCGGCGCGAACTTTCTGGGTCGTCACGGACTCGGCCATCAGGGCTCCTCGACCGGATCGCTCACGCCGCTGCTATCCCGTCGCGACCGGGTGCGTCTTAGCGCGGGCGATGTACAGCAGCCCGTCCGCCATGGAGTAATTGAATGGCAGCTCGCACACCACCTCGCTGACCTTTTCGTACACGTGCTGGTAGACCCGTTCCGCTTCGTCGGGCTTCATCCCTTCCATCACCTCGTAGAAGTAGCCCAGGCTGAGATCCTCCGACGCCGGCCGCATGATCCGCCGGATGCCGTAGCCGGCCGGGTCGCTCATGATCGGCGCCTCTTTCTCCAGATCGAAGAGGCAGGGCTGGCACGAGAAGCCGTAGGACGAGTGCAGCCGGGTGTGCCCACGGATGAAGTTCGCGGTTTCCATCGCTTCCGCCTCCGTCTCGGTGGGGAAGCCGATCAGGACATAACAGTGCACGGCGACATCGAGATCCAGGCAATCGTCGACGATCCGGTTGACATGCTCGCGCTGGATCCCCTTCTTCATGAAATCCATCACCCGCTGGTTGTAGGACTCCAGTCCGAAGACGATCTTCAAGCACCCCGCATCCCGCATCAGCTTGAGCAGGTCCCGCGTCAGGTTCTTCTCGAACCGCATCTCGCAGGTCCACTGGGCGTTGACCCCGGCCTCGATGAGCTGGCGGCAGAGCCGCTTGGTCGGCGACAGGGCGAAGCACTCGTCGGTGAAGAAGAAGAACGGCGTCTGGTACCTCTCCATGAGCCCTTTCACGTCGTCCACGACCTTTTCCGGGGCCCGCTGCCGGAAATTCTGGTGATCCAGCGTCAAGGCGCAGAAGGCGCAGTCCTTGTAGTAGCACCCGCGGGAAAATTGGATGGGGAGCACGGACTGGGGCGCGAGGTACTGGCGGAACGGAAAGCCGTCGAAGTTCGGCGCCGCCAGCGCATTGATGTTTTCGGAAAAAAACGGCTGGTTGACGATGGTCTTCCCGTTCTGCCGGTAGATGAGATTCGGCACCTTGCTGAAATCGCGCTTCCCCTCCAGTTGATGGATGAGCTCGAGCAAGGCGGTCTCCCCTTCAAAGACCACAAAGTCATCGGCAAACTGGAACATCGCATCGACCCGCCGGAGGTTGTCCACCAGCCGGGTGAAGATGCTCCCGCCGATGGTCAGATGCAGATCAGGGTTCGCCTGCTTGATCAAGCGACAGAGGGTGAGGCCCGGCATGATCTGGGACGTCGCGGTGATCGAGACGCCGACCAGGTCGGGGGCCTGCGCCAGGATATCCGGCACCAGTCGGGACCGGAAGACCTCCAGGTACGGATTCTCCTGCTCGTCCGCGACCGCCTTCAGGATGTCCTTGGACGAATAGATGGAATACCGCCACTGGTTGTCGACCACGGAGATCCGTGTCGGGAAATACAGCGTCGAAACGAAGGCGAGCCAGCGATCGATGAGGATCAGGCTCTCTCGGTAGGTGTCCGGATCGTAGAACGGCTCGGAGCGCAGGAACCTTTTGGCTTCCTCGATGTGATCGTAGAGCGGCGGAAACCAGTCGAGGGCTTCTTTCATCCGGGCCAGGTGCTCCTGGCTCGAGGGACCCGTCTCTCCATGCGTCCCCAGCCGTTCCAGGGTCGTGACCTTCTCCTGCATCCGCTCGTAGGTCTCACGACCGGCGGCTTGGCTGAGGAAGCCGTCGAGGACCTCAATGCCGAGGTCCCGCTGGACGATGTCCGTGACGCCCTCGTGCTTGAGGAAGCCGGTGAGCGACGGAAGACTCAGGTATGGCTGGGAGGGATGCCAAGTAGGAGGGAACAAGAGCATGGCTTTCATCTTGGCACCTCGCTACCTCCACGTTTTCCTTGCGCCGCCCTTCGAGGTTTTATACACCCTGCGCAGAGGGAAATGCAACTGAATCTGCAGGGTTGGCGACCCTCCGAAAGGGCGCATGGGGCCGCTTCCAGTGCCCCTTCCGAGGGCATAAAAAACCCCGGGGGATCCTTGAACTGATCCCCCGGGGCCCAACTACTACCGCGCCGGCGGCTCGCTCCCTACGGCCGCGGTATGACCATATGCCTTACTGCGGAAGATGCAGGGTGAACCACGTGGAGATCGCCTTCATCCCGTCACGCTCGACGTTTTGGCCATCCCACACGGCAAACGCCACCGGAACCGACATGCCAAGCTTGAACTGCACGTCGTTGGGGTCCTGGGTCTGCAACGCCCGCTTGTACACCACCCGCCACGTCGGACCCGTGCAGCACCCACCCTTGAGCGAACCCGAATGCTCCCACACGCCGTTCCCCAACACATCCTGGTGGATTTGGGTCGTCAGGGTGCTGAACCCGTTCGCATTGAGGTCTTCGACGGACCCGATCCGCAACTCAGGATCGGAGAGGATATTGCCCGACCAGATGCCGGTGTTGAACGGGCCCATGCTCCGCCCGACGCGATCCAGGTAGGTCACGCCGCCAGCCGGCTCTTCATAGTAATAGTCCCAGAAAATAGCCGGGTATTCATTGTCCACGTCCCAGATTCCGGCGACGTCCTTTCCGAGGTCCTTTTGCCACTCGGCATTCCACCGCCAGATGTTCACCGTCCCGCCTGACTGCCCCATGCACTGGAACGGCGGGGCCCCGCTGGTGTTGACCGGGAACTGAAGGGCCGCCTGGTCACGGAAATGCTGCGGGCCGATGGTCGTGTCGTTTTTGGACTGATCCGCCCAGTCCAGCCGGATGCCGATATCCTTGCCGTTCGTGACCGCCTTCACGAAGACGGACTTAACGGCGATGTTGGGGTGCATCGGCGTGGTGATGGTTTGTCCGGTGAGCGGAACCACCACACCGGGCACATTCTCCCAGATGGGGTTGGCCCCGTCCATCGGAATGGGTCCCTTGATCATCTTCGCCTGGATGGCGACCGGCTGGCTGACGGCCAACGGGACCTGCCCCAGTGTCAGGACCACGCCTACGACAAGGGCGCTCAGCAGCACCCCCCATACGACGGCCCTGTTCCTCGTGTGAATGATTTCCATAGCGATAGCCCCTCCTCTCTAAGAAAAAAGTAATTACCCGAACAACGCCTGTGTGACTCGCAGATTATTAAAAAGCCTCATGTGACGACGATGCATGCAACCGGCCGATCTCTTAGGCATGACCGGCCTTACCAGAATCTCCGCTTCCTTCACTCGTGTCACCCTCGTCCATCTGAGAACGGCCCCCGACTTCATCCAGCAGCACCGTCAACTCGTTCCCGAGGTCCTGCGCTCCGCACTCGAACGAGGCTCCTTCCGGAGGATTGAAGGTGGCCGGTTTGTAGTCGGTTTCTTTATAGGGCTGGGGCTTGACGCCCAGATAGGCGCATTCGAACTTGAGATAGGCCTTGCCCAGCTCGCACAGCAGGTGGAAGAACCCCCGCTGCGCCTTCTTCGACGCCATGTCGGCAAACAAGGGCGCCCATCGCCCGATGTGGTCCCGCACAAACTTCTTCTCGGCGTCCACGACGACCTGAAGCTTCTCCTCGCCGTCGTGACAGAGCGCGTACGATTCCTTGTAGGCCAGGAAATGCAAGAACTCCAACTCGACGCTGATGTGATCCAGTCGTTCGTGGACCACTTCAGCCAATTCCAGACCGAACGCCTTGTAATACCCCGCAATGTCGCCCATGGTGTGGGACTGCTGAAAGACGTGCTCGTTCCCGAAAAGCGTTTCGTACGGTGGCGCGTCGAGGCTGATCACGTTGGAGAACACCCGCCGATGCTCATCCTGCAGGTCGCTGAACTCCCACGTCTTGAAGTTTTCCTGCTCCCACTCGCCGATCTGTTCGATGAGCTTTCGAATCGGGAGGATGAGGTCACGGGCCGCGGGGGACGCCTTTGCCGCCTCGAAGCTTTTCTCCAACGATTCGACCGCGGAGAGACCATCCTCTACGAACTCGCCGTCTTGCAGGTAGTTGTAAAACTCCTCTTCCTCGGGGTAGAGGAAGCCCCAGGAGAGGAGGAGGTACAATTTGCTGCGGGATAGAGCCAGCTCGACTGCCGGGGCATCGGCCAAGCCGGCTTTGCCTGCCGGATTACCAGACACTGCCTGAGGTCCCATTGCTCACAGCCTCCTAAGCTTTGGGTTTACCAAGAATAGGAGAACCCGTCCAAGGTTGTCAAGGGCTTTTTGACCCCCTATTCGTGTGCATTACAAGCCTTTTTCGGGCCCCCGCGAGGGCGGGGCCGGTTCGAGACGCCTGCCCGAGACCACTTTGATGGCGATCCGATCGTTCACCGTCGAGCAGACCTGCTCGCAGATGCCGCACCCCACACATTTAGCCGCGTCCACGACCGGATAAGGGTCGGTAAAATCAATCGAAAGGGCTTCGACCGGGCATTTCGCCAGACAGAACCGGCACCCCTGGTCGGCCGTGCAGTCCGCCCGGCTGACCACCGCCAGCCCCATGCGCACGTCCGTGCGGTCTCCCACCGGGAGCAGGGCTTCAGTCTCGCAGGCCGCGATACAAGGAAAATCCTCACAGAGATAACACGGGGACTCGTTGGCGAAAATGACCGGGTACCCGGTCGCGACATCCTTCTTGATGCTCCCGTACGGGCACGCCGGCAGGCAATCACCGCAGCGCGTACAGCGGTCCAGAAAGAGCGTTTCGTCGACTGCGCCCGGCGGCCGCAACCAATCCGTCCGGACCTTGACCGGAGACTCCTTGGGGCCGGTCTCCGATGCAGTCTCTTTCTGTTGCTGGTAGTACTCGTAGACCGTCTTGCCGACCGACATGACGGACTGCTTGAGGAACTCCCGCCGGTCCTTGTCGAAGTCTCCGCCCATCCGCGCGCGCTAATCCCCCATGACGCCGGCGGCCCGGAGCTTGTAGACCTCAATGCAGCGGTCACATCCCCCGTACTCCGGATCCCAGCCAGGATGGTTCTGGCGGATATAGTCCAACACTTCCGGCTCCACTTCCTTCTCAAGGTTCTCGACCCAGTTGTACGTGGGAAAGCCGCATAGCGGACACGGGAACCCCGGCATCAGCATGATTTTCTTGCGTTCGGGGATCTCCGTCCCCTCCACCTCGATCGCCCGGTCGATGACCTTGAGGGTATCGGACGCCATCTCGATCAATTCCGGGTGGGTGAAGTGCTCGGTCGCCCAAAGGCCTTCGAAGACGGCCACCAACTGTTTGCCGGGAATTTTGCGGTACCAGGTGGAAAATTCCTTGAATCGCTGCTCCTTGGGGAACACCGCCTCCTTTTCCATCCGCGTCAAGCGACTGTCGATTGTGAGGCACCACAGCACTCGATACCGGGCCAGGATCAGACTTTCCTCGCCAGGGGTGTTCCCAACCTTGATGTCCGGGTCGTAGAGAAAGGCCGGGTCGAGCATGTCCTTGATGTGCAAAAGCTCGTGACGGCAGAAGCGGGGCAACGCCGGATCATAGAAGCGTCGGGGGAGAAGCTTGATCCCGACCCCCTTGAGGCCCTTGGCTTCAAACTGTTTGGCCAAGTCCTCCTCCACGGTCCCCCACTTGCGCAAGATGTCCACGGATTCCTGGTCCTCCTTGAGCACCCCTCGAACCAGGGTAATGCCGATGCGCTCCTTAAGCTCGGGAAACTCGTTGAAGGCGTTGTCGATGATGTCCGCGAAGCCCCAGTGCCCGAACAGGTACTGGTACAGCTTTTGGAACTCCGGTTCCCGGTCGTCCAAGGGAAAGTTCTCATAGATGGGATCGGCCAGCTCATGGAACTCCTTGTAGAACGTCGGATCCCCTTCCCGCTCGGTCTTTTCGATGAAGGCGTCGATGACTTCCTGGATCAGGGACGGCTGAAACCGCAGTTCCATGACAGGCCTCCTTGACTTCCTTTTTCGGGGTCCGCTATGATCCTTGTGCTGTCCGAAAAGAATTGAATTAACAGCCCATTATAAGTAGCGACTGCGTTCTTTTGCAAGCCAAGGAAACCCGGATCTTTTCCAGAGGAAATCGCGATGGCCGACAGCTCTGCAACACCTGGTGTGGCTTCCCCTCCTCCCGCCTCGTTTCCACCGGGCATGCCAGGGATCCCGCCGATCCCCGTCGTGGATTGCTTGGCCTACTGGCGAGCCGGCGCCCGCGAGGTCCGCGTCTTCCGCGGGCACCACGACCCGGTCTGGGTCGTGGCGTACCATCCCGACGGCACGATGGCGGCCAGCGGCAGCGTGGACCATACGATCCGGGTCTGGGAGGTGGAGACCGGCCGGATGCTCAGGATTTTGCGGGGCCATTCGGATACGGTCCGCTGCCTGGCTTTCTCCCCGGACGGACGCATGCTGGCCAGCGGGTCCACCGACCGGACGATCCGCCTGTGGAACCCCAAGACCGGCGAGTTCATCAGAATGCTGTTCGGCCGTTACGACCATGCCGTCCACTCACTCTCCTTCTCGCCGGACGGCCTCATGCTGGCGCGCGGAAACGAGAACCGGGACATCAAGATCTGGGAAGTCAGCACCGCGACGGAATTGCTGTCGCTCCTGCCCCGCGACGTCTATGATCGGCATTGGAACATCTGCACCGTGTTCTCGCCGGACGGCCGCCTGCTTGCCAGCGGCAATGACGTCGGTGGCATGACGCTGTTCGAAGTCCTGCCCAGCGGGCAGGAGCTCTGTGCCGTGGACGGCCACAAGTCCGATCCCTTCGACGGCACGATCGAGCGGCGCGGCGTCTGGGTGGAGTCGCAAGAAGGGTGGGAGACCGCCTTCGAGAACTGGATCGGAGGTTTGGCCTTTTCTCCGGACGGAAGCGTCCTCGTCAGCGGAAGCCGGGACCAGACCATGAAATTCTGGGAAGTGCCCAGCGGCAAGCTCATCCGCACTGTCCGGGCCCACGCCGGATGGGTGCGTGCCGTCACCTACTCCCCGGACGGCAAGATCATCGCGTCGTGCTCCGATGACACGACGATCAAGCTGTGGGACGCCAAGACCGGGCGCCCGATCCGGACCTTGAAAGGGCACAAGGAGCCGGTGCGCTCGGTCGCTTTCTCCCCCGACGGCCGCCGGCTCATCAGCGGCGGCCTCGACCGCACCGTCAAGCTGTGGGAAGGGGGCGACGCGCCCGCTGCTGTCTAAGCTGATCCTTTCTCCCTGCCATTCCCTTTTAACTTTTCCCTGCCTGCCGTGTCTCATTGACAAGAACGGCTGAGAAGGATACTCTCCGCGCGGCGCCGGAGGCGAAAGTGGAACCTTTGACAAACAGCGCTGGGGTCAACTACGAAGGCAGTTCCAGAGTGTTCATGAGCCATGAGGAGATGGTTCAATATCTCAAAAACTTGAAGGTCAAGATCGAGAACTGTCACCGCGAGGAACGGGAATATTTCGATCGCAAGTTCGAGGAGACGCACGCCCTCATTCGCAGCTCCTACGCCCACCTCCAGCAACAGCACGACCACCTCCGCCAGCGCGTCGAGAACCTCGAACGGGACCAGCAGAATTAGTTAGTAGGGGCGCGGCGTGCCGCGCCCTTCCAATCCCCATCACTGATATCCGGTTTGACGTAGAGGCGGGATTTATGCCGCCCTCTGCGCTAGAGGCGGGAGGAAGCGGAGGCGGAAGGAGGCGGAGGCTGAATACTTTGGAAAACGGGGCGCCTGCTGCAGGCGTCCCGTGGAGTGATTGTCGGATTACTTCAGGTGCTTGCTGACGAGTTTCGTCATCTCGAACATCGACACCTGTTTCCTGCCCCCGAAAACCGCCTTGAGCGCGGCGTCAGCGTTGATCATGCGTCGGTTCTTGCGGTCCTGCAGCTTCTTGCGCTTGATGTAGGCCCAGAGCTTCTTGGCCACTTGGGTGCGCGGCATGGCGTTGTTGCCGATCACCGCGCCGAGAGCGGCGCTGGGTTTCATCGGTTTCATGAATGCGGCACTCGGCTTCCTCTTCTTCGTGGCCATCGTCTATCTCTCCTCTCAATAGAGTTGGGTGCAATGTCCCCCAGGGGACGGGTACTGCCAGCGCGAGATTGCGTCAACCCGAGTGAAAAGTCAACTTTTTCTGTCCTTATCTCCGTCTGCAATCTTGATCCCCTCCCCCTCAAGAGGGGAGGGACTCGTTAGATCCTTCGCTTCGCTCAGGATGACAGGAGAGGCGTGAACCCCTCCACTTAGGCGCGGAAGCAGAGGCGGCGGGGGACGGCAGCGTATGCGGCGAGATACAGTTGCTAGAAGGGGGACAGGCACCATTCGGAAATGGAGCCAGTCCCTTGCTTCTGCTACACTTCCTTGCCATAACCGGAGACACCCATGCGGAAGGAACGCCTCCCTTACTATTATGAGGTGCTCGAGCTCCCACCCTCCGCATCGAGCGCTGAGATCAAAAAAGCCTGGCTTGAACTGGTGCAGGTCTGGCATCCGGATCGCTTTCACCATTCATCCAACCTGCACCGTAAAGCCGAAGCCCGAACACAAATGATCAACCAGGCCTACCAAACCCTCAGCGACCCCTTGGCACGCGCACGTTATGATGCCATCACGCGGAAATCTGCCGCGTCCAAGCCGACCTCGCGCCCATCGCCTCCGCCACGCCCTCAACCCACCCCTCGCCCCCGCCAGGAATTAAGAGGTCCCCAATCCCTCATCATCCTCTCTCGGCCAGGTCAGCCTAAAATCCCGGTGCCCGCGATTCAAATGCTCGTCGACAGCAATGAACACAGCCCCTACGACTTTCGCCGTCTCGTTCGAATCGCCGGGACCATTCGACAAACACTTCCCGCCGGTGACTATGCCATTGCTGAAGCCCCGGGACTGTTTTGCGTAGAGCGCCAGCTCGTGGCAGATCTGTATGCGTCGACCTCGACTTCATCCGATAACCGCGCACGATTTCTGCGCGAACTCGAACGACTCCTCCCGTTCCCTAATCGGTTTCTGGTGATCGAAGGCCGGATCGACCAGGCCCAGGGAAGAGGGCGTTTAAGCGAATATCTCAAAAACGGAGTGATGGATTTCCTGGATGCCGTCGCTCTGAAATATGGGATCCAGGTTATTTTGGCAGATACCCGTGAAGAGGCGGAAGAACGCGTCGCGAATCTCGCGGCCATGCACTATGCATACTTCTACGCCGAACAAGAGGGACTTGGGCGTTCTCTCAGTGAGAACGATTTATAAGCGAAGGGGCAGCGCTACGGCAAAACTTACTTCTGCCTTTTACGAGGGTGGGTGTAGAAGTACATCGCAATAGCCCCGACTACCCCCAGGAACGCAATAACGGTCATGAGCTGGTCAAAGAATGTGAGTTGTGGCATCGTTGTCTCTCCGTCCTTCCAGCCAATAAGCCATGAGGAAGAATGTGCACATCCCAAACAACCCTAGTATGGCACTCCACCAACTGGCCTGTCCACTGACCAGCCCTCCGACCACGGCAATGAGCCCGATGCCTTTCGCCATATCGTAGAGAAACTTGGCCGTGCTGTCGCGCTGCCGACCGCTCATATCCCATGAGACACCGGGATAACGGAAAGGTTAAAGGGGCGAGGCGCGCGAATCGAAAAAGATACAGAAGAGGGCGGGATGAATCCCGCCCCTACATTAGGGGGATGGAGATCGGGCACGGCATGCCGTGCCACTACATAGGAGCATGAGGGCGGACCCAGGGGTCCGCCCCTACGCGGCCGGGCTCACTCCGCTTCGCCGTTGGCGCCGTTTGCGGCCTTCGAAATGCCGTAGCGCTTACACTTCTCCCAGAGCGCCTTGCGGGACAGGCCGAGGAGCTTTGCGGCTTCGGTCTTGTTGTCCTTTGTCCGCTCCAGCGCTTTGAGGATGTACTGCCGCTCGAACTGCTCCCGGGCGGTGTCCAGCCGATCCACCAGCGCCGCTCTCTTGTCCACCATGGACGCCCCTTCGCTGCAAAACCCGCACGTCGGCTGCGGCGGGCCCCCGAGATACAGGCAGGCAGGAAACCCGCAGAGGTCCCAGGGCTCGATCTCGCTGCCGTCGTGGCCCAGCGTCACAGCCCGCTCCACCGTGTTCTCCAGCTCCCGGACGTTGCCGGGAAAGGAATAGCGCAGCAGCAGCTCCTGGGACCGCTGGGTGAAGGCCTTCACCCGCTTGCCCGTCCGCATCGCAAAGCCCTCCAGGAAGTGCGTGGCCAGGACCATCACGTCCTCTTTGCGCTCCCGCAACGGCGGGAGATAGATCGGGACTACGCTCAGCCGATAGTAGAGGTCTTCCCGGAATCGTCCGGCCTGCACTTCCTTCTTGAGGTCCCGCTGGGTGGCGCAGATGAGGCGCACATCCACCTCGATCGTCTGGTTGCCTCCGACCCGCTCGAACTGCCGCTCCTGCAGCACACGCAGGAGCTTGACCTGCACCACCGGAGAGACCTCCCCGATCTCGTCCAGGAAGATGGTGCCCTGGTGCGCCAGCTCGAACCGCCCCTTGCGTTGCCGCAACGCACCCGTAAAGGCCCCACGCTCATGCCCGAAGAGTTCGGTCTCAAGCAGCGTCTCCGGAAGGGCGGCGCAGCTGACCTTGATGAAGGCGCCATCGCGTCGCGGGCTGTTGTGGTGGATCGCGTTGGCCACCAGCTCCTTCCCGGTCCCGCTTTCGCCGACGATCAGCACGGTCGAGTCGGTCGGGGCCACCAGCTTGATCTTCTCCAGCACCTCCCGCATCTTCTCGTTCTTGCCGAGCAGGCCCTTGAAACTGAACCGCCCCTCCAGTTCTTCCCGCAGCGACCGGTTCTCATCCTCCAGCTCCAGCACTTTCACCAGGCGCTTAACGATCAGCAGCAGCTCGTCCATCGAGAAGGGCTTGGTGATGTAGTCGTAGGCGCCCATCTTGATGGCTTCCACAGCCGTCTCGACCGAGCCGTGCGCGGTGATGACGATCACGCCGGTCTTGGGCAAGACCTCCTTGCAGGCCTGGAGGATCTGCAACCCGTCCATCCCGGGCAGGCGTAGGTCGGTGATGACGATCTCGAACGGCTCCTTCCGGATCAGATCCACACCCTCGAGGCCCGTCGCCGCGACTTTGACCTGGCAGCCTTCCGCTTTCAGGGCGTCGGCGATCGAGATCCGCATGAGGGGTTCGTCGTCGATGATCAGGACATTGGGCTGCGGCACGGCTCAGCCCTCCTTCCCGACCATCGACCGGACCGCCATGGCCGGCAGCCGCACGGTGAACGTGGTCCCGCGGCCGACCTGGCTCTTGACCGCAATCTCCCCGCCATGCCGCTCGACGATCCCCAGGCTTACGGAGAGTCCCAACCCCGTCCCCTCGCCCTGCCCTTTGGTCGTGAAGAACGGATCGAAGATCTTCGGCAGGACATCGGGAGAGATGCCGCAGCCGGTATCCTCCACCTCGATCGTGCACCACGGCCCGTCGTGGCCGGATCGGACCGTCACGACCCCTTCCCCGCGGATCGCCTGCACGGCGTTGAGTATCAGATTCATGAGCACCTGCTCGAGCATGTGCTGGTCCGCCATGAGGGGCGGCAGCTCGTTGCCGAGCTCCCGGCGCAGGCGCACCCGGGTCCCTTCGAACGCGTAGTTGGTGAGCGTCAAGACCCGCTCGACGACCGCATTGACCTCCGTCGGCGCGAGTTCGGGCTCGTACTGCTGGGAGAAATCGAGCAGCTGGCGCACGATCTTCTGGACCCGCCGCAAGCCCTCTTCCATCGACGCCAGGTACTCCGTCGTCCGCTCCAGCGAGACGCTCTTCTTGCGGAGGTTGTAGAGGCAGTTCAGGATGCCCCCCAGCGGGTTGTTGATTTCGTGCGCGACCCCGGCGGCCAGTTTCCCGATGGAGGCGAGCTTTTCGGCATTGAGCACCTGCTGCTCCAGGCGTTTCTTCTCCGTGATGTCCCGCGCGATGCCCAGCACCCCCACGATCTGCCCACCGTTATCCCGAAGGGGAGACACGCTGACCAAGGCATTGCGCGGCTCCCCCGTCTTGGTCAGGATCTCCACCTCATAGGCCTGCTTGGTCCCGATATCGAGCGTGGTCCGGAGGCGCTTGCCGCGATGCCGCTTGGACATCCACGACAGGTACGGCCGGCCGATCAGATCGTCCTTCCGGTAGCCCCAACTCTCGACCTTGCTGTTCACGTAGGTGAACCGCTGGTCCAGATCGAGCGTGTAGATGACGTCGTTGGCGTTCTCGAGCAGGTTCTCCAGATACGTCTTCGTCTCTTCGATTTCCCGGGTCCGCTCCTGGACCTTCAGTTCCAGCGACTCGCTGTACTCCTGCAGCTGCCGCGCCAGGGCCTTGCGTTCCGTGATGTCGCGCAGCTGCACCATGATGTAGGTCATGGGACCGGCCCCGATGCCGGTGAGGTCCAGCTCCATGGAAACCGGCCGCCCGGCCCGATCGAACACCTTGACTTCCACCGTCGGCGTCTTGTTCGACCCCTTGAGGATCTCGTCTATCAGGGCCGTGACCGACGGTTGGTACTTGGGCAGGATGAGGTCGATGAAGCGCCGGCCCACGAGCTGCTCTTCCGGATACTTGAGGATGGCTTCCTGGCGCCGGTTGACCGCGATGATGCCTCCGCCGGGATTCACCATGATCACCGAATCGGCGGCCTCGTCGAACAGGATCTTGTAGCGCTCCTGCGACTCGCGGAGGTCCCGCGTCCGGCGTGCCACCTCGTGTTCAAGTCCTTCCGTGTGCTGACGGAGACTGGCCGCCATCTGGTTGAAGCTGTCGGCCAGCTTCTCGATCTCGTCGCCGGTCGTGATAGCGAGACGGTGATCGAGCTGGCCCCGACCGATCATGGCCGCCCCCTCTTGCAGCACTTGGATCGGGCGCACAATCCGGCGGGCCAGGAAGGAGCCCGCTAGGAGCATGAGGACGAACACCCCGATCGCCCCCGCGGAGACCTTCCAGATGAGCTGGGTCAGCGGCGCGAACGTCTCTTGCGGGTCCTGCCGGACGAAGGCGATCCACTGCACCCCGTCCCCGCCCAGGCTCTCACGGGCGAGAGCGACCGGAAACCGGACCGGCGCGTACCCGACGATCGCGTTCCTGCCCCCATGCGAGTCATCTTCGGCCACCACCCAGCCGGCTGTCGGTTGTGTGATCTGCCGCATCAAGGAGGCGTTGAGCGTATGCTTGTCGGGGGAGAGCACCGGGCAGATCAACGGCCGTCCGGCCGTGCTCAAGAGCATCGCATGCCCCTGTTCGCCGATCCGGACCTCCTGGATCGCCTTGAAGAGTTCATCGCGACGCAAGCGGACATTGACGGCGCCGACTGCCACCTTCTGCGCGTCATCCAGCACGGGCACCGCCACATCGAGCACGTGGAACCCCAGCTTCTCGTCGAAGACGAGGTCGCTCACGTAGATCTGGCCGTTGCCCCCATTCAAGGCTGCCTTCCACCACAAGGCCTGGCTCTGATCGTACTGGGCCTCAGGCGTGGAACTCACCACCAGGGCCCCCTGGGCATCCGTCACGAAGATGGCGACGTATTCCGCTTTCCGGATCCGCAACCATTCGTTGAGATAGTCCGTCGCCATCTTGTTGATGAAATCCGGGTACTGGTCCTGGCGCGGTCGCATGGCCCACCGCCGCTCCCATTCACGCATTATCCGGCCAATGGCCGCGTGATCCCGTCCCACATAGCTCCGGTTCGAATCGATGACCGCGCCGCGTAAGATCGGAATCGTGGCCAGCTGACGGGCCTCGCTGACGCCCTGCATCACTTGTAATTCGACCTTGCCCGCCGCCTCGATGGCGATCTGACGAAAGTCCCTCCCGATCGCGTTCCGGATGGCCTGGCGCTCTTCGAGATAGGTGATGACGAAGGCCAAGCTAAGGGGCAGGAGCCCGATCAGCACCATGGCGGTGATGATCCGGCGCTGGAGGCTCTGGCTTCGGCGGGAGTGTTTCAATTCGGTAACACCGGGGTGGCTGATAACTGCTTATTTTCCTTGGTGTATCTCTAATTGTCAAGTGGAGGTAACACCCTTAGGATCGGCGGAGCAGTTTGCCCGGGGTCCCTTTCCAGAGGATGAGCAGGGGGCTGGCGACGAACACCGATGAATAGGTCCCGACGATGACCCCCAGGAGCAACGCGAGAGAAAAGTCGTGCAGCACCTCCCCCCCGGCCAGGGTCAGCGGAATGAGGACCAGTATGACGGTCAGGGACACGACGACGGTCCGGCTCAGGACCTGGTTCACGGCATTGTTGATGACTGTCGCGAGCGGGTCCCGATGGCGCATCTTGAGATTTTCCCGGATCCGGTCGAAGACCACGACGGTGTCTGTCAGGGAATATCCCGCGAGCGTCAGGAGGGCGGTGACGAGCAGGAGGGTGATCTCCTTCTCCAACATGTAAAACACCCCCAGCACGGCCAGCACGTCGTGAAAGGTCGCGATCGCCGCTGCAATCCCGAACCGGAACTCAAAGCGGGCCGCGACGTAGAGAATGATGCCCAGCATCGAAATCGAGATGGCGATGAGGGCATCCTTCTGGAGCCTCTGCCCGATGGTCGGACCGATCTCATAACTGGAATCGACGACGAAGGGGATCGACGGGAAATCCTTCTTGAACGTCTCCAAGACCTTCTCGGCGACCTTCTCCTCAATGGTGGTCTGGGCCTTGACGCGGATCAGGAGCTTGTTGCCGAGGGTGATATCCTGGATCTCAACCTCCCCGAACCCGTGATGAACCAGGGCCTGCCGGGCTTGTTCGATCGGGATCGGCTGGTCGAACTTCAACTGGACGGCCGTCCCGCCTGCGAAGTCGATCCCCAGGTTCGCCGCCCCGCGCCAGATCTGGAAGAGCGCGATCAGGCCGACGAAGACCAGGACGCCCGACAGTGCGAAGGAATACCTCCGCAGCCCCATGAAATCGATGGACGTTTTGCCGAGGATTTCAAGCATCTCCGCCTCTAGATGCTGAGCCGTTCCATCCGCCCCCGCCGGTTGAGCAGATCATAGATGACCTTCGTCCCCACCAAGGCCGTAAAGAGGTTGATCGCAATGCCCAGGCACAGGGTGACGGCAAATCCCTTGATCGGGCCGGTGCCGAACAAGAACAGCGCGAACCCCGTGATCAGCGTGGTTACATGCGAGTCCACAATCGTCAGGAACGCCTTGTCATAGCCGGCATCCACGGCCGGCCGGACCGGCTTGCCCGTCCGCAGCTCCTCCCGGATGCGCTCCAGGATCAGCACGTTCGAGTCCACCCCCATCCCGATGGTCAGGATGATACCGGCGATGCCCGGCAGGGTGAGGGTGGCATTGAGACCGGCGAGCGCGCCGACCAAGCAGACGAGGTTCAGCATGAGGGCCAAATCCGCGATGGCGCCGGACAGCCGGTAATAGACCACCATGAAGAGGATCACCAGGGCGCCGGCGATCACGGTCGACCGCACGCCCTTTTCGATGGAGTCCCGTCCCAGCGAAGGCCCGACCGTCAGGTCCTGGATGATCTTCACCGGAGCCGGCAAGGCGCCGGCGCGGAGGATGATGGCCAGATCGTTCGCCTCCTCCGTGCTGAAACTGCCGGTGATCTGCGCCCGGCCCCCACCAATCCGCTCCTGAATGACCGGGGCCGAATAGACCGTGTTGTCCAAGATGATGGCCATGCGCTTCTTGACGTTTTCCGCCGTGATCCGTTCAAACAGCTTGGCGCCGGTGCTGTCGAAGGTCACCGACACGTAGGCTTCCTGGAACTGGCCGATCGCCACACGGGCGTCCGTCAACACATCGCCCGTCAGGACGGCTCGTTTCTTGACGAGATACGGGGTCTTCGTCACCCGCCCGGTCTGCTTGTCCACATGACGCTCGAAGAGGATCTCATCCTCGGGCAGGATCTGCGGCCCGAACTCTCGGAGAACGTCGTCTTCTTTCCCGGCCGGGATGTGGCTGGGCAGCAGGCGTGCGACCTTGTGGTCCTCGTCGAGCATCTTGAATTCCAATAAGGCCGTGTTCTTGATGAGGGCCTTGGCCCGCGCCGGGTCCTTCACGCCGGGCAACTGCACGACGATCTGCCGAAGGCCCTGTTGCTGGATCAGCGGCTCGGCCACACCGAATTGGTCCACGCGGTTCCGGACAGTTTCGAGGGCCTGGCTGACGGCCGCCTTCTTGATCCGCTCGGCTTCGTCGGGTCTCAGGGAAAAGCCCAGCGTTCGGTCACCGGAGGACCGTCCGCTCAACGTCGGGAACTGATCGTCGGTCAAGTTGAGGACAGCCTCCTTGGCCTCCGGCGTCGAGAGCGCAACCGTGACCTCGGTCGGGGCGGTCCGTTTGACGCTCTCCACGGGGAGCTTCTTCTCGGCGAAGAGCTCCGTCATGGCGGCCATGTCTCGATCCAGCTTGATCTCGACCGCGCGGTCGGCCTCCACTTCCAGCACCAGGTGGATGCCGCCCTGCAGGTCGAGGCCGAGCGTGATGCCCTTGTTGGGCAAGTACTGTTTCCACCACTCCGGCATGGCGGAGAACAGCGGCGTGGAGGGCAAAAAGAACACCAGCGATACGAGCACCGCGATGCTCAGCAGAAACAAGCGCCCCGCGACGGGTTTCATCGGTGGCGCCTGTCAGTCATCTGCTTCATCGCCGCGCACGCGGAGTATATGGTCCCGGGCAACCTTGATCTTGGCGTTTTCGGCCACCTGCAGGGTCACGGTCTCCTTGCCGACGTTGGTCACCGTCCCCCAGATCCCCCCGCTCGTCACCACCTTGTCTCCCTTCTTGAGCTGGCTGATCAGAGTCTGATGCTTTTCGCGCTGTTGCTTCTGTGGCCGGTAGATCACAAAGTAAAAGATGACGACGATCAGCACGAACATTGGCAGCATCTGGGCGAGCTGGTCCCCGACCGACGGCACGGCGGCCGGAGCGGGGGCCTGCGCGAGGGCCAGCAGGATCATGCTCCTCATGTCTGGCACGCCTCCCGGTTCGCATAAAACCGGTCCCGAAATTCGGCCAGCCGTCCTTGACGGACCGCATCCCGCAAGCCGGTCATCAAGGTCGCAAAGTAATGGAGGTTATGCAGGGTATTGAGACGAACGCCGAGCATCTCTTTCGCCAGGAAGAGGTGGCGCAGGTACGCCCGCGAATAGGAGCGACAGACCAGGCAGGAGCAGGCCGGGTCCACCGGCGATTCGTCCCGCGCATACTGGGCGTTCTTGATCAGCACACGCCCAAACGAGGTGAACAGCCAGCCGGTCCGGCCATGACGGGTGGGCATGACGCAGTCGAACAGGTCCATACCGTGGGCGACTCCTTCGATGAGGTCTTCAGGCGTGCCCACCCCCATCAAGTATCGTGGGGCGGACTCCGGCATCTCGGCCACCGCCGCGTCAAGCGCGGCGTGCATCACCTCTTTGTCCTCCCCCACGCTCAAGCCGCCGAGCGCATAGCCGTCGAACCCGATCTCCACCAACGCGGCGGCCGCGCGCGCGCGCAAGCCCGGATAATGCGCCCCTTGGACGATGCCGAAGAGCAATTGATCGGACCGGCGACGCGCATCCCGACAGCGCCGTGCCCACCGCGTCGTCCGCATGAGCGCGGCTTCGGCGGCGTCCTCCGCCGCGGGATACCGCAGACATTCGTCGAGGGTCATCGCCACATCGGCGCCGAGCGATTCCTGAATCTCGAGCACGCGCTCGGGCGTCAGGTGGTGCAGCGAGCCGTCCAGGTGGGATTGGAACGTCACGCCGTCGTCCGACACCTTGCAGAGAGGCGCCAGACTGAACACCTGGTAGCCCCCGCTGTCAGTCAAGATCGGCCGTGACCATCCCATGAACCGGTGCAGGCCGCCCAGTTCCGCGATCAGCTGATGGCCGGGCCGGAGGTAGAGATGGTAGGCGTTGCAGAGGACCATCTCGAAGCCGAGCCCGGTGAGGTCTTCGGAGGAGAGCCCTTTGACCGTGGCCTGGGAGCCCACCGGCATGAAGGCCGGGGTCTGGACCCCGCCGTGCGCGGTCCAGAGCTCGCCGACACGCGCCCGTGAATGTCCCTCCCTCTGCAGGACCCGAAATCCGTGAGCGACCATCACATCCTTTCGGGGGCGGAGACGCCCAGGATGGCCAGCCCGTTCCGGATGACGGTCTGGACGCTTCGGAAGAGGCAGAGCCGGGCGGCGGTCAGAGCCGGCGTCAGGGTTTCTCCCTTGCGCTCCTGCTCGGCGTCCTGAGCGGCAGGCTTCAGATGGTCGTGCCCATTCAGTTCGCGCTCCAATAGAGGAGGAAGGATGCGGTGCTTGTAATAGTAGGCATGGAGGCGAGCCGCCAGGTCCTGCAGGTAATACGTCAGGCGGTGCGGTTCGAGCGCTTGGGCGCTCGCTTCCACCAGCGCGGGGTATTCCGCTAAGGGCTTCATCAGCTCCAGGTCGTCCGGCGAACTCAGCACGCTGCAGTCCACCTCGCCGGTGCGCGGGACAGGGACGCCCCGCTCGGCGGCGACGCGGAAAAGACTGGAGACCCGTGCGTGCGCGTACTGCACGTAGTAGACGGGATTCTCGGCAGACTGTTGTTTTGCGACCTCCAGGTCAAAATCCAACTGGCTGTCGGCCCTCCGGGTCAGGAAGATGAACTTGGCCGCATCCGCTCCGACTTCCTCCACGACTTCACGCAGCGTGATCAGGTCTCCTGCCCGCTTCGACATGGTCACGCGCCGACCGCCACGCAGCAAGTTCACGATCTGCACCAGGATCACTTTCAAGCGGTCTTTCGGATGACCGAAGGCCTGCACCACCGCCTGCATCCGGGGGATGTAGCCGTGATGATCGGCTCCCCAGATATTGATCAGGAGGTCATAGCCGCGCGCCAGCTTGTCCCGATGATAGGCGATGTCGGACGCGAGGTACGTGTACTCGCCGTCCTGTTTCCGGATCACCCGATCCTTGTCGTCGCCGAACGTCGTGGACCGGAGCCAGAGGGCACCGTCTTGCTCGAACAGATGCCCGCGTGCTTTGAGCGACTCGAGGGATTGGGCGACCGCGCCAGTTTCAAAAAGTGCCCGCTCGTGCACCCACGTATCGAAGCGGAGCCCGAACCGATCCAGGTCGGCCTTGATGTCCTCGAGCATCCGGGCGTAGGCCCACGCCCCGCAGCTCTCCGTCAGCCCGGCCGGGAGAGGATCTTGCCCAGCCGCCTGGCGGGCGGCAAGGAACCCCTTGGCCAGATCGTCGATGTACGCCCCACGGTATCCATCCTCAGGAAATGCCGCGTCCTGGCCGATAAGCTGCCGGCAGCGCGCCTCCACCGATTCGGCCAGCAGTCTCATCTGCCGGCCGGCATCATTGATGTAGTACTCGGTGCTGACCTCGTAGCCCACGCGGCGGAGCAAGTTGGCCAGCGCCCCGCCGACGGCGGCGCCGCGCCCGTGCCCCATGTGCAAGGGCCCCGTGGGGTTGGCGCTCACGAACTCCAGCAGCACCCGCTGGCCCAGTCCGAGCGACGACCCTCCGTACTGCTCCCCCTGCGCTTCGATCTCCGCCAGGACCCTGAACCACAGGTCCCGCTTGACCGTCAGATTGATGTAGCCGGGGGGCGCCACCTCGATGCGCTCCAGCACTTCCGAGTGTGAGCGCAAGCGCCCGGCGATGATCTCGGCGATCTCCCGGGGATCCCGATGCTCCGTGGCCGACAGGTTCATGGCCACGGTTGTGGCGAGATCCCCCAACGCAGCCTTTTTCGGGACATCAAGCACCAGCGCGGGTACGGTGGTGAGTTTCAGATCACCCGACGCCCGCGCGTCTTCGAGTGCCTCCCGTAACGTGGAGAGGACTGTCTCCCTCACGACCCCCACCGACATCGACGCAACACCCCATACAACTGCGGCCCTCGAGAACCCCCCGAGGGCCGCCAAAGTGGGCTGCAATCTAACACAAACGCTTGCACATCGCAAGGATTCGAGGGGTCAGGTCCCGATCCATTTTTGCGCCTGGGCGAGGTCCTCAGGCGTATTGATGTTGAAAAACGAGCGCAGCTCGGGGTCCACGTCTCTGAAAGCGGCCTCCGGAATCCGATGCACCCGGAGCTCCGGCCTCACGCAGAAGTCCTGCACCTTCAGGCGGCCCGCTTCGAGCAGGGAGTGGAGGACCGGCAGGCAGGTTTTCGCGTACACGGCATGCATGGGCTGGAGTCTCCCAGCCAGCTCCGGAATGACGATGTCGCCGGACAGCGCCTGGTCGAGGACCACCCGGATCGCGGCGGGCGAGAGCCACGGCATGTCGCTGGCCGCGGCGAAGACTCGATCATGCGCGGCGAAATGCAGGCCCGTGTACAGCCCGCCCAGGGTGGCACGCCCTGGAATGAGGTCCACGACGACCTTGACTCCCAGCGACACGAAAGGCTCGGTCGCATCGGCGACGATCAGGATCTCCTTGAAGAGACCGTGGTAGGCATCGATGACTCTCTGGATGCAGGGACGCCCGCCGATCTCGAGAAAGCGCTTGTCGATGCCGAGCCGGCGGCTCCTGCCCCCTGCGATGATCAGTCCAGTCAAGGCGCCAGGCCTTTCTCAGTGAAATAAAAAGGGGGGTGGGACACCCCCACCCCCCTGTGAATCCGCACCCACCCGTGACCGGGCAGATCAGAGCCCATCACTTCTTCTTCATCGTTTCCCTTTTGGTGGCCCGCCGACGGAGGATCCAGCCTTCCGCAATGATCATGCCGACCGCCATCAGGATCGGATACACCTTGGCTTCAATGGGCACCGGGGGCTCCAGGATGGTGTAGTAGAAGGCCGAGACCGCCATCTTCAGCCCAGCATCGCCGTTATGGCCGTCCCAGGCAAAGAAGACGGTCGGGATGTACTTCCCCGTATCAAACTGGACATCCGCCTCCTTGTCATCTGTATGCAGGGGGCGCTTCATCAGAACGGTCCACCGCCCCTCCTTGAACTCACCCTTGACTAGCTTCAACTGCTCGGTCGACCCTGGGCGCTCTTCCAGCGCCTTGTCCCACCCCGCGCCAGTGTACGCTTTTAACGTTCCATCCCCCTCCCATTTCCAGAGATCGACGTGGCGCTTCTCCTCCCCATGCAGAAAGCGCGGTTTTTCAGGCGGCGCATACTCCTGCCACTTCGCCGGGAACTGGATGGCTACTGCATCATTGTACACCGTATAGGTATTCTGCTTCGCCGCGATCGAGTTGGCCTCGCCAGCCACCGGCGGGGCTTCCTCAATGGGTACCACGCTCACACCCGGCTCGACCTGGCTCTTCGTCCGATCGTCCCACTGCATCAAGAAGGCGATCTCACTCTTGTTATACATAGACCGGATCCAGAGATCGTCGATCCGGTTGACGAAGTTCCGCGGCTTGTGCGTGATCTGCCCGCCCATGCCGATCAGCCGCCGCGGGCGATCCTGCCATTTCTTGTCGTTGGGGTCAGCCGGAATCTCTCCTTCGACAGGACCGGACGGCACGACAAAATTGATTTTCGGCTTAGCCGTCAGGGGATCCATCTCAAGCAACTTCGAGAAGGGATCGCCATCTTTTTCGCGTTCGCACACCGAGTTCACGAAGTTGGAGATGTGCCACCGTTCCTCGACCGTGGTATTGTCAGCAAACGAGGGCATCGGGGTTCCATTCACCCCAGTCGACATGGTTCTGAAGATAGTCTCGATTTTGTATGGTTCTTCTCTGCTCCCCCTGAAATTCCAACACTTATGCCAGTCGGCGGGTTGGATCGGGAATCCCCAGTCGTCCTTCAGGTTGAAGGGGTTGCCGTCCCCACGGCCTTCCATCCCATGGCACTCCACGCATTTCTTATCGACGATCAGCTGGGCACCCTTTTCAAGACTCTCCTTGCTATAGGGGACCTTCTTCATCGCATCCTTGTTCTCGATGTCGAGGATGCTGAAGGTCTCGGTCTTATCGTCGAACTTCCGGTCCTTCACCAACTGCGTCGTCACGAAGGACAGGACCTGCAAGCGCTGCTGTTCAGTCAGAATGCCATCCCAAGGAGGCATGGCCGAACCCGGCAAGCCGTGGGTGACCGTATCAAACAAGTCATTCTGACCAGCAACCGGCTTCGTGGGGTCAAACAGCGGTAGCTCCCCGCTCGCCGTGTGCCGGATCTTGAAGGTCCCCTGGTTGAAGTTGCGCGGACGCGGCCAGAGCCGATCGGCGCCAGGGCCATCACCCGCCCCATCCACCCCGTGGCACCAGACACACTTGCGGAAATAAATCTTCTTCCCTTCTTCGATCATCTTGGGGTCAGGCTTGGAGGGGTTGGTCCCCTTCATAAATCCGGGCGACAACCCGCTATCGGCCTTCACATCGCCGCTCGTCCATAGAACGGCGACTCCAGCCCCCAACCCGACGGCGACCACCAAGATAGCGATCATGAGCCCTTTCCACGTCACTTTGGAAAGATAACGGTTCATTGCTCTATACCCCTAAGTTGGTAGGGATCGATTAATCCCACGTCCTTGGATAGTAGCCTGTATGCCAGTATTCGAAGAGAATGACCTTCCAAATCTCATCGATCGTCAGGTGCTGTTCCCACGGCGGCATGACCGAGGCCCATGGGAAGCCTTCACGCGGAAGGCCGATTCCGCCCTTTGACACGCGCCAGAACACGAAGGTCTCCTGAAGCTGGGCGATCGTCCCGGCATCAGTAAAATTGGCCGGAATGGGATTGAAGGCAAAGGCAAACATGCCCCGGCCGTTCAGATTATCGCCGTGGCAGAAATGGCAGTTCTGGAAGAAGATCTGCCCGCCTTCCCGAACGTATTGCAAGAATTGGGGCGCCTTCTCGTCCCACGGATTGCCATCTTTATAATCATTTTGCACTTTGTCAGAGTATTTCCCACTGTCATCCACACGATACGGGTTGCTCGCGGTCTGGAGGACGAAGGTCTTGCCGTGCACCTTGGTGCTGGCCGGTGGCGCAGGGTGTACCGTGCGCAGCTCGATCGGCTCATCAGTGCTCGGCTTCATGCTGTTGTAGCCTAAGAAGCCGACCAGGAAGGGCAACAGCACGACAGAGACCGCCCGGATGATCCGCGTCGTCGGAGTCTTCGCATCGACCACGGCGATGCAGGGCTTTCGAAAGTCTTGCCACGACGCTTCTGTGGAGGACACCCACATGAAGATCCCGATCAGCGTCATAGTGGCGTAGATCGCCCGGACGCTGAAGGGAATGGGCGGATAGATCCGGTACCTGAAATAGATGATGGAGAATAGGAAGAGCCCGGTCGCCTGGGCCAGCTTGTTGACCTTGATCCCCATCTTCTTGTCCAGGAGATAGAAGGCCCAGATAAACAGGAGAGCAAGTCCTCCCATTTCACCCAGCATCTGTATGGGCATATAGCCCTCGACTAATTTCAAGGCAGTCATGTCAGATCTCCTAAATCTTACGCCCCGTCAGAGCAGGACCCTTGGCCGCCTACTCGATCTTCGGCGGCGCTTTCCCTTCTTCCAACTGAGAAAGGTAGTTGATGATCTTATTGATCGCCGCGGCATTGAGCTTCTTCCCGAAGTCCTTCGGCATGATGTTGTCCGGGAAGCCGGGTACCACGTACTTGCTCGGCGTGATGATTGACTCCATGATGTATTCCCGGACCGTCGTGGCGTTACCCTTGTAGTTCGGGTCCTTCAGCCGGTTCGGCGCATTCGTCTTCTCGACCAGTTTCGGACCCACAACCCCTACGGCTCCTTGGATACCCGGAATGGTGTGGCATGCGAAGCACAGCGCCTTGATGAAGATCTCATTGACCGGCTCGTCGCCAGTCACGACCGGGGCACCAGGCGCCGGGCCGGCTGGAGCTGCCCCAGGAGCGCCTGCCGGCTTCGGACGGTCGGCTTCAGGAATGAACTTCTTGTACGCATTCTCGATCTCTTCCGGCGTCGGCGGCTCGATTCCTTCGCGGGCGAACAGCCACGTGTCTACGGCAATCAATTCGTCAAAAGACAGCGCGATCGGCGGCTTGTGGATCGCCGGCATGGGACTTTCGCGATCATTCGACCCCTTCACCCCAAAGCCCGCCACCACATAGCAGTTGGGGCAGGCATGGGATTCTGCGATGTACTCCGCCGCGCTCTTCGCTGTCCCGCAGCCCGGGCACGCTTCCTTCTGCACCGTATCGCGCTTGCTGGGATCAGCCTGGCTATAACGGGGATCTTTGAGCCGTTCCAACGCACGCGTCGGGACCCCGAACAGATTGGGCGCCCGTTCGCTGAGGAAGCCCTTCTGGAACCCATGGCAGAGCGGACACTGCCCCTTGCCGATGGCCCCCTGTGTACCGCTGGCCCCGACCGCTCCGAAGATGATCTTCTCGCCAAGGTCCGCGCGTTCTTGCACCGACATCTGGCGGACATCCGCGGTCTTCTCCTCGACCGGAGGCGGATCAGCTTTCACCTGCGGCAGCCAGTTCCCGAACCCGGCGAGACACGCCGCCACAAAGAACATGAAGCCACCAATTTGTAGAAGGACCCGCACGCCCTTGAAATACATGGCCATCATGAAGCAGGAAACCGTAAACATGACGAGAGAGACCGGCAAGAACCGCGGCTCGCCAGGAACCCCAGGGCTTTCATCGTTGAAGTTCATGGCATAGTTGGCGATCGCGATGAAGAGCATCGAGTATCCGAGAAGACCGATCACGCTCTTGAAGACCAGCTCGCCCCGACGAGGATCGTTCTTCCGGCCGAATTGGAAGTACAGCATCAGGATGACGATCACCAGGCCACCCGGCCAGCCCAGGTGAAACGCCTTTCGCATCAGTTGAGATGCGCCAGAATCCGGCAAGAGGATAAAGATGGCCCCGACGGCCACGGCGATGATCAATGCTGTGATGCCGCCCAATACCTTAGCACTAAACATTCACTCCTCCATCGAGGCCCGCCGCGAGAGGATCTTTTCCCCTCGCGGCGGAGCTTGCACAATATGTTAGCGATTCTACTCGATCTTTTGAGCTTAGTGGCTCCCAACCGGGGCCGGAACCTTCTGCCCAGCAGGAGCGGTGACCGGAGCCTTCTTGACACCCAACGACCCGAGCCAGAAGACGAACAGAATGGTCAGCCAGAAGAACAACACGTTGAACGAAATCATGTTCGCGCCAAACCCAATCGTGTGCGTAAAGGCCCAGGGCGAGTTGTCGCGCATGATCTCATTGACGTGCCAGAAGAGCCGCACGGACGACCGGATGTAGCCCATGAGGCCCATCATCCAGGTAAAGGACGTGGCCAGCATGATCAGGGCATACTGAGACCGGACCGAGATCTGTCCCCACGCAATCGGCCCGGTATCCTTTGCCCCCTTCAACATGATCGAGTTAAGGATCACTCCTATGAACAGACACGACAGGGTCGAGGCCACCTGTGGTACAGAGAGGCCTACTCGCACATTGGCCGGGATGTAGTACCCGTAGATGGCCAGCCAGATGATGTTGATATAGGCCATCGTGAACAAGCCGAACAGGAAGGCGTTCCCCAGCGGGGCCCATTTCACTACGGGAATCTTGTTTCCCCGTTGATACATGATGAAGCTCAATACAGTCGTCGTGATGATGGTGTTGATGGCCCCATTTTTGGCCGACATGACTCCGTAGTTTCCCAGCACCGGATGCTGCTGACCGCCCATGGCTTTCAGCTCAGCCGGGGTCATCACTATCGTGTGCGGTGTCAGCCACACGATGAAGCAGGTAATGAGCACGAACACCATATACTTGATGTACTTCTGGTAGCGCTCGGCCCCACGCATCCGCTCCATGCCCTGCCAGAGATAGTAGTTAGCGGTGAGGAAGAGCGCCCCAATCATTACCGCCTGGATGATGAAGAGCCAGGCCAGGAGGCCGCCCATCAGCGTGATCCCCATCTGCTGCCGGTACGCGTACACCTCGCGCATGAGCCAGTAGCCGGCGAAGGGCAGCGGGATCAGGAAGCAGACCCCGATGAACATGGCTACATAGCCCATCCAGTCATAATGCGCACGCTCCTCGTCGGTCTTCGCGGTCAGGAAACGGTAGGCCGCGTAAGCCGCGACGACGCCGCCACCAAACGCCATATTTCCGAGAAGGCGATGCACGTTAATGGGATTCCAGAGGGTCGTATGGATGACGTGCCAGACGTTGCCCAAGTACCGTCCGTCCGCATCCACACCGGCCGGCGACTGCATGAAGGCGATCCAGGAGTTGGCCAGCATCATGAGGACGGTTCCGATCACATTCAGGATCACCGACATGCTGACGTGGATCCACTTCAGGAACCCCTCTCTCATCATGTCCCAAGCATAGTAGTAGATATAGAGCGTGCCGCTCTCCGCTATAAAGAGCAGCGCGTAGGTCGCCATCACCGGCCGGAAGATGCTGGAAAGATATCCGAAGAAGGTGGGATAAAGCGTGAGGAAGGTAAAGATGACGATCCCACCCAAGAGCGCCGTGAGGGAATATGCGGTCAAGCTGATCTTGACGAAGTCATAGGCGAGTTGGTCGTATTTCCGGGAGAGAGCCTTGTCCTTGGTGATGACCCCCAAGTACTCCACGATCATGCAGAAGATGGGGACAGCAAGCACAAAGCTTCCGTAGTAGAGATGTTGCTGAAGGGCCACCCAGAGTATTACCCGGCTCTCAAAGTTGTACCGCGGGTAGTCCTTCGGGCTGTCGGTCGTCTTCGGCGCAGGCGCCCCGATCACTGGCCCTTCGGTCTTGAACCAGACATCACGCGACTTCTCGACCGGCTTCGCATCAGCAGGCGCGGCTGATGCCGACGCCGTCGAAGCCGCCGGAGCTGGTGTGTCACCTGCGCCAGCCGGAAGCGACAGGAACAAGGGCAATAGCAGAAGCCCCACAAACGTCCCTAGCGCCAAGAAAGCCCAAACCTTTTTTCGGGCTTGCTTCGTTATGGTAGCCATGGCTTTCCTCCTTAGCACTCGCACTCTGAAAGCGGTCTAATTCAAAAGCAGAGTTTCCTAAACCAATCAGGAAAATTGTAGCAATAGTCCAGGCCCTGCATTTTCATGAGGGCGATGTCCAAAAAGTAAAGAAAATACACGCCGGCGATCACTAACCCGCCGATTGTAAATGCGATCTTCTTTCCTGTGCTAATTTGATCTCTTTCCTCTATCATTACACCCTCCACTGCACGCATGCTCGTTCACTTCAGACAAACTCGATTCTGGGAAAACCACGGACATCAGCACGGGCATTGAATCGCATTAAACCAATAGAAGAACCAAACACCGAAAGCGACTGTGGACCAGAATATCGCCTTCCCCAATCTGATTTTCCACGCCGGTTCCTTAACATGACGCGCCTCTACTGCAGCTTCTGCCATGATGACCCTCTTTGGAAACTAGTGGATTACGATGAGCACAGACATGATTACTTGTTCCCCTCAGCCCTTGACACCCCATCAGGGATTATGCTACTCAAAATCCCGTTTAAAACACAGGGACATAACTGATGGGTAAGGACCCAAGATTGTTCGACATTATAGTTTTGGCTGGTATGGTTGTCAACATAATTCTAGCCGTCTTTCTACTGATCTACTATTTCGACTTACTGTGATTTATTCTATGGTTAGCTCCTCTGATCACCCAATCGGTTTAACCCTTTTGACGCACTCTTGGCACAGCGAAATCCAATCGTCGTATCCCTGAAATCCGGAACCATTTTGAGACGGACTGTCAACCTCGTTTCCTTGCCGATCGTGCCCCAAGAGGCCCCTCTGATGACCTTAAAGCTACCGCTCGGTGGACCCTTCGGATTCGGTGACGTGTCCCGATACGCATCTTCCTGGTACCAGTCTGCCACCCACTCCATGACGTTCCCAGCCATGTCATAAATCCCATACGGGCTTTGATCCAACGGAAAGCTGGCGACAGGGGCGGGGAATTCAAAGGGGTCAGGGTTGCCTGTATTCGCCGCGCCCGGCTTGTCCTGGTTACCCCAGGGCCACAAGAGGCCATGAGGCCCCCGAGCGGCTTTCTCCCATTCGGCTTCAGTCGGAAATCGAGCCCCCCGGTACCGGCAATAGGCATCAGCATCCTCCCAAGACACATAGACGGCCGGCTGTGTTGGGCCGCTCAATTTCTCGAAGTGCTTCACATAGCGGGAGATCGGCTTCCGATGGGCTGTCGCTGTCACAAACGCTATATAGGCGCCGTAGGTCACCTCATGACGATCGATCCAGTAGGCATCGAGCAGGACCAGGCCCTCGGGCTTCTCATCGAATCCCCCACCGTTGTAGCCCCTCAGAAACTCACCAGCCGGGATGAAGACCATATCTTCCTTCATCGGTACCGCTGTAGCTGCGGTACCTGGGGAGGGTTTTGCCTCGCCGTCTGGCTGGTCAACTTGAATATTGCTGGGCTTGAGGACGTCAAGAATGATCCCGCCGATGGGTAATCCGGCAAAAATCGCCACGACCACAAAGAATGCCCATTTCAAGCGCTTGTCCAGCATAGATCCGAAAGAGCACACTCCATCCTGTCTATTTAGGACCCGCCCTTGGCGCAGCGAAAGCCAATTGTCGCATCAGTCCTCCAGAGCTTCGCCTGGAACCGCTTGGCCACGCGGGCCCCGTGCGGAGACTCACGCCAAGACCCCCCTCTGATCACCTTGTTCTGTCCCTCTTCCGGCCCCTTGGGGTCTCGATAGGGGCTCTTAGGGTAATACTTGTCGTCATAAGTGTCATGGACCCATTCTGCGACGTTCCCGGCCATGTCATACAAGCCATACGGGCTTCGTCCAGCCTCGAATTTCCCCGGCGGAGCCAGGTACTTGTAACCGTCCTCCTCGCCTTCCAGGTTGGCGTGCTTCGGCGTCAGCGTATCGCCCCACGGGTACTTGCGACTACCTTCTCCCTTGGACGCTTTCTCCCACTCGGCCTCCGTCGGAAGACGCTTGCCCGCCCATTGGCAATAGGCGACCGCATCCGACCACGACATCCCCATCGCAGCCAGCGCCGGGTTGAGGATCTTCGATATATCGTCATCAAAGACCGGGACGAAGGGCTTGCCTCGCTTGGTGGCCCTGACGAACCGGTCATACTCGGCCTGCGTGACCTCATACTTATCGATGTAAAAGGTGGCGAGGTAGACCTGGTGCTCCGGTGCTTCGTCGTAGTCGCCATTGGTACTTCCCATCTTGAAGGGGCCTTCCGGGATTTCAACCATCTCGCGTCCGTCATCCCCCACAATCGTTTTATAGGGGCTGAAGTCCGCGGTTGCAGTCGGGACGGTCTGGGTCTGCTGGGGCGTGGAGGGGGCCTGCGCCAGGAGCTCCTTGTTCTTCGCCGATTGGCGGGACAAGATCATCATGCTCACCATCATCAGAAAAAACGCTCCGAACGTGGCGATGATCCCGATCATCAGCCATTTTTCCTTCATCGAGGGTTCTCTCCTTCGGAAGGCGACGGTTCATTCGCATGGGACTCTCTCGACTGTTTGCGCAGCTCCATGAGCATCCCCAATTGCACTCCGAGAAAACCCCCCATCGCTCCGCCGGAAGCGGCGCCGAGGGGCACCGCACCCATTCCGGCGATAAACCATGCGAGACCGCCTCCTAAAAGGGCTCCGCACACAATGCTGACAAAGAACCGCCGCCCGCCCAGCAGTCCGATCAGAAAGCCGAACGCGACGCCCACGGCGCTCGCAATGACAAGGCTCGCAGTCGTTCCCCAATAGTAACCGATCGCGGCCCCCACCACACCGAACACCGTCGCGCCGAACACCATGTCAAAGGTGACGCGCCCATGCTCCTCTCGACAACGTGGCATGCCGTACTTCGCCCTTTTATTGCTTGGCGACTGCGATACTACCGAAGTCAACCTCGACGCCAGGCCCGGCGACGAGCGAGATGCCCCATGCCTTGGGAGCTGGCTCGTGATTGTGGACCTTGAGAAAGTCGGCATAAGCATTGACGCGCTCCTCGACCCACTGCCCGATCGGTTGTGGCCCGCTTCGAACGACTACTTCGGCAGCCCCAAAGATTCCCCCTTCTTTGATCCTCCCGACGGTTCCCGCCGACGCCCAGGCGTATTTAGTGGACACAGGAATGATGAGAAGGTCGGTGTCCAGAGAGACGAAGACCGCCGCCCAAATTTCGCTCGACGAAGGCGCCGCCCGCAAGCGCCATCGCCACGTGACAATGGGATATTCCTTGGGATCCCAGGCCACACGCTTGAAGATACGCATCTGCTCATCGACGCCCTTCGTGCGGAGCATCGACTGCTCGCCGTCTCGAGCGACAACATAGGCCTTGCGCGTCGCAGATTCATTGCGGCTCGCTTGCCACCCGACCGGAAACCCATCCGGTTCCGCCCTGGAAAAATCCTCAAGGACTTGGAGGCTCGTGGAGGCACTTTGACCGTTCGTGACGTCGCCGTTGAGAATGAGCAAGAAGAGGAAGATGAGGAAGGTGAGGAAGGCGCTGGTGAGCTGCATCGCTGGCTCACCCATCCCCAAGCAGCCCTTGCTTCGTCATTGCGGGGTTGATTGAGCCTTCACAGGACCGAACGCGCCCAGCCCAGGCCCACTCGGTCGCCTCGGCCTGTCGGAGACCTCGCTGGCTCAGCCAGAACACCCCTACGAGCAAGAGCCAGAACAAGGCCATGTTGAGCGTGACCATGCTTGCCGCAAACCCGAATCCTGGGGTGAAGGCCCAGGGCGACCCGTCACGCATGATCTCGTGAACATGCCAGCCCAACCGTCCGGAAGATCGGATAAAGCCCATGAGGCCCATGACCCAGGTGAACGCCATCCCCAACAGAAAGAGCGTCACCTGACCACGAACCGGCATCTTGCCCCAGGCAATCGGCCCGACAGAATGTGCGTTTTTCACGATCGCCCGGTTGACGAGCAGGCCGACGATCAACGCCGTGAGCGTGCTCAGGGCTTGGGGCAGCGAAAGGCCCACGCGGACATTCGCGGGCAGGTAGAATCCATAGACCGACGCCCCAATGACGTTCGCAAGCGCGCCGCAGAAGACCGTCCCTATGACAAGATCTCCAGTGCGCGCCCAGCGCGCCGTGATGACCTTGTTCGCCCGCTTATACAGGATGTAGCTCAGCGCCGAAAGGAGGATCATCGTATTGATCGCGCCATTCTTGGCCGACATGACCCCGTAATTGCCGATCACCGGATGTTGCGAGCCCCCAATGTCCTTCGCTTCCTCCGAAGTCAGCACCAGCGTGTGGGGCGTAAACCACACCAAAAAGCTGAGAACGAGACCATAGAGGATGTACTTGATATACCGGTGGTACCGCTCCGAGCCCGGCATGCGCGCCATTCCCTGCCAGAGGTAGTAATTCGCTCCGATGAATAACGCGCCGACCGCGATCGCCTGGAGGACGAACATCCAGGTCAGCATCCCGCCCATCATCGTGACCCCCAACTGCTGGCGGAACTCGTACACCGACCGCATCAGCCAGTAGCCGGCGAACGGCATGGGAATTAACGCCGCCATCGTGATGAACAGGAACACGTATCCCATCCAGTCGTAGTAGCCTCGCTGGTCCTGGTTCTTGGCCGTGAGGAAACGGAAGGCCGAGTACCCCAAGACCACGGCCCCTCCGGTCATCATGTCGGCCAAGAACCGGTGAACGTTGAAGGGGTTCCACAAGGCGGTGTGGAGCGTGTGCCAGGAATTTCCGAGGAAGCGGCCGGCCTGATCCACGCCGGCCGGCGACATCATGAAGGACACCCACGAATTCGCAAGGAAGAGCAGCAGGGTCCCGCAGACATTCACCACCACCCCAATGGCGGCGTGAATCCACTTGCGACCGCCTTCGCTCAGCCGATCCCACGAATAGTAGTACAGGTACAACGCCCAACTCTCGGCCAGGAACACCACGGCGTAGATGCCCATCATCGACTTGAAGACCCCGGTGATATAGCGGAAGAACGTGGGGTAGAACGTCAGCAGCGCCCCCACGAGGGTGACTCCCAGCAACGACGAGATGGAAAACGCGATCAGGCTGATGCGCAGGAAGTCGCGCGCGAGCCGGTCATACCGGACGGCTGCGACAGGATCACGGGTCAGCAGTCCCATCACCTCGATGATGAGACAGAAGATCGGCAAGGCCAGCACGAACCCGCCGAAGTACGTGTGCTGTTGGGTCACCACCCAAATGGCAAGCCGATTGTCCACGCTTCCGTAGCGAGGGTAGTCGGCCGCCGTGAGACGGGGAGCCGCTTCGCTCGCCGGCCGGCCCGGCGTACCATAGTAGATGTCGGTCCCGGAAGGAGCCTGTAGGAGCGGCTCGGGTTGGCTGCTGGAGGCTCTGCCTTCCAGGGCCAGCGCCAGGTCTCCTCCAACGCTCCCGCTGAGCAGGAAGGACAACAAGAAAAGTGCGCGCATGTCAGGCTTTCTTGGAGGCCAGGATGTTTGAGAGAAAGGGGCACCGGAGCAAAGACGCCGGAATTGCAGCATGGAGCGTCTCCTCCTGCCACCGCGAACGTCCCAGGTAATAGCCATACAGGCTCAGGATGCCGGCTGTCCCTGCGGTGACCAGGAGCCGCACCCACACCGGCGGGTCGGGAACCGCCATCAGGAAGCTGATCGCACCGTCTGCGATGAGATAATACGTCCATCCGAACGCCATTCCCGGCCACAGGAAGAAGCGGAGCAGCTCTCGCCACGAATATCGCATGAGCCCTTCCCATGTCCTTAACGACGGGTGGAGCCCCTGCACGAAGGCCAGCGTGCAGGCCGCCCCGGCCAGCACGCCGATGACGATCAACTCTCCCAGATCCGTCGTCGCAGCCGGCATCATCACGGTCAGCGCGAGATACACGAGGCCGACCGCCACCGTCGTGACGGCCACCCGCTCCGCCCAGAGATCCGCACGGCCGGTGACCAGCGTCCATAGCGCCTTGCCGTCCGGCAAGGTGACAAGGGGCCGGCCTTGCTGTTGCAACAAGCGCACGTGCCCGATCTCAAACGCATCACGCGCGACCGACATCGAGGCGATGATCAACGCCATCATGGCCGGCCCGTCGGGATGGTCATGATAATCGTAGGTGGCCAATTTCAGCAGGGCCAAGACCATCAAGGAGAGTTGGACCGCGTACAGGAACCCGATCCTCAAGGCGACCCAGGCCTGCGTGCGGAGGTCGTCCTCGCGCAGCACATCCACGAACGGACGCTCCCGGCCATACGCATAGGCAGCCAGGGCGACCAGGCTGGAGAACAGGCCGCTCGCACACAGCAGGGCCACGATGTCTTCATGCCAGGCCACGGCCTTGAGGCCCCGGTAAAGGGCAAACGCGACGAGTCCTGGGACCACCATCACGACCCGCTTGCGCCTGCGGAAGTCCGCCTCCGTGACGGCTAGAGTCAGGGCCGGCGCCACCCGCATCGCCATCCGGTGCAACATGGCCCTGCCTACGGTCTTCCCCTCATCCCCAGAAACTTGGCCTTCGCTTCATCCATCAACGTCTCCGTGACCTCTGACAGCCCCTGCTCGATCGCCATCCGCTCGATCTCCACTTTCGCCATGGAGCGGATCGGGGCCGGGATATTGGCCA
>Ga0209056_10000527_pt1 | contig 42352 bp, 37 predicted proteins | sample GraSoiAngelo_114_FD_185876 | JGI IMG/M metagenome (GOLD analysis project Ga0209056, IMG submission 185876) | Grasslands soil microbial communities from the Angelo Coastal Reserve, California, USA - 14_0903_13_40cm (SPAdes) (version 2) | ecosystem: Environmental > Terrestrial > Soil > Grasslands...
ACTGCTCAAGGGCAGCTTCATCTTCCTGAGCGATCTCGTCCGGAAGATCGATCGGCCGCTGCAGGTCGACTTCCTCGTTGCATCGAGTTACGGCGAAGGGACGGTGTCGAGCGGGAATGTGCGGCTCGTGTATGATCCGGAAACGGAGCTGGCCGGGAAACACATTCTGCTGGTCGAGGACATCATCGATACCGGCAGGACGTTGAACAAACTGGTCGCGCTGCTCGGGCAGCGGCGGGCGCGCAGTCTGGAGATCTGTGCGCTGTTACACAAACATGCGGCTGAACACCTGGAGCTGGAGGCCAAATTCCTGGGATTCGACGCCCCGACGCTGTTCCTCGTCGGCTACGGCCTGGATCACGCGGAAAACTTCCGGCACCTTCCTTATATCGCGAGTCTGACGTAGATGGCTAATCGCATCCCCCCGCCACCGCGGGAATTCAACTGGGCCCGGATGCTGCGGACGCTCTCGTTCTGGGCGCTCCTCATCGTCGGGACGATCGCACTGGTGCAGCTCGCCTCGAGCCGCCGGCGCGAGGAAGCCGAAATCAACCTCACGCAGTTCAACGAAGAGTTGAACGCCGGAAACATCGCGTCGGTCGAAATCGCGGAGAAGCGAGTTCGTGGCGCGTTCCAGCATCCCGTTGTCGTGAAGCGCCAGAGCGTCGAGCGGTTCACGCTCATGCTGGCGACCGACCCCGACAACGCGTGGGTTCAGTCGCTGCTCGTCAAAGGCGTGGACGTGCGTGCGCGCGAGCCGGGTCAGTCGTTCGGCGTCGTTCTGCTGACCTTCCTCCCGTACCTCCTGATCTTCGGGCTCGTGATCTTCATGCTGCGCCAGATGCAGCAGGGCGGGAACCGCGCGTTCGCGTTCGGCAAGTCCAAGGCCAAGCTGCTGGCGGGCGACACGCCGAAGGTCACGTTTGCCGACGTCGCCGGGTGCGATGAAGCGAAACAGGAGCTCGAGGAGATCATCGACTTCCTGAAGGACCCGCAGAAATTCCAGCGCCTCGGCGGGCGGCTACCCAAGGGGGCGCTGCTGGTCGGACCGCCGGGCACCGGCAAGACGCTGCTCGCCAAAGCGGTCGCGGGCGAAGCCGGCCGGCCCTTCTTCTCGATGTCGGGCTCCGATTTCGTGGAGATGTTCGTCGGCGTCGGCGCCTCGCGCGTGCGCGATCTGTTCGAGCAGGGGAAGGCGCACGCGCCCTGCATCATCTTCATCGACGAAATCGACGCGGTCGGCCGCCACCGCGGGGCCGGGCTGGGCGGCGGGCACGACGAGCGCGAGCAGACGCTCAACCAGCTGCTCGTCGAAATGGATGGATTTGAAAGCAACGATGGCGTGATCCTGCTGGCCGCGACGAACCGTCCCGACATCCTCGATCCCGCGCTGTTGCGCCCGGGCCGCTTCGACCGCCAGATCGTGGTCGACATGCCGGACCTCAAAGGGCGCGAGCAGATCCTGCGCGTCCACGTGCGCAAGATTCCGATGGCCGCGGGCGTGAACCTGGAGCGCATCGCGCGCGGCACGCCGGGGCTCGCCGGCGCGGAGCTCGCGAACATCGTCAACGAAGCCGCCCTGCTCGCCGCACGCCGCAACAAATCGGCGGTGGATATGCAGGACTTCGAGGACGCCAAGGACAAGGTGATGCTCGGCCTCGAGCGGAAGAGCCGCGTGCTCTCCGACGAGGAGCGGCGCCTGGTCGCCTATCACGAGGCCGGCCACGCGCTCGTGGGACTCACAGTTCCCGACGCCGATCCGCTGCACAAGGTCACGATCATTCCACGCGGCCGGGCGCTGGGCCTCACGGCGTATCTGCCCGAGGAGGAGCTCCACAAATACACCAAGCGCTCCATCGAGTCGCGGCTCGCGATGGCGTACGGCGGCCGCGTCGCCGAGGAGCTGGTGTTCGGGCCGGAGAAGGTGACGACAGGCGCAGCGCAGGACATCCAGCAGGCCACCAACATCGCGCGCCGCATGGTGACGCAGTTCGGCATGAGCGCGGTGATCGGTCCGATCGCCGTGGGAGACCGGGAGCAGGAGATCTTCCTCGGCCGCGAAGTGGTGCAGCGCCGCGAAATCTCCGATCGCACGGCGCAGATCGTGGACGAGGAAGTGAAGAACATCCTCACGCGCGCCTATAGCGATGCGACGCGTATCGTAACCGAGCGGCGCGCCGCGCTCGATCGACTCGCGGCGGCACTGCTGGAGCGTGAGACGCTGGAGCGCGAACAGGTCGAGATGGTGATTGCCGGTCAGACGTTGCCGCCGTACATCCCGCCCCCGGCGCCGCCGGCGCGCACCGATGGCGAGGCCGAGAAGGAACGGGCGAGGGGCGAGCGCACGTCAGGTGGGATCCTGCGCAATCCGCCGCCTGAGCCTGCCGGGGCGTGAGCGCTCCGCAAGCCGCAGACCTCTCCAAACTCCGGATTAATCGCGTGCGCGCGGCCCGCCTCCAGGTGGTGCAGGCGTTGCGGTGAAAATCACCGCGCTCGCCGCGCACACACCGGAAGCGGTGCGCGCGGCGCTCGCGGCCCGGGGGTGGGAAGCGCAGCCGGCCTGGTTCGCCGCCACCGGCATCCAGCCGCTCGTCGTCCTGCTCGAAGACATCACCGCCGCCGAGCGCGAGGCCCTCGTGCATTGGGGCACGAAGTCCGGCGCCGACGTGCTGACCGGGGACTCGGGGCGCGGGGCTGGGCATTGGGCCCTCATCTCAGGCGCCGTGAGTCGCATCGCCCCGCTCGCGCGCTACGACCGCGCGCCCGCCGAGCTGGCGCGCCTCGCGCCGGCGCTCGGCCGCCTCCTGGCCGCGCGCGTCGAGCCGCCGCGCACCTGGGCGATCCGCGGTGGGGAATTGTCGCTCGACAAGCCGCTCATCATCGGAATCGTGAATGTCACACCGGATTCTTTCTCCGATGGCGGGCACCTCGCCACCGCTGACGCCGCAATCGCGCACGCCGAAAAGCTGATGGCTGATGGCAGTCGGCTGATAGACATCGGCGGCGAGTCCACCCGTCCGGGAGCCGCGCCGGTGCCGGTGGACGAGGAGATCCGCCGGGTCGTGCCCGTGATCGCCGGGCTGATCAAGCGGGGCTTTGGCGCGATCTCAGTCGATACCCGCAAGGCGGAGGTCGCGCGGGCGGCGCTCGACGCCGGGGCCGCCGTCGTCAACGACGTCTCCGGGTTGCAGTTCGATCCCTCCCTGGCGCGGCTCTTGGCGGGCGCGGAGGTCGGCGTGATCCTCATGCACATGCGGGGGACACCGGCCACGATGGACGACCTGGCCACCTACCAGCATGTCGCCCCCGACGTCGCGGCGGAGTTGGCCGTCACCGCCGAAACGGCTGAGCGGGCGGGGATCGCGCGCGAGCGGATCGTCGTCGACCCGGGATTTGGCTTCGCCAAAACCGCCGCGCAGAATCTGCGGCTGCTCGACGAACTGGCAACGATCGTCGCCCTGGGCTATCCTGTAGCCGTCGGCCTGTCGCGGAAGCGGTTTTTGGGCGCAGTAACGGGCCGGCCCGTGGAAGACCGCGACCGCGCCACGGCGGTCGCTTGTGCCCTCGCGTGGGAGCGGGGCGCGCGGCTCTTCCGGGTTCACGCTGTCGGGATCACACGCGAAGCCCTTGCACTGGCGGGCGCTACGACCAATCCAACGTGAACGTCGACGCCTTCAAGTTCCTCTCGCCGCGGCTCTGGCCCGATCTGTTCGAGATCCTGCTGGTGTCGTTCGTCATCTACCGGTTCCTGCTGTTCCTCGTCGGGACCCGCGCGATGCAGATCGTGATCGGTCTCGTGATCCTGTCGGTGACCTACTTCGTGGCCGTGTTTGCCAAGTTCACGATGATCTATACGCTGCTGGGCGTGGTGTTCACGTACGGCGCGTTCGCCGCGATCGTCGTCTTCCAGCCGGAGCTGCGCAACGCGCTGGCCCGGCTCGGGCAATCCCGCTTCATGCGCGCCTTCTCGCGCAGCGACCGGCAATCGGTGGCAGAGGAGATTGCGGAGGCGCTGGACCGGCTGTCGCGCGCGGGCACGGGCGCGATCATCGCCGTCGAGGGCGACATCGGGCTGGAAGAGTTCATCACGACCGGCGTGCCGGTGGAAGCGAAGGTCTCGGCCGACCTGCTGACGACGATCTTCACGCCCTACTCCCCGCTGCACGACGGCGCGATCCTGATCCGCGGCGATCGCATCATCGGCGCGGGGTGCGTGCTGCCGCTCACCCAGTTCAAAGTCGCCGACAAATCCCTCGGCACTCGCCACCGCGCGGCGCTGGGACTGTCGGAAGAGACCGATGCGACGGTGCTGGTCGTCTCGGAGGAAACCTCGACGATCTCCGTCGCCAGCCACGGCCTCCTGTATCGCCACCTCACGCCGCAACAGGTCCGCGATCTGCTCTCCGGCGCCGTCTCGCACCTCGAGGGCGGCGAGCGCGTGACTCAGCCTGCCACCTAAGCCCCCGTACCGGGAGGCCGCCGCTGTCGCCTTCCTGGTCCTCATCGGATATGTGATCACCCTGGCCCCCACCGTCACGCTGTGGGACGCAGGGGAATTCATCACGGCCGCGAAAGTCCTCGGCATTCCGCATCCGCCGGGGACGCCGTTGTTCGTGTTACTGGGCAACGTCTGGGGCGGGGTCGTCCGCATCGGCGGCTACGCCTGGCGGCTCAATTTGATGAGCGCCTGTTTCTCCGCGGCGGGCGCCGGCTGCCTGTTTCTCGTCGCGCACCGGCTGCTGTCGGGCGAGGTCGGGTGGCTGCGCGTGGGCGGCGCCGCGGCGGCGGCGATCCTGTCGGCGTTCACGTTCACCGGATGGCAGAACAGCAACGAGACGGAAGTCTACACCGTGGCGACGTTCAGCATCGCCGCCATCTGCTGGCTCTGCATTCGTTGGCGCGATGTTCGCGGCACCGCGCGTGCGCCTCACGTGCTCCTGCTCATCGTCTACATCGCCGCGCTGTCGATCGGCAATCATCTCCTGGCGTTGCTCGTGGGACCGGCGGTGTCGGTGTGCATCGCCTACACGCTGCGTTGCGCGCCCGCGGCCGATCCGGGCGAGCGCAAGATGGAATGGGCCGAATGGGCGACGCTCACCGCTTTGTGGATCGTCCTGGTCGGCGTCGGGCTGGGCAACGCACCACTCCTCATCATCGGCGGCCTGTTGCTGCTAGGGGCGGCCGTGGCGTGCATGGTCGCCGGCTCCCGCGCGTTCCCCCTCCTGGCCGTCGGCATCGCCGCCGTCGGGATCTCGATCTACGCGTTTCTGTACATTCGCGCCGGCCTGCAGCCGCTGCTCAATGAGGCGGATCCCGAGCACTGGAAGCCGCTGCTCGCGGTCATCCGGCGCGAACAATTCGGGAGCCGCGGTCTCCTGGATAACCCCATGGTGCCGGGCGCCGGCCGCACGCTGAAGATCTTCGGGCAGCAGTTGCTGAACTTTTTCCAATACTGCTCGTGGCAGTGGGGTCGCTCGCTGCCGTTCGGCGTGATGGTGGGCGCCGCGCTGCTGTTCGTGACGCTGGGGGTTTTCGGATTTGCGTTCGCGCGCCGCCGCGATGCCGGGATCGCATACCTCCTGGCCACGCTGTGGCTCGTCACGGGGGCCGGCCTCGTCATGTACATGAACTTCAAGGCGGGATTCTCGCTGTTCTGGAATGAGTACACCACGATGGCGCAGCATGAGGTGCGCGAGCGCGACTATTTCTTCGTCGTCAGCTTCCAGGTCTGGGGCATGTGTGCCGCGTTTGGGCTGGTCCGCGGAGTGGCCAGAGTGGCACGGACCGGAACGATCGGCGTGTTGCGCGTGGCGCTTGCCGGGTCGGCGGTGATTACGGTCCTGCCATTCGTCGCCAATTTCCAGGCGGCTTCGCGCCGCGGTGCCGATGCGACGGCCGCGCGCGACATCGCCTACAACCTGCTGCAATCGGTCGAGCCGTACGGGGTGCTGTTCGGCTTCGGCGACAACGACACATTCCCGGTCTGGTATCTACAGGAAGTCGAGGGGGTGCGGCAGGATGTCACGCTGATCAACCTCTCGCTCGCCAATCTCGATTGGTATCTGCGCCAGCTGGCGGCACGGCCCGTCCGCCCGTTCGATCCGGCGCGCGCGCCCGCGGTGTATCGCGCGCTGGCGCCGCCGCCGCCCACGGGCCCGGCGTTGCGGCTATCGGAACAGGACATCGCCGGGATGCTCCCGGTGCAGATCCGCGATGACGGTGTGTTCCGCGCGGGGGCGTTCGAGCTGCCGGTGCGGAAGGGTCAGGTGCTCCAGACGGCCGACCAGGTGATCCTCTACACGATCGCGGCGTATCTGCCCAACCGGCCGGTGAGCTTCGGGGTCTCCTCCGGCCGCGGGTCGTGGCTCGGCATGGATCCGCATCTCGTGTTTCAGGGACTCGCCTTCAAGGTCGTTCCCCGCGCCGACACGATGCGCGGCTTGGTGCGCGGCATTCAAGGCACGATGGTCGACTCCGCGCGGACCCGCGTGCTCGTCGATTCCGTCTTCACCTGGGGCAGGATGTTCGGGCCCGACTCGCTCGACCTCGAGCCCGCGGCGCAGCAGGTCGCGGTCTCGTTTTCGGTCCCCTTCCTGGAGCTGGCCAGCGCCGCGGCGAGCCGCGGCAATCAACCGCAGGCGCTGGACTATCTGCGCCGGGGCTATCATCTGAATCCCAGCCCTCAGCTTGCGGCGGTGATCCGCCGCATCGAAACCGAGGGGGTACAGAGCCTCTTTCGGCGTTAAGTTCATAGGCTATGGGTTTCGAGGCCCTGCCGGAGCGTTTGGCACAGGTGAGGGCCGTCCTGGCGCGACATGCGGCGCAACCCGTGACGATTGTCGCGGTGACGAAGGGGTTTGGGATGGATGCGGTCCGTGCGGCGTTGGGCGCCGGCATCGCCGACATCGGTGAGAACCGCGTCCAGGAAGCCGTGCAGAAGCAGGACGCGTTGCGCGATCTCCCGGGTATTCGCTGGCACCTGATCGGGCATCTGCAGCGGAACAAGGCTCGGGTCGTCGCGGGACGCTTCGATCTCGTCCATTCGCTCGACTCGCTCGAGTTGGCGCGCGAATTGGACCGCCGGTCGGCCACGGCGCAGCGCGTGCTGCTGCAGGTGAACGTGGCGGGCGAGTCGCAGAAGAGCGGCTGCGCGCCGGCGGAAGCGGCGGCGTTGGCGCGACAGATTGCCGCGTTCACGCAGCTGCGGCTGGAAGGCTTGATGACGCTGGCCCCACTGACGGATGACGAGGATGTGCAGCGCCGGACATTCCGGGGACTGCGCGTCCTGCGCGATAGGATCAAGGAGGAGGAAGGAGTATGGCTGCCGACCCTCTCGATGGGGATGTCCGGCGACTACGCTTCAGCGGCCCAAGAGGGAGCAACGGTGATCCGCTTGGGTACCGTACTGTTCGGCCCGAGGGAGACGCCGTGAACGACGATGCGTTCAACCTGACCCCGCTCGATGTGCGCAAGCAGGAATTCCGCAAGAGCCTGCGCGGCTACGACACGCTCGGCGTGGACGACTTCCGCGCGCGGGTCGCCGACGCCCTCGAGCGCGCGATTCGCGAGCGCCAGGTGCTCGAGGAGCGCGTCAGCGCGCTGACGGAGCAGCTGCGCGTCTTTCGCGAGCGCGAGAAAGCGATGAATGAGGCGCTCGTCGCCGCGCAACAGCTGCGGCAGGACAGCCGCGCCGCCGCGGAGCGCGAGGGGCAGGTCATCCTGCGCGAAGCGGAAGCCAATGCCAAGCGCCTGCTCGACGAAGCGAAGGCCGCCGAGAGCGCCGTGAAAGTGCGGATGGCCGAGACCGAGCGGCAGTTCCAGCAATACGTGGGTGGCTTCCGCGCGCTCCTCGAGCGCCAGCTCGCCGAGCTGCGCGCCCTCGACGGTCATCGCGGGTGACACCCGTCGCCGAAGCGGTGCGCGCCGTGAAGGCGCGCACCGCCGTCGTTCCGGACGTCGCGATCATTCTCGGAACGGGACTCGGGGCGTTGGCCGAGGCGCTGCAGGCCGACACCGTGCTCCCGTACGCCGATGTCCCCGGCTTCCCGCGTCCGACCGTCGAGACCCATGCGGGCCGGCTGTTGCTCGGGACGCTCGGCGGGCGCCGCGTCGCGATGATGCAGGGCCGCTTTCACCGCTACGAAGGGTACTCCCTCCAGCAGGTCGCGTTTCCCGTGCGCGTGCTGCGCGCCCTGGGCGCGAGGACGTTGATCGTCTCCAACGTTTCGGGTGGCATGCATCCGCTCTGGGCAACCGGCGACCTCGTGCTGCTGTCCGATCACATCAATCTGCTCGGCGATAACCCGCTGGCCGGCCCGAATGTCGACGCTGAGGGTCCGCGTTTTCCCGACATGTCCGCCGCGTACGATCCGGCGCTGCGCCAGCTCGCGCGTGAGGTCGCGATCGACCACAAGATCGTGTTGCGGGAAGGCGTGTACGTCGCGGTCCCCGGTCCCAACCTCGAGACCCGCGCCGAATACCGGATGCTCCGCGCGCTGGGCGCCGACCTCGTCGGGATGAGCACCGTGCCCGAGGTGATCACCGCGGTGCATCAAGGCATGCGGGTCCTGGGGCTCTCGATCATCACCGACACTTGTTTGCCGGACGCGCTCGAGCCGACGTCGGTCGAGAAGATCATCGCCGTCGCGCGCGGCGCCGAGCCCAAGCTCGCGGCCGTCGTGCGCGGCGTGCTGGAGCGGCTCTAGCCGATGCCGTATCCCCCGTCCGATTCGACGCAGTCGATCGACGAGCTCGAGAAGCAGCTGCTCGCGACGTGGAAGAACGAGCGGCTCTTCACGCGCGTGAGCGACGCGACCCGCTACGGACCGCCCTTCATCTTCTTTGAGGGGCCGCCCACCGCCAATGGCCGGCCGGGCATTCATCACGTCTTCTCGCGCACGCTCAAGGATCTGGTCTGCCGCTATCACGCCATGCTGGGACAGGGCGTGACGCGGATCGCGGGGTGGGACACCCACGGCCTTCCGGTGGAAATCGAGGTCGAGAAGTCGCTGAACATCAGTGGCAAGCGCCAGATCGAGGCCTACGGCATCGAGCGCTTCAACAAGCTGTGCCGCGACAGCGTCTTCAAGTACAAGACCGACTGGGAGTCGCTATCGGACCGCATCGGCTACTGGCTCGACTACGAACACCCGTATGTCACCTACAGCAACGCCTACATCGAGACGGTGTGGTGGCTGCTCAAGCGGTTGTACGAGAAGACGCTGCTGTACCGCGGGCACAAGGTGCTGCCGTACTGCCCGCGCTGCGGTACCGCGCTCTCGTCGCACGAAGTGGCGCAAGGGTACGAGACGGTCCAGACGAACTCCGTCTATGTGACCTTCCCGATCGTCTCCCGTGACGGCGACACGCCGCGCGAGCTCGTCATCTGGACGACGACCCCGTGGACGCTGCTCTCGAACGTCGCCGTGGCGGTGCACCCCGACATCGAATACGGCGAGTATGCGCTCGCCGATCAGAGCGGCAACGTCGTGCACTATATCGCCGCCGCGGCGCGCGCCGGTGACGTGCACGTGCACGGTCGCCCCCTGAACCAGGGCACCCGCGTCGCCACGTACAGCGGCCGCGATCTGGTCGGCCGGAAGTACGTTCGCCCGCTGGACGTCGTGCCGCTCCCCCGCGAGGGCCAGCACAGTGTGGTCGTCGCCGGCAGCTTCGTGACGGTGGATGAGGGCACCGGCCTCGTGCACATGGCGCCCGCGTTCGGCGCGGACGACTACGCGTCGGGTCAGCAGAATGGCCTCGCGTTTGTGAACCCGGTCGCGCCCGATGGCACGTTCCGAGACATTCGCTGGCCGGAGCTCGAGGGCAAGCTCGTCACCGACAAGGAAACGAACCGGCTGATCATCGAGCGCCTGAAGCACGATGGCCGCTGGCTCGAGACCAGGCCGTACACCCACAGCTATCCGCACTGCTGGCGCTGCGATTCGCCCCTCATCTATTACGCCCGCAGCTCGTGGTTCGTCCGGACGACCGCGATGAAGACGCGGATGCTGGAGATCAACGCCGAGATCGACTGGCATCCGCCCGAAACCGGCGCGGGCCGGTTCGGCGAATGGCTCGAGAACAACGTCGACTGGGCGTTGTCGCGGGACCGCTACTGGGGGACGCCGCTCAACGTCTGGGAATGCGACCGGGACCGCGAGCACCGCGAAGTGATCGGGTCCTACGAGGAGCTCGCGCAGCGCTGGGGCAAAGCGCTGCCCGACGATTTCGATCCGCACAAGCCGTACATCGACGCGTACACGTGGCGTTGCCGCAACTGCGCCGGGGGGGGCGGCACGATGCGGCGCGTGAACGAGGTCATCGACGCTTGGTTCGACTCGGGCTCGATGCCGTACGCGCAGTGGCACTACCCGTTCGAGCATCAGGCCGACTTCAAGGCGCATTTCCCGGCCGACTACATCTGCGAGGGCGTGGACCAGACGCGCGGCTGGTTCTACTCACTGCTCGCGATCGGCGTCACGGCGTTCGACGCGCCCGTCTACAAGCACGTGATCGTGAACGAGCACGTGCTCGACGTGCACGGGCAGAAGATGTCGAAGAGCCGCGGCAACGTCGTCGATCCCTGGCAGGTGATCGGCGCGCACGGCGCCGACGCGGTGCGGCTCTATCTGCTCGGCCAAAGTCAGGTCTGGCTGCCGAAGCGGTTCGATGAGCGCCAGATCCCGGAGGTCTCGGGCGGGTTTCTGAACACCCTGCGCTCGACCTACGACTTCTTCCGCCGGTACGCCCAGGACTGGAATCCGCCCGCCGAGGAGGACGCGACGCCGCCCACGGAGCGGCCGGCGGCGGATCGCTGGCTCCTGGCCCGGCTCGACGAGGTGGTCGCGAGCGTCCGGCAGTCGTGGTCCGCCTACGACGTCACGGCCGGCGTCCGGGCGATCATGGATTTCGTGGGCGAGGACCTGTCGCGCTGGTACGTCCGCCGCAACCGGCCGCGCTTCTGGGCGCCCGACCGGGCCACCGACCCCATCGCGCTCGAGACGCTGCACGAGGCCCTGGTCGCCGCCGTCCGGCTGCTGGCCCCGGCGGCGCCGTTCATCGCCGACTGGGTCCATCGGGCCCTGACGGGGACGTCCGTGCACCTGGCCCCGTTCCCGGTGGACCGGGGGCACCGGGAGCCCGAGCTCTTGTCCGCCATGAATACCGTCCGGCGGCTGGCTTCCCTGGCCCGAGCGGCACGGGAATCACGCAATCTGCGAGTGCGGCAGCCGCTGGCCCGGATGCAGCTGGCCGTTCCGGCCGCGGCCCAGGGCCCGGCCTTGTCAGACCTGTTAGATATTCTGGCTGCCGAAGTCAACGTAAAAGCGGTCCAGGTGGTGGCGTCCGACCACGATTTGGTGCGGCTGCGCGGCAAAGCGAATTTTCGGACGCTCGGCAAGCGCTACGGAAAAGAGACGCCGCGCGCCGCTGCCGCGGTGGCGGAGTTGAGTGCGGCGGACTTGCAGACACTGGAGCAGGGCGGGATGGTGCGGAGTGGGGAATGGGAGTTCCGGCCCGAGGACGTGACCGTCACACGTGAAGTCGCCAGCGAATGGCTCGTGCAGGCGGACGGGCCGTACGTCGTCGCCCTGGATCCCGCGTTGAGCGACGACCTGGTGCAGGAAGGATTGGCGCGCGAGGTGGTGAATCGCGTGCAGCGCCTCCGCAAAGAGGCAGGGTACGAATACACGACGCGCATCGAACTGAGCATCACGGGCGCCGAGGATGTGGTGGCCGCGACCCGCGCGTTTCAGGGATTCGTCGAAGGCGAAACATTGGCACGCCGCATGGTGTTGGGTGCGGGACTCGACGAGCCCGATTTGCAGCGTGAAGTAGACATCGAGGGGCGCCGGACGACGATTGCGCTCCGGCGTCACGACGGAAGAAAGGGCGGAACCCGATAATGCCGACGAAGTCGACGAAGGTGAAGGCCAAAGCCGGCCTCAACAAGAAACAGTTGACTCACCTCGAGAAGCGGCTGCTCGAAGAGCGCGCCCGCGTCATCAAGGAGCTGGGCCACTACGGGGAGTCGTTCAATTCGAGCCTGCAGGCCTCGGATGGCGATCTCTCGAGCTACTCCTTCCACATGGCCGACCAGGGGACCGACGCGATGGAGCGCGAGAAGGCGTTTCTGTTCGCGTCGCAGGAAGGCCGCTACCTCTGGCACGTGAACGAGGCGCTGCGGCGGCTGTACAGCGCCCCGGAGCGCTTCGGCCGGTGCGAGCAATGCGGCGATCCGATCGGATTCGACCGACTCGACGCCCTCCCACATGCCCGCCTCTGCATCAAGTGCAAGGCCCGAGAGGAAGATGGTAAACGCCGCTGAGCGCCGGCTGTTCTGGGGGACGTTAGTCGCCGTCGTCGTGTCTGACTTCGCCACCAAGCTGATCGCCGAATCATTCCTGGCGCGGCGCCTGCCGCTGCAGGTGATCGGCGACACCGTGCAGTTCCGGCTCGTCTATAACGAAGGGGCCGCGTTCGGCCTGCACCTGGGCGACAACTCGCGCTGGATCTTCCTCGGCCTCGCGATCATCGCGCTGTTCGTGCTCGCCTCGCTGGTGCGCGGGACGCGGCCGGGCGACCGGTTCCGCCTCGTCGCGCTGGCGCTCGTCTGCGGCGGCGCCGTCGGCAACCTGATCGACCGCATTCGCAGCGCGCAGGGCGTCGTCGATTTCGTGGACGTCGGCATCGGCGCCTGGCGCTGGCCGACCTTCAACGTCGCCGATTCGGCCATTACGATCGGCGCGATCGCACTCGGACTCTCGCTGTGGCAGGAAGGCCGCGCGCAGCAACGGGCGAAGGAGGCGCGGGCGGCCGAGCCTTGAACCTCATTTTTTGTGTGATTGTTCAGTCTGAACGTCTCGACAAGTTTCTCGCTGACCAGCTCGCTCTCTCCCGCACACAGGCCGGACGCCTCATCGCCGATAAACGCGTGACCGCGCGCGGCAAAGCGCTGCGCGCCTCCGCCCTGCTGGAACGCGGGACGGAAGTCACGGTCGAGCTGCCCGAGGAACGAGCGCCACGCATTTACACGCCGTCCCACGCCTCTCTGAGTTTTGTTTTTGAGGACGAGCATCTCGCCGTGCTCGACAAACCGGCGGGACTCGTCGTGCATCCCGGTCCCGGCCACTGGAACGACACGCTGGTGAATGTGCTGGTTGGGCGGGGCACCGAGCTGTCCGGCTCCACGGAGGGCCGGCCCGGCATCGTGCACCGCCTCGACCGCGACACCTCGGGGCTGCTGGTCGTCGCGAAGAGCGATCTCGCCCACCGCCGGCTCGCAGGCGCAATCGAGCGGCGCGCCGTCACCCGCGTGTACGCGGCGCTGGTGTGGGGCCACCTGCGCAAGAGCCCGGTGGACATCGACGCGCCGATCGCGCGCCATCCCAAGGAGCGCAAACGGATGACGGTCGCCGAAGGCGGCCGCCACGCCGTCACGCACGCGGCGCTCGTCGCGCGCTTCGCGCACGCCGACCTGCTCCGCGTGCGGCTCGGCACCGGCCGCACGCACCAGATTCGCGTGCACCTCGCCCACATCGGCTGCCCGATCGTCGGCGACCGCGAATACACGTTCGGCGGGAGTCGTCGCGTGACGCCGTCGGCACGCCCCCAAGCCGAACGCCTCGAGACGCTCGCGCCGCGGCAGGTGCTCCACGCCGCCGCGCTGTCGTTCGCGCATCCGGTGACGGGCGAACCGCTCGCGCTCAGGTCGGAATGGCCGGACGACTTGCGTCCCGCGCTGGCCGAAGCAGCGGCCGATGCAAATTTGCTTGCCGAGCGCAACCCCTTGCAGTATCTTGGCTTCTTCGCATCCGATGACTGACGGAAGCCTCGTTTCCGCACGATTGCTCGTGTTCCGCGTGGGAGCACTGGCGTGCGCGGCCGAGGTGGACCAAGTGCGGGAGATTCTCCCGCGCCTCCCAACGACGCGTATCCCGGGCGCGCCCCCGGTCGTGGCGGGGCTCGTGAATGTCCGCGGCACACTGGTGACGGTCGTGGAAGGGTGGCGTGCGCTGGGCCAGCCACAGCCGGGTCCCGCCGCACCCCCTCCCCTCGAGACCTCCCAGACACAAGCGCCTGACGCCGCGGGCTCGACGATCATCCTCGAATTAGGCCAACGCGAGGAGTCGGGGAACGGACGGACGCTGATCGGTTTCACGGTGGACGAGGTGTTGGACCTGCTGACGACGGGCGCGGGAAGCGAGACGACGCTGGAGGATCGCAAGGGTCTGCCGGGCGTCGATCCCACGCTGGTGCGGGCCGTCGGCCGGCGCAATGGTGAGCTGTTCATCGTGCTGGATGTCGCGGCGCTGTTGGGCCCGATTCTGACTACTTAAGGAGCGAGCGGTGAGCCACACGGTTCTCGTCTGTGACGACGCGATCTTCATGCGCACGATGATCACCGACATCCTGGCCCAGGCCGGATTCGAGGTCGTCGGCGAGGCGGAGACCGGCACGCAGGCCGTCGAAAAGTACCGGCAGCTCAAGCCAGACCTGGTCACGATGGACATCGTGATGCCCGACATGGGCGGCATCGACGCCGTCCGCGAAATCGTGAAGCACGATCCCGACGCCAAGATCCTGATGTGCAGCGCCATGGGCCAGCAGGCGCTCGTCGTCGAAGCCATTCAGGCCGGCGCCAAGGACTTCGTCGTCAAGCCGTTCCAGCCTTCCCGCGTTCTCGAAGCCGTCCAGCGCGTTCTCGGCTAGCCATGGACCTGTCGCAGTACGCCGAGCTGTTCCTGGCCGAGAGCCGCGAGCACTTGAGCGCCTGCAACCAGCTGCTGCTCGATTGGGAGCGCAATCCCGCCTCCCCGGAACCGGTCGGCGGGCTGTTCCGCGCGGTCCATACGGTCAAGGGCATGGCGGCGACGATGGGCTACGGGCGCGTCGCCGATCTCGCGCACCGCATGGAGAACCTGCTCGATCAGCTGCGCCGCAGCGGCCGTAAGCCCGCCGACGACATCATTCAGCTGCTGTTCCGCGCCACCGACGCACTCGAGAAAGCGGTCGAGCTGGCCGTGACCGGCCACGAACGGGACGCCGATCTGACCGCGATTCTCGCCGACATCGATCGCGCCGGGCAACAGGCGAAACCCGCTCCGCAACCGAGCGCGCTGGCGCGTCACTTCACGCCTGAGCCGGCTGAGGCTCCCGAGTCCCCGGGCCTACCTGCTGCGCCTGCTGCGTCGATCGCATCCGGACGTGTCGTGAACGTGGTTATAAGGGCCGAGGCCCCGTTGAAGGGCGGTCGCGCCATGCTGATCGTCCGCAAGGTCCAGAGTCTCGGCGCGGTCCAGCGCGTGCAGCCGCCGGTCGCCGCCTTCGAGTCGGATGACTTCGATGGCAGCTTCGCGTTCGAGCTCGAGACGGGCGCCACCGTCTCCGCCATCGAAGCCGCCGTCCGCTCGGTCGGAGACGTCGAGCGCGTCAGCGTCGGTGGATCGGGTGATGACGCGCACCTCAGCCCGGCCGAGAGCGTCGCCGGCGCCGGCCGCGGCCGTCATATCCGGGTGGATCTGCGCCGGCTCGACACGCTCATGGATCTGATCGGCGAGCTCGTCACCGAGCGCGGACGCCTGAACGATCTGGCCGCCCGCTGGGTGGGGCAGGATCCGGAGATCGACGAGATCGCGATCCAGATCTCGCGTCTCTCGGCGGACCTGCAGAACGAGATCATCCAGGCGCGGATGACCCCGGTGTGGCAGGTGTTCGACCGCTTTCCGCGTCTGGTGCGCGACGTGGCGCGCCAGCTCGGCAAGGAGGTCGCCTTCCGCGTCGAGGGGAAGGAGATCGAGCTCGATCGGGAAATCCTCGACGCGCTCGGCGATCCGCTGGTGCACCTGCTGCGCAACGCCGTCGACCACGGGATCGAGCCGCCGGCCGAGCGGAAACGGCACAAGAAGAATCCGGAAGGCGAAATCGTCCTCGCTGCAGTGCGCGAGCGCTCCAGCGTGGCGATCAGCATCTCGGACGACGGTCGCGGCATCGACCGGGCGCAGATCCTGGAGAAGGCGAAGCGCGAGGGCGTCGTCGGGCCGCACGTCGAGTCGCTGTCGGACGATCAACTGCTGCGCGTGCTGGCGCGGCCCGGATTCTCGACCGCGGAAGCCGTGACGAGCGTCTCGGGGCGCGGCGTCGGCATCGACGTCGCCATGACGCGCATCCGCGCGCTGGGCGGCTCGGTCGAGATCCGCACTGAGCCGGGGAAGGGCACCGCCTTCGTGCTGCGGCTGCCGGTGACGCTGGCGATCGTGCGCGCGCTGATCGCCGCCGTGGGGCAAGAGCGCTACGCGCTCCCCCTCACCTATGTCGCCGAGACGGTCGAGTTCGGGACGGTGCCATTGACGACGATGGAAGGGCGCGACGCGATCGTGCTGCGTGATCGGGTCGTTCCTCTTGTCGATCTCCGCAAACTCCTGGGGACAAATGGCGCCGCCCCTTCGCCGCCTCCTCGCCGCCCTGTCATTGTGTTGGAGATGGGCGAGCGGCGCGCCGGAATCGTGGTCGACGGGATGTTGAGCCAGCAGGAGATCGTCGTGAAGGGATTCGATGCGCCCCAGGGCACGCTACCGGTGTTCAGCGGCGCCACGATCATGGGCGATGGCGTTCCGGCGCTGATCCTCGACGCCGCCGGCTTGGTCTAAAGGAAAGGGCGAGTCATGGAAGACGTCCGGGATCTGAAAGCGTTGCAGCTCGACGCGCTCAAAGAGGTCGCCAACATCGGCGCGGGCCACGCGGCGACGGCGCTGTCGCAGCTGACGCATCGGCGCATCATGATCTCGGTGCCGGAGATCAACATCGCGCGCCTGGAAGAGGTGCCCGGGTTGATCGGCGATCCCCAGGAAGTCGTCGCCGCGGTCCTCATGCACATGCTCGGCGATCTCACCGGCCGCACGCTGCTGATGTTCCCCGAGCCCGTCGGCCGGCAGCTGTGCGACATGCTGCTGAAGCGCCCGCTCGGCACGACCACGGCCTTCGAGACGATCGAGCAGTCGTGCATCAAGGAGGCGGGCAACATTCTTTCGGGCGCCTACATGAACGCGCTGTCGGAGTTCATGGGGATGCTGCTGTTGCCGTCGGTGCCCAGCCTGGTGGTGGATCTTTCGGCGGCCGTCCTCACGACGACATACCTGAACTTCGGGCACGACCGGGACTTCGTGTTTTGTGTCGAGACGGAGTTCAGTATCGATGCCCAAGACGGGCTGCGCGGCCATTTCCTGCTCCTGCCCGACCTGGCGTCGCTCAAGGCGATTTTCGACGCCATTCGGTTGACTTGACGGTCTCTGAGCGTGACGTAGCGGTCCTCCGCTCCTTTGCCCGCCGGATCGATCCGTCGGACGCGGGAGCGCACAACAATCTCGGCGTCCTCTATTATCAGAAGGGCCTCGTCCCCGAGGCCATCGAGCAGTTCACCCGCGCGCTCGAGCTCGACTCGCGCATGCAGGTCGCGCAGCGCAATCTCGAGATCGCCTACCACAACACCGGTTTCTACGACCGCCGCGTCGCCGAGCTGCAGGAGCGGCTGCGCGGCGCGCCCGACGAGCGCGACGCCCGCTGGGAGCTGGGCCGCACCTACGCGATCCTCGGCGCCTACGAGGAGGCGGTGGCGGAATTCGAGCAGCTGCTCGCCCACAAGCCGAAAGACGTGGCGGCGATCATCCAGCTCGGGCTCGCCGAGAAGGCGCGCGGACGGCTGGAAGTCGCGACCGAGTGGTTCCTGCGGGCGGTCGAAGACGAGCCTGACTCCTCCGTCGTCCACTTCTATCTTGGCGAGGTCTACTACAACCGCGGGCTGAACGAGCCGGCGCTGACTGCCCTCGAGCGCGCCGTCTCGCTCAATCCCGACAACGCGAACGCCCATTATCTGATGGCGTTCGTGCTCGGCGACATGGGCCGGCATCAGGACGCGCGCGCCGCGTCGAAGCGCGCGATCCAGCTCAACCCGCCGCTCGCGCGGGCGCAGACCAATCTGTCGCTGGAGCGCTACCGCGCCGAACGCCAGTCCGCCGAGCACCGCCTCCGCGAGCAGCCGGCGCCCGAAGTCGCCGAAGGCAGCGAGCTCGCGCATTACAATCTCGGGCTCGCGTTCCGGCAGAAGGGCTACTACGCCGAGGCGTTGCGCGAATATCGGCTCGCGATCGAGCGCGGCGAGGATCGCCGGCTCGTGCGCCAGGCGATGGCGGAGGTCCATCTCCTCAAGCGCGACTTCACCGATGCGCTCGAGCTGTACGAGTCGTTGATCCATGAGGTCCCCGATTCGCCCAAGCTGTGGAACGAGCGAGGCGTCGTGCTGCACCAGGCGGGCCGGACGGCGGATGCACTGGCCTCCTACCGGCAGGCCACGGACGTCGATCCCCGCTACGCGCTCGCGTGGAACAATGTCGGCGTCGTGGTGGCGCACCAGGGCGACACCGAGGGCGCGGTTGAAGCGTTTCGGAAGGCCCTCCAGCTTTCGTCTCAATTCGTCGGCGCGCGGCTCAATCTCGCTCTGTTGCTGACACATCTGCGCCGCTTTCAGCTCGCCCTCGAAGCGTATCGCCAGGTGCTCGCGGGCCAGCCGAGCTCCGCGCCGGCGTGGAACGGCGTCGGGCTGGTGCTGGTGGAGCTGAAGCGCTTCCCCGATGCGCGCAACGCCTTCGTCCGCGCGGTCGAGGCCGATCCGCAAAACGCGGGCGCGCACTACAACCTGAGCTTCACCCTCTCGAACCTCGGCGACTACGACGGCGCGCTCCGGGCGACCAAGCGCGCGCTCGAGCTGGACCCCTACTACGTGTCCCAGAAGTTCGCCCTGGCGATCGACCTGCAATACGAAACCGTCGCGATCGGGATCGTCCCGGAAATCTCGGCGGACGTCGCGGCGGAGAACCTGGGCGGCGAATTCGCGTTCGATCAGCGGCTGCTCGACAACATCTTCCAGGAGCTGGAGCCGGCGGCCACCGCACCGCAGGCCGCCCCCGCCGGGCTCGCCAAAAAAGCGGACGATCCGCTCGCGCTGGCGCGCGATTACGTGAGCAAAGGGATGATGGATCTCGCCGTCGCGGAGGCGATGCGCGCCGTGCAGCGCGGCGCGGACCGCGGCCAGGCGGCGACGCTGGTGGGCGACATCTACGCGCGCCGCGGCCTGCATGGGGAAGCGCTGGAGCGCTACCGCGAGGCGCGCACGCTGGATACGACGAACGCCGCCGCCGCGCTGGGGGAGGTCAAGACCCTGCTCGCCGTGCACCGCGCCGCCGAAGCGCTGCCGCTCGCCGAAGCGCTGGTCGCCAAGGCGCCCGAAGACGTCGAAGTGCTGGTCGCGGTCGCCAAGGCACGCGCGGCAACGGGTGATGCCGGCGGCGCGCTCACGGCGCTCCGACAGGCGCAGACCCGCGCGCCCGCGCGCGCCGATCTGCACAAGCTGCAGGGCGACATCGGCCTGAAGGTCGGAGACCGGCAGGGCGCCCGCGCGGCCTATCGGGCGGCCCTCGATCTCGACGAAGGCTTCGTGCAGGTGTGGCTCGACCTCGGCCGGCTGCACGAGCAGGACGACGAGCGGGTGGAAGCGCAGCGCGCGTATGAAGCGGCGCTCGAGGCGCTGCCGACCTTCCACGAAGCGGCGCTCGCGCTCGCCGACCTGTTGCGGCGCAACGGCAGCCTGCGCGCCGCGGTGGTGCAGCTCGCCGAGATGCTCGAGCAGGATCCCTACGACATGGACGCGCTGCTGCTGCTCGGCCGCGCGCTGCTCGACGACAAGCGCAATGCCGAAGCGCTGGAAGCGTTCCGGCGCGCGCTGAAGTTCGATCCCGATCACACCGGCGCGCTGTTCTACCTCGGCGTGACGCTCGCGAAGCTGCAGCGGTACACCGAGGCGGTCGCCGCGTGGGACCGCGTCACGCGCATCGACCCCGGCGGGCCGTTCGCCCAACGCGCCCGCATGCACGCGCGCACCGCGGTCGACCTGCAGCACATCTTTTCCACGTCGGACGCGGCGTAGCACATGGCGATCGAAGGACCGCTTCGCGAGCTCGGCATCCACGACGTCTTCCAGCTGCTCGACCTCAGCCGGAAGACGGGCGCGCTGCGCGTCACGTCGGAGCTGCGCCACAACGAGGGCAAGATCTATTTCGACAACGGCGTCGTCGTGTCGGCGGAAATCCGCAGCAACCCGCACCCGCTCGGCGCGCTGCTGCTGCGCACCGGCAAGATCGCCGAGGCCGACCTCGAGCGCGCCCGCGACATGCAGCAGCGCCAGGGCGACAAGCGCCGGCTCGGCGAGATCCTCGTGGCGCTCGGCGTCATCACGCAGCGCGAGGTCGAGCGCCAGATCCACTTCCAGATCGAAGAGGTCGTCTTCGAGGTCATGAGCTGGAACGAAGGCTACTTCTCGTTCGTGGAAGAGGCGGAGAGCAAGGTGCCCACCGAGGTCACGGTCCGCATTCCGGTGGAGGCGCTGCTGATGGAAGGTGCGCGCCGCATCGACGAGTGGTCGCGGATCGAGAACCGCATTCCCCACGTCGGCGTCGTGCCCTCGCTCGCGCCGCCGCCCCAAGGCGGCGGCGGCGAGCTAGATCTCCTGCCGCCCGAGTGGGAAGTGCTCGCGCTCATCGACGGCGAGCGCTCCGTGCGCGGGCTCGCGACGGAGCTGGGCCGGTCCGACTTCGAAGTCGCCAAGACGCTGTTCGGCCTGGAGAGCGCCGGCGTGATCGTCCTCGTGGATCCCGGCACCGCCAAGCGCGGCCGTCCGAGCGTCGCCGGCGATCTCGCGGAGCAGGTCGCGAAGGCGGAGCGCGCGCTGGTCGCGCGCGACCTCGACGCCGCGCGCGCCGCGGCGGAGCAGGCCGGCAGCATGCAGCCGCACGACGCGACGATTCATCTGCTCCTCGGCCGCATTCATCTGGCGCAGGGGCATGCCTCGGCCGCGGCGGAGGAGCTGCGACGCGCGCTGCGGCTCGATCCGCTCCTCGCCGCGGCGCATCGCCAGCTCGGATTCGCCCTGGTGTCGATGGGCCGGTTCGGGGAGGCGGTGCAGAGCTGGGATCAATGGGAGCGCCTGGCGCGCACCCCGGAGGAGGAGGCCCAGAGGGCCGACGTGCAGCGGGCCCGTGAAGCCGCGCGAGTGTTCAGCCATGGCTGACGACATCCGCGCCCTCTCGGCGCAGCTCGCGCAGGATCCGCAGAGCCTCGTGTTCCTGCGGCTGGGCGAGGCCCTGCGCCGCAAGGGCCAGCTCGAGGGGGCGCTGCGCGTCGCGATGAACGGCCTCGAGCGCCATCCCCATCTTGCCGATGCCCACGATCTGTACGCGCGCATCCTGACCGACAAGCACGATTACGAGCGCGCATTCGACGAGTGGGATATGGCGGTGCGGATCGCGCCACACCATACCGGCGCTCTCAAAGGACTCGCCTTCCTCTATTTCAAGGTGGGCGATCTGGCGCAGGCGGAGGCGCATCTCGAGCAAGCACGGAAAGTCGAGCCGGACGATCCGAGCATCGACCAGGCCATCGCGATGATGCGCAAGGGCGTGACTCCCCCGACACCGGAACAACGCGCCGCCCCCCCGCCGCCCGCCGCCGCCGCTGCACCTGCCGCCGCCGTGTCGAGCAGTCGCTTCGATGAGGCACGCGTGTTCGCCGGCCTCGAAGGCGCCAACGAGGGGTTGCTGCTCATCGACGGCGCAGGCCGCGTGCTGGGTGGTGCGTTGCGAGATGGATCCGGCGCGGATGTCACCGACCGCGTCGCCGCGTACCTTGCCGGGGTGTCGCAGGAAGCGGCGCGGACCGCGAAACTGCTCGGGCTGGGCGCCTGGAACGGGCTCTCGGCGGAGGGACAGCACGGCAACGTGCACCTCGCGCATCCCACGCCCGACGCGCTGCTCCTCGTCGTGCGCGAGCGCGGCATGCCGCTCGGCCGCCTGGCGATTCTCGCGCAGCGGGCGACGACGATGGCGCGCCGCTGGCTGGAGAAGCAATGAGCAAGGCGCTCGATCTGATCACGCGCGTGCGCGGCGTGCGGGGCGCGATGCTCGTCTCGGCGGAGGACGGGCTCATCGTCGCCGAACAGCTCATGGAAGGCATCAAGGGCGGGGCCGTCGCCGCGCTCGCCGCGAGCCTCGCCGGCCGTCTGCGCCGGGCAATGGAAGCGGCGGGGACCGGGACGAGCGTCTTCTGGCACCTGCAGGCGGAGCAGGGGGCGCTGCTGGTGGTTCCGGGCGGGGACGCCGCCGATGGGATCCTGGTGGTTGCGGTGGCGGAGCCGGACGTGAATATCGGCCTCGTGCGCCTCGAGCTGCTGCGCGCCGCGGAGACGGTCGTATGAGTCCCCAGACCCGCGCCGTCGAGAACTGGACGCTGCAACCGCTGACCGACTTTGTGCGGGAAGCATCGGCGCGCCTGGTCCTCGTGCTCACGCCGTCGGGCCAAGTGTTGGCACAGTCGGGATTCTCGCGCGCGGTGGACGTGATGTCGGCGGCGGCGCTCGCCGCCGCGATCGTCGCGTCCACGAGCGAGCTGGCGCGGCAACTGCGGCAGGCGCCGTTCGCGGCGCTCAGCCACCAGGGGCCCAAGACCGGCTTCTTCCTCTCGACCTTCATGACGGAGCGGGGGACGCTGGCGGTGCTCGCCGTCTACGATCTCGATGTTTCATCGCTCGGCTTGGTTCAGTTATTCTATGAGCAACTTGCGGCGGAGTTGAAGTCGGCGACCCCCAGGGGCGCGGTCCCGAAGCAAGTGCTGGCCGCGGATTTCGAGCGCGAGCTGACGGACAGCCTCAACACGCTGTTTGGGAGATAGGCCGTGTCCCTGGTCAACTTCACGACCCGCGAGATCACGTGCAAAATCGTCTACTACGGACCAGGGCGGTCCGGAAAGACGACGAATCTGCATTACATCTACGCCCGGGTGCCGGAGACGCGGCGCGGGCGCATGGTCTCGCTGGCCACGCAAACCGACCGCACGCTGTTCTTCGACTTCCTCCCCATCGATCTGGGACAGATCTCGGGATTCTCGACGCGGTTCCAGCTGTACACCGTGCCGGGCCAGGTCTATTACAACGCCACGCGGCGGCTCGTGCTGCAGGGCGCCGACGGCGTCGTCTTCGTCGGCGACAGCCAGGCCCGGCAGCTCGATGAGAATGTCGAGAGCCTGCAGAACCTCCAGAGCAACCTGCTGGAGCATGGCGTCGACGTGCGCACGATGCCGCTCGTGATGCAATACAACAAGCAGGACCTGCCCCGCGAGCTGATCCTGACGCAGGAGGACCTGGACGACGCGCTCAACTTCCGCAGCGTGCCCAGCTTCGCGGCCGACGCCCTGCACGGCCGAGGCGTGTTCGAGACGCTGAAGGCGATCTCCGAACTCGTCCTCAAGAAGCTCGCGGCGGGAAGCCCGGCGGCATGACCAGCACGCTCAATCCCCGCTTCACCTTCGAGACGTTCGTGGTCGGCGCGGCGAACCGGCTGGCCGTTACCGCCGGGCGCACCGTCGCGGAGAATCCGGGCTCGGCCTACAACCCTCTCTTCATTTATAGTGGCTCCGGGTTGGGGAAGACTCACGTCCTGATGGCGATCGGGCACGCCGCCAAGACGATCGCCGCGCAGCTGAACATCGAATACTTGACGCTGGACGAATACGTCGAGGCATTCCACGCGGCGATCGCGGCGGGGCAGGGCGATGCATTTCGCCGCCGCTTTCAGAACGTGGACGTGCTGCTGGTCGACGACGTCCAGTTCCTCACGAATCGCAAAGAGATGCAGGCCGAGCTGCTGCGGTTGACCGAAGCCCTGCAGCAGTCCGGTCATCAGATCGTGCTCGCGAGCGACCGCCCCCCCGCCGAGATCGCGGACCTGGACGAACGCCTGATCTCGCGCTTCTCCGGCGGGCTCGTCGTCGATATGGGCATCCCCGATTACGAAACGCGCGTCGCGATCCTGCGCCGCAAGGCCGAGGAGCGCGGGACGAAGTTCCAGCCGGGAGTGCTCGAGACCGTCGCGAAGGTCGAGTATCCGAATGTGCGCGAGTTGATGGGCGCGCTCAATCGTCTGATCGCCTTCCAGGCGGTGAACGACACGCCGATCAACGCCGATGCGGCGAGCAAGGTGTTGGGCATCCCTACCGCCGCTTCACCTACCGCCGCCTCACCTACCGCCGCCTCACCTATCGCCGCCTCACCCGACGAGTTTTCCCAGTTCCTGACCGACGTCACCGTAACCGTCGGCAAAGCCGTCGAGGCGTGGCGCGCGCGCGTCACCGAGGCCGTGCTGCGCTGGGAGGGCGAGGGCTACCGCACGGGCCGGCTCGCGAAGCTGCTCGATCAGGAAACGCCGGCCGCGGTGGACGAGGCGATCGCGTCCTACGTGCATGATGTGGAACGGCTCAAGGCCCTCGAGGCCGAAGTCGCGGTGCTCGATCCGCAGGCGGCGGGCGACAAGGTCTTCCGCGATCCCGACCACATGGACGACGCCGAGGCGGCGGCGGCAAAGGTGCGGGACGGCGCGGCGCCGCCGCCTGGACCCTCCGCCGCCTTTCCGCTCGAGACGTACGTGCCGGGCGCGTCGAACGACGTGGGGCTGAACGCCGCGCGCGACGTCATCGCCAAGCCGGGCAAGAAGTACAACCCCCTGGTGCTCGTCGGGCGCAGCGGTCTCGGCAAGACGCATCTGCTGAACGCGATCGGCCTCGAGCTGGCAAAGAAAAAAGGCGCGGTCGTCGCCTGTCTGTCGACGCAAGGCTTTGTGGACGAGCTGATCGCTGCAATTGACGGCAATCGCGTGGACTGGTGGCGTGCGCGCTACAAGCGCGCGACGGCGCTCCTGCTCGACGACATTCAGCTGCTCGCCGGCAAAGAGCGCACGCAGGAAGAGCTGTTCAACCTCTTCAACCAGTTCCTCGATGCGGATCGCCAGCTCGTCTTCACGGCGCCCGCGCACCCCAACACGCTCGAAGGGCTGGAAGAGCGCATCGTATCGCGCCTCGAGGGCGGGCTCGTCGCCGAAGTCGGGGAGCCCGACAAGGAGCTGCGGCGCAGCGTGCTGGAGCGGCTGCTGACCACGCAGCACGTGGCGATGGAGCCGGCGCTGCTCGACTACCTCGCCGACCGGCCGGTCGAATCCGTGCGCAATCTCAGCGGCATGGTCCAGCGCGTCGTCGAGGCGGCGGCCGCGCAGGACGCGCCGGTGACGGCGGGTCTCGCGCGCGACGTGCTGGAAGGCGCGCAGCCGCCGCGGCGCACGGCGGGCCTGCGTACCAGCGGCATCGTCGTGTCGAGCGCCGGCGGCGTGCGCAGCCGGGAGAAGATGGTCTGGGACTGGCCCGCGGCCGCTGACCGCGTCATCGAGGACCTGCGTTAATGGCGATCAAAGGCTCCCTCAAGGAAGCGTCGCTGCCCGACGTGCTGCAGCTGCTGGCGCTGGGCCAGAAGACCGGCTGCCTGTCGATCGCCGACCGCTCGAACTTCGGCTACATCTACTTCGACAAGGGCCGGATCTGCTACGCGTCCATCGTGAACCGCCGGGATCGCCTGGGCGACATTCTCGTCAAGCACCAGAAGATCACGCAGGAGCAGCTCGACGCCGCGATTCACCGCCAGGCCAAGGCGCGCGACAAGAAACTGGGTGAGATTCTCGTCATCCAGAACGTGCTCACGCAGCAGGAGCTCGAGCGCTACATGCGCATGCAGATCGAGGAATCGGTCTACTATCTGTTCACCTGGACCCAGGGGACGTTCAACTTCGAAGCCGACGTCCGCCCGGAGCAGCAGGACTTCCTCGTCTCGATCAACCCGGAGTCCCTGCTGCTCGAAGGCGCGCGCCGCGTGGACGAGTGGGGGCTCATCGAGAAGAAGATCCCGTCGTTCGATCTGATTTTCCTGGTGGACCGCGACCGCCTGGCCATCAGCGATGCGAAGCTGACGGAGATCCAGGATCGCCTGCTGCCGCTGCTCGACGGCTCCCGCGACGTCAATCAGGTCATCGAGGACTCGGGGTTGGGCGAGTTCGAGGTTGGCAAGGCGCTGTACGGCCTGGTCACGGCGGGGTTCCTGCATCGTGCCGGCCGCACGGCCAGCGCCGAAGACGTCAAGATGACCGACGCGCGGGTGGAGGAGCACCGCAACCTCGGCATCGCGTTCTACAAGACCGGCATGCTCGACGAGGCGGCCCGCGAGTTTCGCCGCGTGGCCGAGCTGCGGGCGACCGATGCCAACGCGCACTTCTTCATCGGCCTCGTCGCGCTCAAACAAGCGCGCTGGCGCGAGGCGATGGAGGCGCTGCGGCTCGCCGCCGAGAAGGGCGGCTCGCGGCCCGCCGTGCTCCACAATCTGGGCCTCGCCTACGAACAGCTGGGCCGGCTGGAGGATGCGGACGCGGCCTACTCAGAGGCGGCCACGCGCGCGCGCACCGACCCGCGAGTGTACGTGGGGTGGGGCATCATCGCCTTGAAGCAGGGCGATCATGCCAGCGCCGCCGGGCGGCTCGACCGCGCCAAGGAGCTCTTCGCCGACCGCGCGCCACCCATCTGGTTCTGGGCCCGCGCGCTCGCCGCCGCGGCCGCGGGCGATTTCGAGACGGCGGAGCACGTGGCCCTGCAGGCCGTGGAGGCGCATCCGCACCACGGCGTGCTGCGCAACAATCTGGCCGTACTGCACGAGCTGGCGGGCGCGCTGCCGCAAGCCGAGGAGCTCGCGCGCGCGGCGTTGCAGGACGAGCCGTCGCTGCCGCAGCTCTCGAAGAATCTGGGCGACCTCGCCTACCGCGGCTCCCGCTACGACGAGGCGTGGGCGCTCTATCAGCGGGCGATCGAGCTCTCCCCCGAGCTGGGCGACGACGTGTACTTCAAGCTCGGCAACATCGCCTACAAGCGAAATGACCGCGACCGGGCGAGCGAGCTGTGGCGCCGCGCGCTCGAGCTGAATCCCAAACACGAGCTCGTCAAAGCGAATCTGGACACCCTGAGCACGCTGTCGTGACCAAAGCTCCTCAGGAGCGAGCGTTCGAAGCGCTGACAGAAAAGATCTCACGCGAGCGGGGAGTGAGCTGCGGGTCGTACAAAGACAAGTGCCTGAAGCGGCGGATCGCGGTGCGCATGCGTGCGCGCGGCGTCCATTCCTATGAAGACTACGGCAAGATTCTCGATCACGACGCGCACGAGTACCAGGAGCTGCTCGACGCGCTGACGATCAACGTCACCAAATTCTTCCGCAACGTCGAAACGTGGACCGCGCTCCGGCCCTATCTGGAAGGGCTGGCCAAGGCGCGTGCCACGCTGCGGATCTGGTCGGCGGGATGCGCCTCCGGGGAAGAGCCCTACACGATCGCCGTGTTGCTGGCGGATATCCTCGGGGAGGCGGCGGGTGAGCGGGCGTCGATCGATGCGACCGACGTCGACCGCTTGAGTCTCGAGCGCACCCAGCAGGCGCACTATCCCGATGCCGCGTTCACCGAGATGCCGGCCCATCTCAAGCGCCGCTATTTCCAGGGTGGCGAGCCGCTGCCTTCCGTGCGCGACCTGGTGCAGGTGCGCACCCACGATTTGACGCGAGAGCGGCCACCCCATCCGCCGTACGACCTGATCGTGTGCCGCAACGTCGTGATCTACTTCGAGCGCAAGGCGCAGGAGCGGCTGTTTCGCGCGTTCGTCGATGCGCTGGCGCCCGGTGGCGTGTTGTTGCTCGGCAAGGTCGAAACGCTGTTCGGTCCCGCGCGCGAATCCCTCACCCTCGTGGATCCACGCGAGCGGATCTATACGAAGCCGTCGGTGTGAAGGAAGTCATCGTCAAAGTCGCCGATTGGGCGGCCGAGCGTGGCGATGGCGTCCTGGTCACCCTCGGACTCGGCTCCTGCGTCGCGATCATGCTGCACGATCCGCAGACCTGCGCGGGCGCCATGGCGCACGTGCTGCTCCCGTCCACCTCGCTCGCGCGCGATATCACCAACCGGGCGAAGTTTCCGGAAACCGCCGTCCCGCTCTTGATCGAGCGCCTGAAGGCGCTCGGCGCGGACCCGCGCCGGCTCGTGGCGAAGCTGGCGGGCGGCGCCAGCATGTTCAGCCAGCTCGTCACGCCGGGCACCATCCAGATGGGCGAGCGCAACGTGCTGGCGTCGCGGAGCGCGCTGCGCACCGCCGCCATCCCGATCATTCGGGAGTCGGTGGGTGGAGACCGCGGCCGCAGCGTCCGTTTTCACATGAAAGACGGCCGCGTGGAGATTCGGTCGGTGGGATCCGATGCCGACATCATCTGACGCGGGCGGCCGGCCGACCGTCGTCGTCGCCGACGACAGCGCGCTCATGCGGCGCGTGCTGGCGGATGTCCTGGGCGGCGGCGACCGGGACAACGGCGAGTTTCGCGTCGTCGCGACGGCGCGCGATGGGCTCGATGCGATCCGCAAGGTGCACCAGCACAAGCCCGACGTCGTGACGCTCGATCTCGAGATGCCGCAGCTCGACGGCCTCGGCGCCATCGGGTACATCATGTCCGAGTCGCCGCGGCCGATCGTGGTCGTCAGCGCGCATGCGGGGCCCGGCACGGCCACCGCGATTCGCGCGCTCGAGCTCGGCGCGGTGGAGATCGTCGCGAAACCGCCCCCCGAGGTGTTCGGGCACCCGCGCGCCGCGCTCGAGGCGCTCGCACCCCAGCTGATCGCCGCGGTGCGGCGCGCGCTCGCGGCCGATGTGTCGCACGTGAAAGTGCTGGCGCGTCCGCCCGCGCCGGTCGTGCACCCGCCGGAGCTCGCGCTGCGCGGGCGCGCCGTGCTCGCCGTGGGCGTCGCCGCCTCGACCGGCGGGCCGCGCGCGCTCGCCGACGTCGTGCCGCGCCTGCCGACCGGCCACGGCGCGGCCGTCCTCATCGTGCAGCACATGCCGCCGAAATTCACACGCAGTCTCGCCGAGCGGCTCGACTCGATGAGTCGCTTGCGCGTGGTCGAGGCCGACGACGGCGTCCCGATCGTCGCGGATACGGCGTATGTGGCGCCGGGCGATTATCATATGCGGGTGCGTCCCGCACCCGACGGCCCCGTCATCGCGCTCGACCAATCGGCGCCCCTGTGGGGCGTCCGGCCGGCGGCCGATCCGCTGTTCCGCTCGATCGCCGAGGTCTACGGCCCGCGGGGTATCGGGGTCGTGCTCACCGGCATGGGGCGCGACGCCGCGGGCGGCTTGCGCGCGATGCATGACGCCGGCGGAACCGGGCTCGCCCAGGATCGGGAGACCGCGGTGATTCCGGGGATGCCGGTCGCGGCGGTGCAGGCGGGCGGCGTCGATGCGGTGCTCCCCCTCGGCCAGATCGCCGACCGCGTCGCCGCCGAGCTCGCCCGCCGCAAGGTGCGCGAGCGATGAAGGGCTACCTGCTGGTGCGCTCCAACGGGAAGCCGTACGGCCTGCCGGTCGCCCGCGTGCTCGAGGTGGGGGACGCCACGGAAGTGCTCACCATTCCCCGCAGGCTTCCGGCGGTGCGAGGCCTGACGCCGCTGCGGGGGCGCCTCGTGCCGCTGATTCATCTGGGCGCGTTCCTCATGGGCAGCGAGGCGCCCCCCGCGGTGGCGGGAAACGTGGTCCGCACCGTCGTGCTCGTCGAGCTGGGCGCGGGCGGCCGCCAGGTCGCCTTCGAAGTAGATGACGCCGATGCCGTCGTCCGCGAGCAGCCGCTGCCCGTGCCGCGGGGCCAGACGCTGCCGTGGGCGGCGGGTGTGGCGGAACAGGCGGACGGATTGGTGCCGATTCTCGATCTCGATGCCCTGGGAGATCGCATCACGTGACGACCACGGGCGGCGCGGAGGGGGGGGGCGACGATGTCCAGCTGGTCACGTTCAAGGTGGGCGGCCAGGACTTCGCGTTCAACATCTTTCAAGTCGAGCGCATCCTGCGGTATGAAGCGCCCGCGCCGTTGCCGAAGGCGCCGGAGTTTCTCGAAGGCGTCCTGCAGTACCAGGGGGGCGCCATTCCGCTCGTCGACCTGCGCAAGCGGCTCGGTGCGGATGCGCCGCTGCGCGAGGATACGCGCACGGTGATCCTCGAGTTCGACGGCGGCAAGATCGGCATGATCGTCGATACCGTGACCGAGGTCCTGCAGGTCGCGGCGCAAGCGGTGACGCCGCCCCCCGGCATCGTGCGCGGACTCGCCGCCGAGTACATCGCCGGGCTCGTCGTACAGAACGGCCGCACGATTGTCGTGTTGAATACGAACAAGCTGCTGAACTCGCAGGAGAAACTGGCGCTGCAGGGAGTGACATGATGGCAGAATCACCGGTCGCGGCGTTGCGGCGGGAGTACGATACCATCGCCCGGCAGCTCGACGGCGCGCCCGGCAACGCCGAGCGGGAAGCGGCCAAGCGCGAGATCATCGCGTTTTTCAAGAAGGTCGACGGATCGCTGGCCGAGCTGACCCAGCTGAAGGACGACATCCGCCAGCTCGTGGATCGCTACAAGCAGCTGGCCGCCGATACCAAGCAAGCCGCGGCGCCGGAATTCACCGGCCAGCGGCCGGTGCTCCATGCCGATCACATCGGTGCGACGACGTTCATCGAGAAGGGCTGGAGTCTCATTTCCCTGGGCGACCACGCCGGCGCGATTCAGACGCTCACGAAGGCGCTCCAGCTGTCGCCCGGGGAGACGCAGGCGGAGTCGCTGCTGGGCTGGGCGCAGATGTTGCACGAAGACTACGACGACGCCCTCGGCACCTTCCAGAAAGTCCTGATGAAGGAGCCCGCGAATTCTCTCGCGCGCATCAATGTCGGCTACATCTGCCTGAAGAAGCGGATCTTCGGCGAGGCGATCGAGCACCTGTCGAAGGCGATCCGGCTGGACAACGACAAGAAGGCGACGCTCTACGCCCACTTCTATCTCGGACTCGTGTACCTGCAGCGGGAGATGTTCGAGGACGCGGAGACCTTCTTCGAGAAGACGCTCAAGCTCGGTCCCAATCTGATCGAAGCCTACTACGAGCTGGGACGGGCGCAGTGGTTCGCCGGCGATCAGGCGAAAGCCAAGTCCACCTGGGAAGACGGCTTCAAGGCCAACAAGTTCAATCCCTGGGGCAAGCGGTGTCAGGAGATGCTGGACCTTGTCGCCAAGGGCGAGGAGCCGCCGCGAGAATAGCGCTGCTTGTCCTGCTGCTGCAGGGTTCGGTTGCACCGTCGCATCCCCCCGTTGCCATCACCGTTGGGCGCGTGACCGCGATTGCCTGGGCGAAACAGGAGGGGCTCGCCACGTCGCTCGCGGAGCTCGCCGATGGCGCGCGCGATTTTCCCGGCATCGGTCCGCTGCCGAATCGCCCGATTCGCCTCATTCTCGCGCCCACACGCGAGACGTACGATTCCCTGACGCGCGGCCGCTTGCCGCTGTGGAGCGAAGGCGCGGCATTCCCGGACGTGGGAACGATTGTGTTGTTGACCGACCGACCGCGAAGTCCTTTAGGGTCCGACCATCCGACCGTCGCTCTGCGGCACGAGCTCGCCCACCTCGCCCTGCGCTGGCACGTCGGTCGCCACGTCCCGCTCTGGTTTGAGGAAGGGTACGCGGCGGTCGCGTCACAGGAGTGGGACCGCCTCGATGCGCTGCGTCTGAACTGGCAGCTCGCGCGCGGCGTGCGCATGGATCTCGATGACGTGGATCGCGCGTTGCGCGGCACGCGCGGCGACGCGGAGACGGGCTACGCCCTCGCGACGACCGCCGTCCTGTTGCTCGAGCGCTGGGGTGGGGACCGCGGCCTCGAACCCCTCCTGGCCAATCTGCCGCAGGCCGAGTCGTTCGATGCGGGGCTGCGCGCGACCTATCACCTCACCGAAGGCGACTTCGAGCTCCGGTGGCAGCGCGACGTCGGCTCGCGTTACGGCTGGCTGACGTGGCTGGGGGCGATGGGGTTTTTCTGGCTGGCGATCGGGGCGCTGCTCGTCGCCCTGATCGGGCTGCGGCGCAAGCGCGACCGGCGCAAGCGCGCCGCCCTTGAAGCGGATGGAAGCCAACTGCTTGACGAGCTTGAGATTAAGGAATAGACTCCAGCCGCTTATGCCAGACCAAACTCTTGCACGTTCGCGCCTGCGCTTCGGACCGAAGAACTACATCGTTCTCGGTGGAGCGCTCGTCTCGCTCGTCCTGGGTTATTGGCTGTTGTCGAGAGGATCCACGACGCTCGCGCCGGTGCTGCTCGTCCTGGGCTACTGCGTGTTGTTTCCAGTAGGCCTGGCACTTTAGCACCTCCGCTCCCCCATGGCACGGGCGAATAGCTCAGCGGTTCAGAGCGCCTGCCTTACACGCAGGATGTCGGGGGTTCGAATCCCTCTTCGCCCATTGGTGTAGCAGTCTGTAACGGAGGAACGAACAGGTGAGAGCGCTTCAACTCGCAGTGGCTGTTTCGATCGCTGTTGCGTCAACGGCGACCGCACAGCTTGCCGCCCCGCAACAGCCGACCGAGCGACTTCTCATATTGCCCTTCATGGCGTCGTCCGCCGATTCGGCGGCGAGCATCGCACTGGCGGACGCCGTGCGCATCCGCGTGACGCAGCTCGTCAAGAGCAAGATCGTGGTGGTGACCAAGCCGAAGCTGTGCGAGGCGCTCGGGGCATCCGGATTCGGCTGCGACGGCTTGCTCGACGATCAGCAGGCGAAGCAGCTCGCGCACTTCCTGCAGGTGCACGCGTACGTCACCGGTAATTTCAAGAAGAACGGGACGACCCTGACCGCTGACGTGCAGATGATCGACATCGGCAGCTCTGGTATCTCGGGCCTCTTTACCGCGACGAACGGGAATCCGGGCACTGCGGCGGCCCTCGCCGAGATCATCGCGCAGCGCATCGCCACGACGGTACGCATCAGTGAAGGCATCCGCAATTGCAACGACGAGCGCAAGAAGGGCCGGTTCGCGGCCGCGCGCGCGGAAGCGCAGAAGGCGCTGGTCATCGATCCCAACTCGACCGGCGCGTACCTCTGCATCGCGACGATTTTCGAGGCGCAGCGCGCGCCGCTCGACAGCGTGATCGCGGCGGCGCGGATGGCGCTCAAGGGCGATTCGTGCAACGGCACGGCGTGGGAAAAGATCGCCAGCGGCTATCAGCAGAAAGGTGACAGCGCGCAGGCCGCCGAAGCATACATCAGCCAGCTCTGCGGCGAGCCGCGCAACGCGCAGAAGCGTCTGGGGATCGCGCAGCTGCTGCGCCAGATGAAGAAGGCGGACCGCGCCGTCCAGGTGTTGGACGCGGGACTCCAGCTCACGCCCGGTGATCCGCAGCTCCTCGAGATGAAGCTCACGGTCTGCACCGAGGCCAGCAATTTCCGGTGCGCGAGCGACGTCTGGAAGGTGAGGGCTACGCATGACACGTCGTTACTGGGCGATACGACGTTCTTGAAGCCCGCGATCGGCGCGGCGCAGCAGGTTTCCGATACGCAGGCGCTCGACATGTTCACCGCCGGAGCGTACCGGCACTTCCCGCGCAATGTGAGCTACATCAAGGCGCGCGCCGGGGCGCTGGAGCTGGCCGCCCGCACCGATTCTGCCCTGGTCTACTACAAGAAGGCCTTAGCGCTCGAGCCGAACGACGTCGGGACGAGCCTCCAGATCGCCAAGCAGATCATCGATGCCGCGGTGTGGGATACGACCGGTCAGAACGACACGATCGCCGTGAAACCGCGGCGTGCCGTATTCGTGGCGCGCATCGACTCGGCGCGCACCTATTTGCGGCCGGGGCTGTCGTCTCCCGATTCGACGCAGCGGCTGGCCGGGGCGGTGATCATGCTCACCGGCGGTTCCAAACTCGCGCAGGCGCGCGCCTATGACGGCGCGTACCGGTGGCTCGATTCGCTCCTCACCCTCATTGCGCCGAAGAACGCCGCGGATACGCTGGGCCCGAAGCAGCAAGTCCGGATCAACGCCAGTTTCTGGTATGGGTTGTCGTCCGTGCTGACGCTGAACGGGCCGTATCAAGCGATGACGAAGGCCAAGGGGGCGAGCCGCTGCCCCGAGGCGCACGCGGTGTTCGATCGCCTCACGCGCACCAAGTCCGCGCTGCTGTTGGGCCGCCGCGTGCATCCGCCCACCGCGGATCAGATGTTGGGCTTCGTCGCCCAGTACGAGCGGGCAAAGCCTTCGGTGCAGAACGCGTTCAAGTGCAAGCCGCCGTTGAATTGACCTGAACGCGGGTCTATATTCCGGCGCTCCGTAAGGGGCTTGGGGCTGTAGCTCAGCTGGTTAGAGTGCCGGTCTGTCACACCGGAGGTCGCGGGTTCGAGCCCCGTCAGCCCCGCCTGAGTGTCCCGACTTTCCCAAACCCCCGCCCTTAATGGCGGGGGTTTTCGTATTTTGGAGCGTGCCTACGGCCGCCTCGGAGTCACCCTCGACTCAATACCACATCCCGGTCCTCGCCGCGGCCGTGCGCGAGTGGGCACGGGGCGCCACCCGCGCCGTCGACGGAACGCTCGGCGGCGGCGGTCACGCGGCCTTGTTGCGGGAGGCCGGGGCTAGGGTCTTGGGTCTCGACCGCGATCCCGACGCCATCGCCGCCGCCCGCCACCGTCTCGGCACCAACAGCATCGAGTATCTCGAAGCCTCGTTTGCCGCCCCTGCCGCCCTTGCCGCCATTCGAGAGTTCCAACCCGACCGCATCCTGCTCGACCTCGGCGTGAGCTCGCACCAGATCGACGCGACGGAACGTGGCTTCACCTTCCGGCCCGGCGCACGGCTGGATATGCGAATGACAGGAGCTGGGATCCGGGAGCCAGGAGCCGGAGTAACCGCGCGCGACATTCTGAACACCTGGCCCGTCGAGCGACTGGCGAGCGTGTTTTCAGAATACGCCGACGAGCGACGGGGCCGGGCGCTTGCAAAGGAAATCGTCCGGCGCCGGCTGTCGGCCCCGTTCGCCGTGAGCGACGATTTCGTGAACGCGATTCGCGCCGTCCTGGGGCCGCGCTCCGGCCCGCCGGATTTCGCGCGCCTGTTTCAGGCCCTCCGCATCGCCGTCAATGACGAGCTCGGCGCGCTGGTCGCTGCCCTGCCGGTAATGCGCGACGCGCTCGTCGCGAGCGGCCGACTCGGCGTCATTACGTACCATTCCGGAGAAGATCGCATTGTGAAGCACGCGTTCCGGGAGTGGAGCCGGGAGTGTATCTGTCCGCCCCGCCAGCCGGTGTGCACGTGCCGGGGCCGCGCGCTCGGGCGCGTGCTCACGAAGAAGCCGATCGCGCCCGAGTCCGCCGAGATCGCGGCCAACCCGCGCGCCCGCTCGGCGCAGTTCCGCGTGTTCGAGAAGGCCTCCGGTGAGGTTTAGAGGCCGCCACTGGATCGCCTTCTGGCTCGTCGCGTTGCTCGCGGCGCTCTGGGCCGTGATCGCCCGGCAGACCTCCGCCCTCAATGCGGCGCGTGCGCTCGCGGACCTGCGTGAAGCGCGTGCGTCGCTGGAGGGCCGCCGCGCCGATCTCGACCGGCGGGTGCGGGCCGGGCAAAGCCGGACCGTGCTGCTGCCGCGCGCCCGCAAACTGGGACTCCGGCTGCCCGCTGACACCGAGATCATTCTGATCCCGGCTCCACAGCCTCCGGACCGGCCCCGCTGATGGCGAAGCTATCGGTCCGGCTCCGCGTCGTGGAGATCGGCCTCGGGGCCGCGCTGCTCGCGCTCGTGGTGCGGGCGGCCCAGGTGCAGCTGTTCGAAGGGCGGAAGTACGCCGCGGCGGCCAAGGCCCAACGCACCGAACGCGTCGTGCTCGAGGCACGTCGCGGCACGCTGTTCGACCGCCACGGGCTCGGTCTGGCGCTCACGCAGGAGACCTACCACGTCGGCATCGCACCCAACGAGCTGCGCGATCCCACCCGCGATGCCGCGGTGATCGCGCGCCAGCTGCGGCTGGCGCCGCACGACGTAGAGCGGGGTCTGCGCCGCCGCTACGCCTGGTTCGCCGGGCCGTTCACGACGGCCGACGTGCAGCCGCTGCGCAGTACGCGCGGCGTGCATCTCGAGCCCGTCCTGCGCCGCTTCTATCCGTCGGCCGAGTTCGCGCGTGCGGTGATAGGCAGGGTCGGCGAGGATGGTCGAGGAGGTGGAGGTGGTGGAGGTGGATTGGAGCGGCTGCTCGACAGCTTGCTGGCCGGGACGCCTGGCGCGGCCGTCGTACTGAAGGACCGCGAGGGCCGCGAGTACGAGTCGCCGGCGCGGGTGATCGCCGAGCCGGTGGCCGGCAATGACGTCGTGCTCACGCTCGATGCCGAGCTGCAGGAGATCGCGCAGCGCGCGCTCGATGACGCGATCGACAACATGCAGGCGGATGGCGGCGACGTCGTGATGCTCGATCCTCGGGCCGGCGAGATCCTCGCCGTGGCGTCCCGGCGGGCGGATGGCAGCATGCGGCCGAGCGCCTTCACCGAAACCTTCGAGCCGGGATCGCTCGCCAAGATCTTCGCGGCGGCGGCGCTGATCAGGTTCGATCGCGTGCGCCCCGGCGAGCACGTGTCGGGGGAGGGGGGACGGTACCGGCTGCCCGACCGCGTGGTCACCGATGAACATCCCATGCCCTCGCTCACCTTGGCCGACGCCATTCGAGTGTCGAGCAACATCGCGCTCGTGAAGTTCGCGGCCCGTTTACACCCCGACGAGCAGTACGACGTGCTCCGCGCGTTCGGCTTTGGGTCGCCGACCGGCGTCGAGTTTCCCGCCGAGTCCCCGGGTCGGCTGCGCCCGCCGCGCGAGTGGTCGCGACCCAGCTCCGCGAGTCTCGCGATCGGCTACGAGCTGGCGGTCACGCCGATCCAGCTGGCGGCGGCCTACGGTGCCATCGCGAACAACGGCGTGCTGCTCGAACCGACCCTGATTCGGGAGATCCGCGGGCCCGACGGGACGGCGCGCTACCGGCACCGTCCGGAGCCGGTGCGTCGGGTCGTGACGTCGGAGGTGGCGGTCAAGCTGCGCGACTTGCTGCGGGGCGTCGTCGACCCGGGCGGTACCGGAGAGCGCGCGGCACTCGCCAACTTCCAGCTCGCCGCCAAGACCGGCACGGCCCGGCGCGTCGTCGGCGGCCACTACGCGGCGGGTCAGTACACGGCGTCGTTCGCTGCGCTGTTCCCCGCCGATGAGCCGCAGCTCGTGGTCGTGATGAAGATCGACAATCCGCAGAAGGGCAGTTACTTCGCGGCGCAGACGGCGGCGCCGGTCACGCGCTCGATGCTCGAGCAGGCGCTCGCCGCGCGGACCGTCGCCCTCGATCGCGCGCGGCTCTCCAACGTGGCGGCCACGACCGACCGCGTCCCCCTCGACGAGCCGGACGGCGTCGTCCCCTACGTCGTCCCGTGGCCCTATGTCCCCGACACGGCGTCCACTCAACCGGCCCAGATCGTCCCGGATGTGACCAATCGGCCGCTGCGCGACGCGGTCCGCACCCTGCATCGGCACGGCTTCCACGTCGTCGTCAAAGGGTGGGGCGTCATTCACCACACCTGGCCCGCGGCCGGTGAACAGGCGGCGGCCGGGACGACGGTCACGGTGTTCGCGGAACCACCACCCGCTCGACGCCCGTGAATAGATCGCTGCGAGAGGTGGTGGACGCGCTGGCGCGCGCCGGCGCTTTGGTCGATGCGCCCCCCCCCGATCAGCTGCCGGACATCACCGGCCTGACCGCCGACGCGCGGCGGCTCGAGCGTGGCATGCTGTTCTGCGCCGTGCGTGGAGCGGTGCAGGACGGTCACACCTTTGTCGCCGACGCGGCGGCCCGCGGCGCGGCGGCAGCGCTGGTCGAGGCGCGGCAGCCTGTTCCAATCCCGCAGATCCTGGTACGCAACGGGCGGCGCGCCGCGGCGATCGCCGCCGAGGCGTGGTATCGCCGGCCGGCGGCCCGGTTGCAGATGATCGGCGTGACGGGAACCAACGGCAAGACGACCTCGGTTATTCTCTCCCGGCACGTGTTGAGCGCCCTCTGGCCGATGGGCGCTATCGGCACGTTGGGGTGCATCGATCCGGCGGGAAACGCGGTCGAAAGTGAAGCGGGTAACCTCACGACCCCTGGACCCATCGATCTGCAGGCGACCCTCGCGGCATTGGTGGATCGCGGAGCGGCGGGAGTCGCGATGGAGGTTTCGTCGCACAGCCTCGATCAGGGCCGCGTGGAGGGACTCGTGTTTCGCGCGGCCATCTTCACCAACTTGACCCGCGATCACCTCGACTATCACGAGACATTCGACGCCTATTTCGCCGCGAAGGCAAGGCTCGTGGGCTACCTGGCCGATGCCGGGCTCGCGGTGATCAACGCGGACGACGCCGCCTGGGCTCGTTTGCCGCTCACGCCTCGACGCATCTCGTTTTCGGCGACCTCGCCGACGGCCGACGTCACCGCTCGTGATGTGCGGGTGGATGCAAAGGGGGCGCGCTTCACTCTGGTGACGGCGCAGGGGAGCCACGCCGTCGCGCTCCCACTGCTGGGACGATTCAACATCGCGAATGCGTTGGGCGTCGCGGCCTGTGCGGTGGGGCTGGACGTGCCGCCGCGCGAGGTGGCCGAGCGCCTCTCGACGGCGCCCCAGGTCCCGGGCCGCATGGAGCGCATCGCGGTCGATCCCTGTGTCGTGCTGCGCGACTACGCGCACACGCCCGATGCGCTGGAGCGCGCGCTCGAGACGATACGCGAAGTCACGTCCTCCAAAGGCCGGGTGATCGTCGTGTTCGGCGCCGGGGGCGACCGCGACCGCGGCAAGCGGGCCCCCATGGGCGAAATCGCCGTCCGGCTCGCCGACATCGCGATCGCGACGTCGGACAATCCGCGCACCGAGGATCCCGAGCGGATCCTCGACGATGTCGAGGCGGGAATGACCGGGCGACCGCACTATCGCGTCGCGGATCGGCGCGCGGCGATCGGCCAGGCGCTCGAGCTGGCGCGAGCGGGCGATACGATCCTGCTCGCGGGCAAGGGCCATGAGACGTATCAGGTCGTCGGCACGACCAAAGAGCCGTTCGACGAGCGGGAAGTGGTCCGCAGCCTGGGAGCGAACTGATGGGCGGCCGGACGGACCCTAAAGGACTCCCTGACGGTCGCGGTCTGACGACCGGACGGACGTGGACCAGCGACGAGGTGGCTGCCGCGCTCGGCGTGCCCGCCCCCGCGAAGCTCACGTTCGCCGCCATCTCTACTGACACCAGACACCTGATACCCGGCACTCTTTTCGTTGCTCTCAAGGGCGAGAAGTTCGACGCTCACAATTTCCTCGAGAAGGCCAAGGCGGGAGGTGCGACGGCTGCCGTTGTGCGTCGCGGCACTCCCAAGGTGGCCGGACTCTCATTCTTCGAAGTCGACGACACACTCACGGCGCTCGGGCTGCTCGCCCGGGCGCGGCGCCGCATGCTCCCCGACGGGACACCGGTCGTCGCGATCACCGGGTCGAGCGGCAAGACGAGCACGAAGGAGATGATTCGCGCGGCGTTGGGCGCGCGGTATCGCGTGCACGCCACCAGCGCCAATCTCAACAATCTGATCGGCGTTCCGCTGACCATCCTCAACGCCCCGGAAGACACGGAGGCGCTGGTCGTCGAGGCCGGGGCGAGCGTGCCGGGCGAGATCGCGCGCATGCGCGACATCATCGAGCCTACGATCGCCGTGATCACGAACATCGGCTATGCGCATGTCGAAGGCTTCGGATCGCTGGAAGGCGTGATGGTCGAGAAACTCGCGCTGCTGGATCGGGCGCCGGTGGCGGTGATTGGGTCGGGGCCCGACGCGATGTGGCCCGAGGCCCGCCGCCGGACGCAGGTGATCCCGGCCGCGCTGCCGGACAAAAGCCGCGATGACGCCTTGCTCGACCGGTACTTGGATGAGGACGGCCGTCCGCGCCTCGCGCTGGACTCTGGGGAGACGGTCACGCTGCCGGCGCTCGGCATTCACCAGCTCGAGAATGCCCAGATCGCCCTGGCCGTCGCGCAGCGGGCCGGCGTGGAGCACGATGCCGCCGTGCGGGCGCTCGCCGGCCTGCAGCTCCCGGAGGGGCGGGGGGACGTGCGGGACATCGGCAACATGGTGGTGATCGACGACACCTACAACGCCAATCCGGCCTCGATGCGCCGGGCAGTGCAGACGGCGGACTGGCTGGCGCGGCGGCAGCGTCGCCCGCTGGTGGTGGTCGTGGGCACGATGTTGGAGTTAGGGCCGGAAAGTGCAAGATTGCACGCCGAAGCGGCGCGCGAAATCGCCCAGCGCAAACCCGCGCTCGTGGCGGCGGTAGGGACGTTCGCGCGGGTGTTCGAGCCGCTGCGGGAAGCGCTCGGGGGTCGGCTGATTACGGCGGCCGATCCCGACGCGCTGGGGCCGAAACTGAAATCGGCGCTGCGCGGCACCGAGCTGGTACTGCTCAAAGCATCGCGCGGAGTGGCCTTGGAACGTGTCCTCAACTACCTGACCTGATGCTCTATCACCTGCTCGCGCCGCTCGCACGCCAGCACATCATCTTCAATCTCTTCAACTACATCACGTTCCGCGCGGCGGGCGCGACGGTCACGGCGCTGCTCCTCGCCTTCATCGTCGGTCCCCGGATCATCGGGAAGCTGCGCGACCATCGCATCGGACAGATCGTCCGCGCCGAGGGACCCACCAGTCACCACGGCAAGCGGGGCACGCCGACGATGGGCGGGCTGATCATCATCCTGGCGACGATCCTACCGACGCTGCTGTGGGCGCGCCTCGACAGCCGCTACGTCATCGTCACGGTCGTCGCGACGCTGTGGATGGGGCTGATCGGGTTTCTCGACGACTACCTGAAAATCGTACGCGGCCAGTCGCAGGGACTCGTCGCCCGCTGGAAGCTCGTCGGTCAGGTATCGTTCGGGATCGGGTTGGGCGTGTATCTCCTCCTGTTTCCGCTGACGACCAGCGTCGACCCGAATGCCACGCAGCTCCCCTTCTTCAAATACATCGTGTGGGTGCTTCCCTGGCCGATCTATCTGATGTTCGTGACGTTCGTGACGACGGCGAGCTCGAACGCGGTGAACCTGACGGACGGGCTGGACGGCCTCGCCGCGGGTCTCACCGTGATCGTGGGCGGGGCGTTTGCGATCTTCTGCTATCTGTTCGGCCGCGTCGACGCCGCGCGCTACCTCGGCGTGCTCCATCTCCCCGGCGCCGGCGAGCTGACGATCTTCTGCGGCGCGCTGATCGGCGCGGCGCTCGGGTTTCTCTGGTTCAACGCATATCCGGCGCAGGTCTTCATGGGTGATACGGGCGCCCTGGCGATCGGCGGCGCGCTGGGAACGGTCGCGATTCTGCTCAAGACGGAATTCCTGTTGCTCATCGCCGGCGCCGTGTTCGCCGCGGAGACGCTGTCGGTCCTGATCCAGACGACGACGTACAAATGGCGCAAGCGCCGGTACGGAAAAGAGTACGCCGACGCCCACAGGGTCTTTCGCATGGCGCCGCTGCATCACCATTTCGAGAAGCTCGGTTGGGCGGAGCCCCAGGTCGTGATGCGGTTCTACATCCTCGGCGTGCTGTGCGCGATGATCGCGTTGGCCACGCTCAAGGTGCGATGATCGAGCAGGCGCGGCTGGTTCCCGACGCCTGGCGCCGCGCGGGCAGCGTGGTCGCGATCATCGGGCTCGGCAAGAGCGGCGTGGCGGCGGCGCGGTTGCTGGCGCGGGAAGGCGTGCGCGTCTACGCGAGCGACGCGTCCGACCATCCTTACGCCGGCGCAGCGGTCGAAGCCTTGAAGGGCGTGCCGTGGGTGGACGTCGAAATCGGCCGGCACGATCTCACCAAGATCCGCCAGGCCGCCGGCGTGGTGGTGTCGCCGGGCGTCCCGCCGGATGCGCCGGTGCTCACGGCCGCGCGGCATGCCGGCGTGGAGATCGTCTCCGAGCTCGATCTCGGTTTCCGCGCCCTCGCGGCCCTGCAGCCCGGCACGCGCAGCATCGCGATCACCGGCACCAACGGCAAGACGACGACGACGGCGCTGGTCGCCCATCTGCTGAGCGCCGCAGGCCTGCAGTCCACGACCGCGGGCAACATCGGCCGCCCGGTCACCGATCTCGCCATGGCGAATGAGCGCTATCAGTGGCTGAGTCTCGAGGTCTCGTCGTTCCAGCTGCACGACAGTCCCAACTTCGCTCCCGAAGTCGGGGTGATGACGAACCTCGCCCCCGATCACCTCGACCGGTATCCCTCGGCCGAAGCCTACTACGCCGACAAGCGGCTCCTCTTTCGCAACGCGAGTGAGGGCGATGTCTGGGTGCTCAACGGCGACGACACCCTCGTGCTCGATCTCGCGCGGGGCGTACCGGGCCGGCAAGTGTTGTTTTCGCTCGTCAAAGCCGCCGATGCCGGGTACGACGCGAAGCTCGGCGTGCTGCGGCTCGGCGGCGAATCCCTGCTCAAGCGCCAGGAGCTCCACCTGCTCGGCGATCACAACGTGGCGAACGCGCTCGCC
>Ga0209056_10000528_pt1 | contig 42282 bp, 41 predicted proteins | sample GraSoiAngelo_114_FD_185876 | JGI IMG/M metagenome (GOLD analysis project Ga0209056, IMG submission 185876) | Grasslands soil microbial communities from the Angelo Coastal Reserve, California, USA - 14_0903_13_40cm (SPAdes) (version 2) | ecosystem: Environmental > Terrestrial > Soil > Grasslands...
CGCTGGTGGTGTACGACCGCGCCCTCACCCGCGACGAGGCGAAGTACGCGGTGCTGACCTGCACGATCGACGACGGCCGCCAGCTGGTGTACCGCGACGTGCGCCGCCTCGGCACCGTGTGGCTGCTCGACGAGCGCGGCTGGGGCGCCTACACCAGTCGCATCGGCCCCGAGCCGTTGGAGGAGACCTTCACACCCTTCGTGTTCGCCGAGCGGCTCCAGGGCACGCGGGCGGCGATCAAGAAGGCGATCATGGACCAGCGCCGGGTCGCCGGGGTCGGCAACATCTACGCGAACGAGGCGCTGTTCGAGGCGGGGATCGATCCTTCGAAACCCACCGACAAGCTCTCGCTCGACGAATTCGCCCGCCTGCATGCCGCGGTGACGGGCGTACTCGAGCGGGCGGTGCAATCCTCGGGGACGACGGTGCGGGACTACCGCACCGGGACCGGGGAGGAAGGCCGGTTCCAGTTCGAGCTGAAGGTGTACGGCCGCGGCGGCGAGCCGTGCGTGACGTGCGGCAAGAAGCTCGTCACGACGCACACGATCGACCTGCGGGCCACGACCTTCTGCTCGAAGTGCCAGCGGTAGCCGGCCGCCCGATCAGGTCGCTTCATTCCGTAGCGCGCTCGACCAGGCCCGGCTCGCGACCACCGTGGTGCCGTTCGTCAAGCGCGCGCGCACACGCTTCTCGTCGTGTCGCTCGAACGCCGCCACGGCCTCGAGATTGACGATGCGCGAGCGATGGATGCGCACGAAGGAGTCCGGGCTGAGCCGCTCCGCCAGGTACTCCAGCGAGGTGTTCACGACGTAGCACCCGTCCGCCGTGTGCAGCGCGACGTAATCGCCCCTGGCTTCGCAGTGCAGAATCTTCTCGACGGGGACGGGAATGATTCTCCCCCCCACCCGGACGTACAGGCGCCGCAGCGGCTGGCCGCGCCCAGTCGCCGCCGCGAATCGTTCGGGCAGCGTCTCCGAATTGCCCCCGATCTGCTGGCGCACCCGGTCGAGCGCCTGACCCAGGCGCTTGGCGCCGAACGGCTTGAGGAGGTAGTCGAGGGCCTGAACCTCAAACGCCGCCACCGCATATCGGTCGAAGGCCGTGGTAAAAATGACGTGTGGATCCTGATCGAGCTGGTGGAGGACCTCGAGTCCGTCGCCCTCGGGCATCCGGATGTCGAGAAACAACAGGTCAGGGCGAACAGCGTTGACGGTCCTGACCGTGGACGCTCCGTCGCCCGTCTCGCCGACGATGACGATCCACGCCACGTCCGCGAGGAGGTCCCGCAGCTGCCGGCGTGCGAGCGGCTCGTCGTCGGCGATGACGGCCCGGACAAGCGTGGGCTCGCCCTTCATCACTCGCGTCTCGCAGGGAGAGTCACCGTCGCAGTGAAGCCCTGATCGAGGACCGTGCGCGTCACCAGGGTCGCGGCATCGCCGTACAGTCCCGTCAACCGCTCCCCTAAGAGCCGTAACCCCCGACCGCGCTGCGCCGAGGTGCCGGTCGCACCCGCGCCCGTATCGGAGACCTCGAGCGTAAGGGACGTGTCCTGCACCGCCGAGCGAACCTTCACCACCCCCCCCGAGGCGAGCGGCCCGATGCCGTGCCGCACGGCGTTCTCCGCCAGGATCTGCAGTGTGAAGCTGGGGACGAGACACGACAGGGTGCTCGGGTCCAGCTGGTCGGAGACGGACAGGCGCGCGCCGAATCGCACCTGCTCGAGATCCAGGTACGTCTTGGTGAAGCGCCATTCTTCCGACAGCGGCACCTCGTCCTGCTCGGTTTCCGCCAGCGTGTAGCGCAGCAGCTCGCCCAGCTGCTCGATCGCCACCTGCGCCGCGGCCGGGTCCGTGCGAACCAGCACGTTCAAGGAGTGCAACGCATTGAACAAGAAATGCGGGTTCAGCTGATTCCGCAGCGCCGCCAGTCGCGCCTCGGCGGCCAGCCGCTCCTGCTCCCGCAGCCTCCCCCGTGTGCGCACGGCGTAACAGACGCCCGTGACGAGGCCGTACATCCACAGGCCGATGGCGAACGAGGCGAGCACGCGGGGCACCCGCACGATCTCGAGCAAGCCCACGTGTCGGCGTAGCGCCTCGGCACCGAACATCGGGAGCATCCACAAGACGGTGAAAAGGGAGCCCGCCAGCAGCTGGATCCCGAAGAACCCGAATTGCAGGTGCTCGGGCCAGACGTAGACCCCAGTGAGCCTCCACACGGCAATGCCCAGCAGCGCGGCGGTGCCGATGGACAGCGTGGCGTCCAGCGCGGCGTGCGCCAGGGACTGCCCCGGGGAAGAGATGGCGATGAGGAACCACAGACCCCATAACGGCGCCCACGCGAGCACGAGTCGAAGGCTGCTCCGCATGTGCGCAAGAGTGTGTGGACACCGGGGCATCCGCAAGATTCGGAGGGGCTGCTGAGCGGGCCGATCCGCCCGTTGGGCGAAGATGCGGTTGACCGGCGCCAGCGGCGCGCCAAGATACGGTCGAGGCGTCCCCGCTCACCCCTTTGGAGGTTGCTCCCATGCGCCACGTAGTATTCCTGACGCTGTCACGGGCCGCTGGTCGGAGCTGGCGGGCGTCAAAGACGGAGCGGAAATGCACGTGGAGCAGCGTGGGCAGTCGCGGGACGGTCGGACCACGGTACTGAAGATTCGGTATTACAATATCCGCCCGGACCGCTTCAGCTGGGCGGCGGACCAGTCGAGCGACGGCACGCCGTCGAGCAAGTGAAGCAAGGCGACGCCAGGGCCGTATGTAGGGCGGGAATGTCGCATTTGGGGGGTCCGGTTCGTCGTAGAGCATGGAGGTGCCGGAAATAGTTCACCGTTTCCTTACAGCCGGGACTTCTTCCGGCGTCACCATTTTCGGTTAATTTTCGGGCCACATGAAACTCTCCGAAATGTCCATCCGTCGCCCGGTGCTGGCCAGCATGATCTCCGCCGCACTGGTGTTGTTTGGCGTCATCGGGTACACCCGGCTGTCGGTGCGTGAGCTCCCCGACATCGATCCTCCGATCATCTCGGTCTCGACTACGCTGCCTGGCGCCAACGCGCAGGTCGTCGAAACCGCGGTCACCGACGTGCTCGAAGAGGAGCTGTCCACGATCCAGGGACTGCGGACGCTCTCGAGCTCCTCTTCGGAGGAGAACAGCCAGATCGTCCTGGAGTTCAACCTCGACCGGCCCGTCGACGTCGCCGCGCAGGACGTGCGCGACAAGGTGTCGCGGGTGCGCGGGCGACTGCCGGTCGACGTGCTCGAGCCGGTGATCGCGAAGCAACAGGCCGACGCGCAACCCTTCTTCTGGCTGGCCCTGAGCAGCCCGAACTACGACCTGATGCAACTCTCCGATGTCGCCGACCGCCTGGTCAAGGCGCGGCTGCAGAGTCTGGCGGGCGTCGGCAGCGCCGGGGTCTACGGCGAGCGGCGCTTCGCGATGCGCGCGTGGGTCCAGCCCGACGAGCTGTCGGCACGAGGCCTCACCGTGCAGGACGTGGAAAGCGCGATCACCGCGCGCAACGTCGAGATTCCCGCCGGCCGAATCGAGTCCACGCGTCGGGAGTTCTCGGTCCGGTCCCTGGGCGAGCTGAAGACGCCGCGGGAATTCGGGGAGATGGTAGTGACGAGTCAGGGCGGGCAGGTCGTCAAGCTCAAGGATGTGGCGCACGTCGAGCTCGGGCCCGAGGACACTCGTTCGATATTCCGCTACAACGGGATTCCTGCGGTCGCCATCGGCGTGGTCCGGCAGTCCAAGGCGAACCTGATCGACGTGGCGCAACGCATTCGTGAGGCCATCCCCGGCATTCAGCAGATGCTGCCCCCGGGCGTCAAGCTCGAAACTGCGTTCGATGGGTCCGTGTTCGTGACGCACTCGATCAACGATGCGCGCCTGACGCTGCTGATCGCGGCCATCCTCGTCGTGCTGATCATTTTCGTGTTCCTGCGGAACCTGCGGGCGACCGTGATCCCCGGGCTCGCGATTCCGGCGTCGATCGTGGCGACGTTCGCCATCATGTATTTCCTCGGCTTCTCGATCAACAACTTCACGCTGCTCGCGCTCACGATCGCCATCGGCATCGTGGTGGACGACGCCATCATCGTGCTCGAGAACGCCTACCGGCACCAGGAGGAGCTGCACGAGGCCCCGGAGCAGGCCGCGGTCAACGGCACCAACGAGATCGGCTTTGCCGTGATCGCGACCACGATCGCGCTGGTGGCCGTGTTCACGCCCCTCGGGTTCCTGCGCGGCTCGACTGGACGCCTGTTGAGCGAGTTCGGGATCGCGGTCGCCGGCGCCGTGGTGATTTCGGGATTCGTCGCCCTGACGTTGACGCCGATGCTGTGCGCCAAGGTACTGCGGGTGCCGCACGAGCATGGGGCCGTCTTCAAGGTGTTGGAGCGAGGTTTCAATGCCATCGCCGAGCGCTACGCGAAGCTGCTCCAGACCGCGCTGCGGCATCGGGGCATCGTGGTGGCCGGGACGGTCGTGACGGTGGCCCTGGCGTTCGTGTTGTACCGCAACCTGAAACAGGAGCTCATTCCGGATGACGACCGCGGGTTCTTCCTCGTGGTGGCATTCGCGCCCGAGGGCTCATCGCTCGCATACACGGACGGCTACGTGCGCCAGATCGAGCAGATCATCGGCAAGACGCCCGGTGTCCAAGGCTACTTCACGATCATCGGCGGATTCGCCGGCGGGGTCAACCGGGCGTTTGTCGGCGTCATCCTCAAAGATTGGAGCGAACGCCACAATAGCGTCCAGCAACTCGTTGGCATGCTGTTCCCCCAGCTCTTCGGGATCGCCGGCCTCCAGGCGTTCCCGTACAGCCCCGGGGCGCTCGGGTTCAGCCAGCCGGTGCAGTTCGTGGTGCAGCATCCGGATTTCGCGCGGCTCGGCCAGGCCATGGACACGCTCGTGCCGCAGGCGCGCGCCATCAAGGGTCTTACGAACATCGACACCGACCTGCGCGTCAACAAGCCGGAGCTGCGCGTCACCTTCGACCGCGACCGTGCGGAAGACCTCGGGGTGCCCGTGCGCGACGTCGCGGCCGCGCTCCAGACGTTCCTCGGCGGTCGCCGGGTCAGCACGTTCACACGGAACGACAAGCTGTACTATGTGATGGTACAGCTCGATCCCGGTCACCGGGCCACGCCGAGCGACATGTCGGGCATCTACCTGCGGGGACGAGGGCAGCAGCTGGTGCAACTCGCCGCCCTGGCGAAAGTCGAGGAGGGCGTGGGCCCGAGGCAGATCAACCACTTCAATCGGGTGCCCTCGTTCACACTATCGGCTTCCCTGGTTCCCCCGTTCGCCCAGGGTGAGGCGCTCGATTCACTCGATCGCCTGGCCCGGCGGGTGCTGCCCCCGGGAAGCACGACGGCGCTGGCGGGCGACTCACGCGAGTTCAGGGAGAGTGGTGGCGCGCTCTATTTCGCCTTCGGGGTGGCGCTGCTGGTCGTGTTCATGGTGCTCGCGGCGCAGTTCGAGTCGCTGGTGCACCCGCTCACCGTTTTGCTCGCCGTGCCACTCGCGGTGACCGGCGCGCTTGCCACGCTGCTCGTGGCCGCCGTGCTGCATCGCCCGGGAGGGACGATCAACCTGTACAGCGAGATCGGCATGGTCCTGCTGATCGGCCTCGTGACCAAGAACTCGATCCTCCTGGTCGAGTACACGAACCAGCTCAAGGGACGCGGGCTGGACACGGTCGCCGCCGTGGTCGAGGCCGGCCGCATCCGGCTGCGCCCGATCCTGATGACGTCGGTGGCGACGATCATGGGCGCGATCCCGGTGATGATAGGAGTCGGCGCGGGCTCCGCCTCGCGGCGGCCGCTCGGCTACGCGATCGTAGGCGGCATCTTCTTCTCCACGGTGCTCACATTGTTCGTGGTGCCCGTCGGTTACGTGCTGCTGGACCGCCTGACGGCGCGCGAGCCGAGCCGCGCCCGCGTGGCACGACCCGTGGAGGCGGACTGATGCTCGCCCTTGTCACGCTGCTCCAATTGCAAGCGGCGGCCATCACGCCGTCCCCGGAGGACTCGCTCCCGAAGGTGACCCTCGGCGAGGCACTGCGCCGGGCCACGGGGCTGGACCCGAACTACGTCGCGGCCATCGGACAGGTGACCAACGCCGCGTGGGCGCGCCGCAGCGCGTTCTCGGTGTTCATCCTGCCCTCCATCACTTTGAACGCCGACGCCGCGCGGTCCAATCCGCTGAGCTTCAACTTCGTGACCTTTCAGCCGGCTCGGACGCAGGTGACTTCGCAAGTCACCGCCAAGTACGACCTGTTCCTGGGAGGCCAGAAGTTCGCGGAGCTGTCCCGCTCAGGGGCGGCCTTGGAGGCCGCGCACGCGGGTGAGCTCGCGGCCCGGTTCACGGCGGCGCAGGCCACCGAATCGACGTACTACGCAGTGCTCGCCGATGCCGAACTGCTCCGCGTGGCGCGGGAGCGCGTGCAGCGCGCCGAGCAACAACTCGCCGTGGCGCGGGCACGCGTGGTCTCCGGCGCCGCGGTACAGACCGACTCGCTGCAGCTGCGGCTCGAGCTGACACGGGCCCGAGTCGGTCGGCTGGTGCAGGAGACCGCCCTGCGGGTGGCGCGACTCGAGCTGGGGCGTCGGGTGGGCGCGCCAGGGGCCGTCGACGCGGCACCGCTCGACACCGCCCCGGCGCCGGAGCTGCCGCTCACCCTGCCGGACGCCGTCACCCAGGCCGCGAGCGCGGGACCGCAATACCGCGTGGCGCGGGCCAACGAGCGCGCTGCCGGCGCGGCGTTCCGCGCCAAGCTCGGGCAGTATCTCCCGCACGCGAGTTTGACGTTCAACGCCCTCGCCTACGACACGGTGTTCTTCCACTCGATCTACAAGCGGGGGACCTTCACGCTCGGCGTGTCGTTCCCCCTCTGGGACAACGGGCAGCGCGAGATCGCGCTCAGTCAGGCGCGCGTGAATCGCGATAATGCCCGCGCCGTCCGCGAGGACCTGGAGCGAGCGGTGCTGCACGACGTCACCGCCGCATACGAGGGCTACACGTCGGCGCGCGCCACGGCCGAGCAGGACGCGGAGGCGTTGGGGGTCGCGCGCGAGAATTTCCGCGTGCAGCAAAGCCGCTACCGTGCCGGCGCGAGCACCATCCTCGACCTCCTCAAGGCCCAGTCAGACCTTGACGACGCCGACGCGACCCTCGTGCAGGCGCGGTACGCGACCCGACTCGCGCTGGCGGGACTCGAGACGATCCTCGGCCGGCGCCTCTTTCCCGAACAGGAGCAGCGGTGAGGAACACGATGCGTGGTGCGTGGTACGTGGTTGCCGCCGTGGCGATCGCGGCGGGCGCGTGCAAGAAGGGCAAGGCCGGCGGAGCCGGAGACCCGGGCGGCGGCGGGCCGATGGGAATGCCGGTCGAAGTCGCCGTCGCCCGCACCGACACGGTGCGCGACGAAATCGCCGCGACGGGCCAGATCGAAGCGGTGCAATCGATCGACCTCCGCCCCGAGGTGGACGGCCGGATCGTAGAGATCCTCATCCGCGAGGGCCAGGAGGTCGAGCAGGGGACACCGCTCTTCAAGGTGGACGACGCCCAGCTCCGGGCGCAGGTCGCGCAGCTCGAGGCCCAGCGCGACCTCGCCCAGCAGGCCCTGGCGCGCGCCAAGGATCTGGCGCAACAGAATGCCTCGTCCACCGCGGACCTGGAAAAGGCCGAGGCGGAAGCCCGCAGCGCGCAGGCGCAGTACGACTTGCAGCGCATCCGGCTCGACCGCACCACCGTGCGGGCGCCCTTCACCGGCGCGGTGGGACAACGCTACGTCAGCCTGGGCGACTATGTCACGAACAGCACGAAGCTCGTGTCGCTCCATACGGTGAACCCGCAGCGCGCCGCATTCCAGGTGCCGGAGCGGTTCGCCCGAGACTTGAAGCCGGGACAGGAGGTGTCGTTCCGCGTCGCCGCCATCGCGGGTCGCGACTTCACCGGACAGGTGGACTTCGTGGACCCGGTGGTGCAGCTCCCGGGCCGGACCATCCTGGTCAAGGCGCGCGTGCCCAATGCCGCCCGGCTGCTGCAGCCTGGGATGTTCATCGAGGCCCACCTGGTGACCGCCGTGCGTCCCAAGGCGATCATCATCCCCGAGGAAGCGGTGGTGCCGGCCGAGGGAGCGAACGCCGTCTGGGTCGTGGTCGAGGGGAAGGCGAACCGCCGCCAGGTGGAGCTCGGCGTCCGCACGCCCGGGTTCGTCGAGGTGACGAAGGGCGTGAATCCGGGAGAGCAGGTGGTGGTGGGCGGCCTGGAGCTGCTCGCCCCCGGTGCGCCGGTCATGCCGCGCGTCGTGGAGCGGAAGGCGCAGCAGGCGGCACCCCCGCGCTGACCCGGTCAGCCGAGCGGCACCAACCGCGCCCGCGGCGGGATCCCCGCCTCGAGCTCCATGATGCCCACGCCGGGCTTGAGCCGGAACCGCGGATGGCCCGCCCCGCCGGGGTTCATCACCGTTACCGTCCGGTCCACGAGCTCGAGCAGCGGCCTGTGCGTGTGCCCGTATACGATGATCTCGGCCCTGGGAAACGCCGCATGCAGATTCTCAGGCGTCGGATGGCCGAACTGGTCGCCATGCGTCACGACGACGGCGAACCCATCGAGCTCGAGCTCCGCCACCTGTGGCAGACGCGCTCGCAGCTCGGACCCGTCCGCGTTCCCGTAGACCGCCGTCACCGGCGCGATCGCCTCGAGCTCGATGAGGATCTGGGGCTCGCCGACGTCGCCGGCATGAAGGATGTGATCAACCTGCTTGAACACCTCGAACACTTCAGGGCGCAAGAGACCGTGGGTATCTGAGATGACCCCAAGTCTCACGGCACCCTCGTGCAACGTAGCGTCGTGGCCTCGTGCAACTATTTGCCTTCCCAGCGCTTCACCAGATTGATGTCGAGCCCCAGGTGATCGAGCACGCGCTGCACCACGAAGTCCACGAGGTCGCGCACCTGCTGCGGCTTGTGATAGAACCCGGGCGCGGCCGGCAGGACCACCGCGCCGGCCTCCGTGGCGAGGCTGAGGTTGCGGAGGTGGACCAAGGAAAGCGGCGTCTCGCGCGGCACGAGGATCAGCGTGCGGCGCTCCTTGAGGACCACGTCCGCAGCACGCTCGATGAGCGAACGGCTCGTGCCATGGGCGATCGCCGCTACGGTCCCCATCGAGCAGGGGCAGATCACCATGCCAGTGGTCTTCGCCGACCCAGACGCCGGCTCGGCGCCGCGATCGGTGTCGTCGAACACCCGTACGCTCGTCCACTCGCCACCAGTCGCCTTTTTCAGCGCGCGGTCATCCGTGATGCCGCACTCCTCGGCGAGGAGCCGCCAGCCGTGGCTCGAGACCAAGAGCCAGGTGGGCACGTGGTGCACCGCGAGCATCTCCAGCAGCCGCACGCCGTAGGGAGCGCCGGAGGCGCCGGTGATGGCGAGGATCACGGGCAGCCGGTTCAACGCCCCCTCCGGTTCGGAGTCGGACTACGCCTCGGGTGCCGGGGAGGCCCCGGTGGTGACGGGAAACGGGAAGCCGGAAACGGGACACGTGGGTGTTGGGCCGTCTTCCGTTTCCCGTTTCCCGTTTCTCGTTTCCCGCGTTTCATGACAAGGGTGAAAGGTAGAGGCAAGTGAGCGGACCCGGCAACGCGGAGCCTCGTTGCGGACGCCCGGGAGCGTGGTAGGTTGCCGGGAGCCTCCCATGCGGACCGATCAGCTCGAGCGCCTCAACGCCGCCCTCGCCGGACGCTACACCGTCGAGCGAGAGCTCGGCAGCGGGGGGATGGCGACGGTCTACCTCGCCGACGACCTGAAGCACCGCCGGAAAGTGGCCGTCAAGGTGCTCCGACCCGAGCTGGCGTCCGTCATTGGGCCCGACCGGTTTCTGCGGGAGATCGAGATCGCCGCCAAGCTGAACCACCCCCATATCCTGGCACTGTACGACTCCGGCCGGGCTGACGAGTTCCTCTTCTACGTCATGCCCTACGTGAAGGGCCAATCCCTCCGCCACAGGCTCCACCGCGAGAAGCCGCTTCCGATCGAGGAGGCCATCGCCGTCACGCGCGACGCCGCCCTGGCCCTCGGCCACGCCCACGCTCAGGGGGTGATCCATCGGGACGTCAAGCCGGAGAACATCCTGCTGTACGAAGGGGAGGCGATGGTCGCGGATTTCGGTATCGCCCTGGCGGTGAGCGGCACGGCAGGGCAGCGCCTGACGGAGCGGGGGGTGTGGGTGGGGACGCCCGAGTACATGAGCCCGGAGCAGGCCCTGGGTGAGGAGTCGCTGGATGCCCGCAGCGACGTGTACAGCCTGGGCTGCGTCCTGTATGAACTACTGGTCGGCGAGCCGCCGTACACGGGACCCACCGCGCAAGCAGTGATTGCCAAGCGCCTCGCCGGTCCGGCGCCCGGAGTGCGGCGCCTCCGCGCCACCGTGCCCGGGGGCGTCGAGCAAGCTCTCCTCAAGGCCCTGGCGACGGTCCCAGCCGACCGGTTCGCCTCCGCGGCCGCGTTCGCGGAGGCGCTCGCGCAGCCTGGAGCGGTCCGTCCCGCGCCCAAGTCCATCGCGGTGCTACCGTTCACGAACCTGAGCCCGGACCCCGAGAACGCGTACTTCGCCGACGGGATCACCGAGGACATCATCGCCCAGCTGTCGAAGATCCGCGCCCTCAAGGTGATCTCCAGCACGTCCGTGATGCCGCTCAAGAAGCGGGAGCAGAGCCTGCGCGAGATCGGAGCCCGCTTGGAGGTCGCGGCTGTGCTCGAGGGGAGCGTTCGACGCGACGGCGATCGGGTGCGCATCGTCGCCCAGCTCATCGACGCTGAGACCGACCATCACCTCTGGGCGGAGACCTACGACCGCCAGCTGACCGACATCTTCGTGATCCAAACAGACGTTGCGTTGCGGATCGCCGCGGCGCTCGAGACGGAACTTTCTCCCGACGAGCGAACCCGGCTTCGCAGGGAGCCCACCCGGGATCTGCAGGCCTACAAACTCTATCTCCAGGGGCGCAATTGTTCCTTCCGGTATACCCAGGAGGGGATCCGCAAAGGGATCGAGTACTTCCAGCACGCGATCGTGAAAGATCCGGCCTACTCTCTCGCCTACGTCGGCCTGGCCCTGGCGTACGCGGAGCTCGGGCTCGGGCATGGGGCGGGAGCGCTGAAGCCGCGGGAAGCGTATCAACAGGCCCGGAAGGCCGTCGCGAAGGCGCTGGAGCTCGATGAAGGGCTGGGTGAAGCGCACGGCATGCTGGCCTTCCTCAGGGTCGCGTGCGACTTCGATTGGACCGGCGCCGAACGGGAGTTCAAGCGGGCCTTCGAGCTCAACCCCGGCAACGCGGACATTTACGCCCTCTATGGGCACATGCTCTCGGCGCTCGAGCGGTACGACGAAGCGGTCGACGCCCTGACGCGTGCCCAACAGCTCGACCCGCTGGCCCATCGGTCCGACCTCGCGGCCACGCTCCTTCGGGTGGGACGGTACGATGAGGCCGTGCGGGCTGCGGCTCTGGTGATCGACCTCGACCCGCATTATTCGATGGGGCACGGCACCCTGGGGTGGGCCTATCTGAAGAAGGGCATGTACGCGAAGGGGCTGGCCGAGCTGGAGCGGGCGATCGCTCTTGCCCCCGGGAACACGCTGTTCCTGGCCCAGCTCGGTCAAGCCTACGCGCTGGTGGGACAAGTGGAGCGGGCCCGCGACGTGTTGAAACAACTGCAGGGGTTGTCGCAACGGCGATACGTCTCACCCTACCACATGGCCTACGTCTATACCGGCCTCGGCGAACTGGACCGGGCGATGGACTCGCTGGAACGAGCCTACGAGGAGCGGGCCGGCGGCGTGTACGGGATCAAAGGCTCGTTTCTGTTCACCACGCTGCGCTCGCACCCCAGGTTCGCGGCGCTCTTGAGGAAGATGAACCTGGTCTCATGACGCGATCCGATCTACGAGGGCGCCGAGGAACACCACGACGCTGACCAGGCCGTTGGCGCCGAAGAACGCGGCGTCCAGGCGCGCCAAATCCCCCGGTTTCACCAGCTGGTGCTCCCAGGCGATGAGCGCGACCCCTATCGTCACCCCGACGTAGTAAGCGACCCCGAGTCCGGCGCCGATCCCGAAGAGCACGAGCGTCACCAGCGCGAGCCCGTGCAGCAGCTTCGCAACGAAGATGGCCCGGGCCGGCCCGAGCCGGACCACGAGCGACTCGAGCCGTTCCGCGCGATCGAACCCTTCGTCCGGGAGCGCGTAGAACACGTCGAACCCACCCACCCAGAGCGTCACGGCGAGGGCGCCGACGGGCAGGAGCCACCAGGGCTCGCTCCATCGCCCCGTGACCGCGAGGTACCCTGCGGGCGTGGCGATCCCGTCCGCGAGCCCGAGCCACAGATGCGACCAGGCGGTGAACCGCTTCGTGTAACTGTAGGCGGAGATGAACACGAGGGCGATGGGCGCCAGGGCGAAGCACAGGGGATTGAGCGCCCGCGCCGTCCCGAGAAACAGTGCCGCCGCCAGGGCGACCGCTATCCAGGCTTGGGCGAGCGTGAGACGCCCGGTCGGGAGCTCACGCGCCTTGGTGCGGGGGTTGCGAGCGTCGAGCTCGCGATCGGCGATGCGGTTGAAGCCGAGGGCCACGAACCGGGCGCAGGTGAATGCGAGGACGACCAACCCGAGCATCCGCCATGTCACGGCGGTCTGGCGCGATGCAACCACGACACCGAGCAGCGCGAACGGCAGTGCGAAGACGGTATGCGGAAGTTTCACGAAGTTCGCGTAGCGGACCAGCAGGCTCTCGCCGACGAACGTTTGGCCTTCCCGTCCGTCAGAGCTCAATCCCCAGCTCCTTCCACATCCCGTCGACCTTCTGCTTCGTCGCCGGATCCATGACGATCCTGTTCGGCCATTCGCGCGTGAACCCCTCTTCCTTCCACTTGCGCGTCGCGTCGATCCCCATCTTCGAGCCGAACGTGAAGCCGCGGCTCGAGTGGTCGAGCACGTCGATCGGCCCCAGCGAGAAGCGCACGTCGCGCTCGGGGTCGATGTGGTTCAGCGCCACCCACCACGCTTCCTTGGGATCGCGCACGTTGACGTCCTTGTCCAGCACGATGATCACCTTGGCGAGCGACATGAGCCCCTGGCCCCACAGCCCGTTCATCACCTTGTAGGCCTGCCCGGGATACTGCTTGTCGACGCTCACGAAGACGAGGTTGTGAAAGATCCCCTCGGCCGGCATGTGCAGGTCCACGATCTCGGGCAGCGTGAGCCGCAGGAGCGGCAGGAAGATGCGCTCCGTGGCGTGGCCGAGCCAGTAGTCCTCCATCGGCGGACGACCCACGATCGTGTGCGGCCACACCGGCTCGGCCCGCAGGGTGACCGCGGTGACGTGCACCTTGGGATAGTAGTCGGCGAGCGAGTAGAAGCCGGTATGGTCGCCGAACGGCCCCTCGAGCACCAACGCCTCGCGCGGATCGATGTAGCCCTCGAGCACGATCTCCGCGTCGGCCGGGACTTCGAGGTCGGACGTCACCGCCTTGGCGAGTCGCACGGGCTCCTTCCGGAGGAAGCCAGCGAACAGAAACTCGTCGATGGTGGGCGGGAGCGGCGCGGATGCGGCGTAGATCGACGCGGGGTCGCCGCCCAGCGCGATCGCCACGGGCATCTTCTCGCCGCGCTCCGCCATCTCACGCCAGTGCGCCGCCCCGACCTTGTGGCGCTGCCAGTGCATCGCCAGCTCGCGCCGCCCGATCACCTGGACGCGGTACATGCCGACGTTGCGGACGCCGGTCTTCGGATCGCGCGTGATGACGCCGGCGAGTGTGATGTAGGGCCCGCCGTCTTCCGGCCAGCACACCGGCACGGGAAACTGCGCCAGGTCCACGTCCGGCTCGCGGATCACGGTCTCCTGACACGGCGGCTTCCCGCCAATCGCCTTGGGCGGAAACTTGGCCATCTCCGCGAGCTGCGGCAGCATCGCCAGCTTGCCGAGCAGGCTGTCCGGGACCTTCATGTTGAGGAGCGTCGCGATCCGCTCGCCGATCTCGTCCAGGCAATCGACGCCCAGCGCCAGCGCCATGCGCTTTTCGGAGCCGAACAGGTTCACCGCCACGGGAGAGCGCGCCGGCGCACCCGACAGGAGCGTCGGGCGTTCGAACAGCAGCGCCGGGCCACCCCCCGGGGACTTCATGCAGCGGTCGGCGATCTCCGTGATCTCCTTGTCCACCGATACCGGGTGCTCGACGCGCACGAGCTCGCCCCGGGCGTCGATCGCACCGAGGAAGTCGCGCAGGCTATCGAGTGCCATGATGCACGGCGCAGATCCCGCCGGTCAGCATCTCGTAGCCTACACTCGAGAATCCGGCGCCCTCGAGCCGGCGCGCGAAGGCGTCCGGCTCCGGAAAGTCGAGCACCGACTCTGGCAGGTAGGTATAGGCGTCCCTATGTTTCGACACCGCGCGGCCGATCGCGGGGAGGACGCGCCGGAAGTAGAACAGGTAGAGCGCGCGCAACGGCGCGAAGCGCGGTGTGGTGAATTCGAGTACCACGAAGCGGGCGCCGGGCCGGAGCACGCGGTGCGTCTCCCGGAGGCCGGCGTCGAGATCCGCCAGGTTTCGGACCCCGAAGGCCACCATGGCACCGTCGAACCGGGCGTCGGCGAACGGGAGCGTGAGCGCGTCGGCGCCGACGGGACGGGCGCGTGGCGCCTTGCCCTTCCCGCGCGCCAGCATGGGGAGCACGAAGTCCGCGCCGAGCACAGTCCCGCGGAACCCGCGCGCGCGCGCGAGTGTCACCGCGAGGTCGAGCGTGCCGGCGCAGAGGTCGAGATAGGTGCCGTCGGGTCGCCGCTCCCACGCGAGCCGTCCCACCGCGGCGCGGCGCCAGGAGCGGTCCACGTTGAGGCTCAGGAGATGGTTCAGCAGGTCGTAGCGCGGCGCGATCGCGGCGAACATGCTGCGCACGTACGACCGCTTCGCTTCGCCACCCGAGTGCGCGGCAACCTCGAACGCAGGATGCGCGGGGGGGGGGGACGTCATAGGCGCGAAAGATAGGCCGGGCAACCTGACCGGCGCCAGCGATCCGGAGGTCGTGGCGTGGGCGAAGCAAGGCCAGGAAGCCGCATTCCGCGAGCTCGTGCGCCGCTACGAGCGGCCCATCTTCTCGCTGTTGTATCGCATGGTGCGCGACCGAGCCCTCGCCGAGGACCTGGCCCAGGAGACGTTCATCAAGGTCCTGAACGCCATCGGGTCGTACAATCCGCAGTTCAAGTTCTCGTCGTGGATCTTCAAGATCGCGAACAACGCCGCGATCGATCATCTGCGCAAGCGCGAGCTCGAGACCCTCTCACTCGACGGCTCGCCGCACGCCACGACGCCCGACGAAATGAGCGCCACCGCACCGCAGCTGGGCGACCGGGGCGAGACTCCCCTCCAGGAGCTCGAAGCGCGTGAGCTGGGCGGGGCGATCGAGCACGCCATCGCCCGCCTCCGGCCCGAGTACCGGACGTGCATTCTGTTGCGCCACGTCGAGGGCCACAGCTACGAAGAGATCGCCCGCATCCTGGACCTGCCGCTGGGCACGGTCAAGACGTATATCCACCGGGCGCGCAACGAATTACGCGGCTACCTCGAGGACCGGCGCGAATGACCGAAATGAAACCCGGCTTGCGTGCCGCACGTAGGACGGAACAATGAGCGACCCCCTCAGGCAGCACCTGACCCCCGACGAAGTCGAGCTTTGGGCCCAGGGTCTCCTCCCCGCGACCCGGGACGCGCACCTCGCGCAATGCGCCGAATGCCGCACGACCGCGGAGCGCGAGCGTAAGCTGATCCGCGAGCTGGCGCAGCTGACGCGCTTCGCGCCCGAGTTCGGCTTCGTGGAGCGGGTGATGGCGAAGGTGAAGATCCCGACGCGCTCAGGCCCGCACCTCCGTCCCCACACCGACGCCTAGCAGTCTCGCGGCGCTGCCGTCGCGCACCGCGATCTCCACCGTACCGCCGCTGCCCACGAAGGCCACCAGCGCGCCCCGTCCCACATCCCCGAAGGTGCGCGCCAGCGCGCCGATCTCCGTCCCTCCGACCTTGATCCGCACACCCGGCTCCACCTCCTCCCCGGGAATATTCGAGATCAGCGTACCGAATCGATCGACGTAGATGACCTCCCCGATCAACACCGTGCCGTCGTGGTGGAGAGCGGGGAGCGGCGAGCGGTACACGGCGGTGACGGGATGACCCACGTGCGACAGCGGCGCACCGAGGGCGAGCTGACCCGCTACCGGCGCGAACACGTCGCGCGCCTGGAAGGTCGGAGCGGCGCCCTCCGGGATGGGCAACCCCACAAAGTGCGCGTCCACCGGCAGAAACGACAGCAGGCCGTTGTCCGGAGCGACGAAAAAATGTCCCGCCGTCGATGCGGCCAGCACGCGGCGGTCGGTGCCGACGCCCGGGTCCACGACGGCGAGGTGCACACTCCCCTGCGGGAACCGGTGCCACACGCGCGACAGGATGTATTGCGCCGCGCGCACGTCGCCCGGCGGCACCTGGTGCGTGATGTCGACCAGTGCGGCGCCGTGCACCTGCGAGAGGAGTACGCCCTTCACCTCGCCCACGTAGCTGTCGGTGCTGCCGAAGTCGGTGAGGAGGGTGATGAGGGTCGCCACCGGTCGTCAGACCGTCGCGCGACGCCAGGCGCCGCTGAGCCAGAACATCGCCATGACGATCCCCCGCGCGACGGCCGTGACCGAGAGCGCGAGCCAGATGCCCAGGAGGCCGATGGCCCCCGACCACCACGCGGCGAGGGGCACACGCAGCAGGGTGAGCGTGGTGCTCGCGATTTGCGGCCACAGCGTGTATCCCGCGCCGGCAAGCGCGCCTTCCAGAATGATCTCGAACGTCTGGCCGATCTGCGCGAACGCGATCACCCGCAGGTACAGGCTGCCATCGGTGATGACGGCGGCATCGGACGTGAACAGGGCGACGAGCGTCTTCGGGACGGTGAGGAAGGCGACCGCCGTGGCCGTTGTGACCACCAGACAGTAGCCCACCGTCATGCGCACCGCCTGGCGGGCGCGCGCCTCCTGCTGCGCGCCCAGGTTCTGACCCACGAGCGCGGAGGCCGAGAGCGCGAACCCGGAGATGGCGATGAAGCCGAGCCCTTCCACCTTGTGGCCGACCCCGAGCGCCGCGAGCGCGGCGGTGCCGAAGCCGGAGGTATACCGCGTGAGCCACATGTACACGACCGAGAGCAGCACCCCCGCGAGCGAGAGCGGCGCGCCCACGCGGAACACCGTGGGCACGGCGCGCCAGTCGGGGGCGTCGAGGCGGATCAGGCCGCGCCGCCAGGCGATGGCGATCCCGATGAGGAACCCGCCGCCCCGCACCATCACGGAGGCGAGGGCGGCGCCTTCGACGCCGAGCCGCGGGAACGGGCCGACGCCGCCGATCAGCAGCGGGTCGAGACCTACCGACAAGACCACCGAGGCCATGAGCAGGAGGAACGGCGTGCGCGTGTCGCCCGAGGCGCGGAACGTCGCCTCGATCGCGAAGAAGCCGAACACGAGCGGTCCGCCCAAGAGCCACGTGTCCAGGTACGCCCGCCCGAGCGTCGCCACCGCGCGCGGCACGCCCATCAGGTGAAACAGCGCGTCGGTGAGCCCGACCCCGAGGAGCGACACGAGGGTTCCCGCGGCCAGAGCGTACCAGACCGCCGCACCCGCGGCGCGGGCGGCGGCATCAGGCAGCGCCTCGCCGTGCCGCCGGGCGGCGACCGCGATCAGCCCCACTTCCACCATCTCCCCGAGCGACAAGAGCACCCACACGTAGAACCCGGCGGTCGAGACGGCGGCGAGCGCGGCGGGCCCGATCAGGCGGCCGACCCAGATGGCATCGATGAGGTTGAAACAGAAGTGGCACGCCATCATCGCCACCGCCGGCGCCGCGAGCTTCAGGATGACGGGCCGGAGCGGCCCGACGGTGAGCGCGCCGGGCGTGCGGGTGGTGGTGCTCGTCATGGCGCGGAAGCTACCGGGGCGCCGGGCGGGGGGTCAACGAGCGGGTTCTTTTATCCGGTTGTGACGGCGTGCCTTGGTGTCGTACAGCGAGCGGTCCGCGGCGTTCAAGAGCGCCTCGAGTGTCGCCCCGTCGCGCGGGTGCACGGCCACCCCGACGCTCACGGAGAGCGGCGGCTGCTCGCCGTCCCGCGCCACCCGGTCGGCGACGCGCCGGGCCACGTGCCACGCCGCCGAGTCCCCGGTCTCGGGCAGGACCAGCGCGAACTCGTCCCCACCAAACCGCGCGGCGGTGTCGATCCCCCGGCACGAGCCGAGCAGCGTTTCCGCCACGCGCCGCAGGGCCAGGCTGCCCACCAGATGGCCATAGCGATCGTTGATCTTCTTGAGGCCGTCCAGATCCATCAGCACGACCGCAAACGGCCGATCGGTGCGGGACGACCGCCGGATCTCAACGTCGAGCGCGTGGGCGAGCTGGCGGTAATTAGAGAGCCCGGTGAGCGGATCGCTCACCGCCAGCCGGCGCAGCCGGTCCTCCGCTTCGGTCCGCTCCGCCACCGCCGCGGCGAGGACGAGGGTGATGACGGCAGAGACCCCCTGGAACGCCTGCAGCAGGAGCAGGGACTCGTTGAACAGCGGCCGTGCGAAGGGTCCGTAGCCGCGCAGCGTGCCCCAGATCGCGACGCCGGCGAGCAGCAACACGACCGTCGCCGCCTCGCGCTGCTCGAACCGGAACGCCGCCCACAGGAGCAGCGGGACGCACAGGAATTCCAGCGGATAGTGCTTGTCCTTCCACGGGACCAGCCCGTCGAAGACGGCGATCCCCACGACGGCGAGGCACGCGAGCAGGCCGACGGCCTCGAGGGCCTGGCGCCGGGTCCAGCGCACGCGGGGGCGCGCGGCCCACAGGAGCACCGCGGGCGCGATGACCAGATCGCTCACGACATCGCCCATCCACCAGGTGGACCAGATGGACCCGAAGTCGGTCCAGCGCGCGAAGCCGGCCAACGAGAGGGTGACGACGCCGGCGGTGGCGCTGACCGCCGTGCTGAGGAGTGCGGCGAGCCCCGCCAGCTTGAAGACGTCCCGCGCGCGCTCGCAGGCGCGGTGGCCGCGGGCGAACCGGTTGACCAGGTACGCACCCACGAGCCCTTCGACCGTGTTGCCGGCCGCGATGGCGGCGGACGTCGCCACGGAGCCCGCGGTGGTGATGTTGACGAGAAAGGCGCCGAGCAAGATGGCCGGCCAGACCTCGTAGCCGGCGAGCAGGAAGGCCGCGAGCGTGAGCCCGGTGGGGGGCCACACCGCGGTGGCGCTCGGGTGGACGTACGCCACCTCGAGCCCCAGCTTGCCGGCCACGAAGTAGCCGGCCGCGAGGGCGGCGAGCAACCCCAGACGTCTGAGCAATCGCGACTGGACCATCCCAGTCCTCAGTGTCTCCAGGACGGCGGGGCGCGCGCCTTCGACTGTACGTAAGGATGAGATGGGTGGAACGGCGTTGCCGCCGCTCAACCCACCCCGACGAACCACTCCTCCCACCCGACGCGGAACGTGCACTCGCAGCGGGCGCAGCGCATCGTGTGCGGCGCGCCTTTCAGCTCCATGCGGTTGCGGCAGCCGGGGCACACGGCGTATTTGTCGCCCCATCGCGCGGGCAGGCTTCTCGCATCCTGCGGGCGGGCGACGATCGTCCAGTGCTGGGGCGGTGCTGTAACGATCTTCAGGGACGTGCGCGGCACAGGGATCCGCTCCCGGTTGACGTCGAGCCTCGCTTCAGCGGACGTCAAATCCGCCACCCGGTACCACGCACCACGGCGCACTCGACAGTTCACGTCGACTTGCAACCGAGCCCACTGCGGCTCGTCCGGCGCCGGTCCCTGCGGTAGTGCCATCGGGAACATGGTAAAGCTTTCCGGCAGTAATGATAGAGTGGCGCGACCGCAACAGGGGGGTGACCCCGGTCACAGGGGGTTCAGGGCACAGGCTCGACGGCCTCACGCAAGAATCGCTGGAACACCGGATTCCCGGGATAACGCGAGGCGAGCCGGGCCACCTCGTCGCGGGCGTCCCGCTGGAGCGCTGCGCGTTGCGCCGGATCGCGCGCCGCCTCGCGTACCAGCGCCGCGGCGAGGACCCAGCCGCCCTCGACGCGCGCCAGATCTCCCTCCGTGGCTGCCCGGCGCATGTAGGCGATCCCCCGCTCCGCGTTGCCGCTGCCCAGTCCCACGATCTTCGCGACCAGGCGGGCGAGCGCGCTCGCGCGTGCCAGGCCGTACTGGTACACGCCCAGTCCCAGGTAGCAGTCGGTGCAGCTCGAGTCGGCCGCCAGCACGCGGGCGTAGGCGTCGCGCATCGCCTTGCCGTCTTTGGCGGCGCCCCACGAATGCCCGCGCAGGTCGCGCTGGCGGGCGCGATACCCCAGTGCAGTGGCGAGCCAGAAGTCCCGGGCCGGGCCGGGGGAGGTGGCGCGGGCGCGCGCGATCGCGAGATCGAGCAGCGAGTCGATCCGCGCGGCCTCGTAGGCGTCGTTCTCGAGCGCGGCGGCCCACCAGATGTACGCGCTCGCCTCGAACGTCACGGGCGCGGGGTCGGTCGAGTCCCGCCCGGCGAGCTCGGCGAAGTACGCGGCGGCGGCGGGGAAGCCCCCGCCGTACAGCGTGTCGAGCCCGGCGCGGACGTCGGGTCGCTCGCCGCGAGGGGGGGGGTGCTGCAGCAGGTAAAGCGCGGCGACGAGGAGCCGCACCGTCAGCGCGGCAGCGCGGCCAGCGCGTCGCTGACGCGCCGCGCGACGGCCGCGAGGGCCTGCGCGGCCGGCGAGCCGGGATCGGCCGCAACGATCGGCTGGCCGGTATCGGCGAGATCGGCCAGCTGCGCCTGCAGCGGCACCTGACCGAGCAGCGGGACGCCGAGCTCGTCGGCGAGCCGCGTGCCTCCGCCGGCGAGGAAGATCTCCGTGCGCTCGCCGCAGTGGGGGCACACGAAGGAGCTCATGTTCTCGACCACGCCCAGCACCGGAACGCCCACGCGCTCGAACATCTTCGCACCTCGCAAGGAATCGCCCACCGCCACTTCCTGCGGGGTGGTGACGATGATCGCGGCGCGGATGTGCACCGTCTGCGCGAGCGACAGCTGCGCGTCGCCCGTCCCTGGCGGCAGGTCCACGAGAAAGTAGTCGAGCTGTCCCCAATCCACATCCTTCACGAATTGCTGGATCACCTTCATGATGATCGGCCCACGCCAGATGGCGGGTGCATCCCGCTCGACGATGAGGGCGAGCGACATGACCTTCACGCCGTGGGCCTCGAGCGGCTGGATCTTGCCACCGCGCACTTCGGGCTTCTGGTCCACACCCATCATCCGCGGGATGTTCGGCCCGTAGATGTCGGCATCCATGAGCCCCACGCGCTGCCCCCCTCCCAAGCGCGCCAGTGCGACGGCGAGATTCGCGGAGACGGTGGACTTTCCCACGCCGCCCTTCCCCGACGAGATCGCGAGCACGGCGCCGAGATGCGGGAGCTCGACGGGCGTGGGAGGCGGAGGAACGGCGCCAGGGCCGGGACGGGGAGCGGATGGGCGGGGGGCCGTACCCTCCGCCGAGCTGCTGGCGTCGGTGACGTTGACGTGCACGGTCGTAACGCCGTCCACGCCCTGCACTGTCTTCCGCACCGCGCGCGCGAGCGAGGCGGGATCATCGCGGCCGAGCAGGAACGTGAACGTCACCGTACCGTCTCCCGCCACGGCGAGGTCCTTCACCATGCCGGCTGCGAGGACGTCGTTCCCGCTGCGAGGGTGCTTGAGCTTCGACAGGGCGCGCTCGACCCGCGCCTGGACTGTGTCGGAAGGGGCCACGGGAGAAAGGTAGGGGGAGACGGGCGAGGGGAGCAACGACGGGCGGGAAGGGCCACGCCGCGGGCTCAGGGCCCTCCCCGGCGTCCCTTCCGCAGCTCGCCCAGGTTCTTGTCAAAGGCCTTCTGCTGGTCGACGCTCAGCACGGCACGAATGTCCTCCAACTCGTGGCGGAACATCCCCCGAACCTTCTCCCGGGTGGCCGAGTCGGGCGGACTGTCGCGCGTGAAGGACGGCATCTGTGCGCGGTAGTACGTCTGGATCGAATCGACCTTCGCCTGCTGCTCCGGTGTCAGCGTGATGTCCTTGAACAGCAGCTGCCCCCGCCGCCCCGAACCACGGCCCGACGGACGCTGGGCCGGCGCCGTCGACGCGAACAGTCCGAGCGCCGTCGCACACACCAACGCAACATGAACTCTCATGACTCTCCTCCTCTTCGTCTTGATACGCCTACGGAGGGTCGCGTGCTGAGCCGCCGTTGCGGGCGCGCGACAGGTGCGCGCGTGTCGGCCGGGTGATGGAACGGGCACGAGGATTGCCCCGTTCGCGGGGGCCCACTCACTGCTCAATGGCCCAAGACCTGCGCACGGCGCGCCGCGCCGAACAGACGGTGGCGCGGTGGACGACCTTCCTCCTGTTCGCCTGCCTATTGCTCGAGGCCGGGACGCTCGTATCCCGTTTCTCACACCGCGCCCAACTCCCTCGTTTGACGGCGGGCGCACCACCGCTACACGCGCAGGCCGCCGCGCCCGACGCGCGAGATGGAGCGATCGCGACGATCAGACTGGCGGCGCTCCTTGGGACCGGGATCGTCTGGTTGATCTGGCTGCGGGGGGCGTACCGCAATCTCGCGCTCGTCGGCTCGAAACGGTCGCGATTCACCACGCGCCAGGCCGTCGGCTATTGGTTTATTCCTGTCGTCAACCTGGTTCGCGGCTACCAGGTTATGAAGGACCTCTGGTTGCGCAGCGAATCCATGAACGACCGTGACGCGTACGACGACCTGCCCGCGCCCGCGTTCCTCTCGACCTGGTGGGGGATGTCTTGGACTTGGGGCGTACTCGAGCCGGTGGTCGCGTCCACCGCACGAGGTGCCCGCACACCCCTCGAGCTGATCAATGCCACCGATTTGGGGATGCTCGTCAACGGCGCCGGGGTGGTCGCGGCGGTGCTCGCCATCAAGGTCGTGCGAGAGATCGACCGCCGGCAGCAGTGCTGGGTGCGGTCGTGAGGTCGATTCGCTGCCATCGCCTGCACCCGCATCGAGCGACTTTGAGGCACCACGGGCTCCCGCGACACCCCCTGACGCTGATGCTCGGCCTCGCCCTGGCCTGTTCAACGGTGCGGCAACCGGTCTTTCTCGCTCCGACCGGCGAAAGCATCGAAGCTGGGAGCGAGATGAGCTACGGAGGAGACGGGTACAACGTGTATGTCACGAACCACTCGAGCGTGCCGATCGAGGTCACCGGGCTCAAGCTCTACGACTGCGAGAACATCAGAAACCCGTGCGATGTGGCGGTGGCACTCAAGGTCCGTCTGGAGCCGGGTCGCCGACAGACGGTCTACACCTTGAAAGTCGCAAACACCGAGCGCCGTTCATCCTTCAGGTTTCACTTTACGTGGCAGCAGGTAGCCGCGCGCTGACGCCGACTAGAGCGCCGCGTTTTTCAAGAGCTGGAGGTAGATCCGGACCGCGTCGGCGTACGCCTGCACGCCGACGCGCTCATCCGTGCCGTGCACCCGGCGCAAATCGTCTTTCCCAATGGCGGCGCCCGCGAACCGGAGTACGTTGTGCGTGAGGCGGGCGTAGTGGCGAGAATCGGTGGCGCCCACGACGAGCCACGGAGTCACCACCGTCCCAGGAACGACCTGTCGGACCGTGCGCGCCAGCTGCTGAAACGGTGGGGCATCGATGCTCGTGACCTCCGATGGGTTGCTCACGGTCTCCTCGAGCGCCCGCACGCCGATGCGCGCGTTGTCGACGACCCCCCGCACATGCTCCAGCACGCGCCCCACGCTGTCGCCGGGGAGAATGCGGAAGTTCACCAGCGCGCGCGCCGACGACGGCAGCACGTTCTCCTTCACCCCCGCCTGCAGCACCGTCGGTGCGGTGGTCGTGCGGAGCATGGCGTTTCCGTACGGGGTAGCACCGAACTGCGCGGCGAGGATTCCGCCGAGCAGCCAGCGGTTCGCCATGACGAGGCGCGGCCCGAATGGCATCTCAGGGCCGATATAGTCGAACATGTCGGCCGTGGGCCCGCGGATGGCGCGCGGCATCTGCCGCTGCTCGAGCCGCGTGATCGCGGCGGCGAGCATGCCGACCGCCGTCTCCTTCGGCGGCATCGAGGAATGGCCGCCCTCGGCCTGCGCAGTGAGCTCGACCGTCACGTACCCCTTCTCGGCGATGCCGACGAGCGCCACCGGCGCTCCGATCCCGGGGATGAACCCGGTGGCGAGCCCGCCTCCCTCGTCCAGCACGAAGTCGGGGTGCACGTTGCGCGACGCGAGCAGCTCCGCGATGCGGGCCGCCCCGCGGCGTCCGCCGACCTCCTCGTCGTAGCCGAACGCGAGATAGACCGTGCGCCGGGGCTTCGCCCCCGCCACCACGAGGTGCTCCACCGCCTCGAGAATCCCGATGAGGCTCCCCTTGTCGTCGAGCGCGCCGCGGCCCCACACATACCCGCCGGCGATCTTGCCCTCGAATGGCGGCTCGGTCCAGCGGCTCTCCGTCCCGGGCTCGACCGGCACCACGTCCTGGTGCGCGAGCAGGACGATCGGTGGCCGATTCGGATCGGACCCTGTCCACTGGTACAGCAGGCCGTACCCGTTCACCTTCTCGAGCGTCAGCGCGGTACGCAGCCTCGGGAACGTCGCGCGCAGGTAGCGGTGGAAGCCGTCGAACTCGCGGGCGTCGAACTGGGTCGAATCCTGATACGAGATGGTCTTGAAGCGCAGGGCGCCGGCCAGACGCTGGGCTAGCGCCGCGGTATCGAGGGGCTCGACCGCCACAGGCGCCGCCTGGGGCTGGCGCGAGCGAAACGTGTAGGTGCGCTCGAGCGCGACGGCGGCAAGCACGAGCAGCACGACGAGGAGGGCGACGAGACTCTTTTTCATAGTGCGCGAAAGTGCCGCGACCGCGCTCGCGCGGCAAGGGGCCCGGTCGGACGATCCATCGATTACACTCCCGTGCATGATCACGAGCTTCGCCTACGGCGACGTTCGTTATTTCCGGATGGCCCGCACCGTGCTGGGGCGGGCGATCTACTGGACCGGCGTCTATCTCGTCGACGGGCTGCTCGTGGACTCGGGTCCACCGAACCTCGCCCACGACGTGCGACGGCTGGTTTCGGAGCTCGCGGTTCGGCAATGCGTGACCACGCACCATCACGAGGACCACTCTGGGAACCACGGTCTGCTCGCGGCCGAGCTGCGGATCACGCCGCTGGCACACCCGAACGGCGTGTCGCGGCTCGCCCTGGCGGACACCCACCCCCAGCTGTACCGCCGCGTCGCATGGGGCGCCCGGCAGCCCGCGCCCGCCGCGCCACTCGGCGACGATGTCGCTACACCTCGCTTCCGGTTCCGCGTCGTCCACACGCCCGGCCACGCGGTCGACCACGTAGCGCTGTTCGAGCCCGAGCGCGGCTGGCTCTTCTCGGGCGATCTGTATCTGGCCCCCCGGCTCCGTTACCTCCGCGCCGACGAGGACGTGTACGCGATGATGGATTCCTTGCGGCGGGTTCTGGCGCTCGAGCCGCAGGTGCTGTTTTGCCAGCACCGCGGGCGCGTGGAGCAGGGCGCGGCGCGGCTGCGCGACAAGCTCGACTTCCTGGTCGAGCTGGCTGGACGCATCCACGACCTGCACGGGCGCGGGTGGAGCGACGGCGCGATCGCGCGCGCCCTGCCGGGGAGAGATCTCTTGTGGCGTGTGTGGACCGGTGGGGACTTCTCCAAGCGGAACTTCGTGCGGGCCTTCTTGCGAACCCCTACCGCCCGTTGAGATACGCCCGCGCCGCCGCCAGCACCTGCGCCTGCGCCTCGGCGAGCGAGCCCTCCAGTGACGCCCCCGCCGCCTTGCGGTGTCCCCCGCCACCGAACCGATGCGCCAGCTCGGCGACGTCCACGTCGCCGAGCGAGCGGAAGCTGACCTTTACCTTGCCGTTCGCGAGCTGGCGGAACAGCAGGGCGAGCCGCACCCCAGCGATCGATCGGGGGTACTCGACGATCCCGTCCAGGTCGTCGGCAGTGGCGCGGTGGCGCTGCAGCGCATCCGGCGGTACCGTCACCCACGCCAGCCCGTGCGCCGGCTCGACCACCAGCGTGCCGAGCACTTCGGCCGTGAGCCGCACGCGACCCTCGGGCGCGCTCGCGTATACCGACTCGTAGATCGACTCCGGGTCCACGCCGCGCTCGAGCAACGCCCCCGCCACCCGCAGCACGCGCGGGGTGGTGTTCGCGAACCGGAACCCGCCCGTGTCGGTGAGGATGCCGACGTACAGCGCGCGGGCCGCCTCGGGGCAGAGCGGCCACTGGAGGGCACTCGCGAAGTCGAACACCAGCTCGGCCGTGGCGGCCGCCTCGGGCGCGACCAGCCGAGGGCCGCGGGGGAGCGTGCCCCCGCTCACGTGGTGGTCGATGCACGCCACGGCGTGCGACTGGGTGATCGCGCGCGCCAGATCGCCCAGCCGGCTCACGTCGGAAATGTCGAGGACCACGACCACGTCGGCCGACTCGATCTCGCGGGCGGCGCGCTCCGAGTGGTCGGCCCCCGCCGGCAGGAGGAAGTGAAACCGCTCGGGGATGGGCGTGGGGTTCGCGATGGTCGCCCGCAGCCCGCGCGCGGTGAGGAGATGCCACAGCGCCACCTCGCTTCCGACGCCATCCCCGTCGGCGTTCACGTGCGTGGTGAGCGCGACCCGCCGGCCGGGCGCGAGCACGGCCGCTACGGCCTCGGCCGCCCGCACCCGCTCGGGAGGGATCGAGACTTCGTTCGTACTCATGGCATGCAAAATAACAAAAGACGTCGCACAGAGTCGTCGAGCAGAGAGGCGTTGCACGGGAGCGTCGCGCAAAGGCGTCGCGCGAGCCCGTCACTTCTACGGCACGCGGGTCCCAACGAGCGACAGGCGCTGACCGGCCACGGTGCCGCTCACCGCGAGGCTGTCGTTGCGGAGCCGGTACGTGCCGACGTACTGGGCCGGCAATGGGCTGGTCAAATTGATCGTGATCCCGTCGGGAGTGGATGTGGTATATCCGCCGCTAAACGTGATGGGCGCACCTTGAATGATGAGGGAGGCGGTGAAGTTGGTCGCGTCGAGGGTCACTGTACCGGTGGCGTCCGGCGGTCGGAGGTCCGGCTTCGTCCCCTGGCACAGCGACGTGAGAGTGTACGTGCCGGGCAAGAGACCGGAGTTGCCGGAGAGGATCCCCCCGGTGTACGTGTCACACGGGGCCGGCGCAGTGACCTTGTCTCCGCCACAGGCAACCGCGGCCGCCGCGAGCACGACGCAGCACGACCAGAGCTTCATAGCGCCCTAAACCTACGATGCCGAGCGCCAAAACGACAGAACCGCCGGTTGCGCCGACGGTTCTGCTGACGGTTTGGCGTGACGACTTTGCGTGACGTTGTCGCGTGACGCCCTCGCTTGACGTCTTATTTTCTTTGCAACACGCTGTGCTTGTGACTGTAGCCGAAGTAGATCCCGATCCCGATCGCGAGCCACACGACCAGGCGGATCCATGTGTCCAAGGGGAGCGTGAGCATGAGGCCGAGACACGAGAGGATGCCGAGTAGCGGGACGAGCGGCACGAGAGGCGCGCGGAATGGTCGCTCGAGATCGGGTCGCGTATGCCGCAAGACCCACACGCCGCCGCACACCAGCACGAACGCGAGCAGCGTGCCGATGTTGACCCAGGTCCCGAGCAGCTGCAGCGGCAAGAGCCCGGTCGCAAGGCACACCGCGACGCCGGTGTAGATCGTGGAGAGGTAAGGCGTGCGGAACCGCGGATGGACTTTGCCGGCCCAGGGCCCGAGCAGACCGTCGCGCGACATCGAATAGAAGACGCGGGATTGTCCCAACAGCATCACGAGGATCACGGAGCCGATGCCCAGGACCGCCCCGAGGTCGATCGAGACGCGAATCCACCACGGCGCGCCGATCCGCTCCATGGCGTACGCCATCGGCGCGGGGATGTTGAGCTCGCCGTAGGGAACCATGCCCACCAGCACGGCCGATACCACCACGTAGAGCAGCGTGCACACCGCGAGCGAGCCGAGGATGCCGATGGGCATGTCGCGTTGCGGGTTCTTCGACTCCTGCGCCGCGGTCGAGACCGTGTCGAACCCGATGTAGGAGAAGAACACCAAGCCCGCACCCCGTAGCACGCCCGACCAGCCGTAGGTGCCCCACTCCCCCGTGTTGGGCGGGATGAAGGGCGTCCAGTTGGCGCGCCTGACGTGCGACACGCCGACGAGCACCACCAGCAGGACGATCGCGACCTTGAGGATCACGATGAGGCTGTTCACTCGCGCCGACTCCCTGATCCCGATCACCAGCACGGCGGACATCAGCGCGACGATGAGCACGGCGGGGAGATTGATGATCGCGCCGGTCAGGTTCAGCCCCGGGTGGGCGCAACCCGCTGCGTGAGCGACCACCTGGGCGGCGGTGCACAACTGGGTGGGCGGGGCCGTGAGGGCCGCGGGGATCCGGATGCCGAACAGCCCCAGCAGCGACACGAAGAAGCCCGACCAGCCGACGCCCACCGTAGCGGCACCGGCGGCGTATTCGAGCACGAGGTCCCACCCGATGATCCAGGCCGCGAACTCGCCCATGGTAGCGTAGGAATACGTGTAGGCGCTGCCCGCGACGGGCACGGCGCTCGCCATCTCGGCGTAACAGAGGCCGGCGAACCCGCACGCGACGCCGACCAGGATCATCGAGAGGGGCACGGCGGGACCGGCGTACAGCGCGGCCACCTGCCCGGTGATCACGAAGATCCCCGCGCCGATGACCGCGCCGATGCCGAGGGTGACGAGATTGAGGGGCCCCAGCGCCCGCGTCAGGGCGTGGTCGCCGGTCGCCTCCGCTTCGGCGCGGAGGACGGCGATCGGCTTGGTGGCGAAGAGGGTCATCCGACAATCTGAGAGCCGCCGGGTGCACTCCCAACGGCGCCGGGACGACCGGGACTGCGAGCGGGACGAGCGGCGCTACGGGGTGGCCGGCGCGAGCAGGTTACGGCGGTAGCGGCGGCTGAGCGTAACGCGCGTGCCGCTTTCGAGAATGACGATCGCGTCCCCGTGGAACCAGGGCTGCAGCTCGCGCACGCGATCCAGGTTCACGAGCGCCGAGCGGTTGACGCGGCGAAAGCGCTCCGGATCGACCTGATGCTCGAGCGCGCTGAGCGTGGCGCGGAGCAGGTGCGTGCGGTCGCCCACGTGGAGGCGGACATAGTTTTTCGCCGCCTCGATCCAATCGACGTCGCTCGTCCGCACGAAGAAGCTGCGGCCGTCGCTCTCCACCAACAGCCGTTCGGTCACGGGGCGCGCGGCGAGCCGCCGTTCCAGCCCGGCCAGCGCGGCGCGGCGCTCCTCCAGGTCACGGTGATAATCGCGCGCGTGCACCACGGCCAGGATCGCCCAGTAGATGAGGACGTTCCAATGGTAGAACAGCGTGAAGTTGTCTACCAGTTGCTGCGCGAACGCGAACGGCTCCCCTGCCGCCGCGTTGAGCAGGTCCTGCACGCCCACGGCGGCCACGAGCTGCAGCAGCGCGAGGTCGAGGCTCGCGCCCAGGTGGATGAAGAAGTGGCGGCCGAAGTTGGCGCGGTCCACCCGGAAGCGGTGCCCCAGCCACGCGACGACGAGCGAGAGGAGGCCCCACAGGTACCACGCGGACAGGCCCGCGGCGAGGGCCTGCCACCAAGTGGGGGGATGGGCGGCGAATCGCTGATTGGCGAGATGGAGCTGGGCGCTCGAAACGACGCCAAGCAGCGTCCAGAATCCGAACCACTTCAAGCGGCCTCTATCCTTTCGAAGCGAGCTTCGAATGCCGCACGCCATACCCGAAGTAGATCACGATGCCGGCGGCGAACCAGATGATCAGGCGCTCCCAGGTGCGCCACGGCAGCGACGCCATCAGATACAGGGCCGAGAACGCACCCATGGGAGCCACGAACCACACCCACGGGGTCTTGAACGCCCGGGGCAAGGTGGGCTCACGGATGCGCAGCACCAACACGCCGACCGAGACGATGACGAACGCCAGCAAGGTGCCGATCGACACGAGGCTCCCGGCTTCGCGCACGGTGAGGAGCGCCGACACGAACGCCACCCCGATTCCGGTGATGATCGACGTCATGTAGGGAGTCTGGAACCTGGGATGAATCTTGTTGACGAACTGCGGGAGGAGACCGTCGCGCGACATGCTCCAGAACACCCGCGATTGCCCCAGCAGCATCACCAGGATCACGGACGAAAGGCCGGCGATCGCCCCGAGCTTGATGAGCGACGACATCCAGCCCATCCCCGCCCGGTCGGCGGCCACGGCGATCGGATCGGGGACGTTCAATTCTTTGTAGGGCACCACGCCAGTCGCGATGCCGGACACGAGGATGTAGAGCACGGTACAGATCAGGAGCGACCCGATGATCCCGATGGGCATGTCCTTTTGCGGATTCTTCGCTTCCTGCGCGGCGGTGCTCACCGCGTCGAACCCGATGTAGGCGAAGAACACAATCGCCGCCCCCGTCATGACGCCGCTCCACCCGTAGAGTCCGGGGCCCTCGGGCGGTGGGATGAACGGATGCCAGTTGGCCGGGTTGATCGCGTGCGCCGCGCCTCCGATGAACAGCAGCACCACGGCGACCTTCACGAAGACGATGACATTGTTGACGTTGGCCGATTCCTTGATGCCGATGACCAGCAGCGTGGTGATGATCGCGATGATGATGACCGCCGGCAGGTTGAAGACCGCGGTGATGGTGGAGCCGTCCGCCAGGGTCACCACGGTGCCGCGCGCCGCCGACAGCGCGGGCGGGACGGTGATCCCGATGTCCTTGAGGAACGAGACGACGTATCCCGACCACCCGATCGCGACCGTCACGGCGCCAAGCGCGTACTCGAGCACGAGATCCCAGCCGATGATCCAGGCGACGAGCTCGCCCAACGTCGCGTAGCCATAGGTATACGCGCTGCCCGCCATCGGCACCAGCGACGCAAACTCCGAATAGCACAGGGCCGCGAAGATCGACGCGACGCCGGCGATCACGAACGACAGCACGACGGCAGGCCCCGCGTTCAGCGCGGCGACCGTCCCCGTGAGCACGAAAATCCCGGTGCCGATGATCGCGCCGATCCCGAGCATGGTCAGGTTGAGCGCGCCGAGGGCTCGCTTCAAACTGTGATCCGTGAGTGCCTCGGTCTGCAGCTCGGTGACGCTCTTCCGGCGGAGAAGATTCATGCGTCCCTCGTGATGAGTTCGAGCGGTTGTCGGAACGACGGCGAGATGGCGGCTAGAGTAGGCCCGCGTGGCGGGCCTGTCAAGCCGTTAGAGGCTGTAATTGGGCGCTTCCCGCGTGATCACGACGTCGTGCGGGTGGGATTCGCGCAAGCCCGCCGTCGTGATCTGGATGAATTCGGTCTCGGTGCGGAGCGCTTTGATATCGCACACCCCGCAATAGCCCATGCCGCTGCGGAGCCCACCCACCATCTGGAAGATCACGTCGGCCGCCGGGCCCCGGTAGGGCACGCGTCCCTCGATGCCCTCGGGCACAAGCTTGGATGGTGAGACCTCACCCTCCTGGAAGTAGCGGTCGGCGGAGCCTTCCTCCATGGCGCCGAGACTGCCCATGCCGCGGATCACCTTGAAGCGCCGGCCCTCGAGCAGGAACGACTCGCCCGGGCTCTCCTCCGTGCCCGCGAGCATCGAGCCCATCATGACGCTCTCGGCACCCGCGGCGAGCGCCTTCACCACGTCGCCCGAGTACTTGATGCCGCCGTCCGCGATGACGGGGACGTCCTCCGCGCCCTTCACGCCCTCGAGGATCGCCGTAACCTGGGGAACGCCCACTCCGGTCACGACGCGCGTGGTACAGATCGACCCCGGGCCCACACCCACCTTCACGGCGTCCACGCCGCGCTCGACCAGCGCCCGCGCGCCCGCCTCCGTCGCCACGTTGCCGCCCACCAGCTGCGCGTCGGGATGCGCCTCGCGCAGGCAGGCGACGGTTTTGAGCACGCCCTCGGAGTGCCCGTGCGCCGAGTCCACGACGATCACGTCGCACCCCGCGTCGATGAGCGCGCGCGCGCGCGCCAGGGCGTCGGGGGTTCCGCCCACCGCGGCGGCGACGCGCAGCCGACCGTGCTGATCCTTGTTGGCGTGGGGGTGCCGCCGGCGCTTGAAGATGTCCTTGATGGTGATGAGGCCCTTGAGGACGCCGTGCTCGTCCACCACCGGCAGCTTCTCGATGCGGTGCTTCGCGAGGATCCGTTCCGCTTCGTCGAGTCCCGTGCCCACCGGCGCGGTCACCAGGCGGTCCTTGGTCATCGCGTCGCGGATCGGGCGGTCGAGCTCGCGCTCGAACTGCAGGTCGCGGTTGGTGATGATACCCACCAGGCGCCCGGCGTCGTCCACGATCGGCACCCCCGAGATGTGGAACCGCTCCATCAGACGCACCGCCTCGCGCAGCGGCCGATCCGGCCCGAGGGTGATCGGGTGCAGGATCATCCCCGACTCGCTGCGCTTCACTTTGTCCACTTCGGCCGCCTGGCGGTCGACCGGCATGTTCTTGTGGATCACGCCGATGCCGCCCTCGCGCGCGATCGCGATCGCCATCTCGGATTCGGTGACCGTGTCCATCGCGGCGGACACGACGGGGATGTTGAGAGAGATGCCACGGGTGAAGCGCGAGCGCACGTCCACGTTCCGCGGGTGCACGCTCGAGAGCCGCGGAACGAGCAGGACGTCGTCGAACGTGAGAGCGGCAGCGGGCCGGAAGGTTCCCATGGCAAAAGTTACTGGGCGGGGGGAGTTTCCTCAACCTTGTCCTTGTCCGCGGACTGCTTCGCCGCCTCCTCCACCGCCGCCTTCCCCGCCGCCGCGACCTTCTCGAGCAACTTTCCCGCCTTGCCCACGGCGTCCATCGTCCCCTTGATGATGTTGACCGGGACGCGGCCCGCCCGCAGCGTGTCTTCGAGCGTTTCGGCCACGCGCTGGAACGGCGGCGCGCCGGCCGGCCGCTCGGCGTACCGGGACTCGAGAAACTCGACGTAGTCGAGCACCTGATACGCCTTGGCGTCGGGGAGCGCGTCGAGCTTCCGCAACAGGCGATCACGCAGGATCTCGTTCATGGCAGGGTCTCGAGGTTGATCATGTCGAGCACCGGGTTGCCGAGGAACCGGGTGCGGCCGGTGCGCACGCGCGCGGTGACCTGGATGGTGGCGAGGGGCGTCATGGTCTCGAGCTGTGCGCGCCTCGCCTCGGGGACCACGACGTACACGAACCCGCGCTCGGGGAGGGGGCCGCGCGCCAGGAAGTACGTGGCGCCGTTCGGGATCTCGGGCCGCAGCTCGTCGGCCTTCTGGGTCGAGATGAACTGCAGCGTCCAGCGGAGCACCTGTCCCGCATAGCGCTGCGGGTCGGTGCGCAGCTCGGCAGCGGTGATGCCCACGAGCACGCCGGGTGGCGCGATCTGCAAATCCGCGCTCCTGACCCACCCTTCGAGCTCCACCCGCGTCCACTCGCCCGAGCGCCCCAGCACGCGCAGCGGCGCCGACGGCGCGAGCGTCCCCGCCGGCTGCCCCTCCGGCGACCGGTACAGCACCGTGCGACGCGCGGACTCGACGCGAGACGGGTCGACTGGAGCGGACGCGCTGGCCGTCGTGTCGGGTGGACTCCCCGCCGATCCGTGCCCCGTGGCCGGCGCGACCGCGGGCGCGCGGGCGGGGGTCGGCCGCGCCTGGGTGGTGTCCGAGTCCGGCGCGGCGGTGCGCGAGCTCGCCACCTGCGCGATCGACTCGAGGTCCGTCTTTTCCACCCAGCCCGCGCGCGTCACGTGGATCCACCGACCCGACGTGCCTTCCGCGACCCTGGTGAGGAGGAACCCCTGGGGCAACTTCCCGATGAGCGCGCCCGCCGGAGCGGAGCGCAGGTTCTCCTCCGGCGCGCGCGTCACGGTGAGGTCGTAGCCCGCGCGCGGCGTCGGGCCCACCGAGGTCGTGAAGATCCAGCCCTCCACCATCACGCCCTGCCAGTCGCCCTGCGCCTCGCCGCCCATGAGCACGGCACCGCGCGCCAGGCGCGCCAAGCGCTTTCCGCCCGGCTCCTGGCAGAACCAGGCCCCGTCGGTGGTGACGCGATAGCGCGCTTGGGCGGCGAGCGACAGGGGTGCGACGAGCCCCAGCACAACTGGAAGGGCGCGGAGGGCCCGGCTAGATTGCATCCCCTCCAATATGGCAAAGAGGCATGGGCCGCGCACCCCGGTCGTCCTGATCGTGCTCGACGGCTGGGGCTTCCGTCCCGGCCGGGAGGGCAACGCCGTCGAGCTCGGGCGGACCCCCACCTGGCATCGCCTCTGGGCGAAAGCGCCCCGCACGTTGCTCAACGCGTCGGGGCTGGCCGTGGGTCTTCCCGAAAGACAGATCGGCAACAGTGAAGTGGGGCACCTGAACCTCGGGGCAGGCCGCGTCGTGCCGCAGGACATCGTGCGGATCTCGCAGGCCATCCAGTCGGGCGAGTTCTTCCGGTCGCCGCCGCTCGTCGAGCTGTGCACGCGGGTGAAGCGGCGCGGCGGGACGCTGCACCTCCTGGGCCTCATCGGCAACGGCGGCGTGCACGCGCTCGACCAGCACCTCGTGGCCGCGGTCATGCTCGCGCATCTGCACGAGCTGCCGGTCGCGATTCATGCCTGGCTCGACGGGCGCGACACGCCGCCGCAATCGGCGCTCGCGTTCACGCAGGAGCTGGGGGATCTGCTCGCGCAGTACGGCGGTCGGGCGGTGGTGTCGACCGTGGTGGGCCGCTATTACGCGATGGACCGCGACAAGCGCTGGGAGCGCACCAAGGTCGCCTACGACGCGATGGTGCACGGCGTGGGTGAGGTCGTTCCCGACCCGGTCGCGGGCGTGCGCCGCGCGTACGACGCGGGGGAGACCGACGAGTTCGTGAAGCCCCGCGTCATCGCGGGGACGCCGCGCATCCGGCCGGACGACGGGATCTTCTGTTTCAACTACCGGGCCGACCGCATGCGCCAGATGGTGCGCGCCCTGGCAGTGGACGGGTTCGACGGCTTCGACACCGGGACGAGGACCCCCGTCGATCTCGTCACCATGACCCAGTACGACGCGACGTTTCCCTTTCCGATGGCGTTCGGGCCGATGGTGCTCTCGGAGATCGTGGCGCAGGTGCTGTCCGACCACGGCAAGACCATGTTCCGCACCGCCGAGACGGAGAAGTACGCGCACGTCACCTACTTCTTCAACGGCGGGGTGGAGACGCCCTACCCCGGTGAGGAGCGCCTGCTCGTGCCGTCGCAGAAGGTCGCCACGTACGATTTGATGCCCGAAATGAGCGCGCCGGGGGTCACTGACGTCCTGTGCAAGGCGATCGAGGCGGGGCACCACGATTTCGTCCTCTGCAACTACGCGAACGGGGACATGGTCGGCCATTCCGGGGTACTAAGCGCGGCCGTGAAGGCCGTGGAGACGGTCGATCAGTGTCTCGAGCGCGTCGTGAAGAGCGCCGAGCGGCGCGGCGCCACGCTGCTCGTCACGGCCGATCACGGTAACTGCGAGCTGATGATCGACCCCTTGACGGACGGCCCACACACGGCGCACACCACGAACCCGGTACCGTTCCTCGTTGTGGACGACGCGGCGCGCGCGGCGCTGCGCCACGGCGGCTCGCTCTGCGATGTCGGCCCCACCGTGCTCCGGCTGCTCGATATCCAACCGCCGCCCGAGATGACGGGGCGGGACCTCAGGGAGACGGACTAATGGGCGGACAGGCGGACGGGCGGTCGGGCGGTACGTTGGCGTGGTGCACGGCGCTTCTCAGCGCAGCGGGACTCCTGACCGCCTTTCCGCCCGACCGCCTGACCGCCCAAGTGGGCCACGAGCCCGGTCAATCCCCTTACCACGACGTCCGGCGCGGTGGCGTCGGCGTCCTCACCTTCGGGTATCTCGGTGGCAGCCGGGGCAGCGTGGACGTCGGGCTCTCGGACGGCAAGACCGGGGGAATCCGCTACGAAGTGCTGTTCGGCGCGATCGGGGCCTCGCTCGGCCTCGCCTACGGTCGGACGAACCGCTACGTCGTGAACCCGTTCAGGGATACACTGTCGCGGAAGACCGGACCCTCCAACAACGACGTCGTGCTCGCCGACGCCGGCCTGCAGCTCGTGCTCACAGGCCGCAAGACGTGGCGTGGATTCGCCCCGTACGTGGGCGGAGCCCTGGGCGTGGCCATCGGCAGCACGTCGCCCCGCGACTCGGGCGGTTACAAGTTCGGCACGAAGTTCACCATCGCCCCCAACGCCGGTCTGCGCTGGTACCCCGCCCGGCGTCTTTCCGTGCGAGGGGACTTCCGCCTGGTGCTCTGGAAGCTCAACTATCCCTTGCAGTACAAGGCGGGGGACCCGACCGACCATGTCCCGGTCCTGGCCCCGTCCGCGGCACTCACTGAGTGGACGGCGCATCCGTGGGCGACGATCGGTGTGGGATGGACTTTCTAGGGGAGGGATTGCGGCGCGCGGTCGCCTTGCTCCTGTCAGGCGACGTCGAAGTGTACGGCATCGCGCTCCTCACGCTCAAGATCGGCCTCATCGCCACCGTGTTCGCCTGCGGGCTCGGCATCCCCGTAGGCTTCGTGCTCGCGACGAAGCCGTTCTGGGGGCGCCGCGCCGCGCTCACGGTCGTCAACACCGCCCTCGCGTTTCCGACCGTGGTGGTGGGGCTGCTGCTGTACGGCCTCCTGTCCCGGCGAGGCCCGCTGGGCGGCGTCGGATGGCTCTACACCTGGCAGGCGATCGTGGTGGGCGACGTCGCGCTCGCATTCCCGATCGCCGCCGCACTCGCCGCCGCCGCCGTCCAGGGCGTCGATCCCCGCATCCGTCGCACCGCCGAGACGCTCGGCGCCGGCCGCTGGCGCACCGCGTGGACCGTGGCGCGCGAGGCCCGGTTCGCCCTCGCGGCGGTGATCACGACCGCCTTCGGCCACGTCGTCGCGGAGATCGGATCCGCCATGACCGTGGGCGGCAACATCCGCGGCCAGACCCGCACCCTCACGACCGCGGTCGCGCTGTACACGAGCCAGGGCGACTTCGGGCTCGCGCTCGCGCTCGGGCTCATCCTCCTGCTCCTCGCACTGCTCGTGAACGTCGCGTTGCAGGCGCTCCAGGGCCGCGGTCATGCTTGAGCTCGTCGCCGTGCGTCACGGCTACGACGGCCGCGTCGTGCTCGACATCGAGCGGTTCGCCGTCTCGCCCGGCTCGGGCATCGCGATCGTGGGACCGAACGGATCGGGCAAGAGCACCCTGCTGCGACTGCTCGCCCTGCTCGAACGTCCCTCCGAGGGCGAGGTGCGGCTCGACGGCGTCGTGGTGGCCGGAGCGGGCCCGCGGCAACGCATCACGCTGGTGGAGCAGCGTCCCGTGCTGTTGCGCGGCACGGTCCGTGACAATCTGGAGTTTGGGTTACAGGTGAGAGGGATCAGACGCACAGAGGTGAACAGAAGAGTAGAGGGCGTCGCGGCGCGGCTCGGGATCACCCCGCTGCTGCACCGCAGGCGGCACGAGTTGTCGGACGGCGAGGTGCAGCGTGTGGCGGTGGCGCGCGCGCTCGTGGTCGAGCCGGACGTGCTGCTGCTCGATGAGCCCGCCAGCTCGGCGGACCGTGCGGCGGCGCAGACGCTGTACCGCGCGCTCGCCGAGGAGCGCGCGCGCCGCCCGCTCGCCGTCTGTCTCGCGTCGCATCAGCTGGAGGACGCCTACCGCTGGGCGGACGACGTGCGCGCCCTCGCGGAGGGCAGGCTGTCACCGGTCACGCCGGAGAACCTGTTCCGCGTGGACCTGCCCGTGAGCGGAAGCGGCGGCGAGTTGAAGCACGTGTGCGTCGGCACGATCGAGATCGCCGCCACAACGGACAAGACGGGTCCCGCGATCCTGGCGGTGCCGCCGACGGACATCTTCGTGAGTCGCGAGCCGCTCGCCTCCTCCGCGCGCAACGTGTTCACGGGACGCGTGACCCGACTCACACACCAGCGGCCGGGGACCGTCCACGTCACGGCGGACGTGGGCGTGGAGCTCGTGGCGGTGGTCACGGAGGAGGCCGCGCGGGATCTTGGGCTCACGCCGGGAGGCCCGGTGGTGTTCTCGTTCAAGGCCAATGCGGTGCGGGTGTTCTAGCGGTGCCGATCAGCTATCTTACGCGCATCGTTGAATTTAGCGCCACGCACTACATCCGGCGGGCGGACTGGCCCGACGAGCGGAACGCCCGGGAGTTCGGGCGGGCGGCCGTCGAGCACGGCCACCGCTACCAGTGCCGGGTCACGGTGAAAGGGCCGCTCGTGGCGGCAGCCGGGGGCGTGATGAGCCTCGAAGCGCTCGATCGTCTGCTCGCCGAAGAAATCACCCGGCGTCTCGACGGCCGGAGCATCAACGAGGCGCTCCCCGAGTTCGCCCCCCGGCGGCGGCTCGCGACGGGGGAGGCGCTGGCGGTGTACGTGTGGGAGCGCATCGCGCCCCAGCTGCCGCGAGGCGTCACGTTGCACGCGGTACGCGTGCAGGAGGGGCCGCATATCTACTCGGAATATTACGGTGAACCGTGAACCACTAACCCCGGGCGCAAGCCCGGGGTCCCCGACGAACCGGGATCCTTTATCCCCGGGCTCGCGCCCGGGGTCAGCTAACCCTGTCCCCGAGCGTGAGGCCGGCTCGCGGCGCGGGCGCATGCTCGCCGAATCGGCCGTGGTCGAAGAGATGCCCGTGTGGCTGGAAGTGAACGGCGAGCCGGCGGTGACGTGGATGTGCACGCCGGACCAGCTCGAGGAGCTGGCCACGGGGTGGCTCCACGGCGAGGGCTACATCGAGTCGCTCGACGACCTGGTGAAGCTGCGGCCGTGCGCCCCCGACCTGGGGTTCTGGGCGGAGGTGAAGCCGGAGCGCGTCGCCGCCGTCAAGAGCGAAAACCGCAAACGGGTGCTCGCCTCGGGGTGCGGGGCCGTGTCCACCTTCCTCGCCGATCCGCACCAGGTGGCGCACGCACCGGCACGGGGCGAGCCGCCTGCACCGGAGCGGCTGCGCGCGCTCTTCAAGGAGCTGTTCGGACGTGGGGAGCGCTACAACGAGACCGGCGGCATCCACGCCGCCGCCCTCACGGACGACGAGCGCCTGCTGTTTCACGCCGAGGACATCGGGCGCCACAATGCGGTGGACAAGGTGGTGGGCGCGGCGGTCATCGCGCGGGAGCCGATTGCCGGGCGCGGGCTCCTCGTGACCGGCCGAATTTCGGCCGAGCTCGCGTACAAGGCCGCGCGCGCCGGGCTCGCTTACGTCGCGACGCCGAGCGTGCCCTCGACCCTGGCGGTGACCATCGCCCGGCGCACGGGGATCGTGCTGGTCGGGCGCGCGGTGAGCGGCACGCCGCACGTGCACCGGCCGGACGCGTGACGGCAGAGTCGCTGCGCGCCATTCTCGGCACGGCGCGCACGATTGCCGTCGTGGGGCTGTCGCCTACGCCGACACGCCCGAGCCACGGGGTCGCACGCTACCTGCGGGACGCGGGCTACCGGATCGTCCCGGTGAACCCGGTCCACGCGACGATCCTCGGTCAGAAGAGCTACCCCACCCTGACCGCCGCCGCGGCGGATCACGCTATCGACGTGGTGGACGTGTTTCGGCGCAGCGTGTTCGTCGGGCCGATCGTGGACGAGGCCATCGGCGTGCGGCCTCGCCCTCGGCTCATCTGGCTGCAGATGGGGGTGGTGGACGACGCGGCCCGAGCGCGGGCGCAGGCGGCGGGCATTCCCTGTGTGATGGACCGCTGCCTGATGGTCGACCACCGGGCGCTCGGAGTCTGAGGGTGCGCGGCGCCGTCCTCGCCGGCGGCGCGGCGCGCCGCTACGGCGGGCATCCCAAGGGGCTGGTCGAACTCGGGGGGCGACGCATCCTCGACCGCGTCGTGGACGCCGTGGGCACGGTGACCGGCGAGCCCCCCTTGCTCGTCGCCAACGCACCCGACGGACCCACCTGGCGGCCCGACCTCCGGACAATCCCCGACGTGCGCCCCGCCAGCGGCAGCCTGGGAGGGATCTACACCGCCGTCGTGTCGGGCCTGGGACCGGTGCTGTGCGTCGCGTGGGACATGCCGTTCCTCACGATCGAGCTGCTGCGGGCGCTGTTGGACGGCTCGACGGGCTGGGACGCCTTCCTCCCTGAAAGCGACCCTAAAGGACTACCTACGGGTCGCGGCCGCCGCGGGGTGGAGCCGCTGTGCGCGGTATACGGGCCGGCGTGCGGTCCCGCCATCGAGCGGCAGCTCGCTCGCGGCGACCTGCGGGCGATCGGCTTCCACGCCGATGTGAAGGTCGGTACACTACCGCTCGAACGGGTGCGCGCGCTGGGCGACCCGGACGTGCTGTTCTTTAACGTGAACACTCCGGCGGATCTCGAACGGGCGGAGGCGGCGTGGCGGCAACGCGGATGATGTCGATCATCGGGCGCAAGAACGCCGGCAAGACGACGCTCCTGGTCGCGCTCGCGGCGGAGCTGGTGCGCCGGAAATTCCGCGTGATGACGATCAAGCACGGCACCCACCCCGCCGACACGGACCAGCGGGGCAAGGACTCCTGGCGCCACTGGCACGAAGGGCACGCCGAGCGCGTCCTCATGGAGGGGCCCGGGCAGCGGGTACTGTGGGAGCGGACGGAGCACGAGTCGGACCCGATCGCCCTGGCTCGCCGCTATCTCGAGGGGGCGGAGATCGTGCTCGTTGAAGGATTCAAGGACGCGCCGCTGCCCAAGATCGAGGTGTACCGTCTCGCGGCGGGGCCCGAGCCGCTGTTCGACCCGGCCGTCCACGACCCGGGAGACTGGGTCGCGATGGTGACGGACCATGCCAAGTACCGCGCCGACTTTCCGGTGTTCCGCTTCTCGGACACCGCGTGGCTCGTCACGATCGCCAACCTCGCGTGGGACCGAGCCAAGATCCTTCCGCCCTGACATGCTGACGCCGACCGAAGCCGCGCGCCTGATCCTCGAGCACATCGCCCCGCTCCCCGCGGCGCGCCGGCCGCTGCGCGAGGCGCTGGACAGGGTGCTCGCCGAGGACGTGACGAGTCCCATCGACCTCCCGGCCTGGGACAATTCCGCGATGGACGGCTACGCGGCACGCGCTGCAGACGTGGAGCGCGCCGGGCCCGATCACAAGATCACGCTGGCGGTGATCGAAGCCGTGGCCGCCGGCCAGTTCCCCACCAAGCCGATCGGTCCCGGCCAGGTCACGCGCATCTTCACCGGGGCACCGTTGCCGGCCGGCGCCGACACCGTCGTGCGGCAGGAGGACACCGAGCCCGCGGAGCCCGGCAGCGTCCGGGTGCTGACGGGCCGGGACGCCCGGAAGAACCTCCGCTACCGCGGCGAGGACATCCGGAAGGGAGAAGTCGTACTGGGCGCGGGCAGCCCCCTCGGCCCCGCCCAGCTCGGCGTCCTCGCGTCGATCGCCCACGCCACCCCACTCGTCCACGACGCGCCGCGCGTCGCCTTCATGGGATCGGGCGACGAGATCGTCGACCTGGACCGTGCGGAGGACATCCTCTCGGGCAAGAAGGTCGCGACCTCCAACTCCTACACCCTGCACGCGCTGATCCGCCGGACCGGAGGGATCCCCGTGGACCTGGGCGTGGCGCGCGACACAAAGGAAAGCCTGCGCGAGCATCTCGCCCGGGCGCAGGGCACGGACCTGCTCGTCACCACGGCTGGGGTGAGCGTCGGGGAGCACGACTTCGTGCGCGAGGTCCTGACCGAGCTGGGCGGAGAGATCAAGCTGTGGCGCATCGCCATGCGCCCCGGCGCCCCGGTCGGATTCGGCCTGCTCGGCGGAAAGCCGTGGATCGGGCTGCCCGGAAATCCGGTGAGCGCGATGGTCACCTTCGAGCTGTTCGTGCGCCCGGCCGTCCGACGCCTGCTCGGCCACCGGCTCCCGTTCCGCCGCACCGTGCCCGTGTGCGTGGGCGAGCCGATCAAGCTCGGGCCGAAGCTGCGCCACTTCCTGCGGGCGGTTGTCCAACCGGAGGGATCGGGGGGCGGGGGGGGGGCGCTGACCGCGCGCTTGACTGGCCCGCAGGGTTCCGGCATCCTCACCTCCATGACCCGCGCGAACGCGCTCCTGATCGTCCCCGAAGACCGGCCCACCGTGGCGGCGGGCGAGACGCTCCCGGCGC